>ERZ1292630.1998-Hain-H41-02um-R3-1998-length-19356-cov-7_pt1 | contig 19356 bp, 15 predicted proteins | sample MGYA00564408_ERZ1292630 | MGnify/ENA primary metagenome ERZ1292630 (study PRJEB36523, sample SAMEA6512641) | groundwater metagenome | collected 2019-01-08 | study: AquaDiva: Metagenomics assemblies of 32 groundwater samples
GTTGGCTCCCATGCGTCCTAGACCAATCATCCCCAGTTGCATGCAATCCTCTCCTTTTTGAATAAAGCATCCTGTCCTGCAGCAAGCCGCAGGACATTAACTACACGTTTCAATCTGCTGGTTTTCAGACTGAGCAGCTATCGCCACATTACGCCGCAGCCTGTCTTTGCTGCGTCAGTAAAAAAATTAATTAAAGGTAATCCTCGATTTGCCATACTCACCCATGATTCATCCGCATCTTCATCATTAACCGGTAACGAGATTTTTTTCGCATCGATAGCGGCTGTTAATCGGCTTAGCGCTTGAGGAACATCTGCAGCCGGAATAGCGCCAGTCTCGGCAGCACTGTATCCCATCATTTTCAGCAAGGTAAGCGCATCGCCTTTAAACATGGTGATATCGGCATAAACATCGGTTGAAAAGATTGTGAATGTCAAAAGCATACCGTTTCTCCTTTGAAAAATAACAAATTATTATGCGTACACTTGCATAAGCCCGTTCATGCGATACTGCGCATAACTGTTCGGCTTCTCCTGCGATTGCTAGGACTTAACTCCACTGGGTTGAGATTATTTGCGGACGGCATTTTTTGCTGCAATGCAATCCATTAGCTCATTCCAGGACTCTGCAAACGACTGCACGCCTTCACGCTGAAGTTTAGCCGCGAGCACCACATCATCCACATTAACCCGTGCAAAAGCGGCAAGCACCGCTTCGGCATCACCGCCATCGCTTGGCATAGTCGTTTGCACTTTGCCGTACTCGGCAAAAGCAAGCAACGTCTTATCGGGCATCGTGTTGATGGTATCCGGCGCCACGAGCGCCTCGATGTATAAGGTGTCCGGCGCATCGGGATCTTTGCTGCCCGTGCTTCCCCAAAGCAAGCGTTGCGGCTGTGCACCAGCGTCGGCCAGTTTTTGCCAGCGGGGTGAGGCCAACAATTCCCGGTAGGATTTGTAGACGCGTTTGGCAATGGCGATACCGAGGCGGTTATGCAGCGCCTGTGGTGTTTGGCCTTTTATGGCCGTATCCCAGCGACTGACGAAAATTGATGCAACAGAATAAACTTTTGGATCGAGACCGGCAGCGATTCGCCGTTCGATACCCCGCATATAGGCTTTGGCAGCAGCCATATAATGCTCGCACGAGAACAACAACGTGACATTTACCGGCACCCCCGCGAAGATACTCTCCTCGATCGCAGGAATGCCCGCACGGGTGCCTGGAATTTTGATAAACAAATTGGGGCGCTGTGCTCGGTCATGAAGCACCGCTGCGGCCTTGATGGTGCCGTCCGTATCATCCGCCAGCAAGGGAGATACCTCCAGCGACACCCAGCCGTCCATTCCGCCAGTAACGTCATGGATCGGACGTAACAGATCAGCAGCCTGCGTCAAATCCTCCAAGGCCAGCTCGAAAAATAACGCCTCACCCGATTTACCCTCAGCGGTTTTCTGATCGATGGCAGCATCATAGAAATCCCCGCCCTTGATCGCTTTGTCAAAGATCGTCGGATTGGAAGTCAAGCCGGTCACTGAGAATTCATTGATGTAATGGCGTAACGTACCGTTCGTCAGCAATTCGCGGGTAATATTATCGAGCCAAACACTTTGGCCGAGATCATGCAGTTGTTGTGTCGCTTTCATCGTATTCCTTGTTCAGCATATTCATAGATGGATTGGGTTCGAGCGCTTTGTGTATTGTCACGTCGACCGTATGCTCCAGGCGATCGTCGATCAGTGGAATCATTTTATCGGAGTGTTCGATACCATCCACCGTGACGTACATCGTGTTGTTCTGCATCGTATCGCCGGTATCCGTTTGCGATACAGCGATATGGTAGACCGTCTCGCGATAGCGGTAATGCAACTTGAATGCTTGCCAGCTTTCAGGCAAGCAAGGTGCAAAGTGCAGTTTGTCCCCTTCTAGCCTCAAGCCGAGCAGGGATTCCACAATCAGCCGGTACATCCAGCCGGCGGAACCTGTATACCAACTCCACCCGCCGCGGCCGGCATGCGGTGAAACCGCATACACATCGGCAGCAACGACATAGGGCTCGACTTTGTAAATCGCCACACCTGCTGCGGATTTTCCATGATTCACCGGGTTAATCATGGCCAATAATTCCCAAGCGCGCTGACTGTCGCCCAAGGCTGCAAATGCCATTGCAGTCCAGATGGCGGCATGCGTGTACTGCCCGCCGTTCTCGCGCACACCGGGAACATATCCTTTGATATAGCCAGGATCCAGATCCGATGTGTCGAACGGCGGATCCAGGAGCTGGATCAACGCATGATCGTGCTGCACCAGACGGGCGTATACAGCATCCATACCCATGCGCGAACGCATAGGCTCACCCGCACCGGAGAGTACCGACCAGCTCTGCGAAATCGAATCAATCTGACATTCGGTATTAGCTGCCGACCCTAGTGGCGTGCCGTCATCAAAGTATGCGCGGCGGTACCATGCGCCATCCCAGGCGGTTTGCTCGATACGCTGGCGCAGTTGCGCGGCCTCGGTCCGGCATTGTTCGGCAAATGTCACATCGCCCTGCCGCTGTGCTAACTCAGCGAAGCGCATCAACACTTCATATAGGAAAAAGCCGAGCCAAACGCTTTCGCCTTTGCCGTGCAAGCCTACCAGGTTCATGCCATCGTTCCAGTCTCCGGAACCAATCAGCGGCAGACCATGTTCGCCAAATGTTAGGCTATGGCGGATGGCGCGGACACAGTGCTGATACAAACTGGCCGATTCGGCGGAGTATCCGGGCAGATCATAATAAGAATCATCCTCGGGACTGACTGGACGGCCTTCGAGGAAAGAAATGGATTCATCAAGCACACTGGTATCACCGGTGCACAGCACATAGCGGCACACCGCCAGCGGTAACCAAAGATAATCGTCGGAACAACGGGTTCGTACGCCGCGATTTGATGGAGGATGCCACCAGTGCTGTACATCTCCTTCCACAAACTGATGCGCTGCGCATAGCATGATTTGCTCACGCACGCGTTGCGGTTCGGCGTGAACCAGTGCCATTACATCCTGCAGCTGGTCGCGGAAGCCGAAGGCGCCGCCCGATTGATAATAGCCGCTACGTGCCCACAGGCGGCAGGCAAGCGTTTGATAAACGAGCCAGCCATTGGCCAGCACATTGAGAGAGGCATCTGGGGTTTCCACCTGGATTGCGCCAAGGGTATGGTTCCAATACTGCCATACCGATTTGAGTGCGGTGTCTGCGGCTGCCGATCCACGGAAACGATGTATCAGTGCGCGCGCACCATCAATATCGTGATTTCCGGCTTGGCCTAAGCGGAATATAATCTCGCGTTCTTGCCCTTCCGCCAAATTGAAGTTAATCTGGATCGCGGCGCAGGGATCGAGTGCCGCACCTGTCTTGCCGGAAAGCCGCGTGCGCGCCATCGCCGCCGGATCTTTAAGCGAGCCGTTACGTCCAATGAATTCAGCGCGATCGCAACTGATTGAGCGATTGGTCTCATCGACATCGAAGAAAGCAATCCGGTCGGAGAATTCTGTGTTGTAAGGGTTGCGTGCGAACAACGCGCCGCTCACGGAATCCACTTCAGTCGTCACGTGCATGGCTGATTTCGGCCGCAAATCGCCCAGCACCCATTCCACGTAGCCGGTCGCGGAGAGCCGTCGTGACCGGCCGGATGCATTGCGTACTTTCAATACCGAGAATTTGACGGCTGCATCCATGGCCACGTATACCCACAGCTCGGAAATGATACCGCCTTCTGTATGTTCAAATACACTGTAGCCGAATCCGTGTCGACTGACATACGCATCCGCACCGCGGCAGGGCAGTGGTGTGGGTGACCAGAAATGACCGCTCTCTTCATCGCGCAGGTAAAAAGCTTCGCCGCTTGCATCGGATATCGGGTCGTTGTGCCAAGGCGTGAGACGAAACTCGTGCGCGTTGTCGCTCCAGGTATAAGCTTGGCCGCTTTCGGAAATGACTGTACCAAAATGCGGATTCGCCAGCACATTCACCCACGGTGCAGGTGTCACTTGTGCAGCTGTGGTAGTAATGATGTATTCGTGTCCGTCCGCGGTAAAACCGCCCAGCCCATTGTGCAGAATCAGATCTCGCCGCGGCAACACGCTACCGGCTGGAAGATCGGCGCGGCGGCTTCGGCTTGGCCGGAAACGCGGCATTTGTACATTCCTTATGCTACGGTGATTAATCTGTTCCGCCAGCGTTCCCCGGCTGTCGGCTATGATGGCACGTGCGACCGATTGGAACAAAATACGATCTTCGTTTGATATTTGTTCCGCGTGCCGCACGAAGATACCGCCCGGTCTGTCAATGACATGCGCTTCAATACCTGCCGCAATCAAACCGATAATCTGATCCTGGAGCAGCTGCCGGTAGCCGGCACGATCTTCGTTCCAGATCACCAAATCTACCGCCAGTCCCTTCAAACGCCAATACGCGTGAGCCTGCACTAATTGCCGCACTAATTCGATATTGCTTGCATCGCTGATCTGCAACAGTACGATCGGCAGATCGCCGGAAATGGCATAACCCCACAAACCGGATTGTCCGCGGCGATTCTGCAGCAAAATCTCGGCGTCGGCGCGTAGCAAGGCGTTGGTATAAAGCACAGAATTGGCTAAACGCCCATAGAGTTGCGCATCGGCCTCACTAGCGTTGAGCTGGCGCAATACCACTTGCGCATGTGTCCAAGCAACATCAAAGACACGATCCGCGAAGCGCCGGTCCTGATATTTTTCCACCAGGCCTACTGCGGCATCCCGCGTTTCCGCCATGCCGCTTATCATATCGATGGTGAGCGTTTGATCCGGATCAAGCGTGATGGCATAGCGGATGGCGGCAACCGGATCCAGCACCGAACCTTGGCTACCGGAGAGCCCCCGAGATAAAGCACCGGCCAGCGCTTGTGGATCGGCGGTAGTGTGACCGCGACCGATGAATTTTGATCGGTCCGTTTCGTAAGAGATGGCATCGATGTCTGTACCGTTCGCCGTCATCAGGTGGAACATCCACGGCGTTTGCTCGCTACGTGAGCGCGGACGGCGCGTGCAGAGTATAGCGTGGTGTTGTTCATCGATTTCGGTCTGCACAAATAGATTACTGAAAGCGGGGTGCAGTTCATCGGCGATGGATCCGGTCAGCACCACTTCGGCGTAACTCGTCACTGTGACGGTTCGACGGGTGCGGGCGCGGTTAGTAATGCGCAAGCGGCGCAGTTCGATATCATCTTCCGGCGACACCACAATATCAGTATGGGTCTCGAAATCATTATCGCGCCGTCGAAATTCGGCACGGCCTTCGGAGAAGATCACTTCGTAATGCTGTGGTTGTTTTAGTGTCGGCTGATACGCGGTAGACCAGAATTCCCCGTTGCTCTCATCGCGCAAATAACAGAACGATCCCCAGTGATCGCAAGTCGTATCTTCGCGCCAGCGGGTAACGGCGAGATCCTTCCACCGGCTATAACCACCGCCGGAGTTGGTGATCATCACATGGTAACGGCCGTTGGATAACAATTGCACTTCCGGTGTTGGTGTATTGGCGCTGGTAAAAACACGAATCGATGCTTCCGGCGCAGCGAAAGTCGGTCGGATGTCAGAAAATTGTGCCGTACGCGGAAAAAACGCCATCGCCTTTGGAATCCGTTCCTGAAGTAGCAGAAGGGTAGCCTGAAACAGTGGATCCGACTCGAAGCGCCTCTGCATCGGGCAATCCAGCAGCAGATAGGCTAGGGAAAGCAGACTCATCCCCTGATGATGGGCCATATAAGATCGCACCACGGTGCCCGATTCCCCGCGTCGTTGACGTGATGGTGTGTAATCAATGGCTTCATAAAAGCCAAACTTTCCTTCTAAACCTTCCATGGTCAGTTGTTGCAAATTCAGGCATGCTTCCTCGGGAGCCACCATCAGTGCCAACACGGTGGCATAAGGCGCAATAACTAAATCATCAGCGAGTCCGCGTTTTAATCCCAGGCCAGGCACACCAAATGCCCGGTATTGGTAATTGAGATGGACATCGACCAAATTGTAGCCTGATTCTGACATCCCCCATGGTATGCCGAGCTGTCGTCCATATTCGATCTGCCGCTTAACCGCTGCTTTATAGGTCTGGTCGAGCAACGTGTTATCAAAGTTCGGCATCACCAGTAGCGGCATCAGGTACTCGAACATCGAGCCGCTCCAGGATAAAAGAACTGGTTCACCGCCAACGGACGTAAGCAGGCGCCCCAAGGCAAACCAACTCTCCTGCGGCACTTGTCCCTGTGCAATTGCGACGAAATTGATCAATCTGGCTTCCGAGGCTAACAGATCGTAGCAACTTGTATCCCGGCGCAACTCGTCGACGTTGTAGCCAATCGCCAGCAGGCGCGATGCCTTGTCGTACAGGAAGTCATATGCCATGTACGAAAGTTCTCCGGCTTGCAAGGTCAGTTGTTCGATCGCAGAAATCCTTTCAGTGGCGTGTTGAGCGGCTTGCGTGACGCATTCTCGAAACGCATGCAGCCATTCGCGTTCTGCGGGCGCCGTGCTGCTGTTGATTCGCTGCTTGATGATCGGTAACAAGCTATCCTCAATGCAGGCCAACTCCCGCAATGTAGGAATTGCGGTAATGCTAAGGTCCTCAATAGATCCACCCGGTGAGGCCGGCAACGCTAACCAGGGGGCAAGAAACGTCAGTTCGTCAAGAGCAGCGCGGCTTTGCCGGATCAATGCATGTGCCCACCAATTCGCATCATTCTCAGAAGTTATTTCAGAGACGACTGCACTAGCATGATCCAGAGTGGGGTGGTGCGTGGAATCTTCATCTGCCTTTAGGTATCCCCCGGTTTCTGCGTGTAGTCTGCGTTCTCTTTCTTCAGCTAAAGCAAGAGCGCTTCCTGTTTGAAACAATGCTGCCGAAGTCGCGTCCAGGCTATTGGCAAGTTCCTCCGCGCACCGCGCCAGCCGGTCAAGGTATTGCCATGTCAGTGCCAGCGTGGTTGGCGGAGAATTGCAGGTTGATTCGATATCTGTTTGTAAATGGGTAAGCAGGTCTGATGGAATGTTTCTCATCGCGTCCGCCAAAATTCCCAGTGTGTCGCGGAGACCATGGCACCAGCGTGTGTTCAGGATTTTGTCATCAGCAAGCGCGATCAGCCCCGGCCGCAAGGTTAGCAAATGGCCTGCAAGGTTACCGCTATCCACCGTCGAAATATATGCCGGATGCAGCGGTTTCAGCGATTGGGTATCGTACCAATTGTAGAAGTGACTGCGATGGCGCTCCAGTATTTGCATGGTGTCAAACGTATGCGTCGTGCGTTCGATGAGCTGTCCGGCCGGAATATAGCCGAAGTCATAAGCCGTTAAGTTCGCCAGGAGCGCCATCCCAATATTGGTCGGCGATGTGCGATGCGCAACTGCAGCACCACGATATTCCTGATAATTATCAGGCGGCAACCAATTATCTTCCGGGCCGACAAACGTTTCGAAAAATGCCCAGGTTTTGCGTGACACTTTGCGCAGAAAAATGGTTTGCTCAAGCGTTAATCGTGCTTTGCGGCGTGCAATCGGCTGACCTATCCACCAGGCAATCGCGGGCGAACCCAACCACAGCAGCAGGATAGGCGCTGCGACCGCGAGTGCCGCGAATTTGAACAGTAGCAGATAAGATGTTGCGGCTACGGCAATCAACGGAGCAATCCACATGGTACGTAACGTGGCGGAAAAATCCGTGCGGCTGCTACGCGCCACCTCGCCCGATGAATTCCATTCGAGCAGCCGTCTGCGCGTGAACAACATGCGTCCGATCGTGCACACAATCGCATCGATACTGAAGTAGGCCTCGTAGGGAAGACAGGTTAGGTTAAAGGCCGCTTGCGCCAAGCGCTGGTTGGTCGTATCGAGTGCGACGGCAAGATGCTGCCTTAACAATACATCGCACGGTTTGTTAACTAGATCCAGAATTGAGGTGATCAAAGGCGGAATCAGGATAATACTGATCACCGCCAAAGTCCAGAGCCAGGGCGATGCTAGCACCGCCCAGCCTAACAACAACAGTACTGTCAGGGCCATCGGCACGAGACTGCGCCGCAGGTTGTCGAACAATTTCCATTGTGATAGCCGCGAGAGTGAGTTATTTAATCGGAGCGTACCGGGGCCGGGAGTGCGTGGCAGCAGCCAACTCAGCAATTGCCAATCGCCCCGTATACAGCGATGACGGCGATTCACATCCACGCTGTAATGTGCAGGATAATCCTCATATAAATGGACATCGCTCAATAAACCTGCGCGCACAAAACATCCTTCCAGCAAATCGTGGCTGAGAATCTGATTCTCGGGAAAGCGTGCGCTCAATACGCGCTCGAATGTATCCACTTCATAAATGCCTTTGCCGATGAACGAACCTTCGCCAAACACGTCTTGGTAAACATCGGAGATCGCGTGGGTATAGGGGTCTATGCCGACTTCGCCACCATGCAATCGCGCATAATGGGAGCGGTTGGTGCCTTCTAAGCTCACGCTGACGCGCGGCTGAAGAATGCCGTAGCCTTCACACACGCGCTGCTGCTGTTCGTCGTAGCGCGGACGATTCAACGGATGCGCCATGGCGCCTACTAGCTGTCGTGCGACATCACGCGGTAGCTGCGTATCCGTATCCAGGGTGATAACGTACTTCACGTTCGTCAAGTAAGCGGTATCGCCGACGATGCATGAAAAACGTTTAGCGGCATTACTGTGCGTCTCATCGCGCAGTAATGCATTCAAATCCGCAAGCTTACCGCGTTTACGCTCGTAACCCATCCAGATACGTTCTTGCGGATTCCAGCGGCGTGGGCGATGAAACAGGAAAAAAATACTTTTTCCTGTCGTACTATATTTTACATTCAGCGCCTCAATCCCTGTCTGAGCCAGTTGCAACAGTGATTCGTCATCAGCGCAGGCTTCTTCGTGCGCATCGCGAAAATCAGTCAATAGCGCAAAATACAGATTGTCGTCCTGGTTCGCCAGAAAGCGCACTTCCAATGCTTCGACCAAGCTATCGATGTTATCCGGATGCGTAAGCATCGTTGGCACGACGACCAACGTCCGAGATTGCAGCGGGATGCCGGTGGAAAAATCCATGCGTGGCAGTTGTTGCGGGTGCACGAATAAAGTCGCCAGCCAATTCACCAGAGCAAGTGCTAATTGACTGGTAGCCAGCAATCCGAGTATGCCGATCAGTACCAGCAATACAACGGACACACCTTGAGTGTGTGCGATGATCATCAAACCGGCACTGAAAAGCAGCGTAAGCAAGGCGATTGCGCCAAGATATACGCCCAATGCGTGTTGCGACCCCATTTTCATGATTTTTTCGGCAGAAGAAGGACGAACCTGCACCCGTGCTTCGAGTTCGCGCAAACCGCGGTCGATCAGATAGAAACCGGCATGCGTTGCGCGTTCGTCGCTATCCGGATGCGCCGTTTGAGCCGCATGCGCGAGTTGGATCGCACATCGAGCGACCTCAGCTTCAGTAAAGGAACTTCGCTTTGCAATTTTTTCAATCGCATGACGATACCGGTCACGGCTAGCAAAATCCATCTTCCCGTGGGCGCCACTCGGATCTTCGCGCAATGTTTGTTCGACAATACTCATGCTTTCGACGAAATCGCGCCAATCCATCCCACCCAGAAAGCGCAAACTGCCAATGCTGTTGCTGATAGAAACCTGGTCGGCAGCCTGAAGTTGGTTTCCGGTATGCACTAATTGCTCGATGGTCAATCCTGATTCGGCAAGCACCTGCTCAATCCAGGTCAGTGGCAATGCCAAAGCAAGACTTTGTCCTTGCAGACGGCGCGCAAATTCCGATACGAATGGATTCGACATTGGCGGTTGCGAACGCGCCATGTCTGCAATCATCAGTACCAGGCTCTTCGGATCCTTCTCCGCTACCGCCATCATTTTCTCTGCCCACGCGCTAGCCAGGTCGCAATCGACCCTGTCGGCGGCGATGCGAACGGCAACACGCCGCAGATTCTCAATCAATGCCAGCCGCAGCATAATGGGGATAGCCCATAATTCGCCTAATTTGAGCACGCTAACGGTTTGATAGGCAGCGACGAAACGACTGAGATTTTCCGAATCTATCCGCCCATCTCCGTGCGAAATGATCTCTAATGCGATATCGTACACACGCGGCAAGTCGGCTGAAGGGCCATTCAACAAACGCGGTAGTTCATGGTTATACCCAGTAGGCATGTGACGCCTGGCGGTGCGGATCTGCTCTTCGATCAGATAGAAGTTGTCGAGCAGCCATTCGCTGGCCGGCGTAATCTGCTGATTGGTTTTTACCGCCGCGGTTAGTCGTCCACAAACGCCGGTCAAAACGACCTCATTCGCTGCCAATCGCTTCATCAATTGATCCCGCGAGCGTTTCTGCGTTAATTTGTGCATGGCGGCGAGATTCTTGCCATGCTGTTCCATTTGATCGGCACTGAACAATTCCGATCGAAGCGGCGGCTCATTAAAAGAATGCGTTAGCGAAATGCCGCCATCACGCAAGTTCGCCCTCAACTGGCGCAAATACTGGAAGAAACGAATATCTCTGGTCTCCATTTAGCAAAATGTTCCGCGTTGGAAAGGAATTTCGCTGCACATCTCTCGATAAAGCCAATGATTAAATGGATAGCAAACTAACTTAAAGTCTCTTGAAAAACTGTATATCCAAGCAGAATTAATTGCAGAAATGAAGGGGAGCTGAACAGTCTTGTTGGCAAAATGTGAATTACAGATTTTTATCATACACAATTATCCTAGAAAAAAATCGCTCGTCAGGTAGCTAGAGAACGCCTCACTTGCAGTGATGCCGGGTCAAAAACCACACGCACACGGTTCTGGGAAACTTTAAAAGTTCCAAACAGTGTGGTGTGGATACGGGAAAGTAATTCAACCGCTACGGCTATGAAGATCCGAACGCTGCACGGAGAATCTGTCTGCTCGCCTCTCCGCACTCATCCTGATAACGCGCTACGAATAACTACTTAGGTGTAGTGATAAAAAATACATGGACATTCTGTTCGGCATTTGTCTGCATGGATAATTAATCCATGCAATGATCTACCGTCACTTAACCCGCATGTCATTCTTGACAGACTTCACACCATTGACTCTACGTACAATTTCGACTGCTTTATTGATATCAGCCTGGGAATTGACGAAGCCACTAAGTTGAACGACACCCTTGAAGGTTTCGACGTTGATTTCTGCGGATTTCAGCGAAGGTTCATTGAGAATTTCCGCTTTGACCTTTGTGGTCACGACAGTATCATCAAAATATTCTCCAGTTCCTTCTTGTTTGGAAGTTGATGCGCAACCCAATAAAAAAACCATGAGAGCAATTAAGAAAAAAGTGGAAAAACGGTTATTAAGTTGTGTCATGGTAAAGTTCTCCAATAAGTATTCAAAAGAATCAAAGTTGAAGTATTACAGGGTTAGCGCAACTAGTATGTGCGCTAACGCACAAAACAAACTCGCTGTTAAATATACTATTACCAGTCATCACAATGATCAGTATAAACTATGATGAATCACTAACTCGTTGGATCAATGACGTGTAGAATGATTCTTGAAGGTGAGAAGTAGATCTCTAGTATTGCCCTGGAAACCCAAGGGTGTTGACTTATTACCAATAAACTCTAATCACTATGCGAACAGTTCTTTTATTCTTATTACTGGCTCTATCCACTCCAGTTTGGGCTGACACGGCAGCAGAAATAAGTCAGTTAGAAAAGACATTAACCCGCATACAACAAGAGTCACAATCCACTTATCAGCAGTTTCTGATGATTCAAGAATTACGCCGTAATGAAGTAGATGCGCCGCTACCGATCACGATACCGCCCAGTCCAGCCTCGAAAAGCATACCGATTCCAGGATATGAGGAACTAATTCAGGAAAAACAGGAAAAAGCTGATCGGATTAAAAAATATACCGATGATTTGGACCGCCTAAAAGCACGCTATACTGAACTAGAGGATGAGCGGCAAGCAATCTCTGAACAAATCAATTCACTGGGGCGGAAAGCGGAAGAATAAGTTTGTATTAATGATCCATGAATTCGATTGTTCATATTGTTTCTTCGATTTGCCGTAACAATCAAGGCACACTACTTAATATAATATCCATTTCCCGGATTGCGAAGATAAACTGCTACTGACTACTTCCCCTCAAAATTCTTATACCAGATATCATAAATCTCATCTGACCATAAAGATTTTATCCAGACAATCACATCATCGACCTGCTGCTCCGTCAGCTTGCCTTCCCAGGCCGGCATGGAACCAATATCGGGAGGCGTTCCTTTAAGTATTGTTTTCTTCAAGACTTCTGTCGAATGATGCCAGGCATGCGCGGTACTGTCCAATGGGGGTGGCGGATATTTTCCATCCGGACCCGGTTTGCGCCAATCCGGTGTCGCTTCTCCATTGGGCCCATGACAGCCAACGCAATTTGCGGCATAAACACTTTCACCCCGTTTGATCTGTGCTTGATCAAAATTTCGTTTGACCAAACCCGTTTTACTGTCGATCTGAGGTTGCCCGGATAAAGCGCGCAGTGGTGCAGAATCACCACAACCCAGTAGCAATGCCGCTATTCCGCAGAGCAGTAAATTTTGCTTTGCCATTAAAGTTTATGATTACTTTAAACGCATGACCGAACCGCTTTTCTCTGGCTCGGGATTGGCTGGCTGTGACTGCTCTACTTTCTTGGCATAAGGATCATAACGGTTATAAATGGTCGTATCCTTGCGTGCCTCGTTGCGTTCTTTGATCAATAAAACATTATAAGGATCACTACGAGCACCTTCCATACCAGGGGTTCCGTGCGGCATATCCGGTACAGCCAATCCAACTGCTTTAGGTTTTTCTTTGAGTAAACGCAGGATATCAGGCGCTGGCACATGCCCTTCGATCGCATAACCATTAACCAAAGCCGTATGGCACGAACCCAGCGATTCAGAAATGCCAGATTTTTCTCTTATCTCTTTATTGCCAACATCATGCGTTTTTACGGTAAAACCGTGCTCGCGCATATGATCTACCCATTTAGCGCAACACTTGCAGGTTGGGCTTTTATAAACGTCAACGGTCGCTGTAGCAACCGCTTGTGAAGCGACGCTCAGCAAACTGACAGCAATGATTGATCCAGCTAATAGGGTATTTACTCGTATTTTCATTTCTTCTCCACAGTTATTGTTCCACGCATCTTCTTAAAATGACCCGGCAACGGGCAGGCAAAATTAATGGTTCCCGAATTGGTAAACTGCCAGATAAATTCTTTTTGCTCACCCGGTTCCAGTTGTACCAAATGTGCTTCAGAGTGATCCTTTTCAGGAAAAATGCGACGCATATTAGCAACTTTCTTCAAGTCTGCCATTGAACCCATCAACATCTCATGCTTTCTGTTGCCGCCATTTTTTATAACAAATTGGATCGTTTCGCCTTCACTGACCGTAATTTCAGAAGGTAAAAACATATTATCCACCTGAGTCAATTTTATAGTCCGCGACACCTTACTTGAATCACCCGATTTACCAATATCAACTTCATTATTGGGATAGCTTGCACTCGAGTAACAATGGGTTGAAAACAAGACCAAGGTTACAAATGGTATAATCCTGTTCATAGAATTCTCCTGAAAAATAATTCCCGAACTCGTTTATCCGTCTTGCTTAGAATCTAGCTATGCTAAATTGTTCCATCTCATTTGTCTAATATTCTGCCACAAGACTCATCACAGCTGATCAGTAAAAAATAATCCTTCTTTTCCTCATAACTTGTCGAGATAATGCAAAAAAAACAACAGTATAATGCCAATAAGCTTCACAAACGCCTAAGACGGCAAGTAGGAACAGCGATTGCTGACTTCAATATGATCGAAGCCGGTGACCGGGTCATGGTGTGCTTGTCCGGCGGTAAGGATAGTTATGCTTTACTGGATATTCTGCGCAATTTACAAGCCCATGCTCCCTTAGAATTTGAACTGATAGCGATTAATCTGGACCAAAAGCAGCCTGGTTTTCCTGAACAAGTGCTCCCGAGCTATCTGACTGACATTGGTATGCCTTATCGTATCGTTGAACAAGATACCTACAGTGTCGTAAAACGTGTCATTGCAGAGGGGAAAACCACTTGTAGTCTTTGCTCGCGCTTGCGTCGCGGCGTGCTATATCGCGTTGCCAGTGAATTGGGCGCCACCAAGATAGCACTCGGCCATCATCGGGATGATATTCTTGAAACCTTGTTTCTTAACATGTTTTATGGCGGAAAACTTAAAGCCATGCCACCAAAACTGGTCAGTGATGACGGAAAACACATCGTTATCCGACCATTGGCTTACTGCAAAGAAAAAGATTTGGCCGCTTACGCCGAAGCAGAAAATTTTCCGATTATTCCCTGCAATCTGTGCGGATCGCAAAAAAACCTGCAGCGTCAAGCCATCAAAGAAATGATGCAACAATGGGATAAAAAATTTCCCGGAAGGCTGGAAACGATGTTCCGCTCCATCCAAAATATTCAGTTATCGCATCTGGCAGATGCATCCCGGTATGATTTTTTTAACTTAAAAGCGCAGGGGGAGCCGGTAATCGATGGCGACACCGCATTTGATGAAGAAATTTTTGAGCCTACTATTGAAGAAATGCTCATTCCGGCAGCAGAGGCAACAGACGATAGCCAACTTGCTACTAACTAATCAGCTACGTTTTTTGTGATCATCAGGCGGTACCCACTTGAAAGTTATCGCAACCAAGCCCGCAAACAGAACATAAACTATTGTCAATAGGTCTTCCGGCACGGTGTAAAACATGATGGAATGGAGCCAATGCTGAATAAAACCGGCATCGGTTTCAACCAAGCGCAATGTATTTTCCCATAATGTTAACGGACACACGACACCCAGCAACGATTCAGCCAAGACGAATAAAATGGCGGCCAAGTGTAAATAACGAAACCAAGGGTTTCTGACAAATGTCAGCTTAAGCCAGGCACCCAACCAGATAACCGGCAAGCTGCCAACGACAAACAACACATAGAGAAAATGGATAATTAGTACAAGATCAGCCAACAGCATATTTAACTTGATATTCTTAGTTAGACGATTAACGATTAGTAATCGCCGGTTCCCGGAATTCGCATATCATTCTTGATAAGCTTTATACCACTGATACTGCGCGCAATCGCAATCGCTTTGTACATATCGTCGCGTGAATTGACCAGACCGCTCAATTCTACGATACCTTTTGTAGTTCTGACGTTGATATCGAAAGGTCTCAGGGAAGGCTCGTCAAGAATTGCTTCGTGAACTTTCGTAGTAATGACAATATCATCGTATTGTTCTCTGGCTCCTTCAAACTGCGGCGTTGATGCGCAGCTCGAGAAAAGAACTATTTGAATAATTAATAAGAATGCCATGAAACGGCTATTCAATAGTGTCATGATTAAGCGCTCCCAAATGATTAACGGAAAATACTCCTCGTTACATTTGATTAAAGGCTCTTGCTTTAAGCTACCTTCAATACGTTATAAATCTGAAATTTACGAATTTATTGAATTCTCTGGTTAGTTTTCGCAAAAATCAGAATGCGGTATTGCAAGGACAGAGTAGCCCATGTGTACGCAGGTGTACAAAGCATTCCATTCCTGGAAGTTATATTACATGATTAACGCTGACAGAGACTAGCTCGGTTCATGAATTTGTTGATCCACGATCCCTAAAGAATGGAGACAATAAGGTCGCGCAAAACTAAAGGATCATTTTTAATCGGTCGGGGCAGTCAGAGAAGAATATCTTAGTGTGTTGATGTGAGAAATCTATACTGTTGCTTTAAGAAGATTCCTCACTGCGTTCGGAATGACAAAGTGCGTTATTCGTACACTCCTTAAGCTGTTACCCCATCAACTGTCCTGCTTTGATTGCTGAGCTTGCGGATTTTCTTTTAGCAACGGAATCACCAATTTCTCCAGTTTGTTCAAATGGACACGGCCTAAATAGGTTTCAACAATTTCACCGGAACGATTAATAACCACGGTGTAGGGTAAAGCGGATTGTCGGTTACCCGCAGCTTCAGCCAACGCCCAAATATGAAAACTGCCGACCAATACCGGATAATTGATACCAAATTCTTCACTATAGGCCTTTACCTTATCCGCTTGATCAATAGCAATTCCCACAAAAACCAGCCCTTGATCACGGAATTTTTCCTGCGCTGCAATAAATTCAGGAATTTCCTCGCGACAGGGCGTACACCAGGTGGCCCAGAAATTCACCACGATTACATTACCCAGCCATTGCGAAATGGCCTGATTTTCTCCCTGAATATCCGGCAAATTGGCAGTAAGAATTGCTTTTGCACCTTGTTGGCTGGCTTCACTGGAAAGAGCTGGTTGCGGACCGCCGCCCATGAGCTGGGCTCGCAACATAAACCCTGTGGTGATTGCCAAAGCACCCAAAGCCAAATATATTAATAATTGTCTCAATTTTGCCATCATGATTCCTTTAAATGAAGCGATGCGCGAGATGACTCGCTTTTTTAGTTAGTTTTCTTTTTAAATCAGCACCGCATTCAGCACGGTCAGAAAATCATTTTTATTTAAAAAACCGATTACTTTGATATCTGAAATGTCATTACCGTGACGATCAATAAACAAAATACCCGGTGGTCCAAATAATTTAAATCGTTTGAGTAAATCCGCATCATCCGGTGTGCCGTCGGTCACATCGATTTCGAGTAGAACAACATCTTTCAGGCGGGATTGCACCTTGCTATCGGAAAAGGTAAAGCGATCCATTTCTTTACATGAAACGCACCAATCCGCATGAAATCTGACCATAATATACTTATCCCTGGATTGCTGGATCTGCTCATTCAGTTCAGTAACGGTTTTTACCCGTTGGAAAGGTAGCGCTGCATGATTGGAAGCCGCAACTTCTCCCTTATTCATTGTACTCGCGCTTGTCATACTGATTTTTGAAAGCGGCTGCAAAACATCCCGGCCGCCCGACAAGATACCAATCAACAAGGCGATGCCGACCAACAGCGCAATCACACCGATACCTTTGAGAAATTTCTTCAGCCCGGAAGCCCTTTCCGGCAATGGATCAATCGCATGCAGATAAATAGCCGAGATGATCAACAATGCGGCCCACAATGACATATGAATCACTTCGTTGATGACGGGAGAAATCAACCAAATAGCGACTGCAAGCAACAACACGCCAAAAAATTGCTTGATCGATTCCATCCATGCCCCGGCTCTCGGCAATAACGCACCTGCCGATGTGCCCAATAGCAGCAACGGAACGCCCATGCCCAGCGCCATGACAAACAGCGCTGAGCCACCCAAAATCACATCACGGGTTTGGCTGATATACAATAAAGCACCCGCCAGTGGCGCTGCGACACACGGCCCGACTATCAATGCAGATAGTGCGCCCATGCCGAATACACCGGTTAAATGTCCGCCCTTCAGGTGCCCGGCTTCCTCAGACAACTTGGTTTGCAGTGAACCCGGCAATTGCAATTCATAAAAGCCAAACATTGAAAACGACAACAAAACAAATATCACCGCAAACGTGCCCAACACCCAGGCATTTTGCAGCGCGGCGGACAGCATTGCACCTGATAACCCGGCAGCTACACCAGCGATAGCATAGGTGATTGCCATACCCAGTACATAAGCCAGTGCTAAGATAAATCCATGGCCTTTGGTCACATGCTTGCCGCGATTGGCAATAATCCCCGATAAAATCGGGAACATCGGAAACACGCAGGGTGTAAACGCGAGCAGCAGGCCGATGCCGAAAAACCCGGTTAAAATTAGCCAGAAATCGCCGGTTTGAAACATCTGATCAATTTTGTACGCTTCGGTTTCAATGGCAGGTGTTCGGGACGGCATTTGAAACAACTCAGCTGTCGCATCGATTCCTGCTGCCGCCGCCTTGCCGCTGACTGCTTCAGCAACGGCGCCGATTGCTGCTTTCACCGCCGGCAATGTCAGATCAATGGCTTTGTGAATGGGCGCATAACACACCCCGACCGGCTCATTGCAACCCTGATAAGTGGCCGTCAGTGTCAGCAGCTGTTCGCTTGCGGGATCTTCGCGTTTTAACGAGATAATGGCCTGAATGGGATTGTAATAAACTTCTGTCTGCCCGAAAGTCTGGTCTTCCTTCATTTTCCCGGGTGGTAAAGTTATTTTTTCAATCACTATGCCGGGTTGTTTGGGCTCAAATGTAATTTTATCGCGATACAGATAATAATCCTTTGCCGGAGTCAAATTGGCAATCAGCGTATTGCCATCGCGCACTTCCACCGTAATCTTGAACGCTTCATCGGGAGGCAACAGTTCTTGCGGATTGCTTTGGCCCAGATTGATACCCAGTGCCTGCAATTTTGAAAACAAGCTGAAGGAGCCGCTTTCCTGTGCAGAAACGGGTGTACTGGTCAGACATAGTAGGAGTAACAAAAATTGGAATAGTCGCATCGGTATTCAGTATTATTTAATCGAGTGGTTGTGTTTCATTGGCGATCCACTGCAAATAAGCAGGTAATCCGTTTAGGATAGGAACCATAATCACTTCCGGAAGTTCATAAGGATGCATCATCTTGATCAACTGTTCAACCTGGTCATAGTGCTGCCGCAAGGTTTTGATCAAAACGGGTATTTCATCCACCGATTCAACCGTACCTTGCCAGCGATAAATCGAAGTACATGGGCTCAACACATTAACACATGCCACCAAATTCTGGGCGATCAACGCCTGGGCCAATGCAACCGCGCCCTTTTTATCAGGGAAATTGGTCATAATAAGGATTGGCTCTAGCACGGTGAAAAGGGATTTTTATTGCCGGTGAACACGAAAGAATCAATTTTACCTTGCTTAGCGTATAAATTCACTGATACTAGAGTGCACTTTGACATACTGGGTATACCTTGCCAACAGGCATATACTGCAAAAAAACAATTTATCGAAAGGATATGAACAGATGAGAGGATTATTTAATTTAGTAATAACGCTAGCTATTATTACCCCGGTTACAATATTTTTTGGCTATATCATCATGGATGAGGGCGACCAATTTACCGCCGAGCACTATATGGTAACGGGGTTGAGCACAGTTCCGCTTATTTTCGCGCTGCTGGTTAAGTTTCTTATGTCGGGAGCGGATAAGGAATAAACGGCAAATCCTATAAAATATCAAAAAATTTGCCAATAAGCATTCATAAACAGATAGGTGATTCGATTGATAATCTGTCTTTTTGCAAGCAAGGGATTCGGTATCGGCTCCACGCCCCATCTTATTTTTAGCTTGAG
>ERZ1292630.2001-Hain-H41-02um-R3-2001-length-19342-cov-6_pt1 | contig 19342 bp, 19 predicted proteins | sample MGYA00564408_ERZ1292630 | MGnify/ENA primary metagenome ERZ1292630 (study PRJEB36523, sample SAMEA6512641) | groundwater metagenome | collected 2019-01-08 | study: AquaDiva: Metagenomics assemblies of 32 groundwater samples
CTCCAATTGTTCACCATTCGCCGCATCGGCTGCCGCCTCAAAGCGCGGCATGCCGGCGATTTTGATTTTTTGTTCGTACAAGGCGTCGCTGATGCCGCGACTTCCGGCTTCGGAGATAACCTCCTGCCGCACTTGGCCGCCATATTGCTGGGCGACCAGCTTCATTGGCACCTTACCGGGGCGAAACCCATGAATCTTCGCGGTGCGCGCGATACGCTTTAGGCGGTTTTCAATTTCCGCATCGATTTGCGCACGCGGAACGGAAACACGAATACGCCGTTCCAACTGCCCGATATTCTCAACCTGTGCTTGCATGATTTAATGTGTCCTTAAAAATTACGACTGGTATCTGGTGCGAAAGGGGGGACTCGAACCCCCACGGGGGTTACCCGCTGGAACCTAAATCCAGTGCGTCTACCAATTCCGCCACTTTCGCTAAACTCGACATGAAAAATGGTGTATTTTATTCGATTCAGGCCTTTCAGTCATTTCTCTCTATTTTCCCTGTACTTACAACACTTTGGCTTTAGAAACCGTGGACTATCCGATCACCCATTACGAAAATTTCCCGGTCGCATCCATCCTGCTGCCGCGCCGTCTGCGCCGCCCAGTTCAGGTCATTTATGCCTTTGCGCGTCAGGCCGATGATTTTGCCGATGAAGGTAATGACCCGCCTGAAGCGCGCCTGGCCCGGCTAAATCAATTTCGCGCTGAGTTGGATCGCATCGAACGCGGCGAGCTTAGTGGGCTGCCGTTGTTCCGCGATTTAGCGCTGGTGATTCACGAGCATCAGTTGCCGATTCAGTATTTCCGCGACCTGTTGGACGCGTTCAGCCAAGATGTCACCCAGACCCGATATCAGCATTTCGGCGAGGTCATGGATTACTGCCGCCGCTCCGCCAACCCGATAGGCCGGCTCTTGCTGCACTTGTATCGCGTCACCGATGCGCGTGCCTTGGCCTATTCCGACGGGATCTGTTCCGCGCTCCAGCTCATCAATTTTTTGCAGGACATCGCCATCGATTATCAGAAGGGACGCATTTACCTGCCGCAAGACGAACTGGCACAATACGGCATCACCGAACAACAACTCGCAAACGGTGAGCCAAACGGGCTATGGTGGCCATTCATGCAATTTCAAATTACGCGCACACGCAAACTGCTCCAAGCGGGTGCCCCTTTGGGTAAGCAACTCAAGGGGCGCATCGGACTTGAAATGCGCCTGATCATCATGGGGGGAGACAGAATTCTGAAAAAGCTACATGACGTACACGGTGATGTATTCCAAGCGCGCCCGGTGTTAAAACCCGCCGATTGGCTTTATATGCTCTATCGCGCCGTAAGAGCCAAATGACCCCTGCCGAATACTGCCAAGAAAAAGCCGCGCAAAGCGGCTCCAGCTTCTATTACAGTTTTTTATTTTTACCGAAACCACGACGCGAAGCGATTACCGCGCTGTACGCTTTCTGCCGTGAAGTAGACGACATCGCCGATGAATGCGCCGATGCAAGCCTCGCCCGTACCAAACTCGAATGGTGGCGCACGGAGTTGGCCAATACTTTTGCCGACCGACCCACCCACCCGGTCAGCCAGGCATTACTACCGGCGATTCGCGCCTATGATCTGGCGCTGGAACAATTCGAGGAAATCATCGACGGCATGGAGATGGATCTGCAATACGTGCGCTATGCCGATTTCAAAGCGCTACAACTTTACTGCTACCGCGTCGCCTCGGTGGTGGGCCAACTCGCCGCCGCCATCTTTGGCTATAGCGATCGCAAGACGCTGAAATACGCACACGATCTGGGCATGGCGTTTCAATTGACCAATATCATTCGCGACGTGGGCGAAGACGCGCGCCGCAACCGCATCTATTTGCCGCAAGACGAGCTCGCGCAATTTGGCGTCAGCGAAAGCGATCTGCTGCAGGGGCACGCGAGTGAAGGATTTCGCGCCTTGATGGCGCATCAAGTGGCGCGCGCACGCGCATTCTATCAGCAAGCGCTGCAAGCCTTGCCGCCACAAGACCGGAAGAGCCAACGGCCGGGGCTGATGATGGCGGCGATTTACCAGAAGCTGCTGAATGAAATCGAACGTGACGATTTCCGCGTGCTCCATCAGCGCATTACCCTGACCCCGCTGCGCAAGCTGTGGATCGCGTGGCGCACTTGGGTATTTAGTTAGCACATGGCTGTTGCCGTCATCGGTGGCGGTTGGGCCGGGCTTGCCGCCGCCGTTACCCTGGCCGAGCAAGGCATCCCGGTCACGCTGTTTGAAAGCGCCGCTCAACTCGGCGGACGCGCGCGGCGGGTTGAGATCAATGGTTTAGCACTGGATAACGGCCAGCACATTCTGATCGGCGCTTATCGCGAAACATTGCGGCTGCTCGCCTCGGTGGGGGTCGATGTGGCCGCAGTTTGCTACGCGCCGCCGCTGACGCTGCAAGTCGCGCCAGCATTTTATCTCAGCGCCGCGCCCTTACCGGCGCCATGGCACCTTGGTATCGGCTTGCTGAAAAGTCGTGGCATTCCCTTAGGGGACAAACTTTCCGCAATACGGTTTCTCGCCGCACTCAAACGGGGCGGCTTCCGTATCGCACCGGATTTTTCCGTATCCGCCCTGCTCGCCCAGCACCGCCAAAGCCCTGCTTTGAATGATTATCTGTGGCATCCCTTATGCCTCGCCGCGTTAAATACACCGCCGCACTTGGCGTCGGCCCAAGTCTTCGTCAACGTATTGCGTGATGCCTTTTTCGGCACGCGCGACGACAGCCGGCTACTGCTGCCACGCATCGATCTCGGTCAACTCTTGCCGGATCCAGCGGCGCGTTTTATTGCTGCACACGGTGGAGAAATTCGCCTCAATCAGCGCATTCAGCGGGTTGTGTTGGCCGCTGGCGGATTCGCCCTGCATGGCGATCATGGGACGGAACACTTCGCGCAAGTGATCTGCGCGGTATCGCCGTTCCGTGTTGCAGATTTGCTCGATCAACTCCCGTCCCTGCAACCGGTATTGGAACAAATCGGTGCGTTTCACTATCAGCCCATCTATACGGTCTATCTGCAATACGCTGCCTCGATGCGACTGCCCTTCCCGATGCTGGGCCTATCAAATACCTTGAGCCAATGGGTGTTTGATCGTGGCACACTTTCCAATCAACCCGGTTTGATGGCGGTGGTGATCAGCGCCGAGGGCGCGCATGAAGCGCTGCCGCATGCGATGCTGGCCGAAAGAGCCGCGCGCGAACTGCATGAACAACTCGGCTTCCCCACACAAGCAAACTGGGCACAAGTCATCGCGGAAAAGCGTGCGACGTTCACCTGCCTACCGTCAATCGCACGGCCGGACAATGTCACGCCGATAGCGGGGCTGTTTCTCGCCGGCGACTACACCGCTTGCGATTATCCCGCCACACTCGAATCCGCGGTGCGAAGCGGGATACAATGCGCGCTCGCTATACAGAAAGCACTGCCATGAATTATTCCCCTCATTATTCGCCTGGCCCCGATTTGCTCAAAGATCGCGTGATACTGGTCACCGGCGCAGGCCAAGGCATCGGTAAAACGGCTGCCCTCGCCTATGCCCTGCATGGCGCCACGGTGATCTTGCTGGGCCGCAAGCAGAAACGGCTCGATGCTGTCTACGACGAGATCGTCACCTGCGGCTACCCCGAGCCGATGGCGCTCAAGCTGGATTTGGCACAAGCCAGCGACGACGATTTTCAGGCGATGGCGCAGGCGATTTTCGAACAGCTTGGACGGCTCGACGGTATGTTGCACAATGCGGCCCGCTTCGATGGCTTGGCCCCGCTCGAATACCAATCGCTGGATCAATGGATGGATACGCTGCGGGTCAATCTGGCGGCGCCGGTGGCCTTGACCCGTGCTTGTCTGCCCTTGCTCACGCGCTCCCCGGATAGCGCGGTGCTGCTGACTTCGGAAACGCATGGCCACCAGCCGGCGGCGTTCTGGGGTGCCTTCGCGGTATCGAAATGGGCGCTGGAAGCCTTAGTCACGATATGGGCGCAAGAGCTGGCGGTGCACCCGAATTTACGCATGAATGTGGTAATCCCCGGCCCGGTGCGCGCGCCGCAGCGCTTGATCAGCCACCCAGCGGAAGACCGCATGCAATTGCCGGAACCTACGCGGCTCATGCCGCTTTACCTGTATTTGATGGGCCCGGATAGCCGGGAGCACAGCGGGAAAATATTCGAAGCGCAGATAAGCTAAATCGGCGCTTACTTTAAATAGAACTGCAGCTTGTCCACCCCGACTTCGATCTGATCCAAATTATCGAGTGGATAGGGATCGTCTCCGATGGCCTTGCCGTTGACGATAGGATGTTTCTTGCCGACCACGTGGGTGATGAAATAGCCGACCGGGCGGCGCGTGATGATAGCCGAATTGTCCGGCTTACCTAACGCCGTAATCGAACGCGACAGATCGATCTCCCGGCCCGTATTCTCACCGCCGATACCGCGCACCGCGCCGAGCGGAAAAATGGTTTTCACGTTGCGCGCATTGGCGGCCGCGGTGGTGATGCTCTGAGTATCCGCCTCATCCTTGACGGCGCCTTCTTGCTTGAGCTTGGTGCGGTCAAAAGCGGGGATCATCAAGGTCTTGTCGAAATCCATGTCCGGCATGGCCTTGGCGTTGACAAATCTCAGCTTGTAACGCCCGACCTCGATCACATCGCCGTTTTGCAGGATGTGGCGCTGCACTTTTTCACCGTTCACCAGGGTGCCGTTGGTAGACCCGAGGTCTTCCAATATCTGATCGTTGCCCACGGTGAGAATCACCGCATGCTCCTTGGACACGCCCTGGTCGTTGATTTGGATATCGCAGGTCGGCTTGCGCCCGAAAGAGAAACGTTCTTTCTCCAGGAAATAATTGCCGAGTACGGACCCATTCATACTTAAAACCAATTTAGCCATGGTTACCCTCTTGCTTAAACGTATGCGCCAAACCAGCGCGCGAAAAACCCGGAACGCAAGGGAAACGGTTTCTCGACCTTGATGGCCGCCACCGAGATATTGTCGTGGCCGCCATTGTCGTTCGCCATCATCACCAACTGCCGCACCAGCAGGGGAATATTTTCCTTGATCGACCGCATCGCCAACTCGATGTCGGCGTCGTCCACCATATCGTTCAAGCCATCCGAACACAGCAAATAAATATCGCCCACCTGCGCGCGTTCTTGGCGCACGTCCACCGCAATCGTCTGGGTGACACCGAGCGCGCGCGTGACCAGATTGCGATTATGCGATACGCGTGCATCCTCAGCCGAAATCAAACCGAGTTGCACTTGTTCCTGCAATAAGGAATGGTCCACCGTGAGCTGATCAAACTTCTCGCCGCGCAAGCGGTACAGACGCGAATCGCCCGCATGTGCGATGGTGACCACATTGTCGCGAAACAAAGTCGCCACCACGGTCGTGCCCATGCCTTGAAATTGGGTTTTGTTGTGCGCCGCATGATAGATCGCCTGATTGGCGCGGGTGATCGCGGTGCGCAGCAATTCGGTTTCCAGATCCACACCATTGGATTTGTCCAAGCCCTTGCCGAGATGCTCCTTGAGCTCGTTGCCGATGATCATGGTGGCCATGCCGCTGGCCACGTCCCCGGCCTTGTAGCCGCCCATGCCGTCGGCCAGCACCACGAGCCCTAGTTCCTCGTTGGTTGATACGCTGTCTTCATTGAAGTTGCGCACCAAGCCGGCATCGGTGGCGCTGGCTATCGTCAGCGCATTTTTCAGCTTCATTAAACACTCTCTCTCGCCGCTCGGAGTTTGGCGGCCATTATATATTTTCTGGAATTATGATTAAAATTTACCGTTCGTGCCGATATCCAAATTTAACTTTTGTTCATCTGGCGCCATTCCGGCTTATTCCAACGTAATTTTACTTAAAATAGCGGTTTCTATGCCAATCTCCAATGTCGGCATGCGGCCCCCTAGGATTAACGGGCTGCTTACGGCCGAACTTGAGGCTAACCGGTCGTATAGCCAGCTTGACACAGTTCCCGATAAAAACTACTTTAGCGATCCCTACTTGCCGAATTATTCCCTAAATTATCAAATGGTAATCGAGAAACTCGGCCGCTATGTAATCGTCGAGGAAATCGGCCAAGGCGCCATGGGCGTCGTATACAAGGCCGTTGACCCGCTCATTGACCGCACGGTCGCGATCAAGACGATCAACCTCGACCTCTCCAAGGAAGAGCTGGCCAATTTCGAAAAACGCTTTCAGCGCGAAGTCCAGTCAGCCGGCAAGCTCAATCATCCCAACATCGTGACCGTGTATGACGTGGGCCGCACCGAGGGCGTGGCCTACATGGCGATGGAATTCCTCGAAGGCAAAGAGTTGCGCGAGATTCTTGATTCCGGCGTGGTGCTGCCGATCGAGAAAGTCGTGCATATCGCTACCCAAGTCGCGGAGGGCCTCGGCTTCGCCCACGAGCACGGCATCGTGCACCGCGATGTGAAGCCTTCCAACGTCATGGTGCTGAAGAACGGCTTGGTGAAAATCACTGATTTCGGCATCGCTCAGATGTCCTCTGCCACGCGCACCATTTCCGGCATGGTGATGGGCTCACCTAAATACATGTCGCCGGAGCAAGTCGTCGGCCAAACAGTGGATGGACGTTCGGACATTTTCTCGCTGGGGGTGATGCTCTATGAAATGCTCACGGGCAAGACACCGTTCGCGGGCGACAATATCAGCGCCATCATGTACCAAATCCTGAATGATGAGCCGATCCCGCCCAAAACATTCAATCAAGGCATTCCCGAGGCGATCAATTTCATCGTGCTCAAGGCGCTTGCCAAGCACCCCGACAAGCGTTACCAAAATGCCAAGGAAATGGCGCGCGATCTCAAGCGCTACAAATCGCTGGAGTTACCCGCGCCAGGGCAAGAACCCAAGCAACCCGAACCCATGGATCGACGTAGACTTACACGCGACAATTTGGGCGACGCAACCCAAATCATCCCCAGCTTGGTCATGGGTGATCAAGCCCCGTTGTCGGCCAACGGCGCCGCGATACAGGAATCTTGGTGGGCCGGATTGACCTTTCATCGCTTTTTGCTTTATGCCGCGATCCCGGCCATGATTATCACCTTTGCCGTTGTCGTCACCTTGAGCAAGATTCGGCAAGCGAAGCCGATTCCCGACACCATCGTACCCAGCCAACCAGCGCCCGCCACCGCGACGCAAGCGGTGCTTGCACAGCCCGCGCCACCGGCCCAACCGGAAACGCCCAAGGTCGCTGAGAAAGCCATCCCTGACAAAGTTATGGGCAAGACCAAGGCGAAAAGCGAAAAGATCAAAATCACCAACACCGACTCGACCAAAAAAGGGGAGGAGCCGCCCAAACCAGCGGTTGCAGGCGAATCCCTTGTCACCTTCGCCGTCAGCCCGTGGGGTGAAGTCTTCGTGGACGGCAAGCGCCAAGGGGTCAGCCCGCCGCTACGTGATCTGAAACTCAGCGCCGGCAAGCACACGATTCTGATCGTGAATGAAACCTTCAAGCCATATTCACAGACGATCGAGTTGGCGCCGAACGGCACGCATAAAATAAAATATAAATTCCAAAACTAATGGAGCAGACCATGAACCCATCCCGCTGGCTTGTCTTGGCTGTGCTTGTATTGCTTACAGCCGGCTGCTCCTCGCTATTTTCACGCGATACGGGTATCGATAAGCTCTCCCCACGCAAAGCGGAACAAGCACTCAATACAGGCATTCAGCAGTACGAGGATGGCGAGCTGAAAGCGGCGCAAAAAAATCTGCAAGATGCACTTAGTCTTGGCCTCACTTTCGATTCCGATAAAGTCACCGCGCACAAGCACTTGGCCTTTATCTATTGCTCGTCGAATCAAGAACGGCAATGCCGCGACGAATTCCGCCGCGCATTTGACGTTGATCCGAGCTTCAAGTTGGAACGCGCCGAAATCGGCCACCCCTTATGGGGGCCGATCTATACCGGGGTTCGCGCTGAATTATTGTCGCGGGGAAAGATAAAGCCGTGATGGATATTGGCGTGTGCCAGTGAATGCTAAGCAGTCACTTATAAAAAAACTCCAGCCGCGTTCCTGCCACTTCGATAATGTCGTGATCTTTCAAGTGATAGGGCGTCGCCCCGACTTCCACACCGTTCACCAGCGGATAACTGACTCCCTCGACATAAGTCAGGAAATACCCTGCAGATTTTTTTCCAATGACTGCGGTTTGAATTCCGGGCTTGCCCAAAGTCAACACGGGCTTATCGAGTTCTAGTTGCTTGCCGGCGCCGTGCCCACCCATCAATCGCAACACGCCTGAACCCGAATCAATCACCGTCGCATCGTCCTCCCCCACCAAGGTATTGGGCTCCTTGCGTTGAGAAAGCAGTTCGCGCGTGAGTCCAAAACTGTCGTCATCACCGATTTCGAACAGGGCGTCCTCTGAGCACGTCGCTGTTTGAATCGCAGTGTGCTTTGCAGTCTTGGCAATGGTTGTTGCCCAACTGCTCTCCGGCATGACCCAGGGCTCGAACTGAAATTTTAGATTGAAGGCAGCGATATTGATTTCATCACCGTCTTGCAAATGATGATTTTTAACCAGGCGGCCATTCACCCGCACGCCATTGGTGCTGCCCAAGTCTTGCAGGAAGGAATCGTTGCGGATGTTGGTAATCAGCGCATGCTCGCCGCTTACCGAAAGATGATCGAGTTGAATATCGCTATCGGCACGGCGGCCGATCTTGATCCGTTCGCGATCAAGCTGCCGCGCTTTGAGGACATTGCCGTTCTGGTCGTAAACAATCAGTTTGGACATGCTGCCACCGCTTGCCGCCGACCCGGCGTTAAGCTTAAGTCGCCCGCGCCAAAATCAACGAAATATTGTCGTATCCACCCTTTTGATTGGCGGTATCGATTAACTGATGTGCCGCCGCTTCTAGATCACCTTCGGCATGATCGATCACAAACTGAATCTCTTGATCATCCAACATGTCGAAAAGACCATCCGAGCACAACAGAAATACATCGCCCGGAAGCACCGGCTGCTCTTGCACATCAACCTCAACGCCCGCTTCCACCCCCAGCGCACGCGTGATCAGACCGCGATTACCGGCAAAACGTGCCTGCTCTGGCGTAATCAGCCCATACTCGATCTGTTCCTGTATCACGGTATGATCCACCGTGAGCTGCTCAAAATGCCCCTGGCGCAAGCGATATACGCGCGAATCGCCGATGCTGGCGATGGTGACACGGGCACCGCAAAACAAAGCCGTGACCAGCGTGGTGCCCATGCCGGACAGGTGCGATTGCAAAAGGCCCAGTTGAAAAATCTCACGATTTGCCTTGGCGATCGCGGTACACAAACGCACTGCCCCTTGACTCAAACCAGGGGTGTTTGACTCCTCATGGGGGAGGGTTAAAGCCAGTTGGCGAAACTCGCTGGAGACGATGTTTACCGCCATTGCGCTCGCGATTTCACCCCCGTTGCACCCGCCCATGCCGTCAGCCAGCACCAGCAACCCCGTCTCCGCATCAAAGTCGAGACTATCTTCGTTACTGTTGCGCACCCGCCCAACATCGGAACGCGCGGCACAGATGACCTGAGTCGCGCGTGGCGGGTTTGGGTGCCATTCAGGGGCGCGTGTTTGTGCGGCTTCCACTTAGTATCGCCCCGGTTGACACGTGATGCTCGATCTCGACAGTGTGCATTGGAAAAACCACCTCTTAACAGTTAATTATCTGTTATTTTGCGTTTTTTCCATAATATGAAATCATGGAAAATTACGTTGTCATTGTAGGGTGCTTACCAGCAATTCGCAACTGCTTGCTCCAATCGCTCCACCGTGACGATTTCCATCCCGGGTATGGCCTGTTTCGGCTGATTTGCTTTTGGAATAACGGCGCGGGTGAAGCCAAGTTTAGCCGCTTCTTTCAGCCTTTCCTGACCGCGCTGCACGGGGCGCACCTCGCCCGCCAAACCCACCTCGCCAAATACCACCATTTTGCCTGGTAGCGGTTTATTTCTGAGCGAGGAAACAATCGCCAGCAACACAGCCAGATCCGCTGCTGGCTCGGTGATGCGCACCCCGCCCACCGCATTCACGAACACGTCTTGATCAAAACAGGCGATGCCTGCGTGGCGGTGCAGTACCGCCAGCAGCATGGCCAGCCGGTTCTGCTCCAGGCCAACCGTTAGCCGGCGCGGATTGGGCGCATGCGCCTCGTCCAGCAAGGCCTGAATCTCGACCAGCAGCGGACGGGTGCCTTCTTGCGTCACCATCACGCAGGAACCCGGCACCTCCTGCCCGTGGTGCGATAGAAACAGCGCCGACGGGTTGCTCACCTCGCGCAGCCCCTTTTCGGTCATAGCGAACACACCCAATTCATTCACCGCGCCGAAACGGTTTTTGAAGGCGCGCACCAGGCGGAAGCTAGATGAGGTTTCACCTTCGAAATACAGCACGGTATCGACGATATGCTCCAGCACACGTGGCCCGGCCAGCGTGCCCTCCTTCGTGACATGGCCGACGAAAATGATTGAGGTGCCGGCCTGCTTGGCGTAGCGCGTAAGTTGCGCTGCGCATTCGCGCACCTGCGCCACGCTGCCTGGGGCCGATTGCAACGCCTCGGAATACACCGTTTGAATCGAGTCGATCACCGCGACCTTAGGCTGCTCACGCTTCAGGGTGGCGATAATTTTTTCCAAACTGATCTCGGCCAGCAGCGTGACCGCTTGTGCATCGAGTGCCAGCCGTCTGGCGCGCAGCGCGATCTGCTGCGGCGATTCCTCACCGCTGACATACAACACTTTTTGCGCCGTACTCATATGCGCCAAGGCTTGCAGCAACAGCGTCGATTTACCGATGCCCGGGTCGCCGCCGATCAACACCACCGCCCCTTCGACCAAGCCGCCGCCCAGCACGCGATCCAATTCCGCCACGCCAGTCGGGGCACGCGGCACCTCGACCGCGTCCACTTCAGCCAGCGTTTGCACGCGGCCATCTGCCGCCAGCGCGCTGAAGCGGTTTGCGCCTGCACTGGGCAAGGCTTCGGCGATGGTTTCGACCAACGTGTTCCAGGCAGTGCAATGCGGACATTGGCCTTGCCATTTCAGGCATTGGCCGCCGCATTCGGTACAGGTATAAATCGATTTTGCTTTAGCCATGTTTAACCCTCGACGACCGGGACGCGTTCGGCACGAGCGCAGAGTAACTCATAGCTAATCGTGCCCGCTGCACGTGCCACTTCTTCCACCGGTAAACCCACACCCCACATAGTCACGGGGCAAGCGACGCCGGCATCAGGAATATCACCCAGATCGACTGCCAGCATATCCATGGACACGCGACCCAAAGTACGGGTGCGCTGGCCCATGACCAGAATCGGCGTACCGGTCTCGGCATGGCGCGGATAGCCATCGGCATAGCCACAGGCAACGATGCCGATGCGCATATCGCGCTCGGCGCGGTAAGTACCGCCATACCCGACCTGCTCGCCGGCTTTCACGGTTTGAACTGCAATGATTGCAGAAACCAAGCTCATCGCGGGCTCCAATCCCAAATCGGCAGCGCGTTGCGTGGCGAACGGAGATGCGCCATAAAGCATGATGCCCGGCCTCACCCAGTCGCCGTGAGTTTCCGGATAACGCAGGCACGCAGCGGAATTGGCGAGGCTTCGCGGCAAAGTGCAGTTTATGGTCAAAGTGTTGAAGTGCGCGAGTTGATCGCCCACTCCCGCCGCTTCATCTGCGCTCGCAAAATGTGTCATGAGCGTGATCTGGCCAACGATAGCGCAAGCTTGAAGTGCGGCCAAAGCGGATGGAAAACTTTCCGGCGCGAAGCCCAAGCGATGCATGCCGGTATTGAGTTTGAGAAATACATTGAGCTTCACTGGCGACCAGGCGCGCTTCAGCATCTCGATTTGTTCTGCGCAATGCACGACGATGCTCAAACCCAACTCCGACACGATGCTCAATTCGCCGGACTGGAACACGCCTTCCAACAGCAAGATCGGCTGTGTGAACCCGGCTTCGCGCATGCGCACTGCTTCCTCGACGTTCAATACCGCGAAGCCGTCGCTCTCTTCCAGCGCACGCGCCACGCGCAACAAGCCATGGCCGTAACCATTCGCCTTCACTACGGACATGAGTTTGGCGGTCGGCGCGGCTTGACGCGCGACGAGGAGATTATTAACGAGTGCTGCGGGGTGAATGATGGCTTGGATGGGGCGTGTCATGTTTGATGCTTGCCGCTATCCCGGTGCGCGAGGACTAACGATCTTGGCGATCTTGGTAGCTCCCATGCGCCAAATTCTCAAAGCGTGTGAACTCACCTTGGAACGCCAAGCGTATGGTGCCAATTGGCCCGTTACGCTGCTTGCCGATGATGATTTCGGAAATGCCTTTTTCCGGTGTCTCGGGGTTGTACACTTCATCGCGGTAGATGAACAAAATCACGTCGGCGTCTTGTTCGATGGCGCCGGATTCGCGCAGGTCGGACATCACCGGGCGTTTATTCGGACGCTGTTCCAGGCTGCGATTGAGCTGCGATAGCGCGACCACCGGCACGTCGAGTTCTTTCGCCAACGCTTTGAGCCCGCGCGAGATCTCAGAGATTTCGGTGGCGCGATTCTCACCCTGGCTCGAGCCGGACATGAGCTGCAAATAGTCGATGACAATCAAACCGAGTTTGCCGCATTGACGATGCAAGCGGCGAGCGCGGGCGCGCAAGTCCAGCGCGGTGAGCGCCGCTGATTCGTCGATATAGATTGGTGCGTCGTTCAACTTGCCCACCGCGTAGGTGAGGCGCTGCCAATCATCGTCCTGCAAGCGCCCGGTACGCACTTTGTGTTGATCCAGCTTGCCGACTGAACCCATCATGCGCATCACCAACTGGGTGCCCGCCATCTCCATGCTGAACACCGCGACCGGCAAGCCGGAGTCGAGCGCGACGTTTTCGGCGATGTTGAGCGAGAAGGCCGTTTTACCCATCGAGGGCCGACCAGCGACAATAACAAGTTCGCCCGGCTGCAAGCCGGAAGTCATGCGGTCCAGATCGACAAAGCCGGTGGGGATGCCCGTGATGTCGCTCGGGTTGTCGCGTTGAAACAGCATGTCGATGCGCTCTACCACTTGGGTGAGCAAGGGTTGCAATTCCATAAAGCCTTGTTTGCCGCGCGCACCGGCTTCGGCAATTTTGAACACCTTGCCTTCGGCCTCGTCGAGCAACTCGGCCGCCGAACGGCCGGAGGGGTTGTAGGCGGAATCGGCGATCGCCGTGCCTACTTCCACCAAGCCACGCAAGATGGCGCGATCGCGCACGATTTCGGCATAGCGCCGGATATTAGCGGCACTGGGGGTGTTTTGCGCCAAGGCGCCGAGATAGGCCAGCCCGCCTACGGTGGTCAGCTCGTTGCTGTTTTCCAGCGACTCGGAAACCGTCACCACGTCGGCTGGTTTGCTGCCGTCGAGCAGCTTGGTGATGTGGCGATAAATCAGGCGATGATCGTGGCGGTAAAAATCCTGCTCGGTAATGAGGTCGGCGATGCGCTCCCAAGCACTGTTTTCGAGCAGCAGCCCGCCCAGCACGGATTGCTCGGCTTCCACCGAGTGCGGAGGGAGTTTTATTGCGTCGACTTGGTTATCGCCCATAGCCCACTACAGTTAAAGAAATAGGAAAAAACAGGTTAGCACAGAAAAGTGGACGACTATAAATCCTTGTCTCCCCAAACAAAAACGGGCCGCATCGCGGCCCGTTTTTAATAACTTACAACAGCTTGCTTAGGCAGCAGCCCCGAGCACGGAAACCGTGATGTTGGTCGTGATGTCGGTATGCAAGGCCAAGGTGATCGGATGGTCGCCGATCTGCTTGATCGGGCCTTGCGGCATGCGTACTTCGGACTTGGAAACTTCAAAGCCCTGGGCTTTAAGCGCGTCAACGATATCAACGTTGTTCACGGAACCAAATAACTTACCGTCCGGGCCGGCCTTTTGCGTGATCTGCACCATAAAACCTTCCAGCTTTTGGGCGCGCTCTTGCGCTTGGGCCAAGTGGGCTGCTTGCTGCTTTTCCAATTCCGCGCGGCGTGCTTCAAATTCCTTAAGATTGGAATCCGTGGCGCGCTTCGCCTTGCCCTGGGGGATCAGGAAATTACGCGCATAGCCATCTTTCACTTTCACCACATCGCCGAGTTGGCCGAGGTTGACGACTTTTTCCATCAGAATAATTTGCATGGCGCGCTCCTTAGTGCAGGTCGGTGTAGTGCAGCAGCGCGAGGAAACGCGCGCGCTTCACGGCCACGGACAATTGGCGCTGAAAACGGGCCTTGGTGCCGGTGATGCGCGCCGGAATCAGCTTGCCGTTCTCGTTGATGAAATCCTTCAGCAAGCCGACGTCTTTGTAGTCAACTTCCTTGATGCCTTCCGAGGAGAAGCGGCAATACTTTCTACGTTTAAACATTTGACGAGACATTTTTTACCTCTATTCAATCAATTCGATGGTTTGCACATGCAACACCAACGCGGAACTGGAACGACTCTCTTTGGCGAGAAACCCAGTGGCTTTGACTTGGCACCCCTTGGCAAACTTGGCAACTTGTTCCGCTACCCCTTCCGCCGCCAGTGCGCTGATCGCGCATTCCACTTTTCGTGGCGCTTTCGCTTCTACTTGCTCGGAGCGGTGTGTGATCGTGAATTCGATCAACGCTACCCCCGCTGGGCTGAAGCGCAACGCGCCTCGGGTCTCAAGCCGGCCGCATAGTTGCGTCCGGTTGCACGGCACTTTAATTACGCTCCAGGCGCTGCCGCCTCTACTGCTACTTCCACTCTCTCGGGCGCAGCTGGCTTAGCCCGCTCTTCGCGCATCATCGGCGAAGGCTCGGTGACCAAGCCTTTGGTTTTGATGGTGAGGTGGCGCAACACGGCGTCGTTGAATTTGAAGGCGTGTTCCAGTTCATCCAGCGTCACCTGATCGCACTCGATATTCATGAGCACATAATGGGCTTTGTGGATTTTCTGAATCGGGTATGCGAGCTGGCGGCGGCCCCAGTCTTCGAGGCGATGAATATGGCCGTTGCGGGTCGTGATCGTCGCCTTGTAGCGCTCGATCATGCCCGGTACCTGCTCACTCTGGTCCGGATGGACAATAAATACGATTTCGTAATGACGCATGCACACTCCTTTTGGATGATGCTTCCCGCGTGCAACGGTGAAGCAAGGTTAAGAAACGGTTCACCAGTCTGACCGATAGCCGGGCCGATGAGAGCCGCGCATTATACTGATTTACCTGGGCTATCGCAAATTCTGGACTAGACGCATACAAGCTCTCCAGCAAGCACCACCAGGCACGCCTAAACAGCTTGTTCCTCCGTAGCCTACCCCTGCCTGCCTGGCCTACGACTTGCTTATGATCAAGTCAGGAGAAATTAAATGGCAGAAATTATTCACCTTGCAGCATACCGCTTGGCCCGCCGCACGGGTTGGACGCAAGAAATGGCGCATGGCTATCTTCGTGGAAATGCTTACCGCGTAGCACAATTGGCGCCGCCGCAAGAACAATTGGATGGCAGTGAGGATTACGCGGTAGGCGTACAACTCGGCTACCGCTATGGTTTGCATTACTTGCGTTGGCTGAAGGAAGCGCAGGGGCGTTGAGGCTTCGTCCGGGTTGACGATTTTTGTGCGCTGCATGCCAAAAAAAAGCGCAATCATGGGCAGCATGGCCCGATATCTGAAAACGTTCGACACAGCGGCCAAGAGCCGCTGTTTTTTTATGCAGCCGCTTGTTTCAACGATTCAATCACATTATCGACCGCCCGATCGAGCAGCGGCAGATCGTCGATGATGCGCACGCTGCCGATGCGGAACGCGGCTTCCAACTTATCATGCGGCATGGTCGCGGCGCGCTTGCCTTGGCGGTCGGTGAAGAGGTAGGCATTCTTAAGTGGGCTGATCCACTTGAGCTTGGCTTGCAGCGTGTCTTCCCCTTGATGGCTGAATTCCACCCAGACGCCGGGTTTGAGTTCGTCAACCAGATGCTTCGCTTCGACTTCATCCACCACCTCCAAGTCGGACGTCGTTACAAGCGGCATCAGCGAATCGGATTGTTCATCAATATCCGCCTGATCCATCCAGCCTACGCTGCCAATTGTAATTTCTTCCACTTCCAACTTGGCGTCATCGGCATTCGACTTGATGATTTCCAGCTTGACCTCGCGCCGATCCGTCGCACTTTCCGGGCGCACGAAAGGCAGCACTATGGCCGATTCTGCGGCGTCCTGCTTCTGCATCGCCTGGCGTGCGAGTACTGCGTCCTTCCAGGCATCTTCTGGCATAGGCTGCGGCTCGGCAGGCGGATTGAAACCGGCTTTCACCGCGGCGGCGTGACATTTCACCAACTGGCTCATGAATTGATCGCGCGCTTCCTGGCTGATCTCGGCTTTGGTCATGCCTTCTTGCAAGCGGCGCAACAAGGCCGGCAGCGTCTTGACCATGTATTGGCGCGACTCTCGGCTGAGCTTGGGGCGCACACTCCAAATCAAGTCGTCCATGAGTCCGACCGCCTCCAGCCAAGCGGACGATTCCGCCCCGCCCTGCTGATACGCAGCTCGCAGCGGCTTTATCCATTCCTGGCATAAAAACAGGCGCACGGTATCCGGCACCTCAATATCCGCGGCGCGCGCACGCACAGCTTCCTCGGCTGCATTTTGCGCGTCCTCGGTTTTGATTTGTTCGCGTTCGCGCGTTTCAATCAACTCTACCGATACCTCAACCAAGGCATCGGTCGCACGTTCTTGCTCTTCCAAAAAGCGTTCGAACTCGTCCAGCGCGCGTTCAAATACCGCGAGGTTGTCCTCGAATTCATCAAGGATGCGCTGCACGATGCCCTCTACTTTCTGATACAGCGGGGATTCGTGGCCGATCGTTTCATCCCAACCAATCGCCGCTTCCGCCACGATATTGAGCAAGCGCCGCGTGGGATGGCTTTTCTTGGAGAAGAAGGCCTGATCCAGCATCGCCGCTTTCAGCACAGGAATTTGCAGCCGGCCCATCAAGGCTTTGATCGGGTCCGGCACCTGTTTGTCCTCGAAAATAAAATCGAACAGCATGGCCACAATGTCGATGGTCATCGCATCCACCGAGCCGAGTGATGCCCCCAGCTCGGTGTGTTTCAAATCGCGCAGGATGCTTACATTACCCGCGACCAAACCGGCTGCATCGACCCCCACACCAGCGCCCAGGACCGCAGCGTCGCCGTGCTGCAATTGCGTCAATTGCGTCACCACGATCGGGTTGTGGGCAAACGCTACGCCCGCCGCCATGCCGGGCACGCCACCTGTAACACCCCCAGCCATACCTCCCGGTATCCCACCTGGTATACCGCCAATCGCCATGCCTTGAGCCACGCCGCCAGCCGGCATACCTTGCATTGCGTATGCGCCTTGTGTCATGCCGGGCATTGTGCCGCGCGCCATCGCTGCACTCATGAGATGCTGCATGGTACTGAACAGCTCGCCCTCATCTTCCGAAGCCTCCATGGCTTCAACCGCAGCCACCATGATTTCAGCTGCCTGAGACATGCCTTGGCGTTTAATCTCGCGCTTTATTTTCGGCAGAATGCCTTTCTCCACGAGATATTGATTCACCTCTTGGTACATGGAGACGGCACCGTTCTGCATGTGTTTATCCCACATGGTGACAAACAGCAGACGCACCTTAAGGCTTGCATCAGTTTCTCGGCATGATTCCAGAAAGGCATTCGCCAACACATCCGAACCGAGCGGATTTTTGTGTGACGCCAAATCTGGATCATGTAGCAGCACGCCCATGCGCTTGTCTATGCCAAATAATCCTTCGCGACAATTGCCTTTCAGCTTGGCGGACATTTCCTGGATCGCGATAGATTCTTCAAGCTCATCCGGCGCGACTAGGCCAAACTCGTTGTCGACGTCCTCATTCGAACTATTGTGTTTACTTTGCTCTCCGCGCACCGCGGCATTGAAATTGCGGATGAAATGCAGGCGGAAGCCATGCTCGATCACTGAGCGCTTATCGCGCGCGACCGTCATCGCCTCGAGATAAATATGTTGAATCTCAATCTGAACTGACTTTTCGGCGAGGGTGAAGAAATCATCTGTCAGCCGATCCAACATACCCTTCAGCGCGCCGGAGAGGCTGCCTACCGCCATCTCGCGACAACGCTCGATGATGCGCAGATCGCTCGGGCTAGGGCCTTTATTGGATTCCGCCAAGGCGTTCAGGATGTTGCTTTGCTCGGTGTCGCTCATGATCTTCCCCTACTGCTAATCGCTTGCGGATCGTGCCACAAGCGTATTTTCACAACCGGTTGGGGGAAGCGTGGGAAGCTAGACGGCAGGAAGCGCGTGCGCGCTTATGACATCAAGCAATCCCGCTATCCTAGGGCGCTGCCCCTTAGACCGGAAATTTTGCGTCCCCATCTTTCGATGGGTTTGCCCGTTGCGATGTCGAACCCGAAGAGCTTATAAAATCACTGGGTTCACGCTCAGTAATCGGATGGTTTTGAAAAAGCTTTAGAAGAAAAACCGTAGCGACGTACGGTATAAACCAAAAAATCCTGCACGCCTTGTAGCACGCAGGATTTTCATTGAAAAAACATTGGGTTACCGGGCTGGCTTATTTACCGGCAATCTCTTGCGTAATCATCCAACGCCCCGCTTCGCGCCGCCAGTGGAGGGTTTTGCTGACGACATCTTGGTACGCGTCCGAGCGGTAGGTTTGGCGGAATTCACTGACAGCAGTATCCGCTCCTGTTAGACGCACGTTCAGGCTATCGACCGTCAGTTCAATAGTTCCCGGCTTGGCAAGACGCTGGCTGCGTTGTTTAACCCAAGATGTGCGCACACCATCGATTGGCTCAAACACAGGCGAGTAAAAAGCCAAGTAGGCCTCGATATTTTTTGAAGCCCACGCTTCGATCCAGTCTTGAATCGACTTCCGAATTTGTTCCTCATCGCTCACCACCACCGGTTTAGCGACAGGGGCCTGAACCGGTTGAGGTAAGGGATAGAGCGCAGCAATACGCGCCACTGCTGCGGGTTTATCCACGACCAGCGTAACCGGCGTTTGCGGTGGACAGGCCGTCGCCGGATCGACTTCAAATGGATCTTCCCCCATTTCACTCGGAGAAGGCGTCTCGATGCGGCGCAAATTGAGGGCCGCCAGTAGCGTACCCATCGCCGCATGGGTGCGCGCATACGCGATGCCGTGGTCATGGGTGCTATTCACAAAAGCGCGGCGCGCTTGAAACAATTCATTTTCGGTATCCAGCAGATCGAGCAAAGTACGTTGGCCGATATCGAATTGCTT
>ERZ1292630.2002-Hain-H41-02um-R3-2002-length-19340-cov-16_pt1 | contig 19340 bp, 21 predicted proteins | sample MGYA00564408_ERZ1292630 | MGnify/ENA primary metagenome ERZ1292630 (study PRJEB36523, sample SAMEA6512641) | groundwater metagenome | collected 2019-01-08 | study: AquaDiva: Metagenomics assemblies of 32 groundwater samples
TGACCAGGAAACGGCACAGGGAGGAACAGGTCATTGCAGTGCTCAAGGACGCCCAGGTGAACATCGGGGTCTAATAGGATGCGGGAAAAGCCCGCCAGCGGGAACACAGCTCATCCGCCACCACCGCTCTTGTCCAGCCCGGTTCATCCCCACTCGCGCGGGGAACACGTCGCCATCGGGGCGATGGAATGGCATGAGGCGGTTCATCCCCACTCGCGCGGGGAACACCCCAGCGTCACCCCGTCGCCCAGCGTCACCCTCGGTTCATCCCCACTCGCGCGGGGAACACGTGTCTATCCGCACGTCAAACCGTAATTTCTCCGGTTCATCCCCACTCGCGCGGGGAACACGTGATGACGCTCCCCGGACAACAACCACAGCCCGGTTCATCCCCACTCGCGCGGGGAACACACCCCCCGTAGCCGTAATGTCATAGATGCTGCCGGTTCATCCCCACTCGCGCGGGGAACACTGTATTCATGACATATTGTTCATGATACCCGTCGGTTCATCCCCACTCGCGCGGGGAACACTAGCTAGTCGGTTGAATATGAATCGACAAGTTCGGTTCATCCCCACTCGCGCGGGGAACACTGATCGGTGTCCCGTTTTCGGGGATACTCTGTCGGTTCATCCCCACTCGCGCGGGGAACACCCCATTAAACGGCATCGTCCCTCTCCTTATTTCGGTTCATCCCCACTCGCGCGGGGAACACGTTACCAGCCGACGCCCTCTACCCACGCGGAGCGGTTCATCCCCACTCGCGCGGGGAACACACTTCTTTCATCACATTGATCTACCAGTGAAATCTATTGCCCTTAAAATCCACCGAAAGATTCCGAGTCAGAATACCCATCACGGGGATTGTGGTTTTTGACTCGGTGTCTCGCTCTCAGGCAAAAAGCTGACCAGCTTTGCACCGTCTATTTCTACGGGAATTCGACGGTTTGTTCCCAACGTGACGAAATCAAATCCCGCTTCATTATTCGTGCGCCAGGCCATAACAGCATTCCCTTCTCCGATTCCGGTTTCAACTTGGCTCCAAATATGATCCCGCACTTTTATCGAATAGTTACCGACATAAACTCCAGCCCGGATCTCCAATAGCCAGACGGCGAGCCGCCCACGAAGCCGAGGCGGCGCATTTTCAAGTACGATGACCAGCATCGCCGATATTCTCCTGATTGGGAATGGCTGGAGTCACCTGTTCCTCGAACGGGGCAGGCCGTGGGATTTCTCCCGCTGCTAACATCTCTTCAATGCCAGGGATGATGCGCTCCAAGAGTTTGGTCTCACGGAAACTGTCACGACAGGCTAGGCGCACTTGCTGCTCAGCATTCACTGGATTCTTGGCAGCAATGCGAAATGCCAAGGGCACGACGGTTTCAAACTTGTAGATGTCCGCTACATCATAGACAAACGACAGCGGCTTCCCTGTGTGAATAAATCCAATCGCCGGAGCATAGCCAGCCGCAAGCACTGCCGCTTCTGCTACACCGTACAGGCAGGCCGTCGCAGAGGATAAACACCGATTCGCGATATCTCCCTGATCCCAATCCTCAACGTCATAGTTGCGTGCTTTCCATTGCACACCGAGCTGCCCCGCAACGCGTTTGTACAACTCCCGAACACGTGCCCCCTCGATGCCCCGCAATTGCTCTACGGACCGGCGTTGTGGAGGCTCTTCACCAAACCGAAGCGCATACATCTTGCGCACCACTTTCAACCGCAGTTCATCGTCCAGCGCTAGCTTCGCCTGATAGAGGAGCCGGTCAGCACGCGCCCCTCCTGGCTGACCAGCTGAATACAATCGTACCCCCGCCTCTCCAATCCAGACCAACAGCGTTCCGACGCGAGCAGCCAAAGCACAAGCTGCATGAGACACTCGCGTGCCCGGCTCCAGCATCAAACACACAACACCCCCGACAGGAATATGTGTCCGCACCCCGTTTTTATCTACGACCACGAAGGCACCATCCAACACGTCAAGATGGCCATACTCAATGTACAGCACGGACAGCCGTTCTTTGATGGGGATGGGTTTCAGCGGGGGGAGAATGTCAGCCATGCACTAGCTCCAATCTTATGTGCATCATGCTATCGGCGCCACAGACAGAAGCCCAAGTCCAAGCGCTTTGCCATGGCCGATGCCCGTCTGTAATACCTTCACAAATGCGAACGCGTCAGTCACTGTCATCACGCCATCGTATAATACCGAAAAGATGCGGATACTGTTTCCGTGATTTTGTCTTCCACTCAGCATCTGCTCTTGAGAGACTCGTACATCAACTCGCTCTTGCTCCGCTTCCGAAAGATTAAAGGAGGGTAATTGTGGAAGAATAAACCCGTGCAAAAGCCCTTTCCGCTTTAGCCACTGCTCCTGCTTGCCGAGCTGAAGCAGCCCTAACCGCTTGCCATTGCGGGTGACACATGGATTGGCCCGTAACCGGAACCGAAATCGCTGACCAGCGGTGAGGGCATCAAGCCTCAGACGGCTCTTCAGATCGATGGGCGAATCCGCCTCCGCCAGCCAACCCTCGACGCCAATGCCATCCCAGTCGGGAATCGTGCGGCTTTGGACAAGCACGCGCGGACATCCATCGGACCCGGTTTCTGGCTCAAGTCGCCACAGGATTTCTCCTTCCGGACATTTTTGCTCCGGTGGGCTGAATGCGCGACACAGCGTGGCATGGAGTTGATACGGGTCTGCCAAATCGCGCCTGGCCTCACGACAGCGTGGGTCAAGATGGATTCTATGCAGAAACATGCGTCACCCCCTGAGGGAAAGGAATCCATTCCGAGTGTACAAACCGAGCGCCGAAGCGCCGTTCGGCAAACGATGACAAAGGCTGGTCCATCTTGAGCACACCGGAACCGTCCTCGGACTCCAGGGAGATCAATAGTTTCTCAGGAAGCGTTTCCCATTTCCGTAGTGTTCCCAGCCATGGCCACCGCGCCACGGCATCTCGCAATGGCGCGTCCTGTAGAGCGTTCTTCATCCAGATCGGTTCAGAGGGAACGTAGGATTTCCGGCCCAGTGCCAAAGGCCAGACAGGATCGCGCAATGCGACGTGCATTCTTTCCAGAAGCGTGTGGTCTTCGCTTGCTAATCCAACTAGGAACGTCGCATCTGCCAAATAGTCTCGCGTCGTCACAGCCGTATCGTGAATCTTCGACCTGTCCGCCGAAATGATATGCTGCGCAGTCTGATAATCCCGTTTAGGCACTCCAGGTCGGTCATGACGGATCCCCATCGACACGTGCGTGAGCGGCTTCAGATCGGTCCAAATCGCACGATCAATTCCCATCGCTGCGGCGAGCAATCCGATCACACCAGACTTGCTGGGCTCCTTCCCGGTATCGCGTTGGTCAAAACGACTGGTCGTCCCCCACGACTGCATGGGGCCAACAAGTCGTAGCAACAGTGTGGGCATGATTTACTCCTTCACAGCAGCAAGACTTTTCTCCAGCAATTCCGTCAAGGTGCTCACCGAGGTTCCGAATCCGTCAAGCTTGGTCTCCGTGAGATTCAACACGAAGGTCTGTCCGTCACCGCCATATACAGTTCTTAGCTTCTTTGCTTTTTCGACAAGCTTCTCTGCCGACACCTTGGTGAGCGATTCTTCCTTGCGGACACGAAGGGCTGTTTCAAAGGCATTGGCAAGATTAGACGGCGCAGCATTGCGACGAACGGACACCGCCACAAATTCCGGTTGGTTGTGTGCCGCAAAGGTATTTTGCTTGCCGGTCGGCTCTGCAACTACGAAGCCCTCTAGGAACGCCCGCAGCCCCTTGGCCGCAAGGTCCGTATCCTTTTGGAGATTGTCCACCAGTTTCTCCCAATCGACCACGGCGTAGCGGTAGAAACAGGCCGAGTTGAACTCCACAGTTCCCATCATGTCCGCACCAGCAGTATCCTCGGGCTTCAAGTCATCGACCGCAGTGTAGAAATCAAACTCGCGCTCAACCGCATGGGTCGAGATGGCGTGGGCCACCTGACATGCCGCGTGTTGATTTTTCTCTGGCATATCGGCCAGCATGCGTCCAAAGAGAGCCACATCCACAGCCTTGCCGCCATTGAAGATAGAATCTATGCGCTCTTGAATCTCCTTCGGCGCACTGCCAGCAGCAGCTTTTTTCCCTTTTCCTTTGGCTTTTTCACCAGCCTCCTTGGCCTCGGGAATAATCTGGTCCCAGAACTGATGAATCGCTTTGGCCAAAGCTGCTATTTCATTCTGGCCAAGAAAAAGCAGGTATTGAGTCTTGCCTCCTTCAGCGGCTTTGAGTTTGACGTATGACAAGGCAATTTCCGCCTTGGCCAACGTTTCGGCATGTGGGTGCTGGCCATCCAGCCGATCGGCAATGGCCTGATACACCCTCTTGGTCCGCACCGCGAGTTCATCTGGACCGAAAAACCCCTCGCCTTTCTTTTCACCAAAATAACTGCGGACTGCCCGCTTGAGGCACTGACTGGAGACGCGTGCACGGCGTGTGCCGCCGAACCAAGCATCTTTTGGAGCGCCAGTGTCGTCCCGATTCAGGTTGGAGGGGGCAAAATGTTGCAGGGCATGGATTTCGATCAAGGTCTTCATGCGGTTTCCTCCTCCTGGGAAATGGATTCTGTCTCCATGTCATCTGAGATGTTTCTGTAGAAATCTTGTGCCCACCCGTTCTGAGTGCGCTTCCGATCGTCGTTCCAATACAGAAGACCTGTTAGGACCGCATCAAAATCTATGGGTTGCTCCTTGAGCAGGGCAACCATCTGACGCAGATGGTGAGGCAGCTGATCGCTGTCGGAATCAAGTAGTGTGATGAATCGACGTTCGGTGCTGGTGGAGCCACTTGCCACCTGATAAACCGCACATGCCTTTCCGATAGTCATCAGGCCACCTAAACGTTCCTCCCGCCAATGAGCGGCCCAAAGACCGGCCACCAGGTAGTACATCTCCCGCCGCCATGAATTGCTCTCGTCCTTCACGAATGGTTCAACATGCGGATACGCGGGCACAAAGGCTCCCGGATCAAACGCCAAACTACGCCGCAACACCGCACGCACCTTAGTGTCCTTTTTATTGAGACCTTCCAACCACTCGATGAATCTGCTCATGCCCCCTCCATTGCCGGTGTGAGTTTGAGAATTTCCTCGTCGAGTTCTTTCAACCTGGCCCGCACAGGCCCTTCAGCTTTCACCAGCGCTCTGATGGCCCAGGCATCCCCCATGGAAACCGAGGTGCGATATTGTTCCCATGCCCTGTTCAAAGCGTCTCGCACCGACTGGAGCCACTGACCGCGTATGCCTTCGAAGTCACGAACGAAAGTGTATTCGCCAAGAATTTCGTGAAAGCAAGCTTCAAGGACTGACCAATAATTGGCTACTAACACTGGGACAGCTTCGAAAGAGCTTTTCCCTATAAATTTGCTAACATCTCCCGGTATCCAGCGTCCGGCATTCCATTTGTCTTGCTGAAGCTTCCGTTCTCCCTTGGTAATTATGAACCTAGCAGCGACTTTCATAGCTTTCTCAAGCGCCCACTCAGCTTGTTCTGCTTCGGCAAGGAGCTGTCTGATTTCTGTCCGGATGAAGCGATCTCCTGCCAGCGCTTCAGGTAAAGCGAAGCGCTCCATTCGCCAGTATTCAATCTTGGCTTGATCGTTGGCTTGTCCAAGCACCATCACTGATCGCGGGAATCGATCCCGGTTCGACTTCGTCAAGGCCGTCGCATGCTCAATAACTTTTGGCGCAAGATTTCCATTGTCGGGCAGCAGGGAATCAAAGTCTCGCCAAAGGCCGCGCTCTCGGAATCGGACATACTGCTTTCCCTTCTTCTCACTGATTTTATAGCCCAACATTGGGTCTGCATGACTTTCTGATGAACAGCCAACCCCAGATGCAAAGGCGATTTCGCCGACTGTTTCGCCATTGCCCTGCAAATGTAGCTTGATCGATCTCGTTCTCCATGAATACAAGTCCGCCCACCCTAAGGCGGCCCTTTCCGTCCCCTTCTGAAGAGTTGCGACCTTTTCTGGAGGTCTTTCCCATATTGGAATGTCATTCTTAAGCACCTCGCGGTTTTGAGGCACGAGCGAGAACGCAAGCGTATCCTGCAAATTTTGACCCAGTGGGAGCACCATCACTGCTGTGGCCGACGGACTGCTCTTGGTGTACTGAAAATCACTTCTACCTCCTCCGAGCGCAAACGTTTGGCAAGCAAGAATCCAACAGGCAACCCTGCTAGAAGGAACTGATCCCGATTTCGTCACATCGAGATGGTCAAAGAGGACCTTGGCGTTATCCGCATTATGTTCTGCCGCGAGTACTGACCATGATCGCCACTGCTTCTCACCGCATTTCTCTTTCGGCTCATAATCCGGCACTTGATAGAAAGGAAACTTCTCGTGAAACAACCAGAACCGATCTCTCCACTTTTCGAGATAGGCTCTGATCTTTTCACTAGGCAGCCCATCTCTGAACAATTTCTTGGCTTGTTCGATGTCAGTCGGACCCTCCAGAGCGCGGTACAGGACGGCGAGTAGAAAGCGGTGCAGGGCCGCCACGATCAATGGCGACGGGTCTTCGATTGCCGCGATCTTCTTGGCGCGCAACAGGGTGTCTTGGATGCCCAGTTCCTCTCGGCTTCCATCGAGAAAACGAACCTGAATCCACTTCTCATCAATCAGATTGAATCGGCTCATTTGCTCTCCTTTACCTCGTACACCAACCCCAGATCCTCATCAAGGCGCACTGTGGTATCTTCGACCCAGCGCCCATCCGCATCCAGCCGCAGTGGGCAACAGTTGCGTAGGAGCGACGACTCTTTCCAACCTTCTGGCACTCCCAACTTTCGGAGTTGCTGGACCACCCCCTTGCGCGTGAGACTGATGGCTCGCAGAAACCAATGCTTCGATCGAGCGAAATCTGGAGTATTCTTTGAGTCGAAGGTGTCTTCCGTCCATAAGGGGATCGCTACCACCGAATCTTCGCCCAGTCTGGTCTGGGCCATGAGGGTTCGATGCACGCCGGGCTCATCCTCATCGTAGAGCACGAATCTCGCTGGATCGTTCCATGATGCGTCATCGGGAAAGCCTATGATGGCCTGATTTGCCTGCCCTGTATGAGCGATGGCCTTCCCATCGCTAGCCATCAAGGATTTGTCCAATCGTTCCTGTACGGACTCAGGCACATCTACCGTCTCTTCGTACACCGCCTGCACGAGAGCATCGATCTCATCCGGTAGCGTTATTTGCTGTTTCGCACGCAAAAGACTCCATGTCCGCAACAGAATGTCCTCACGATAGACCGAACCCCACCATAGTGGCTTTCCAAACGAGGGAGGCACGTCGTTGGTAAGTCCCGCGACCAGAAGCAACGGTTCGGAAATGGGCCGAAACGCTCGTGCGTGTCTCCACAAACGCCCGGCACGTTGAAGGATGAGGTCTATGGGTGCGAGGTCAGTCGCAATCACATCGAAATCCAAATCAAGGCTCTGTTCTGCTACTTGAGTGGCGATAAGAAGTTTCCGTCCGATCCGGGTGTTCTCCTTCCCGAACGACTCTAATGCCTGCTCCTCCCGTTTGTGTCGTCTGTCTGCGGGAAAACGCGCGTGAAAAAGATACACTTCAGTTCCATCTTCCAGGCGTTTGCCGACACGTTGGCCATCGCGCTCCAGATGCTCGCCGTCTGAAAACAGTCGGTATAGGTCCTGCGCCCGCTGCACCGTATTGAGCAACGCCAAGCCCATCCCCCCCTGGGCAAGACGTGTCTCTAGGGCAGCACGCATATCGGATAAGTCTGGTGTAAGAGCTTGCAATAGCACTGTCTGGCGACGAGCCGGATCAGCCTGAAAATGTTTCTGGTGTACTTTTTCACCATGCTGAAAGACAGACAGACGCGGGTATTCCGCCTCATGCTCAGGCAACGTACTGGTTACGACCGTAGCCAACTTTCGGCGAATCGATGGCGGTAGGGTTGCAGAGAGAAGGACCACTGATGACCCAAGTGCTACGAGCCAACGTAGCAAGTGGATGAGAAGGGTGCCTGTATAGGCGTCATAGGCATGGATTTCATCGAAGACGACCACCCGATTCGCGAGCCCCCAGAGGCGAACGAAGTTGTGTCGCACGGGAAGAATAGGCAGCAGCGCCTGATCCACCGTTCCCACGCCGTATTCAGAGAGCAGCGCCCGCTTCTTATGTGTAAACCATTCCGCTGCGCGAACTTCCCCACCGGCTTCGGGATCGTATATGTCTGACACTTTCAGATTCTGGAACGTATCATTTAACAACGCTCCACCATGTACCAGTTGCAAGTCGAGCTGTCGATTCATCCCTTGGCCCTGCAGAAATTTCAGCGTTCGCGTAAACATAGCGTTGCCCGTGGCCTTGGTCGGCAGGGCGATATACAGGCCGCGATGTTCAAACTGCCGTTGCAGCTCCAGATGGGCGAAAAAAGCCGCTTCGGTCTTGCCCTCACCCATGGGAGCTTCCAGGAGTAGGATGGCTGGCTTCTTCACTGTGGCCAACGCATCAGCCACCGCTTGCTGTAACGGACGAGGCGCGAATCCAAAGACAGCCTTGAACGACTTTGCCTCTTTGCTCAGGGGTATTCTGGATTGCCATCCAAGCCTGTCCAAAGCCTGACTGGCCTTTTTCTGGCTTCGGTGAAACCAACCAGGAAGATCATTGAAATCTGCCAGCGTTCCGAATGGAAACCACTCCTCATTCGAGCCAATCCAGTCCGCGAAACTTGTCAATCCAGAGAGCAACATGAAGTCGGGGCCAGTTAAAGTCTGTTTGGTGGGAATCGTTGTGGGCTTGAGAACATCTTCCAGTGCTTTAGCAAGACCACACCGCACTTTGGTCCATTCGTCTTTCCCCAGTGCACGGTTATCACCCGACAGCCGATCAAGTGTGGTTGGGGAAGCTCTCTCTCCATGGTGACATCCCACCGCATCGGCCACCAGCTCAGCCAAGTCATCTGGCCACCCTTGTTCCCGTAACCATGATGACAATTCGATCTGGCTAACAAAGGCATGATTGATGTCGGTGTTTGGACTTCTTCCTGCATCCAACCGGGATAAATTCATCCACTTGCATTGAAACCCAGGACAGGCCTTCCCCAAGTCATGACATCCCACCAGGAATAACAGCCACGGTCTGGCTTGCTCCCACTCCAGCCCTAAGACTGCTGCCATTCTTGTGCGAGTCGATTCCGGTTCGCGACCTAATATGGCCTCCGCACTAGCCGCTACGTCCAACATGTGGAGTATCAGCGGATGCCATCGGCCATCATTATTCCGCGACGTTTTCGCCCAAAGATGTGCTAATGCCTGGTTCATCGCTTACTCAAAGAAACCTTGATCTTGGCCAGCCACCATCCGCACATGCTCTTGAAGGTCATGGATCGCACACGATTCATCCTCGTTCCGGCGCACATGGGCCAGAGCGGGCCTGCGACATCCTGCCAGAACACGGTTCGTCATCTCAGCCCCCCTCGACCTACGCGGTGTCCATCCGATTTCACGGTTTCCCCTCCTGGTCCTCGGCCCACTCGACGAGCTTACGCCGCAATTCTTCCTTCGACGGCAGATACAACCGATATTCCCTGGCATGAATGTTGGCGCCCTTGGGCAGGGTGATGGTGACCAACGCGTCGTGCTTTTTCTTACAGAGGATGATGCCGATGGTCGGCTGTTCGTCTTCCCTCTTCACGTATCGATCGAAGTAATTGACGTACATCTGCATCTGTCCGAGGTCTTGGTGGGTCACTTTGCCGATCTTCAGATCGATCAGGACGTAACACCGAAGCAGCCTATTGTAGAAGACAAGATCGACGAAGAAGTGGTCCGCCTCGAAGGTGAAACGCTTCTGGCGGGCTTCGAAGAGAAACCCTTTGCCGAGTTCCAATAGGAAGTGTTCGAGCTTGTCGATGATGGCCGATTCCAGGTCGGTTTCGGAATAGGCGGCCTTTTCATCGAGACCAAGAAACTCCAGGACGTACGGTTCTTTCAGCAGGTCTTGCGGCCTTCCGACGATCTGGCCCTGCTGCGCCAGCTTTCGGATTCCGCGCTTGTCCCGGCTCAGCGCCAGACGCTCATAGAGACCGGAGTTCACCTGCCGCTTTAGTTCGCGAATGGACCAGCCGCTTTCTACCGCTTCGATTTCATAGAAGGCGCGCTCTTCAGAATCGCCGATTCCCATGAGCAGCACATAGTGCGACCACCCTAGCGCGAATGGCGGTTTCAGCGAAGCGGAGCGAGGAGCCGGCAGCTGCACAGCGGGAGATTTCCCAGACGTCGTCTGGGCTTTCCCGCGTAACGCCAATTGCCCAGACACCGTCTGGGCAATTGAGGGGTACCGATCACGATACAGTGTATAGAACCGACGCATATACTCGATATTGCTCTTTGAAAACCCCTTGCCGAATTCGGTAGTGAGGCGTTTGGCCAGTTCCTCTACGACTAATTTGCCGTATGCCGCCCTGCTCGTCCCATGCTGTTCATGTTCCACGATACGGCGACCGATCTCGAAGCTGGTCAAGACTTGGAGGGTATCCACGCTGCGAACGACCGCCTGTCGCGCCGAGAGGATGAGGTCGCGGATATCGGCCAGCAGTCTCTCGATCCGGACAGCTCCGCCATGCGATTGCCGTGTCACCTTTTTCTTACCCGCCATCTCTCAGCTCCTTCCAGTTCGAGGAGCACAGTTCAGACCACATACCGATTGCCCTCCCGTCAATTCGCCCACATCAATGAGGTCTGGTCTTGCCATCACACACTGGCCCCCGTGCGCACATGCTCCTCCAGATCATGAATCGTAACCCGTCGTCGTTCCCCCGCACGTGGGCCAGATACCGCTTCGCGTTCGTCATTCACCGCTTTCTTCCAGACCACAGCCATCTCTCACTTGCCTATTCTCCTGGTCCTCCCATCCAACGGCGCAAACGGCACGCCGGGGTTGCCCTTGTTCGTCACACGTAGGCAACTCCTATGCATTGACATCTTTTGTACCTGGTTGTACATTTTGAGCGTATTCACGTGGAGGGCCCGATGAAACTCTCGATCAGCGAAGCGCGTAAACAGTTGCCGGCTCTGGTACGCCGGGTCCAGCGAGACGCGGGTGCGAGTGTGCAGATTACCGTGCACGACCAGGTCGTTGCTGAACTTCGCGCCGTCGAGCAAGGGCCAGCGCCTGGAGCCGCCGCTACAACGCTCTTGGGACTCATGGCCAAGCTGCCGAAGCGGCGGGGCCGGAAGGTCCCGATCTCTTCGCGCGTCAAGCCGCACCTCTACGGACGACGTGGCGCGATCCGCTGATGACACTCCCCGCTCTGGTGTTTTGCGATACCTCATTCTTCTATGCCTGCCTCGATCCGAAGGACACGAACCACGCACGAGCGCGAGATCTTGTCGGCGACGCGGCCTCTGCGGGCACGACGTTCTGCACGACCTGGGATATCATCAGCGAAACGGTGACGTTGCTTCGATACCGGCGCCACTTTCGGGCGTCGCTCGCATTTCTTAACGATGTCAAACCCGGTCTTCAGATTGTTCCCTATGGCGACCGCGTGAGGGACGAAGCTGAACGCATGTTTCGGACCTATGCCCGCGATCATCGCTTGTCGTTCTGCGATGCGATCTCGTTCGTGGTGGTCACCGCGCTGCTCGATCATATTCCCTGTTACACCTTCGATGAAGACTTCCGCGCCCTCGGCCTGACCGTTTTGCCCTGACGATCATTGTCTTTTACGGTTTCCGGACGGCCCGTCCAACGGTGCAAACGGCACGTTGAGGTTGTACTGGTTCGCCGGATTCAGTGGATTCTCTGGATGATACTGATTCACCGGATTGAACGGATTGTTCGGACTGTATTGGTTGATGGGGTTGGCCGGATTGCCGGGATCGTACCGATTGATGGGGTTAAACGGGTTCGTTGGATCATAGGCGTTGACCGGATTCAACGGATTGTCCGGTGCGTATCGGTTGGTAGGAGTAAAGATGTTGTAGTCCCGCTCGTATCGCTCATCGAAGCCCATAGCCGCCCAGGTCGCCGTGGTCCCTGACAGGGTACCCAGAACAATCAGCGTGATAATTCGCATGGCCGCCTCACTGAAAGGTTGTCCTGCAGCCAGTGTCGCATAAGAGCGTGACATCCGAGGTCATTTCCAAAGCACGTCTGTCTGGTCTATCTGGTCTATTCGGTTACTCTTGTTTAATTTGATGCGTTGGGCCAGACGAACGAGATAGACAAGAGAGACCAATTTGGACATCTGAGGTCACTTGCCGGTCCAGATCCTTTTCGCTTCTTCCATTACAGCTCCCCGCAAGCGCTCCGGCCGCACGACGCGAAGACTGCTCCCAAAGCTGAGAATCCATCCGACGAGTTCCCGGCTGTCGGCGACGGTCATAGTCATGCGCATCTTGCCTCCCGGCAGTCGTGTAAGCTGCTGGCTCGGGTGCCAGACACGATCTTTCGCCCAGGCAGCCGTCCCTTTCTCGAAGAGCAGCTCGACCTCGATGCGTGGTCCCCTCATGACGGTCAGCGAGTCTTCGACGAAGGCCTCGAAGTCGAAATGCAGCGGGATTTGATACGGCAGGTCTGTGGGCGTGACGGATTTGATCCGCTCGACGGCGAACATACGCGGCTCTTTCCGGAGATGACAGTAGCCAATGAGATACAGGCCGCCGGAGGCATACCAGAGCCGGTAGGGATCGACCTCCCGCCTGGTCACGCGCCCACGTGCGGCAGAATCGTACCGCATCTGGATACGTTTCTTTTCGGTAATGGCTTGAGTGACACGCTCGACGACCTCGCGGTGCCGTTTGTATCGCTTATGCGGACCAAGCCCGACTGAAAACGTATCTTCAAGCTGCTGGACCAGCAGCAGCCCTTCAGGCGGTAATGCCGCCGAGGCTTTTGTCAGGGCCGATTGCAACGAGGCATGTACGGCAGTCCCTTCAAGGGGAGCGATGAGCCGACGGCTCAGCGTGAGGGCCATCAGCTCGGTGGGCGACAGGCGCAACGCAGGCGCTTGCCGCACTCCGTCGAGAAGTTTCCACCGTGTCCGCCCATCGACCCGTTCAGTCAGCAGTGGATACCCAGCCGATTCAATCGCGTCCAGATCTCGACGCAGCGTTCGTGGATGGCGAGTTGCGGAAGAATCTAATCCATCGGCGAGTTGTTCCAGCGTGAGTCCCTGCCGCGACGATTCCAGCTTCTTGAGCACGATGAGTTGTCGAATAGCCTGGTCATTGCGCGGCATGGCTTATCCTGAAATCCGGCGAGAGAAAGCCAGATCTGGGGAAAACCCGTTGTATGAATCGGAAAAGAAGGACGATATCGAGAGGGATCCCTGCAACGACCTGCGGCATCTATAAAATAGCGCCATGACTGGTTCTGTTCGTTCACTGCGACCGTACCAGGTCTAGGGGAAGGCTTGTACGCTGATTTGCTGCCCTAGGCAACCCCCTCCTTCGCATCAGTTACAGGGGTGCGCCTATCGGCTCGTGGACCTGAGTACGCCCAGTCGGGCACCCCAGGGCCTATGGACTGTGATGCATTGCGTCAGAGCGACGGGCCTACTGGGAGTGGTTTCCGCTCGGGAGCAACAGTTGTCAGGAAAGAAGCCCGCATCAATCCTGCGGTAACGCGTGTGAAGGAAGGGGGTTGTTTTTTCTATTTCACGCGTACAAAATATCGCTGCTTTGTCAGTGCGGACCTCATCATCAACCACCAGAGAGAGAGAGAGGCATAACCGTGAGTCTGCGAAATCTTCTACGGCTTGTTCTTGCAGTCGGGGTCTGCGGTACCGCCGGCCCAGTCTGGGCGTATGATCCAAGTCCTAACATCGGTACCGACCTGGCCGCTTGTGACCAGGTCATCTTTTCTGCCTTCACCCCTCCTCCCTTCTCCGCAGAGAAGAATAATGTCACTGTGGCACCGAAATCGGAGTTTTCATTCCTTGCATCCAAGACGACTACTTCCGCAAGCATCACCGTGAAGATCAAGGAGGAAAAAGTTCCGATCACCGTCACCTCAATCGGTTACGCGTTCCAGGTCAAAGGGAAACTGCCCCCCAACGTCAAAGGCAGTTACATCCGACTCGATATTTTCGCCAAAGGGCCCGGTAACTGTGACAAAACCGATGGGTGGCTGCTCAAGGTAGGGAACTGACCGTAGCCAAAACGATATGGGTGGGACTCTCCTGCCCATGTCGTTGTCCCGACACTCGCCGACATCCTCCTCACAACTCTTCTTCTTCCACAGACTCGATCGACTCTTGTAGCGCCGCCACAAAGGCCTCCGGCTGAGCGAGGGCATTCTCCGTCAATTGGAATTCACTCACCAGTACCCCATCTCGATCGACCAGTAGTAACCGATAACCCGTCTTCACAGTAGGTCCTCCGCTCTCCCTGTAGCAGGCTGCGGAAAAACTTGGCTGATGCCCACAATATAACTGGAACTTCCTGTAGGGTGCTTGCGCCAGAATTACTTCAGGATGCTCAAAAAGACTGCCCAGCAAGGCCGCAGCGAGCGAAGAGGCGAGGCGTAGATAGTTTTCACCCGGCCCACCCATCGCCTGTATGAACAGGCGTTTGCCCAAGCCGTACGTTGAGCCTCTGAGCGACGCGACCTGCCTGCGCGAAGCGCTGCGGCGAGGCAGGGAACGCCGCTGGGAGACTTTTTCAGCATCCTGGTAGACTATGAGAACTGACCTGTCGCACGGACGGAGCAGGATCGTAGATGGTTAGAAGGGGACACGGATGCCCAGTTGGACCTCGTTTGGGATGAGGTGTTGTCCAAACAGGCTCCTCAGTCCAGCATTGGTGGAGCCGGAAGAAGACGAGAAGGATGGCGAAGCATGCAGGGAACGATCAAACTCCGTGAGATAGCCGCCCCCGAATCCTGCACCGATATAGGGCATCAGCTTCGTCCCTCCCACCGAAATCTGTTTCGACAGGCTTGGAACGGCCCTCAGGAATACCACACTTTCCACTGGCACGGATGCTGACGGCCCCTGCGCCATTGCCGCCTCCCTGACCATGACAGCGCTCGAAGATGCTGTGACGCTGGAGGTTGCCGGCCCGATCGTTGAACGTGCATCTCCAGTTGGCCCCGCATACGAGAGCGACCAGCAGACACTGAAGCCGATCGTGGTGCTGATTCCCAAGAGCAATCTCATTATTATACGAGTGTGCTGCATACGCCTCTTTACCATACAACCCGCCCCGCACCCGGTCAAGAAACCACTCACCTGCCATGCGGAAACATCGGCCCTCAGTCCGTTAACCCATCACGCGTGTGAGCGTATTCTCATCCGTATGGTGAAACAGATCCGGACGACCCGGCATGCGGAGTTGCGTGTCCTCCTTGTAGTGAAACCGATTCCGGTCGAGGACCGTCACCGTCAATTCGTAGCGCACCGTCTTGAACTCCTTATCGAGGAACCGGTTTGAGCAGATCCCATAGGTGTCCGATCCCGCGTCTGCCACCAGCGTAAACGTTGTGGAGGAAGGCGCCGCCGTGCCACCGGCAATCAGCGCTACCCCGCGCGGTACGATGAAACAGCGCAACACCTGCCCCTCGCCCGGATCCCAGAGCCAGTAGCCCACCTCCTCGTGAAACGGATCACGTTCCCCGATCCGCCGCGCCACCATCGCATACCGCAAGCCGTACAACACCTGCTCGTGATTGCGCACTGGTCCTATCGGCTCAAAGGTGATGCGCTCACGAAACTGATTCTGCTCCGTGCCCCGATCGTCCGACGGCGCCACATCCGCGCCTTTCTCTCCCTCCCACACACCCGCCAATGTCGCCAGCGGCCCGAGCTGCTGTATCAAATCCGAATCCATAAGGCCTCCTGGATAAGATGAGAAGGAAGCATGGACTATGCTCCCATCCGTACACACATAGGCGTCACGAATCAGGGAGGTATTGTAGGGGGTTCACAACAATCGGCGCAATCAGGTGGGAGGAAAACGGCCAGTCCTCCAGGCTTCAGACATCCGCTATTTTCTTGGCGAGTCGGGCTCGCCACGATATCGTAGGCGCTGAGCACTGACGAGACAGATGAGTGAGATCCTCTATGCAATCTTATGACATGGTGGTGGTCGGTAGTGGACCGGCCGGCCAGAAAGCAGCAGTCCAAGCGGCGAAACTATCCAAGCGCGTGGCCATCATCGAGAAAGCGAGACAACTCGGCGGAACCTCGCTCAATACTGGCACCCTGCCCAGCAAGACCCTCAAGGACACGATCGAGTACATTCATGGCTTGGGACGACGAGGATTGCACCAGCTCGGTGCCGAACTCACCAAGCAACTGACGCTCCCGGACCTAATGACACGCAAAAACCAGGTGATCGAGACCGAAGTGGCCGTGATCACCAATCAGCTGCAGCGTAACGGCATCGAGATCATCCAGGGCACAGCCGGTTTTGTCGATCCCCATACCTTGAGCGTGGTGAGATCGGATGGGCACGTCGATCACATCCAGGCCCCAGTCATTGTCCTAGCCACGGGGGCACGACCACGCCGCCCTGCGGAGATCCCCTTCGACGACCTGATCGTGTGCGATTCCGACTCGTTTCTCTGCACGACCAGGAACCCCACCAGCATCATCGTCCTCGGAGGTGGGGTCATCGGAACGGAATACGCCTCGATGTTGGCCGCTTTCGGGATCAACGTCACCCTCGTCGATCGGCGGACACAGACGTTGCGGTTCTTGGACCAGGAAATTGCACAGGCCCTCGACACTCAGATGCAGCACAACGGTGTCACCATGCGACTGGGGCAGAAATCTTTCACCGTCATCGTGAATGATACTGGCCGTCCGACCATCCAGTTTCAGGATGGACAGACCGTGACCGCCGACATGCTGCTCTACACTATGGGGCGAATCGGCAACACCGAATCGTTAAACCTGAAAGCCATCGGTCTCACAACAGACCCGCAGGGACAGCTGTCCGTCAACACCCACTACCAAACAGCCATTTCCCACATCTACGCGACCGGCGATGTCATCGGATTTCCGGCGCTTGCCGCGACCGCCATGGAACAAGGCCGCCTCGCAGCCTGCCATGCCTTTCAGGTGTCCGAGTCGCACGACATCAAAGTGATTCCCTATGGTATCTACAGTATCCCCGAGGTCTCGATGGTGGGGAAAACTGAGGAAGAACTCACCACTGCCGGTGTCCCGCACGCCACTGGAAGGGCTTTTTTCAGAGAAATGGCGCGTGGCCACATCAGCGGCGACCTCCATGGTTTCTTAAAGGTGATCTTTCACTCCGAGACCCATAGGCTCTTGGGCGTCCATATCATCGGGCCTGGTGCCACCGAATTGGTTCACATCGGCCAATCAGTCCTGACCTATGGAGGCATGGTGGAGTACTTTGTCCACAATGTCTTCAATTACCCCACGATGGCCGAGTGCTACCGCACCGCAGCCCTCGACGGTTTGAATCGGCTGCACCACCATCCCCAACCAAGTTAAACCAGCACAAGGTCACCTCACGCGACCGAATCCCTGGCAACTCAACCTCCCCAGCGGAAGGTCCCTCGGATTCCACAATACTGGTTGCATAAACTTTCAAACGGACTATACTTTATTCATATTGCCTGTCGTCATGATCTACGGAGGAGTCGTAGTCATGCGTACCATTCCAACCATCGTCCCCTCGTCTCTAAACAGTTCCCTGTTTTCATCACCCACCAGCGACCTCCGTCTGGAGGTCAGCTACTACAGGAGGTGTGCCGATGCCCATTCCACACACACTCAAAACCCGCCTCGACTGTGAACACGTTCATTACGATGTATTGCCGCATTCGCAGACATTCCGCGCTCTTGCTGTAGCGCAGACACTCCACGTACCGGAGAAGGAGATGGCGAAGGTGGTGATCGTGAAAGTGAAGGAGCGATTCGTCACGACGGTGCTGCCGGCGGCTGCGAAAGTGGATGTGCCGCGTCTACGGAAGATCTTCGGAACCCACCGCGTGCGCCTTGCGACCGAGGAGGAGATCTCACAGCTCTTTCCCGACTGCGAAGTCGGCGCCATGCCGCCACTCGGCACACTCTATGGACTGCCGGTGTATGTCGATCGCTCGCTCACCGGTGATGAAGAAATTGTCTTTGAAGGGGGCACCCACTCCGAGGCAATCCGCATGCGCTACTGGGATTTCGCCGCGTTGGTGTTTCCCGTGGTCGCTGAGTTCAACCGTCCGCCGATGGCGAGCTGTTGACGGAATCAGCTCCGTAGGCCGCGAATTCCTTCGTTCCTACCCTCTGCCGGCAGTCGTAATCAACCTTGTTTACATCCCGGGTGAACAACTGATCCGACTCAATAGTCAACCACTGCCTTTATCCAAGGAGCAAGCTTCAGGCATTTTGTGTTCAAAGCTGCTAGGATGGGCCTGTGCCGATCAGAATGTGCCAACCTGTTGCGAAAGGAAACCCATGGTCAAAAGTTCACAACTCATAGCAGTCTGTATCATCCTCTCACTCATCGGCCTCCCAACCCTCACGTTTGCCAAGGCGCGTGGAGGATCGGGCGGAGGATTTTCTAGCGGTTCACGCGGCGGAGGTTACGGAAGCATGGGCAGCCGTGGATCCCGTACCTATCAAGACAACGGCGCCAAGCCTATCGAACAATCCACTACGACCAAACCATCGACAACCACACCGCCGACTGCGGCAAGCAGCCCGATGGGCCAGCCCGCTCCAGCCGCGTCTCCTTCGTGGTTTCAACGCAACCCCCTGCTCGCTGGAATCGCCGGTGGTCTGGCAGGAACCTGGATCGGGCACATGCTCTTCGGTGCGACGGAAAGCAGCGCCACGACCACGGATGCAGAGCCGGGGTCGGGATCAACATCCAGTTCCTTTGGGCTGATCTTCCTGCTGATGTTGATCGGAGCCGGTGCGCTCTACTATTTCAAAAAAGTCCGACAGACACCCGCTCCGGTGTTCACCGGACTCTCGCGCAGCACAGCCGCGCGGGGAAGTCTCATTGATATCTCGTCCAACAACGGCGCCGACAGGCCGACAACTGATACGGCCTACACCGTGACCGCCGAAGACAAGGCCGCCTTTCAGCAACTGCTGACCGATATTCAATCTGCCTGGAGTGCGCAAGATCTGACAGGACTACGACGCTGTCTGACGCCTGAAATGTTGAGTTATTTCAGCACCGCCATGGCCGAGGACAACAGTCGAGGCGTGCAGAATCACGTAGAAGGCGTGGAGTTGCTCAAGGGAGATGTGCGCGAGGCCTGGTCCGAAGATACGACCGACTATGCCACCGTGGACCTACGCTGGAATGCCCGTGACTATACGGTCTCCACGACAATTCCG
>ERZ1292630.1438-Hain-H41-02um-R3-1438-length-23482-cov-8_pt2 | contig 19335 bp, 8 predicted proteins | sample MGYA00564408_ERZ1292630 | MGnify/ENA primary metagenome ERZ1292630 (study PRJEB36523, sample SAMEA6512641) | groundwater metagenome | collected 2019-01-08 | study: AquaDiva: Metagenomics assemblies of 32 groundwater samples
CCCCCCCCCCCCCCCCCCCCCCCCTGCGCAGTTGACCGTGCGGACAGGTCAATGTTGGTCCCTTTGACGTTTCGCAAAAGGCAAGGGGGCACATTTTGATCCTCCCCCCCTTGGGCCAGGGCGTCCGGTGGCATTGGTCGGCGCTGAACTTTCGCTGAACCACAAGAGAGCGGAAACATCATGCGGCAGGGGCCGCGTGACCGCTTTCCCGGCCGAGTCGGCCCCCCGTCAATTTCGAGTCGCAACGGTCGATCCGGCCATGCATGGCTACCTCCACGAGTGCCTCTCGGCCGAGTCACTTGCTGTTGCCTCAAAGCGATCGGGCTGCTCGGCTGTGTCGCGGTCCTGTTGCTGGCAAAAGTGACGTTCACGGGTGACACGTACCTCGAAGAGTGGCTTCTTCCATGGGGTGGTATGGGAAACTTCCTGCAGGAGCCGTCGACGTTCCAGTGTTTTGATTTGGAGCCGTCACTGGGTTCCGTCGATGTCCTCGGGCAGCCGATGAGCACCGCGCATTACTGTGTCATCCGCAACCTTTGCACCACCAGCACGGGGCAATTTGTTCTCTTCTCGGCTCCGCCGCCAGATGGAAGAAGGGGGGACGCGCCGACCCCCACCCCGTCGGCTGGGGCGGCTGCCGGCGGCGATGGTTGGCGCGTCGTCCCGGCGGAGTGGTCGGCGGGTGGGCCTCGGCCACAGACGTTCGAGTTCCCTCGGCAACCGTTGCTTCAGCAGCGTTTCACGACCGTCGAAACGGCCGCCGGCCCGAATGCGCGCCGGTACTGGAGACAGGCGTACTATGGCCGGCAGATGGTCGCCAGCGGTCTCGCGGCCGTGTTACGGCAGTCGTACTGCTGCCACCATGTGCGGCACAGTCAGGAGCCATTGCCGACGCTGCTGGCCGCCATGATGGATCTTGTCGAGAACGGGACGCGCCGCCGCCGGCTCGGGTTGGCCGACGGGGATCTGAAGGGTCAAACTTCGACGTCGCTCCCTGCGGCGCACGTTCACTTAGCCTACGCTCCCGACGGCATTTCGGACTACGTCCGCTTTGTCGCGGCGGCGGCGGCGATGCCGCTTGTGTCGCCAAACGGTACGTCTCTCTCGGTGCGCGCTCCGTCGACTCGACTGTTGCCCCGCGTCACGGCGGGTAGCGTGGCGTGCTTCGCCACCGCCGTCGTGCCGGGGTCGAGCTACCACCTGTTCCCGACCGCGGCGATCGCCGATCACTACCGCTCGAACCTCGTGGCCCACCTGCGGCAGGGTCGGCCCCTTGTTGGCGCCGGTCCACAGGGCCAACGACCCGTGCTGCTGTTCCCCCCTGAAACCCTGCCCAAAGAGACGGCCGCGGCTGGCACCATCATCTCCCCTTCTCGGGTCGTGTTGCTGTCGAAACGGCGCAATCGCCGGATCGTTTCAGATTGGCCTCGCTTCGTGCAGATGGTGGCCGAGTTGGTCAAACCCTTTCAAGCGACGGTCGTCGAGGTCGACTTTAGTTTACTGAGTGTGCGAGAACAGGCATCAGCCGTTCAGCGCGCTGACATTTTCGTCGCGCTCCACGGAGCGGACCTCACGAACTTGATGTTCCTGCGGCCTGGGACGGTCGTCGCCGAACTCAACCCCATCTTCTTCTTCGAGTCGGGCTACTACGAAATGGCCGCGCGTCTCGGCCTGCACTACCTCTCCTGGACGTGCACCGCGCCATCGTGCGCTTTCGGTGGTTCGCGGAGCGAGTGGGACCGTATCATCGCGTCGAAGTATCCAACCTTTTCGTACCACGAAGCGACCCGGGAGATCGCCTACCCCGGTATGTCGCCCTTTGTATGGCCTCCGATAGGCTATCCTGGGCACTGCCACGGGTGCGACAAGATGAGCTCATCGCCGCTCAGCAAGGAGTTCTACTCCCGCATGCGAGACAGCGCAGTCGCCGTCGTGCCCCATCACCGGGCGGAGTTCGAGACGTTGCTTCGGCTCGCGGCGGTGAAGCTCGGTTGGGTGCCTCCTCCGAGCACCGTGACCCCCACTGCGACTTCGACGTCGACTGCGACTCCCACTCCAACGTCGACTCCGACCACCACACGTGTGACCTCGACGCGCACGGCCCCGCGGTCCGCGATGACGTCGATCGTGCGCTGTTACGACATGTTGCCGTCCCTGGGCTTCGTGGACGTGCTCGGCCAGTCCATGGGCACCGCGCATTACTGCGTCATCACGAACCTCTGCACCGCCGCCGATGAGTTCATCCTCTTTGATGACGAAACGGCGCGCGCCGACCGTCGCTACGAGTTCCCCCGCCAGCCGTTGCTGCAGCGGCGGTTCACGCGCTTCGAGAACACCCATCAAGGCCTGTCCCGCTTCGCAAGGGCGGCGGCCAAAGGGGAGGTGCGGCATCGCAGCGACGGCCTTGCCGTGGTGCTGAGACAGTCGTACTGCTGTGCCCACGTTCGCCACACGCAAGAGCCACTGCCGACGCTGCTCGCAGCGCTCATGGATTTGGACGGAAACGCCACTCGGCGGGTGGAACTAGGGTGGCCGCGTGATGTTGCGGCCCGTCCGCTGGTCACGAGGGTGCACATGGCCAACTCCGGCACACTAAATAGCTATGTGCGCTTTGTGGCGACGGCGGCCGCTTCATGGAGGGCGGCCGGAAGCGACGACGACGGAGCATTTGTGGGTGCCGGCGGCAACGTCACGTCGCACCGTTGGCCCCGCGGCCACGGGCGCCCGCCGACGCTGAGCGTCACGATGGGGGAGGACCGCTGCTTCGAACTGGCCATCATCCCGGGCGCCAGCTACCACTTGTTCCCCTCGTCCGAAATGGCTTTCCGCTACCGCGACCGCATGTACGAATACGCGGCGTTCGAAGACGCGCTCCTCGAGCGCAATATGGGGCGGACCAGATCTGGAGGCGGCGCCGTAGTGGCGCGACCGGGTGCCACTTTGGATCAGGCAGGCAGGGGAGCAGGAGGAGGAAAGGGCACTCGCCCCGTTCCGACGGCAGGGGACGCTCCGGAAACTGCATCTGCCTCGGGAAAGAACACGAAGACTTCCACTGACGTCATGCCCGACCTGATCGACCGCCGCGACACCGACGCCGCAACACGGGTCATTCTGTTCTCAACCCGGTCTAGCAAGCGGCGCGTCGCGAATCAGCCCGCCTTTCTGACCATGTTGCGCCAGCTTGCCAAAGGCTGGGGGGCCTCCGTTCACGTCGTCGACTTCTCCAATTTGTCGCCGACGCAACAGATTGCGAAGGTGCGTGGGGCCGACGTGTTCATGGCGCTCCACGGAGCGGACCTCACGAACTTGATGTTCCTGCGGCCTGGGACGGTCGTCGCCGAACTCAACCCCATCTTCTTCTTCGAGTCGGGCTACTACGAAATGGCCGCGCGTCTCGGCCTGCACTACCTCGCCTGGACGTGCACCGCGCCGTCGTGCGCTTTCGGTGGCGACCGTAACGTCTGGCAAGGCGTCATCGGCATCAAGGCTCCGCTATTCACGTATGTGGCAGCCAACCGCTCGATGACCTATCCGGGCCAGCCTCACTTCGTGTGGCCCGTCCTGGGATACCCTGGCCACTGCCCCGGTTGCGACAAGATGGCCGGCTCGTCTCCGCTCTCTTCATCTTTCTATAATCAGATGCGCGACAGCGACGTCAACACCAAACGGCATCGTGAAGAGTTTCGGGACCTGCTGAGACTGGCTGCCGCACGATTGAACTGGGGACCAGAACGCACCGTTTTCAGTGGTAATACCTCCATTTAGCTAGGGGACCCTAAAAGCCACAACGACAAAAATTCTGTTACCGTGCAGTACCGTTTCTTTTTCACAGCGAACGAACCGTTTGCGTTGCGCATGGAGTTTTCTTTTAGCGTCCCGTCTCTGCAAACGAAAAGTACCTCTCGTCGGGCTCTCACACACCCAGCTATCTCCCTTGGGCACATCGCGCTATCTATGGCGTCCAATTCCTCATCTGCTGTCACCAACGTCGCCATGGTGTCCCTCAACGGGACCGGCAACGTGTCCGCCGCGAACCTCAACATCACGGCATCTCTCTTGCCGACGGTGCCCCTCTCGACTTCCCCGTCGACCTCTTCCGGGGTGGCGGGCACCGCGACGTCGGTTTGGATGGGCACCGCCCACTACTACAACGCCACGACGGCCACTGCGCTGGGGGTGACGACGACCTCCGCTGGGGCGGGGACACTCATCCCCGGGGTGGTCGTGTCACGCGGGGGCCCCACGTCGGCGGTTATCACCGTCGGCCTCGTCGTCGCCGCCTTATGGTCCGTGTGTTTCGTGTACACCTTTTACAGCCTGATTCGGACCGCGACGGCGGAAGGCTATCTGCCCATCTCCGTGCGGCCCGCTCGGCTGACAGCCATCGCGGCGATGTTACTCTGGGCCGCGTGCGTGCCCTTTTTCGAGACCTGGTGGCTGGGCAATTCGGTGACGCCGTCGTCGACGTCTCAGACTATTAGCATGGTGCTAATGGAAGGCCTTTGCCGCCCCGTGTTAGTCGTCGCGGTGAGGGCCCTTTTTTGCAGCCGTGGATCCAACGCCGTGCGGCATCTGGGCGGCGTCTTAGCGGGCGGATCGGTGACGCCGTGGTGGGCGCTGCAACCTCCGAGAAGCACAATTAGCCGTGGCGCCGACATGGCGGCGGATCACCCAGAAGACGAGCCGCTGGACGGAAATGGACGCGACCTGACGACGGCGGTGCCGCATAGCACGCCTTCAGGCGCTGGACGACATGCGGCACGAGGGGTTGTCGCAGCTCAAGGCTTCCGAGGATCGTCGATAAACCGCCGTGCGGCCGAAGGGGTTAGCGGCGGCTTGCCCCTCGACGACGGAGGAGGAGCAGAGGCTGACTTGGGCCTGCAACCTAGCAGCGGTGCCATGCAGCTCGTGGAGCACTGTGTCGTCGACCGGCGACGCGCGCAGGCGGCGATGCGCCGCGGGGACGCCGTGCAGGAGGACGTGTCGCCGCGAAAGCGTTTCGACGGGGACGACGACGAAGAGGACGATGATATCACCGCGGCCGCGCTCGCGGAGGGGAACGGAGGCGGCATTCCCTCCCCCCTGGCGTCGTTCGCGAAAGGGGAGGACGGTGCCCCACGGCGGCGGAGACACACACTGAAGCCAACCGCCGACGCGGAGGCACCCAGCGGGGGCCGCCCGTCGCGGACTCCCCGAGGCGAATCGCGATCACTCCAGGTCATGCGACGATGCCTCGCCCATCTGCTGCGCCGGTCGGCGGGACGGTTTACGCTGGAAGGAATTGACGCGACGACGCAGCCTCCTGCGGCCGGCGGCGTCGTCGCAGTGTCGGGAAGCGTTGCAGTGGTCGCGCCGTACGTGGACCGACGGCTGATGGCGGCGATATGCAGCCGCCGGGCGGCGACCCACGTGCGACGCTGGTTGTGGACATGGCTCTGGCTGCCGCTCGCGGCGTTCGTGGTGCTCGTCGCCCTGGCCTTCGTCGAGACGAGCGTGTTGGTCGGACTCGACAATGCGAATGGCGAGACGCCCATGTGCGGGAGTGCCACCGCGTCCAACTTTGCGGCATGCTCGCTGCGCGCGACGGACACGTCCGGAACCGTCACTCGCGTGCTTCCTGCCAAGTCCTTCGCCACCGTCCGGTTCGTTGCCCAGGCGGCCTTTACCGTCTCCTTCTCCATTGTCGCCCGTCGTGCGGCGATCGACACGCTCGCCGCGCATCGGCCATCGCAGCGCTGGTTTGTCGCCACGTGTTCCGTGATGCTCATCGCCATGGCGTGCAGCACCGTATTGCGGCTCGTGATGCTGTTCGAGTCCGCGCGGAACAACATCGGCTCGTACATTTTTCTTGCATCGTGGGTGGAGATCGCCGACGCGGTCACGTTGATGCTCGGTGTCTGGAGGGTCGCCCAAGTGCCGTCGGTGCACGCGCTGCGCAAGGTGCTCCCAAACCGATTCATGTCGCTGATGGATTCGGATACGTGAGGGAGACACAAATCAAACACCCCCTTGACGGTTTAGTCTTGTCATCGTAGTTTCTCTTGCTCTCTCTCTTTCTCGGCCGGAAAAACAACATTGTTTACCACTGAGCAAGCGGGAGAAGGCCCGGGGGATTGGCATTGTGTGGTATGCGCTCGCCTCTGAAACCGTGAAGTCCCCCATTACTCACAAAAAATCATCACCGTCGGACCCCCGTTCAATCATTAAGTGAACGAGAGCTTATTATGGACGGCTCTCGCCTTGGACTCGCGCCCCTGACCGCGGCTCGCTTGAACATGAACGGAGCGGTGGGTTCATCGCTGCTCATGCCCGTCAAGGACGCGGCGGGACCTGACTCTTCCCGCGGCGCGCCGTTCCTGTTCAAAGCGGCCAACACCCCGACGACGCTGCAGCAACAGCAAGCCAGTAATCCCGCAGGTGCCGAGCCCACCGGGCGCCTTTCGGGTGGCAAGCGGGACCACGATGCCGCCGTCGCGACCGATGGTCCTCACGCCGTGGACGATGCCTCGCAGAACGCGGCCAAGAAGAAGAAGATCACGTACCAGCTGCCGCATCAGAACATGGAAGAGGGTCATTTCTATGTGATTCTCGGGGAGGACGTCGATGTTTCCACCGCACGCTTTAAGATCCTGTCGCTTTTAGGCGAAGGGACCTTTGGCAAGGTGGTCGAAGTTTGGGATCGCAAGCGCAAAGAGTACGGTGCTGTCAAGATCGTCCGCAGCGTGCCCAAGTATTCCCGCGACGCCGAGATTGAGATTCGCTTCATGGAGAAGGTCCGCGCGGCCGACCCCAACGACCTCTACTGCTTCACGAAAATCATCCGCAGCTTCCGCAACGACGGCGGCCACGTCTGCATCGCGATGCCGAAGTACGGTCCGTGCCTGTTAGACTTCATGCAGAAGCACGGCACCTTCTCGCACCGCCACTTGGCCGAGATCGTGTTCCAATGCGCGACGGCACTTGACTTCTTTCACTCTGAGATGCGGCTGATGCACACCGACCTGAAGCCCGAAAACATGCTGCTGGAGCAGAGTTCCACGGCACTGGATCCCACCACGGGCCGTCAGCAGCCTGTCTTGCCGTGCAAGCTGCGAATTTGCGACCTTGGCGGCTGTTGCGACGAACGTCACAGTGCGCACGCGATCGTCTCCACTCGCCACTACCGCTCGCCTGAGGTCGTCTTGGGCCTCGGCTGGATGTTCTCCACGGACATATGGTCGATGGGGTGCATCGTCTACGAGTTGTTCACGGGTAGGCTGCTCTTCGACACGCATGACAACTTGGAGCACCTTCACATCATGGAGAAGATCCTCGGCCGCCTCCCAACCGAGTTCGCCCCTCGCGCCATGCCAGAGGTGCGCGACGTGTTCACGCCTCTAGGTTCGCTGCGCCCCGTTAGTGACCCTAAATCCCTGGCTCGTATCAGCCGCGCCCGCCCTATTCGCGAAACCGTCAATGACGAACTGCTGCGCGATCTCGTCCAGCAATCGCTGTCGTACGATCGCACGCGGCGCATCACGGCGAGGCGCATGGCGACGCATCCTTACGTGCAAAAGTACTACCCGGAGTCGATGCAGCACCCCCTTCACCCCGCCAACCGCCCGCAACCGCTGCCCCCTGTCCCAACAGCGTAGAGGTCCCAACACCGAAGGCACGAAAAAGAGCTGTACTCACACCGGCGACACGGACAAACAGCGAGAGATGTAAGAGCGAAGACACGTGCACGACACAGAAGAGAGACGACCGATTCTCTGCGGCAGAATGTCACAGATTCTCGGGTATCGTCCCCCTGTCACTTTGTGCTTATTGTGTTATCGTACACGGCGCCCCACTTTCTCTTTTGATTGTCGAACGGTACTCCCCCCTCGGCACCACACACCTCCTCTCACGGACGACGGCGACTACAATTTTTCCTCCTCTCCCTGACCACTCACTAGACTCTACACTGAAACCGCTCCCCTGCCCATTTTCCCCATCTTCTCCTCTTTTTCTTCTCCGCTTTTCTTGCCGATTCTCATTCGGGCCACCGTTTCCCCATCGCGAAAATGCAGAGCGGGGGGACGTGTTCGTATGAAGGGCGCGGGAGAGCTATAGAGAGGGAGAGGAATCGGACGTGAAGAGACCTTCCTATTCAGGAACTGCCCAAGGAAGGATGTGACACGATCCGCAGTGTCGGCATTCCCCTCCTCCCTTTCCCCGTTTTGTTCGGTCGATGCTGTGTGACTACACTGGACGGTGGGCGCATTGTTTTGCGACAATCCCAAACTGGAAATGTCGCCTCCTCACGTTGCACATTCGCGGGGCAAACGACTTGTGGCTGTGACACATCCCCCGTACCTCTCATACCCCTTCCTCGACAGCCCCCCTCCACCCCTTCCGTGCAATGGGGGCGAACTGTAGTTGTCGTTCGCACGACGATTCGGCGGAGGGCATCCACGGCCGAAAGAAACGGAAGCCGAAAATGCTTCGCGGCAAGGCGCCAAGGCATCCGCCGGCATCATCGGCTGCCGCGAATCATTCAGGCGAAGAGGGGGTTGGCCTTGCGTCCGCGGAGGGGGCCCAAATCCAACGGCAACAGGGAGGCGGCTGCGACGATCCAGTGAGCCGCGATCTGCCGCGATCGGCGCCGTGCCAGGTCGAACCGCCTGCCGACCTCGATGGGGGAGGCGAGCGGCACGATTCGGCCGTCGGCACGTCGTCCACCTCCACGTCCGTTCTCGTCGTCATGCCCACCTCGAGCGACTCCTCCGCGAGCTCGAACCGCGACGCGCCGCTGCTCTGCCTCGCGAGCGCCACGTCGGACGCGAAGGCAGCGGATGATGATGAAGAGGCGGGCAGCCTCGCGGTCGCACGCGCGGGTGAGACGTCGCCTGCAGACCGATCGGCCGTCAGCTGCACCACCATGATCTTAGTTGAGGCCGACGCACCCTCCCCATCACCCCCCTCTCCGCTCATCAGCATCGTGGTGCCGGCGACGCCCCCGCCGCTGGTGCCTGTGGCGGCAGCCACCCGTCGCGACGCGGCGGCAGTCACCCCACCGCCGGGAGCCACCGGCAGCGGCAGCAGCAGCGGCGGCAACAGCATCAGGCCATCTCCTCGACCGGCCACCCTGGCGCCCCTCAGGTCAGAAACGGGTGCTCGTGGGGTCGCGCCGTCGCTGCCAGCGCTCGCGTCGCTAGATGCCACGGCACGATGGGTGAGCACCGGCGGGGTCGACGAGCTGCCCCCCCACGAGCCGCCGGTGGAGAACCCACTCTCCTTGGCCTACTGCGTCATCAACGAGACCACAGGATCGTTTCGTAACGGCGGCCCCCCGTTGCCGTCGGAAATGATGAGTCCACGAATTGACCTGCGCTCGGCAGGGAGCTCGCCATCGTCGTCGCGTCGCCGGTCCACCGTGGTCTCCTTCGTGGACGACAACAGCAGAGAGAGCCGGACTAGCTCCATCGACCCGCACAGCGGCAGGACACCGTCACAATTTCAGCAAGGGGGAGGAAAGGCGGCGGCCGTCGTCGGTCGTGGGGTCTTCACGCCACCCGCGGAGGGCAGCGGCGGACCCCCGCGTCGCGCGTCGGAGGCCACGTCGTCCTCTCATCCGGACACATCGTGCGCGTGGCCGGACGCCATGCACGAACTGGCCATGATCGAGCCGGCAACGGGTAGAATCCGCCCAGCCCTGCGCCGTGCCAGTCTTGTGCCGTACAAGCGGCCTGACGAACCGAACTTCTTTCTGGACAGTGGTTTCCAAGTGCCGCGCCCCCCGCCGCCGCCGCGCGGATCGACGTGCAGCAGCAGCAGCGTTGCCTCGGATCCCATTGTCGCTCCCAACGGGTCGCCCTTCTCGCCAGCTCTCCACCCGCACACTGGCGCAGGTGACAGCGACGTATTAGCAGTATGCGGCGGGTGCGACTGGATGCAGGTCCTTGATCTCTACATCGTGGTTCATCGGATACAGGGCACCATCGTGTCGTCAGAGGGCCAAGCACCGCCGCCTCGTTGGATGGCCCGCCCTCCTCCCGAACGACAACCGGGGCGGCCGTTTCACTGGCAGGTGCCGGCCGCGGGCAGAGCCACCGTGCTCACCTCCTTGCGGGAGCTGGAGCGCACCCACGCCCTAGTGTCACCATCGTTCCAGGGCATGTGGGGCGGCACCCAGCACTTGAGCGTCGCGGCGCTGGGCGATGCCACCGATCGCAGAGCGTCGCCACCGCCTTCGTCCGACGTCAGTCGCACGCATTCCTTGATGTCCAATGACAGCAGCTGCGTCAGCTGGCGGAGTCGCGCCGCGGAGTCCACCGCGACGAGACGAGATAGCGACGATGGGTCGTCGTCCAGTAAGGGACAGAAACTGGACGCGTGCACGAGGGTCCTGTGCAACCTGGGAAGCATTCCGCTCCCAGGCGACCAGCACGATGCCTCGACGGTGCTGCGGTCGCTGCTGTCCGCTCCGAGTGCCGCGATTGTCGCGACCAACCGCAGACTACCGACCGGCGTCGACTTAGGCGTCTCCGTTGCCACGGAGCTGTCCCGACTGTACGCGCAGCGGAAAAATCGCGCCGCGCTAAGTCTCTTTGCGGGCCAGACGGTGCAAGGCGTCGATGAGGTGCTGCCGGGGCTCTACTTGGGATCGTATCACGTGTTCGTCTCTCGGGAGGACATGGCCGCCTACGGCATCACCCACGTCGTCACGTGCGTGAACATGACGCCCTTCGCCGATGACTCGGACCGTTGCGATCGGTTCGACGACGACGACGAGGACGGCGAACAGGGAGTCGCGGATGGCGGACGGCTCCGACGTGACCAGCCATGCGGAGCTTCCGCACCCCTTTCGCCACGAAGAGCGGGTGACCCAGAACCAGGGGGCCGCCCGACGGACCGCTCCTGGCGCCTCAAGTACGGTCCGGTGACGTACCTAAACCTCGACCTCCGCGACGACACCTCTGAGGACGTGGAGGCCAAGGGCGCCATCGAGCAGTCCGTCGCGTTCCTACAGGAGCATTGGTACGTCGGAGGACGAACCGTGGGCGTCCACTGCGGGGCCGGCGTGTCGCGCGCCACCACCGTCATGGGGTTGGCGCTCAAGCGGCTATTGGGCCTTGGGTTTCGCCAAGTCATGGAGCTGATGGTGCGCGCAAGGCCGGGCGTGCGCCCCAATCCTCGATTCTTGGAACTCCTCAAGCGCGGCGGTTGACACTGCCGCCGACGTCCAACCAACGGCCCTGCGGGCTGTGCCGCTGTCTACTCCAACTCTCTTCCCCTGCTTCCTCTCTTGTCTCTCGCTCTCTCTCTCTCGCTCTACCGACGAGCATGTGGCTCACCTCCTTCACCAGCTCTCACATCCCTCTCTCTCACTCGCCTCCGGTCCACCATCCATCATCGCTAAGCGTGATGGCACACACAATACGCACCTCCTCCTACAGTTCTTTCGACATCAATGTCAGTTTCGTTCTTTTCGGTCACCCTTTTCCACCTCTACTCTTTTCTTGATGCGACGCCACGCATGTAGCCCTCTTTCCTGCTCCCCCAGACACCCATCGGACGCATTTCACACAATATCGAGGCAGTGGCGACCCCCTTCAAGGGCCCTGCGCAACGCGCGGCATTTCTTTGTCGCGCTTGCCCTTTCTGCTTATGTTGACAAATTGAGGCAGCGGGTGCCGAGGTCGCTTCTCCCGATCCCTCGTCACACTTTATCAGAGCTTCCATCGTACATCTGTATTTTACTTCTTTCCGCCGAATGTCGTCGTACGTCCTCCCGGACGCCACGGACATTGACGATCCATCAGCCGCCGATGAACGACCCGTGGCATTGCAAAAGCCACCGCGGCGCGCAGTGTCCTTGTCGACCCCGTTTCGCAGCAGCAGTGACGGTGGTTCGGCGGGTGACGCAGGTGGCCATCATCACCAACGCAAGGGAGTAAAGTCTGCCGCGGCCAATAATCGTGGCGGGGGTGACGCATCGCTGGAAACGGCCACTAGCGTCACCCCCGCCGCTGTGACGACTGATCAATCCTCGTCGTCACACCCCGCCGCCGGCGGCTGCCTCGCACCGAGCCTTCCGCTCGCCCTCACGACGTGCCTCGCCACGCTCTACAGGCACATTGACTGGCAATGCACCGTCGATCAGCAAGCCGTGGAGCGCACGGCCGATCACGTCGAGTCGCTCGTTACGATGCACCGCAACAAGCTAGACGCCGAAGTCCGTCGTTCGGTCGCGAAGCTGGCCGAAGGGGCCCTCACCGACGACATCATCGCTCTGCAGACTTCCGCGTTACAGCTAGCAGACGTGGCACGGAACATTGCGGCTAAGGTTGAGAGTGCGGTCGCCACGGCAACGACGGACGCGGAAGCAGCTGCTTCCTCAACGACAGCGGCGCATGCAACCGCGGCGCCGTCGGCACCCCCACGAGCTGACGGCGACCGGCCGTCGGCGGCTCTGCTGCTGTGCCGGTCCATCGTCGCCCGAACCAAACTGTACGAGTCCGCGCTGCGGGTCGAGCTGTCCACCGTCGATGAGCTCAAAGGCGCGATCGTGGACGAGCGGCGTGCGGAAGCGCAAGCCGAGATGGAGCACATCGCGTCGCAGCGCAAGCTGCGGCATCGTTTGGCGTACGCTGAAAAGGAGGCGGAACAGCTCCGCTGGCAAGTGGAAGCCGCGATCAGCGAACGCAAGACGCTCGACATCGAGCATGCCGCGGATCTGCGCGCGCTGCGAGAGCAGCAACAGCTACAGCAAATACTGCAGCGCTTTTCGGACGGCATTCAGTCGTCCCTGCAACGTCTCGCCGCCGATGAGTCGTCGCTCGAGGACTTGGTCGCGGAGTGCGAAGACGGTGTCGCCGTGTCGGCGGCGAGCGTAACGTTCGCGCAGCATCTAAAGTCAACGCTGCGACAGGCGGGGTACCGCGTGGAAGAGCGAAGCAGTGAGCCACAGGAGGGAGCAGCTATGAATGCCGATACTGCCGCGGACCTCGAACGATCGCGGGACGACGGGAGCGCAACAAGTCGCCGTACTAAAGCCGTGCCCGACGCGGCTGCCGACGTCGTTGAACGCTGCTACGTCGACCCCATGACCGCGATGTCCAGCAGCACGCTCGAGGCGATCGAAGGCGTCGCCGACATCGCGGATGAGTACACGCCGAACTTAGTCGCCGAAACGTACGAGCGCCGTCGTCGCCGTCACAGCGACGTGGAAAAAATGGCCACGCCGCCACTGCCCGCCGCCGTGGAGAAGGGTAAGTACGACTATCTCGCGACCCCGTGGGGGGACGATGATCAGCCAAGGTCGATGGGGACGGGCGACGACTCAATACACCGGCGGTCTCTCCCAGGCAACAACAAGCATGTCGTCGCGGTCCGCAATGCTAAATCGTCGGTGTCCTTTCGGCGGCCACCTCCCCGCTACATCGGCCGTCGCGATCCCACTGAGGACGACGATCTTTCGCGCGATAGTGTTACCGTTCCTTCGCATCTTCCTGATGAGATCGGGGGCAGCCGCATCGGCTCCTCATCGGACAGCGTCCTGATCCAACACTTGATCGCGGATCTGCAGGCTGTTGCCGATCGCAACGGCAGCGCCGCCACTGCATCGAACCGACCGGCCCCACCGGCCCCCGGCGACGATGACGACTGGCAGGATGCGCGACGCTACGTCGCGGACCGTATCGCCCAACGGCACGATGCCGTAAACAAGGCCAGATCACAAAATCGCTCGCGTTGCTCGCCACCGCTGGAACGTCCTCCGGCAAGGTCCTCCGACCTCCAGCGGTCACTCGAGGAGAAGGGAAAGAGGAACGTTCCTACCACGGTCGTGGCGGGCGTGGTTGTTCGTGGCAGTCGAGGAGGGAGTCAAGCGGATGAGACGGCGTCGAAGGTTGGCTCCGCGTCGCGCGAGGCGCTGACCCAGTCCGCCACTGGTGGCCGTCCGATCACACTGAGAAGATCGGACGCCGCCGCGCTCCGGCAGGCCTGGCAGTCGGCCCACGCTGTGGCCGTTCAGTCTGCCGAGACCGCATCTGTACGAAGTCGGGACTCCCTCCGAGAGGCTCTTTTCGGACCCCCTGACGCGCCCGGTCCCAGTGATGAGCAGCGCCGTCGCCACCACCCGCAGAGGGCGCCCTCACATCCTCCTAATGCGTCTCGCACCCCTCCTTCGGACGATGACGCGTCACGTCACGATGACGACCCCAACGGAGCCGTTGGTGAGCCAACCGCCGATGGACGTTCCGTGCGAGGGACCTCGAAGGCGCTCGAAGCACCAGCGTCCTACGCCGCCGCCGCCGCTGTTAGCACGGGGATACCAACCGAGCCTAAAGCGGATGAGCGATCCAGCGCGTGGTCGAAGGCCTACGGGCGGCCCGCGCCATCTCGCATCCCGACCTTCTCGGACCTCATGTCGCAGCGACATGAACTTGACGAGACCGTCATGAAGCCACTCTCCGAGGAAGCCGCTACGACGCTCCTCGCCGCGGCCCATCGTCCCGCCATGATGCCAACCGGTCCCCTAACCTCCGCGTCGTCGTCGTCATCGTCGCCGCGTGGTGAACCGTCGGAAGTCGCCTTTCATGGCGGTCGTGCCGCCCCCACAACCTTTGTGCCACGAGGCGTCTCGTCCGTTGTGTTCCCGTTGGGCCACCCACGGCCGACGTTGCCCGTGCCACCAATTCGCCCCGCGGCGGCGGCGCCGACGACAGCTGCCCAGCAGTCGGTGCAGGATGTCGTGCGTCGCTTGCGACTCGAAACCGCGGAGGGCCTGGCCGCGCTGACGGCCGCCAACGAGGAGAGCCGCCGCCGCATTCAGGACGTGTGATGCGTCGCGCGCGACCTTCCGCCGTACATTGTTCCCTCTCGCACATTTTGTACGTTACAGTCGCATTAAACCGGTAGAGAGAGTGAGAAAAGTTGAAGGTGACGAAATGACATATCGAGGAGGTCGTTCCGCGCGCGGAGTGGGTTCGCAAAAGCAGAAAACACCGACACACACACAATCAACGACAAAAGGAAACAAAAACAATGGCACCTCCCGTGGTGAAGCCTACTAGCAAAGACTCCTCGCCGCGTCCATCGGGATCTCAGCGCACCCACCCGACGCAGGCGCTGCCTACCCCAAACCGCCGCCTTGAAGGTCGGCCGTTTGCGCGGTGGTTCGCGATCGCCGTGGCGTTGACCGCCGCGTCACTGACACTTGTCATCCGGTGGTCGCCCGATCTCGCCCCATCGTGGCTAACCGCGGCCCTTCCGCCGTGGCTGCGCTCCTCCTCAGGGGGTGCGGAACGCCAGGACGCTTCCTCCCGCCGCGGCCGTCGGCGGCCACCCTCGGCGTCGCCGTTCGTAGTGCGGACTTGCGACTGTGGCCAGCGGGCCTTATACACCGTCGACGGGCTCCAGAGGATGACGGCGGCTAAAGCGCCGCTTCCCGGAGCGACCACGCCATGGGGCATCATGGGCGACGGCTACGTTGACTGCCACGATGGCAGCGACGAGGATCACGCGTCGTGGGAGAGGAAGGATGAAGCGGAGGAGGAGGAGGAGGAGGAAGCGTGTCGCGATGGCCGATCGGCGATGCGTCCCGCCGGTCAAGCGACGGGCAACCATGCCGTGGCCGACGACGAGGGTCGCCAGCGTGGCGTAACATCCGTCGATGCTGCGCCATCGCGGCCGCTGCCATCGTCGCGCTTCACGTGCCCGTATGATATCGATCCTCTAGGCGCGCCGTTCCTGGGCACCGTCCTACACCGTCCCGGTGACGGCGCGTCGCACAACGACGACGAGACGGTTGAGGTGCGGAGGCACATCGTCGCGGCATCCATGCTAAGCGACGGCGTGTCGGACTGCTGTGACGGGACGGACGAGCGGCTCTCAGCGCATGAGGAGACGGCAGCCGGCGATGCAGCGGCCTTCGTCGCCGTCGTCGAGGCCGCGGCTCAGCGCGCCACGGCGTCGGAGCGAAAGAACTGCCTGGCTAGGGCGCAGCGTGCTGTGGCGACAGCGACGCGACACGTCAAGGCAGCCGAGGCGGGACACGCCACCTTTTTGCAACTCGGGAGGGACGGGCCGGCGATCGCGAATTGGATGAACCGCGTGGCCTCGCAGATGCACAAGGACCTCCTCGAGCTGCAGCCAGACGTTCAGAAGCTCGTCGCGCAAATGGAGCAGTTCGAACAGCATCGGCGCATTATCGCCATCGCCCGAGACGAACAAATGAAAAAAGGCGTGCCCGAGGCTCAACTGCCGGTGATGCCACAACCCCCCGCACTCGACGTGTCGCTGCTCCACTACTTCAACGCTCTGAGGGAGGAGTTTGAGTCGACCGTGGACATGCTGCGCCATCAAGCCCTTCTGGGCGGACCTCAGTGGGTGCATCTGGCGGCGTTCCTCCCCGTGCGCATGGTGGATAGCCCTCCAGCGGCCGCTGCGTCAGGCGAAGGAGCGCCGAAACACTCGGCGCAGCCTCCGTCGAAGCTGCCGCCACAACAGCACCCGGAGCAGTTTCCGCAGTGCTACAAGACGGTGGCACATGAAAAGACGTTTCGAGGCGGCTCCGCGGTCGCCGCTCAACATTTCTACGAGTTCACTTTATGTCCGTTTCGCAACCTCACCATGGCGCGGACGTCGTATCACGCCAACGTGGCGGCGTTTTATCCCGCGGTGGAAGACGAAGCGGCGGCATCGCTTCTTGGCGGCGGGAACGACGGCAACATCGCCGCCGCCGCCGCCGCAGGAGTATCGCGTCGGTGTCCCGTTGCGCCAGGGCAGCGGGGGGAAGCGACCCTGCGGGACAGACCCAACCAAGGTGACCAAAGCGTCGCCGATGAGACCTCCTCGGTCGCGGCCGCGCCGCCGCCGCCACCAGAAGGCGCGGTTTGCGACAGTCCCGCCGGGGAGTACTCCCTCGTCGAGGCGCCGACGGTGCTGGGCCGATGGAGCGGTGCCGTGAAGACGGCGGGGGGCGCCAGGGATGCGGGGAGGGTGCGGTCGGGCCGACACGCGACCGAGGTTGAGTTGCTCACACAGGTGGACCCCGCGGACGTTGCCTTCACAGCCGGTTGGAACATTGGGGATATTCGCTTCCTGAGTGGCGCAACAACGGCAGCGGCGTTGGTGACGTTTCACGTCAACATTACTCCGAACACCGTCGTACCGACGCGCCCCCGAGCGGCAACCTCCGCTGCTGGTGCGCTCACCACCGCCGGCGATGGTGAGGATCCTGAGAACGCCACCACCACGCTGCGCCCGCGCCGGTCCTCCTTGCAGCCGTGGCTCGTCTCGGCCTTGAGCAACTACAGCCGGGGCACCGCCTGCTGGAATGGGCCCCCGCGGGGCGCGTTCACGATGTTTGTGTGCTCCCAGGTGCCCGGGGCGCCGTTCGTGGTGCGGGAAAATGGCAAGTGTCACTACGAGGTGATGTTCGGCACTCCCTCGGCATGCACGGCGGACGTGCTCCTCCGCGCTAGGACCGTATTGAGGGCCGTGCAAGCCGAAGCTCAACGCGTGCATCGCTGGGCGGCCATGACACTCCCCACCACGGGCGGAAATCTGCGAGCGTAAACCCTTCGTGAACAACCCTGCGAGCCTGGTCACACACCACGCACACACACTCTCCCACCGTGCCGTGCAGACTCCGTCGGTGTGGCCTTTGACGTGTGCATCTCAAACTCGAAGTTGTTCGTTTTTCTTGTCTCTCTTTCTGAATTATCACACAGTATCGGTCTCCTCCGCTGTGTTGTGCGTGCCGTGCCCCAATGCTAACCTTGTCGGGCATATCCATGACGATCGTATCCCCACATTTTATCGGAGTCCCGCTCAAGGTGCGGGTGAGCCGACGGTTTGGAGTCGGCAGCCACGACTACTTCGAGCTAGTCGACAGCCGCGGCGTTCGCCGGACCTGGCGGTGGGTCACCGACGGAGCCGAGGGCTACTTTGGCAGCCGCGAGTTTGATTTTCCCGCCAGCATGACGCTCACTACGGATTCGCCGTCGTCGCCGGCCGACGCACCAGATGGAGTTACCGCCGCGACGTCTGTCACGCTCAAGTACTTCACCAACGGCGGATGGCTCACCGCGGGCACGTTGGCCAACACGACAACCGTCGAGCTCGCGAATCCGCTTCGAAGGCTGTCCGCGACGCTGCACGAAGATGAGATTGTGGCGGTGGTGGACGTCGCTCCCGACGCGGTGTCATCGTCGTTCGGGTCGTTGGTAGTCCTCTCCAGTGCAAGTGTCCGCATTGGGCTCCGAACGGCCGATTTCGCCGACCTTGCACTCTCCGCGCACCGGGATTCGCTATCACAACGCGTCGCCTTTCGTCGACCACGAGTCGGTGGGGAGTTCTCGGTTTCGTTCCGCACCGGCGACGGGAAATTCACACTTGGCCGCTGGCGCATTGACGTAGCCGCGAAGCCGTTTTGGACGCAGCAAGCCGCCGTCGAGATTACAAACGCCCCAGGGGCCGGAGAATCGGCCGTGGCGGTCGTCCCGCCTGGGGCAACCGTTCGTTTTACGGTGCAGGGCGGCCTTCCGATGGCCGCTGACGATGCGCTGTTCGTGCATCAGACCGAACCGCGTCCGATACGGCACTGCTTTCAGCCCCGGAAGGGAAACGGTTTCAATGGCCGCTGCAACGCGCCGTGCTAACGCCGCAATCGACGCGACGAACAACCGCGAGTGCGGCGGAGACTGTTTGGGAAGCAAACGTCACTCTGCGGGAACAGGGCCTCTACACGCTGTGTAGCGCCCTCCGCCACGGAGACGCATACTTGTGCGGCGCTCACGCCATCGTGCTCGTTTGCCGTCAAGCCCCCCAGCTGCATACCATGTTGGTGGTAGCACCTCCACCAGCATCGTCTCGACGCGGTGGACCAGCAACGAAGTCGAAAGCCTCTCCTCCCGAACGACGTGTAGAGCCTTCGGCGACGGATCGTCGTTTCGCGATCACCAGCGGCCCCACACCACCATCTTCATCACCTGGCCTCTGTCACGCCTGCTTGGACCGCCCAGGCGATGTACGGCTCGAGCCGTGCCGTCATGTTTGCGTTTGTGTGGATTGCGAAAAGGAGTTGTCCACGACGTCACGCGTCATGTGTCCGATCTGTCGCCAACAGATTTCGTCGGAAAAAAGCGACCCCATGTCCCGTCGCCTGCACGACGCCTGAACAAAAAACCGTCCGGTAGCTAATCGGAGGTATTATGCGATCAGAGCTACGTGTGAAGGACGGGAGTACAGTAGCAACACGGACGGCTTTCCCGATACCATCCTACCGACGGCGGCGCCGAGCGGTACGTTATCGGGGGCTGTTGTGGTGTTGGGGTGCGGGAGCAATACCAAACCAGGATCTAG
>ERZ1292630.2004-Hain-H41-02um-R3-2004-length-19333-cov-5_pt1 | contig 19333 bp, 18 predicted proteins | sample MGYA00564408_ERZ1292630 | MGnify/ENA primary metagenome ERZ1292630 (study PRJEB36523, sample SAMEA6512641) | groundwater metagenome | collected 2019-01-08 | study: AquaDiva: Metagenomics assemblies of 32 groundwater samples
GGTATTTATGGCACGAACGGTTTTTCCCGATGAAAGCCAAACGGCTGGGGCGCGGTCTTCTGGCCGCTGAAACCATCCTGCCGGTTGAACAGATGGCCGCGTATCTTAATCAAGCTGAAACGCTCGCCCGGACAATGGGCATCACCTTAGCCCACGACATCCATATCTTACCCGAAGGAGCGAAAGCCCAGGCGATTTCATTAATACTTTGTGACCAGATTAAAACAATTTCGTATCTGGACCATTTAATCGCGGTGCTGATGTTAACCCGCCTGGGACACCAATATCAGGGACAACCTTATGGGCTGGGTATCTGGAATATACCTTTCCGGGAGATGGTTTACCCGAAAACAAAATGGTCGGTTTATCAATTTTATAAAAAGCAGGTGGACCCGTTGAATCTGATGAATCCGGGCAAATCGTTTTCCACGAGCGGCCGGAATCTGCTGCTCCGATTAGCCCTGAACCCGCTTTTAGTAAAACCGGCTTTGGATATATTTATTAAAATAAATTCGTGGTTGAGCAAAATTAGTAAAAACACAAGAGTAGCGGAGGACTTTAGTCCTCCCTCTTCGTTTAAAGAAAAACAAATTGGACAAACGGAAAGTTTAAATGTTCCCTCTGAGTCTGATGGAAACTTAAAAGTTTTCGCTACGCTTGAGAACTCCGTTTATACCTGCGCCCGGTGCGGCAGTTGCCTGCCGGTTTGTCCGGCTTATCAGGTAACGGGTAACGAATTAGTCAGCGCGCGGGGTAAACTGATTTTTGCCCGGAAATTATTAGCCGGCGAAAAACTCAACGACGCCGATGCCCAACAAATATTTGCCTGTCTGCACTGCCGCGCCTGCGAGGAAGTCTGCCAGACCGAATTACCGTTAGGCGAATGCTGGGATGAACTGGAAAAATTAGTGGAAGAAAAGTTCGGCTGGCCAAAAGAATTAATAGAAAAATTTGTAGCGGAAGTGGAAACCAGCCCGAAATACGAAAAACTGCTGGCCCGAAGATGATCTGATTGCAGTAATTTTTATCTGCCTAATGGTTGATCCCGCCGTATGGCGGAAAGATGGATTACAGAAATTAAATCCGTGAAATCTGTTGTAATCTGTGTCCGCCATAGGACGGATTCGTCCTTTGGCGAATAATCCGTGGTTAGAAATTTTATGTTTGAACGATATCATATTGAAACTAAACCGGCTCCGCTGCTAAGTCCGGTGGTCAGCAAGTTTAAGATCATCCGGCAGGAGAATTGTATCAATTGCGGATGCTGTCTCCGCAGTTGTATTTATGATGTCCACCAACGTTTAACGGCTGACCCGCGCCGGATGGCTGACCCGGAACACCATCTCTGCAAAAACTTCTTTCGCTGCATCCAGGAATGCCCGGCTCAGGCGCTCACTAAAATTATTAATCCGGACTATCGGACGCTGGGTAATAATTACTGGCGGAATGAATTAATCAGCCGCATCTGGTTTGAAGCCGAAACCGGCCGGATCCCGGTCTTAGGAGCGGGCTACCGGGGTAAATTCGGCGGCGCAGGTTTTGACGGAATGTGGACCGACCTGTCGGAAATCGTCCGCCCCACCCGGGACGGCATCCACGGACGGGAATATATCAATACCGCAGTTGATCTGGGAAAAAAATTACCGCGTTTATCTTTTAATGCGGAACAGACGCTTGATGTTACCTTGCCGCCAATCGTAGAAATACCTTTACCGGTTATTTTTAATCCGGTCCCGCTGCCTGAATCTTTTCAACCGTTGCAGGAGTCTTTTATCCGAGCGGCCTCAAAACTGAAAACCTTTGCAATGACACCGATTTCTTTTTTGGCCGCGACGCAAAATTATAACGCCGTTATACCCAGGCTGACATCTGAAACGGCCGAAATTTTTCTGTCCGAATGTAATCGTTCTAATCGCCTGCCCCTAATCGTAGAATTGGATTATGAACCTAAAAATACGGCGGCACTCTGGTCCCGGTTAAAAAAAACCTGGCCGAATTTAATTATTTCAGTCCGTTTACCATTCCAGCCCGGGGTGGAAAAAACCGTAGTAGCACTAACTCAACAGGGCGCAGAAGTAATTCATCTTTATGCTGATCAAGAAGGCAAAGAATTAAATACAAGTCAACCGCGTTTTCTTAAGGAATTGGTTCGTTCCGTTCACCTATCTTTGGTAGAAAAATCAATTCGCGACGAAGTTACGCTCATCGTCAGCGGCGGGATTGCGGCGGCTGAGCATATTCCAAAAATAATTATTTGCGGAGCCGATTTAGTTGGTCTGGATTTTTCGCTGGCGGTAGCGCTGGGCTGCCGGATGTGCGTGAAATGCTCCTGGACTGATTGCCCGGCCCGGTTAAATAAAATTACGACCGATTGGGCCACCCAGCGATTGCTTAACTTAATGGGCGCCTGGCGCGACCAGTTACTGGAAATTATGAGCGCGATGGGCTTACGCGAAGTGCGCCGGCTGCGCGGCGAAACCGGCCGCGCTATCTTCCAGGAAGAAATGGAAAAGGAGATTTTTTCTGATAAATTTAGCGGTTAACTCCGATGGTAGACAACGAACTTTATGTTCGTTGAAATCAACGATGTAAAACATCGTTGCCTACCGTTAAGATAATTTAATATAATACTTTATGTTACCTGAAATCAAAAATGCACCGGAACGATTTAAAAACCAGTTGGCCAAATATCTGGTTTTGCGCAACCCGCAATGCATTAATTGCGGCACCTGCGCGGTCGTTTGTCCTTATCAGGTCCACCAACGACCGGCCGGTTATAAACGGATGAGCCAACCGGTGCACGAAAGATGTATCGGCTTCAGGTGTTTAAAAAACGATTTTTGTTGTGTGCATCATTGTCCGCGCCAGGCGCTAAAACTGGAACTGAACCCGCTCTGGGAAACACTGGGTGATGCCCGCTGGCCGGCGGATTTGCTTAAAGCCACCTGGCTCCAGGCCGAAACCGGCGAACCCACCTCATCGGGGCTTGCTTATAATTACCAAACCGGCCAATCAGGCGGTGGATTTGACCGATTACAATTTAAAAATACGGATTCTTCTCCCGTAAAAATTAACGATAACCAAGTAGACACATCGCTTCAATTAAATAAACGTCCTTTTGGCCCAAAGATTACCATTCCGATTCCGGTTTACGGCGGCGGGATGTCGTTCGGCTCAATCGGGTTAGCAACGATGTTAGCCCGGGCCAAGGCCGCCCAGGCCTGGGGAACTTTTATCAGCACCGGCGAAGGCGGTTATCCGGAAGAACTGGCGCCTTATGATAATCATATCATCACCCAGGTCGCCACCGGACTTTTTGGCGTCTCGGAACGCTCGCTTCAACGGGTCCGTTTTATGGAATTTAAATATGCCCAAGGCGCCAAGCCGGGCCTGGGTGGCCATTTACTGGGTGATAAAAATACCCCCTCGGTCGCCAAATTCCGCGAGGCCGTCCCCGGCACCAGTCTTTTTTCGCCGTTTCCTTTCCACAGCGTCTATTCAGTTGAAGACCATAAAAAACACGTGGATTGGATTAAAGCAATCAATCCAAATATTCTGGTGTCCGTCAAAGTTTCTACGCCGACGGATATTGATATGGTCACGGTGGGCAGTTATTATGCCGGGGCGCATATCGTCCATCTGGACGGGGCGTACGGCGGAACCGGCGCCGCACCGGAAATTGCCAAGAAAAATATTGCGATGCCGATTGAATATGCCGTCCCTAAAGTCCACCGGTTTTTATGTGCGGAAGGCATTCGTGATGAAATTACCCTGATCGCCAGCGGCGGCATCAGAACGGCGCTGGATGTAGCCAAGGTCATCGCTCTGGGGGCGGATGGCGTGGTGATTGGCACGGCCGAATTGGTCGCGCTGGGTTGTGTGCGTTGCGGCAATTGCGAAAGCGGCCGCGGCTGCCCGCGCGGGATTGCTACGACCGACCCGGAACTGGAAAAATTAATTGACGCCGACTGGGGCGCCCAGCGCATTATTAATATGTATCGCGCCTGGCTGAAATACTGGCTCCAGTTACTGAAAAAATTAGGATTGACTAGTTTTAAAGAATTACGCGGGCGGATGGATTTATTGGAATACGGAACCAGGGAAATGGAAGAAGAAGAAAAAATTCAAATATGAAAGATCAAATGATTAAAAACATTCTTAACTCCCGCAAAAATTTCCTGCCCCGTTTATCAGGTTCTTTAAACCCTGATGCGGCCGAAGGCGGCTGCGGCGTGATTGGTTTTATCTCCACCGAAAAAATTAAAGGTAAGCACGTCCTCCAGGCCTCCGAACAGATGCATAACCGGGGCAACGGAAAAGGCGGCGGAATTGCCGCGGTTGGTCTTGACGCGGAACAATTAGGCGTTTCCGAAGAAATCCTGCAAAACGATTATCTGTTACAAATTGCTTATCTAGACCGGAACGTCCGGCCAACCGTAGAAAAAGAATTTGTTCTGTCTAAATTTGACGTGCATCATCAGACCGTTTTACCCACTATAAAGGATTACCGGGAAATTAAAGGATTGGAAATAAAACCACCGGAGGTCTGCCGTTATTTTGTCCGGGTAAAACCGGCCCTTTTAAAAGAATTCGGTGAAAAATTTGAACTCCGCTGTTCATCGGAACGGTCGATAGAAGATGAATTTGTTTACCAGAATACTTACCAACTCAACCATAAATTCTACGCCTCACTGGGTGAAAAACGGGCCTTTGTCCTTTCGCACGGACGTAATCTGCTGGTTTTAAAAATTGTCGGCTATGCCGAAGAGGTGGTCAAATATTATCAACTGGAAAATTTCAAAGCCCATCTCTGGATTTCGCACCAGCGCTACCCGACCAAGGGCCGGGTCTGGCACCCGGGCGGCGCCCATCCGTTTATCGGACTGAACGAAGCCTTAATCCATAACGGTGATTTTGCCAATTATTATGCCGTTTCGGAATACCTTAAACAGCGCGGTATTTACCCGTTATTTTTAACCGATACTGAAGTTGCTGTCTTATTAGTTGATCTCTGGAACCGAATTTACGGTTACCCGCTGGAATACATTATTGAAGCCCTGGCCCCGACCACCGAACGGGATTTTGACCTCCTGCCGCCGGCCAAACAAAAAATCTACCGGGCGATTCAGTCCAGTCATATCCACGGCTCGCCCGACGGACCATGGTTCTTCATTATCGGACGAACCTTACCGGAAACAAAACAAGTTCAACTCATCGGCATCACCGATACATCTATGTTAAGACCTCAGGTTTTCGCCTTGAGCAACTGGGGTAATGATGCTCAACACCAGATTGGATTGATTGGTTCGGAAAAACAAGCCATTGATGCCACGCTATCCAGTTTAACAGAAGATTATCCGGACATCTGTCCGGTTGCGGATAAATACTGGAATGCCCGCGGGGGGAGCCATACGGACGGCGGGTCTTTTATTTATACGCTTGATCAATCAAAACAGGTCTTGACCTGCGCTGACAAATTCGGCAAAAAAGTTGAATCTGTATCAGATGCTAAACCGGAAGTTACCTTATTCAACCAGGTAGCGGGAACCTTTCCCGCAAGGGACCCCGTCCCGCCATGGCGGGACGGAGTCCCAACGGGACGTGGTCGGTTTCCATCTGATGGAGGTCTAAAGACCTCCGCGACATTAACTAACGTGAAAACATTACAAACGATTATTCAGGAATCAGATTATCCTATTTTATCCAAGGCGTTAGATAATCTGGTCCGGTCGGCGGGAGAAGATGGTTTACAATTTACTGAAACAATTGAAACCTTAACCTGGCTGCGCGACCGTTTTTATCCGACCGGCGGCAAAAAACGGAGTTCTATTTTAGCTATGATTGACAAATATCTGGTTAACCTATTTCAGTCTATTCCGGAAATCAAGAAAACTAATAAAAAATTACCTTACCTTTTGGCCATGCAAGGCGATAAAATTAATAAAAATACCTCGGAAAAAGAAACGCTGGTAATCCAAGCCACCGGTTTTCCGCCGGAAGGCGATGACGGCGTTTCCAGAATAATTGTGGAAGCGTATAAAAATGGTTGGAAAAAATTTATTGTCTTTGGACTAACCGGCCAGCGGTTCTGCGGCTGCGGATTGGGCGCTGATTCGGATGGCGTCCAAATTGACCTCTACGGCAGTTCCGGCGATTATACCGCCTCGGGCCTGGATGGCGCCGAAATATACATTCATAACAGCGCCCAGGACCAAATCGGGCAGATCTTAAAACGCGGCAAACTGGTCATCTTCGGCCACGTCGGCCAGACTTTTATGTACGGGGCCAAGGGCGGTGAAGTTTACGTGTTAGGTAACGCGGCCGGCCGGCCGCTGATTAACGGAGTCGGCAAACCGAGGGTAATTATCAACGGCACCTGCCTGGATTACCTGGCCGAATCTTTTATGGCCGGCGACCCGTTAAAAGGCGGCGGATTCGCAATACTCAACGGCCTCCGATTTAATGATAACGGGATTTTGGAAGAATTAGAAACGCCTTATCCGGGCGGTAATCTCTTTTCGCTGGCCACCGGCGGGGCAATTTATGTACGTGACCCGGACCGAAAAGTAGACCAAACCCAACTCCACGGCGGACAGTTTGTCCCTTTTACCAATGATGACTGGCAATTGATTAAACCGTATCTGGAAGAAAACGAACGGCTTTTCGGCATATCAATAAAAGAACATCTCCTCAAGGCAAACGGGCAATCCCCACCGATGGCGGGACCAGCGGGGCCGGCTAAAAAACCGGAGGAAATCTATCGCAAAATCCGTCCGGCCCTGGGGGAAGTAATGCAAACGTTTACGGAAGATATGTAAATAATATTTTATCCCACCTGGGCCTGATAAAATATTATGCAAAAATACTGCTTGACAATAATTTATTTTATAGTTATTATAAAAGTAAAATTTTTATAAAAGGGGGTGACTTTTATGGGTTGGGAAACTTGCGGCTGCGGTGGCGAACCGACTCAGCCGAAAAAAGACGTCAAGAAAGTAATTTATGAATGTAAAACCTGTCCTGATGATTGCCCGCCTAAAACTATTTCTGAAACAGACCCCGTACCGGAATGTTGCGGCGAACTGATGAAGAAAAAAGTAGGCACTTGCGGCTGCAGATAAAATTCCCAAAAGGTCTCCGATATAAAATCGGGACAGACGGGATTTCGCTCCAGCCAAAGGCGGGTCTCCGCCAAAGGACGGATGAGCCTCAGAGGCTCAAGCCTCTGGCTGATACGCCTAATGACTCACTCCCGAAAGGTCGGGATTTCTCTAAGGCAATGACTCGTGATTTATACGCCCGTAACTCAATATTTATAGGGGCGTCGTTCAAATTGTCATAAAACCAGTCCCGACTGTATGGACATTAGGCTTTAGCCTAAAAAATCATTTCCTCCGCCTTAGGCGGACTAAAGCGTAGCACCCACGGCCAGACCTGTGTTTCATGCCTCAGGCAGACTAGCCCCGCTGGCGGACGTCGGGGCTGGTTTTGTTGATTTTCCGATTTTATCGGGATTAGTCCTGCGACTGAAATGCTTATGCTTCAATTAAAACTCTCTGTCGCGGCGGCCTACCATTCAAAAGGAGGCGACCATAAAGGTCGCCGCTACATCAGGCGGAAGGTTTTCAACTGAATCAATGCTTATTTGATTTTGCATAACCGATAAAGATTAATCTGATTGATAATAAAATGAGTAATTATCGGCGTGACCAGACTTCCCGTATAAAGGTATAACCAGCCCAGCAGAAACCCCATCACGACGGCAAAAATTGTCCAGATTAAATATTTTTTATTGATCGGAAAATGCAATAAGCCGAACAGTAAAGCGGTCGGGATTAATCCTAATTTTGGCTGAAGCGCGCCCCGGAAAAAAAATTCTTCGCCCACCGCGCTGAAACAGGCGATCAGGAAAATCTCTTGGCCATTAAGCGGCCCTAAAATATTCCGGAATTCCTCTTCCAATACCTGAACCAGTTTAAATAATCTTGAACTCAGGATGGATAATGCCACCACGCCGACCCCGGATAGGATTCCTAGCCCGAATATACTAAAATACTCCGGTCTGATTTTAAAGGCGCTGCCCAGCGCTAATTTCCCCTGAAAAAGATAAATACCCAGCCAGCCGAGTAGAGAAAGAGCCGAGTAAATAATGGCGACACTAAATATAACATTCGGCCGATCCGATTTGTTTTGTTCGCAAGGGAAAAGTAAAATCATTTTGTATATTTAGTCTATGTTCCAGTTTTAATATGATGACGAATCTTATTCTTCTTGCAAAATCCAGCTACGATTTCAGATTGGCTGTTGTAAAATTCTTTCGTATATTTAAACTCAGAAACCTTAACGTTGTAATTTAATCGACCAAAAATAATCTTGTCCACAAATGATACTGTCTTCAATATCTCCGGTAGATTTTGTTTGATGATGTTCGGGGTTGGATAAGGTTCAATACTGACCCAGGTTTTAAAACCTTTTTGATGTAAATATTTCAATGAGTTAATTCTATCTCCAAAACGAGCTGAGTTCGGCTCGTAATCCTTTCTGAATTTTTCACTCAGCGATACAAGGGTGATGCCGTATTCATTATTTTTGCTAAGACCGTTCCGCCGACTGAGTTCGTTTGGAAAAATACCCTTGGTTAATACAGTGCAGGGGATACGGTTCTCGTTAAGTTTATCAATGATTCTCAAACTCAAATCCTGCACCTGATCCTGTTTATACATAAATGGATCGGTGGAAAAACAGAGGTGGACATATTTTATTTTATTTTTATATTTCGGGATTTCTTTATCTAAAAGTTCTAAGGCATTAGCCACGATTTTTGGTTGACACCATTCCTGATAGGTCTTGATAATACCGCAGCGTTTTTTCATCAGATAGGCATAGCAGGGATACCGGCACCCGTGGGAACAGCCCTCAATATGATTCAGGCAGAAATCACCATATTCTACGCCGGTTTTGTAAAGTAATGATTTTCGGGTTATTGTTTGCATATGGAATTAACAAGGAGTAGTTTTATTAGAATCCATAGCAGCGTAAACCAATCTCTCGCAATATATAACAACCAGTTCTTTTTGAGATTCTTGTTTTAGTCGTTCATAATCCTGATGATTTCGCATGAGTTCTAAAAGATTTACCTTTGGGGTATGAGAATAAACCTTATGGAAAAAATCAAATAGTTCTAAAGGACTATTAGCCTTTTTACAAGCGGGTCGATAGACACCAAAAAATGTGTCAGGATATTTACGATATGCTAATAACTCATTATTAGATAGCGGACAGGTTGCCATAATCGTCTTGCCATCTTCTATTTTATATATGCCATACACAGATTTTTCGTCCTCTGCAACAATAGCGTCAACGAGTTCACCAATAACTTCGTGCTTATTGGAATCAGGAATCTGATATTTTTGACCAATTTTAAGCTTTTTACTTGCAAGTGATTCATCAAACGCAAATTCTGGGATTTCACCATCAAAAGTAGATGGTATTTCGTAATGTCTTTTAATTGAGAACATAATCTGGTCCATATCGGCGTGCTTATCACGAATCTGTAAGGCTTCTCTTAAATTGGAATATTGAACCCAGCCGCTTTTAAAATCAGGCATCTTAAATCCTTCTGCCAAAACAGCACAACGGAAACTCGAGGTTTGTAAGCTATACTGGTAAGGATGATTGGTTACAAAAATATATGATTCAGGGGCGGGATTACCATCAATTGTCATAGAAATTTCTTTTTCTCGCAAACTTTTTAGCGCATCTTCCAACCACTTAATATTTTCTGAGTCGTTGCTATTATCAGGCACATTAACATCTATGAAAACAATTCTCTTGAAATTGGCTTTTTTCTCAAGTGCCTTATAAAGTTGATGCCCTATCCGCGATGAGGATTTACCCGATTCTCTAGATTTTGCTTCTACAGAATATTTGTTACCTGTCTTTCTGCATTTAGCAGTAAATTCACAATGTTTGGTGGTAACATCAGTTTCATCTTCAAACTCTAAATCAAATCCCGCTTTAATAAATACCGCTGCTACATATGTTTCGTAATAAGCCCCAGGGAATTGTTGTTTATCCTTTAAACGTTTAATGAGTCTTTCTTGTATTTTTACATTATGGGCTATCAAATAAAGATTATATGATAGTCTAAGGTAGGCTTCTACTACACCGATTGTTGAAACGCTATGTACTTCTCCTGGATTTTGGATAGTTTGTTGCTGGTATTTACAGACTTGGTCATACCATTGGAGAATAGGATGACGTTCTTCAAAAGGCTTTTTTATTTCAGTATTCCCCCAATCACGACCAAGAATATCTTTAATATGATCAAACAAAAAATCATGAAATGTTTTCCATTTTTTGGAATAGTGTATTCTACTACCAACAATAATCATTCGATAGCCATTATACATCAGAGATATTATCGGATGTCCTAAACCTTGTTGTTGTTCACATTGTTTCCTAATACCTTCCATTTCCGCTAACTTCTTATTAATTTCCTCCGGTGTGAGGAGGTGTTGATTATTGATTATCTGTTGATTAGGCGATACTCCGTGACACCGCTTATATTTTTTGCCACTACCACAGTGGCAAGGATCATTTCTCCCTATTTTCTTTTGTTTCATTGTTGATTTCATTAACATCTTACTTAAACCTCACTCTGCCATGGCTACCTATTAACCCTAACACCCCATTGGAACCACATTTCACTCTGGATACAACGTCTTTCTTTTATTGGGTAGTGTAAAAACCTTTCAAATTCCTTTTGCGCTGATTCCAGTTCGTATCTTTTTATCTTCTGTTCTTCCGGAAGAAATTTAGATAACCCTACCCAAGATGGTCCCATATGGGGATGTAAAACTGCGTGACAAAGGTCACATAAGGTTATTAAATTTTCTGATTCATCATTACCTCCTTTATAACGAGGAACAATATGATGGACTTCCAATCTGCCATAAGGAACCGGTGTATTTTCTCCACAGATTTGGCATTGATTTTTATCCCTCTTTTTTACAAGTTCTCTATAACTCATCTGATTTATCCTCAATCCCGCCATGCCAATCCAGTCGGGCAGCGATATTTTCTCGTTTGGTCATTTTTAGCCTTCCTTTTCCATTGGGCATTTAGAACAAACTACTTCGTCTGGTAAGCACATCGCACAGGGTAAAATTCTTTTTTTGCATATCGGACAAATCTGCTTTTCAAGTTTTGCCTCTAATTTTACTTCAGATTGACAGCAAGAACATAGTTCATAGACTTTTCTATGTTTGGTCATTTATATCCACTTAATAATTGTTTTATTCTTTTTTAGTTAATATTTCTTATCTTTAGGCGGACAGGGGTCTGCACCGTAACTATCCTTGTCCCGTATTTTGCCGTGGCGGTTGTGGATAATTAACTCCGACTTTTCTGCTTTAGCCCTTTTTTCGCCTATATTAATTGCAGCACTTTGGATTCTATGAACTGAACCGACTCTGTCGCTTTTTTCTGGTCTTACAGCCCACTTACCGCCATAAGGAACGACATGTTGATTCTTTCCCATGGATAAACTCCTTTCATAATTTTGGAATAAGCGTAGAGTAATCTACTGCTTTTCGTTGACCGTCCCACTTGCACACCCGCATCATCTTTTCCTTTTTCAAGCCATAAATAAGCAGGTCTTCTCTTTTTAGAACCTTAAATAAATATTCCAAACTTCCTAATCCAGCCGAGGATACAAGGAATGATTCTACAGGATTGATTAACTGCGTATAGCCCCATAATTGCCCTAAGTCAGCAAGGGTCAACGGTTGGTCTTTTACCTCTATAAAAACCAGTTTCGTTTCCTTTGCCCGTTTTAATACGCCAACGATATCTACCCTAATTGATAATCTAATTGCTTCTTTTATTTCAATACCTATGGTCTTGAGATAGGAATCCAATGCTATTTTTGAGGTTTTATGTGTTGTTATAACTGAATAACCCTTATATTTGTTTTCAAGATATATTCTACACCACTGTTCAATTTCTGGATACAGCAACTCCTCTTTCTTTGGCATTTTATCTATCTCCTGCGATAACCTAACGATTCACTTATTTCTTTCCAAGAATTAAAATGCTTTCCCCTTATTCCCATTGGGATTTTATCGCTGTTCTCCATAGGGTGTAATGGTTTCGGCTTCTTTAACTCTTTGGTTTCCCAATAGAATTTATGATGGACCAGTTCGATATGTCCGAGCATCTTTTTAAGTTTTTCTTTTTTGTCATCTGAACGAGCGCGTTTAATTTTTTCCTGCAAATTATTATTCCATTCTCGCCGATTCAACTCAGATAGTTTTTTTAAAGCATCCATTTTATGAACTATTCTAAATCCAACCCTTTCAAATTCATCAGCGAATATTTTAATCTGATGCTCCCTGAACCATGCATTGACCTTACCTTCGTTATATTCTCTAAGTTGAGGGTCGCGGGTATTAGGATGCCCCCAGTCAATCGTATGCACAGGGACATCAAGGTCAAAGAGTAAATTGCAGATATCTATGACCAAAAACCAATTCACCGGGATTTCAATATATGCCCTATGATTATACGAAAGTCCATAGGCGCTATTACTGCTCCTAATATGAGCAGTCACATCGGCCAGTCCAATCATAAATTCCCTTTTAATATCAGGTTGAGCCGTGAATATATCATTAGGTATCCTAAAATCCTTACACGAGGATAATCTTTGGAAATGTCTATTCACTTCTCTGATTAAGAAGTCTTCATTATCTTTGGTAAACTTTATTACTGTTTTGCTTTTTACTTGGGTTGAAGACAATCTTGTGCCAACAAGAGGTTCAAGGCTATTCCTAATATCATCAAGACTTGCTTTCACGGATAGTTGCGCATTCATTCCCTCACTGATTAAATTCTTATGAGGTATTTCAATGATGATATCTGATCGTGTATTTCCCCTAATGATAGTACCTTTGCCTGTCATCATTCCAAGCAAGTAAGCTAACTCTGCGTTTTCCATATTTTCTTTCTAAGAAATATTATACCCCCGATTAAAGTCAGACAAATATTGTGCCGGAACTCTTTGTCTAACTCGCGGTTCGTTCTGTGTATCATCCAATAGAAATCCATATTCAATGAAATCCCAAATCAAATCATTATTGTTAATTCTTGTATCGCGTAGATCACCGGGTCTAGAAGACCTAATCATTGTTTGAATGGCTTGTGGAACTGTACCACTAGTGTTATAAAAATACACCCTCAATTCAACGCCCCATTTGTCAGCACCTTGATGCAAAATATAATAGTTGTGATTATTAACTCGTGGAGTTATTCCTGATAATAACAAATATCTTCTTTCGAAACCATTTTGTGCGCCAGAATGCATTTCCGCATCTAACTTGCATTCTCTTTTAGGATGAGTTAAATATCCTAAAACCTCAAAAAATTCATTTGGCGTCATTCATCTTTTCCTTTTTCTTAAAGATTAGGACATACTCGTGAACCTTATTAACTATAAATGAATAAGGATATCCTAACGGCCTCATATTATTATATTCACTTTGTCTGTCCCAAATAACAATATCACAAAGCGTAAAATTTATTTCTGACATCTTGCTGGCTAAATCAAAATGAAGAGGATAAAGAGTGCTTTGCTTCCGAATATCCATAACAATAACTATACAGTAACCGTTTGGTTTAGTTACCATATAGACCTTACTCATTATTCCTTGTAAGGCAGCAAGAAAATTATCGTAATTTGAGATGTTGCCTAAATCTATCTTAGAATCCCCATAATTTCTAATTTCCTTGCGGTCGGCCGTTCTTTTACGATTAAGAATATCCCAATATGGTGGTGAAGTTATCGTTAAATCAATTGAGTTTGGCTTGAGGTATTTATCTATATTTTCTGCGGACTCATTAATTATCTTATATTGATTAGTATTAAACATCGTTTTATAACCATTTTCTAAACGATTTTTAGCCATTGTAATATAGTCCGTATTCAGTTCAAACCCAATGCCTTTTAATTTTTTGTTCTGTGCGCCAATTAAAGTGCTACCACTACCCATAAAGGGGTCAAGAACAACCGCATCCTTATTATTAACTAATATATCTATAAGACGCTCAGCCAATTTAATGGGGAACATGGCCGGATGCTTTAAGGTTCGCTCTTCTTTGTTCTTTTGAATATCACGCCAAATACTAAAAGAATGTTGTAACCATTCTTTTCCAGTCAGGTTATTTAATCGTTCAGCCATTTGGGTTATCCTTTAGAAACTTTTGCAAAATATAGTTTTTCGTATACGGTACGAGGGTCGGTATTATCCTGATTAATACTACGATAACGGCGATAGGCTTTTCTAAAGATTTCCACTTTTCCTCGTTGAGATAAAATGTTTACAATCTGTTGCTCAGACATAATTCCTTCATCATTATAACTTAATAGTATAAATTTTGTTTTAGCATCATTGACAATTGCATTGAAAGCAGTGGTTACAATATTCTTTTGACAGAATGCTGATTTTTGTTCTCCATAGGGTCTCATTCCAGTGACACCATTAATATTTGGTTTATCCCACTTGGTAATAGTCTCTAATATATGATAGTTTGGCGCATATTGACGTTCATTATAAGGAGGGTCTAAATATAAAATATCGCAGGATATATTTTTTATCAGTTCGTTGGCATCAGATTTGTATGCTTTATTTTTTCGGATGCTTTCCGGTATCTCAGGCACCTGTAATGTGATAGTTTTGAGTGCCCGTGGGTCCCAATGTTTAAGATATGCAGCATAGTTACCAGAGATGTTAGCGACATAAGGAACTGCTTCTATCAGAGAAGCCAGTAGTACATAAAATTCATCACTGGTAATTAATGATTTGTCTTTCCATTCTTGAATCTCGGTTCTAATGGTATCTATTTTACCCGCGTTATTATCAGAAAAATATTGGCGTGGTGAATCAAGATGCTTAGTTCCACTTGGGCAGTAGTTGCTGTAAATAAATCCTTTTATGGGGCTTAATCTGTTAAGATAATCTATAACCAGATTTATATTATATTTACTACCATTAAGTCCAACAACAATTCTCTTGAGTCCACTGAAACCGGGATTGGAATTATTTTTTATATACGCTCTTGCCAGAGCATAGGAGAACTCCAAGAAATCATTTGCATATACCGTATAGCCCTTTTTCTTGAAATATCTTGCCACAGTCGTTGTTCCTGAAAAAAGGTCGCAAAAAATAGCGCCAGAATTAATTCCTGTTTTTGCCACGCCTTCACTTAAGAAATCAAGCAATTTTTCTTTGCATCCGTAATAACGCATAATAATTTTGCTTTGCTATACTTTTTTAATCACCCGTTCCACCTTACCGACAATTCTAACATTCTTATCCTTGGGGTCAACGATAATAGGTTTCATCTTTTCGTTCTCGGGTTTGAGTTTAACCTTACCTTTTTCCCAATAGAATCTTTTGACCGTGGCTTCGTTGTCAATTAACACCGCAACCAAATCGCCGTTTTCGGCTATGGATTGCTCGCGCACCAGAATAATATCGCCATCATTGATACCGGCATTAATCATACTGTTGCCCTGGACTTTAAGGGCAAAAACCTTATCCGGATTTCGGACCAGATTGCGATCAACCGTAATCGTGCCTTCAATATTTTCTTCAGCCAGAATAGGAACCCCAGCGGCAATTCGTCCGATAATCGGGATTTCAAAAGAACGGGAATTAGAATCAGTGGTTTGAGATTGAACTATATTGGATTGAGCAATCCAGTCATCAATTACCGGCTTTTTAAACCGCCACTCACTGCGAACCTTAAAGGCCGGGATTTCTTTGTTCTTGACCATCCGATAGATGGTCTTTTTATCAACCTTAAAATACTCAGCTACCTCTGGCAAAGTCATAATATCGCTAATCATATCGCCCCTATAAAAGTCTTTTTAGTCTTATATAAGGTATTGTAGTCTATTATAGTCCATTTGTCAAGTAAAATTTTATTGTTTTTAGGAGAATTTATTGGTGATACTTTATGAAGCCCGCTTGATATTATTTCTGTTTCTTTTTCTGGTATTTGCTTTTGGATTCGTAGGCCTCAACGATGGCCTGGACCAGCGGATGCCGGACGATATCTGCTTTGGTCAGATAACAGAAGGCAATCCCCGGGACTTCATTCAGCATTCCCTGAACTTCTACCAATCCTGAAATTTTCCCGGGTGGTAAATCAATCTGGGTAATATCGCCGGTGGTTACAATCCTGGAACCGGTGCCCATCCGGGTGAGAAACATCTTCATCTGGTCCGAGGTCGTATTCTGGGCTTCATCCAGGATGATAAAGGCATCACCCAGGTTCCGCCCGCGCATATAAGCCAGAGGAATCACTTCAATTACATCCGTCTCCATCAGTCGTTTTAATTGTTGATAACTCAGGAAACTTTCCGCCGCGTCATAAAGAGGCCTGAGATACGGATTAACTTTTTCCTCATAACTGCCGGGCAGGAATCCGAGCCGTTCGCCCGCTTCTACCGCCGGACGGGCAAGAATGATTCTCTTGACTTCGCCGCTTTGTAAAGACTTCAGGGCCCGCGCCACGGCCAGGTAAGTCTTGCCGGTTCCGGCCGGACCAATACAAAAAACAATGTCATATTTTTCCAGTGTTTTTATATACCGCTCCTGGCCGGCCGTGCGCGCCTTGACGTCAACCGGAATTTTTGATAAACCCGACGGCTCGGCAGAAAAGTCATTAGATTCGGTCATAACCGGTGTTTTTGAACCGCTCCGTCTGCCGACGAGACAGGTTCTGATACCGGAGACCCAACCGGTTTTATCACCGGACCGCTCCACTGTATTTATTAATTTTATGATTTCTTCTTCGGTTAACGGAGCCGGCCTGGTTTGGGCGGTATTGAGCAATTGCTCTAAAATACAAACCGCCCGGTTAACCGACTTTTTTTCACCGGTTAATTTTAAGACATTATGCTTCAGGTTAATCTTAATATTAAAATGATGGCGGATTAACTTGAGATAACGGTCATAAGGACCGAAGATATCCAGTAGGTTATAATTTTCACCTAATTCTATTTTCCGGCTAGTTTTCAAGGATTTTCCTCCTGCATAATGTAACTCAAAACTTTAGTTTTGATTTTCTCAACTCTGATCCGCCTGAGGCGAAGTTAAGTTACATTTAAACCGGAATCCGTTATCAAACCTAACGAACTCTATATCAGGACGGGAGATATCCGTCCCGCCTAGGCAGGAACGGCTCCCGCGCTACTTCATTCTTAAAAAAATGCTTAAATAATACGCCACTGGCGCGCTGAGCAATAAACAATCAATCAGGTCCAGCACCCCGCCCAGCCCGGGGACCAACCGGCTGGAATCTTTAACCTGGCAGTAGCGCTTAAACATTGATTCCAATAAATCACCGGATTGTCCGGCTAAAATTATGGCAAAATTAATTATCGCTAAATATACCCACCATTGGCCTTGGCCTATCTCCGGTGAAACCGGTAATAATGACCATAAAAATAATCCGCTGAACGAACCGAGAATCAAGGCGCTGATTAATCCCTCAACGGTTTTGTTGGGGCTGATTTGAGGCGCTAACCGATGCCGGCCGAAAAGACGACCGCCGAAATAAGCAAACGTATCAGCTAATTTATTCAACGCAATAAAATAAATTAGAAAAAATAACCCTCGGTCATAACGTATTAAATATATATAATATAAAGGCAAACAGATATAAACAAAACCGGCGACGAGAATAAATAAATGATTAATCTTTGTTACATCTTTATTAAAAAGATAATAAGCAACGGCCCCGGTTAAAAATACCAGGAAAATGATATCAAACGGTAAAAAATCACGGCCGGCCGATAGAATTGAGGACAAAACTAAGTTGATAAAAAACCAACTGACGGCAATAATAATTGGAAAAATCTTAGGCAGAATAATCCCGATATTTTCATACATTTTATAAAATTCATAAAGCCCGGCCCCGGCCACCGTCATCATCAAGAGGGTAAAACCAACCGGACGGGTGGTGGAATAATCCCACCAGAATAACAAAGTGATTAGTCCGATCAGGAGCGAACCCCAGAATAGTCTTTGTCGTAACATAGTGCTCCATTACGGGTAAACGATTAATAATTATTTATCCTGTTTTTCCAAACCCCCGAAGCGACGTTCCCGTCCGGCGTAATCCCGGATGGCCTGGTATAAATGTTCCTTATCAAAATCGGGCCATAAAACCGGCGTGACCCAGAATTCCGTATAGGAAATCTGCCAGAGTAAAAAGTTACTGACCCGCAGTTCGCCGGCGGTCCGGATTAAAAGGTCCGGGTCCGGTATCGCCGGGTCGTAAAGATAACCGGCTAATTTTTCTTCGGTGATATCGTTAATATCCAGAACATTATTTTTAACATCGGCCGCCAGACGGCGCGCCGCATCAACTATTTCGGTCCGGCCGCCGTAATTAAGCGCCAGGCATAAAACCAGTCCGGTATTACCGGCGCTGACCTGAACGGTTTGGGCCAATTCCTTTTGAACCCCGGGCGGTAATTCGGCAATCCGTCCGATTGCTTTAAAAATAATATTATTCTTCATCAATTCTTTTCGTTGTTTAATCAGATATCTTTTCAGCATCCGCATCAAAAAGTTGATTTCGTAACTGGGGCGTTTCCAGTTTTCTTTGGAAAAAGCATAGAGGGTCAGGTGTTTAATTCCGATTTCGGCGCAGGCGCGGACAATCTTTTGAACGGACTGGGCGCCTTTTTCGTGGCCTTTAATCCGGGATAACTTCCGTTGGGCCGCCCACCGGCCGTTGCCGTCCATAATAATCGCGATATGCTGCGGTAAATTTTTGGGAAGTTCCATCTTTTATAATAAAATTATCTGATTGCGTTCTGAACCAACGGAAACCATCTTGATTTTGACACCAAGCGACTGGCTGATAAATTCCAGGTAACGGCGGGCTTGGGCCGGCAGTGGCCGGTATTTTTTTATCATACTGAGATCGGTTCCCCAGCCGGGAAATTCTTTATAAACGGGCCGGCATTTCGCCAGGAAGGTTAAATCAGCCGGAAAATCCTTATAAATCTTATTTTTAAACCGGTAGCCCGTGCAGAGTTTAATTTTTTTGAAAGGACTCAAGATATCCAGTTTCATTATGACCAGTTCGGTCACGCCGTTAATTTCCACCGAATATTTAGCGCTGACTAAATCAAGCCAGCCGCAGCGTCTGGGCCGGCCGGTGGTGGCGCCGAATTCGTTGCCGATTTTCCTCAAACGTTCGCCTTCCTCGCCGGTTAACTCGGTTGGAAACGGCCCTTCACCCACCCGCGTGGAAT
>ERZ1292630.2006-Hain-H41-02um-R3-2006-length-19326-cov-7_pt1 | contig 19326 bp, 15 predicted proteins | sample MGYA00564408_ERZ1292630 | MGnify/ENA primary metagenome ERZ1292630 (study PRJEB36523, sample SAMEA6512641) | groundwater metagenome | collected 2019-01-08 | study: AquaDiva: Metagenomics assemblies of 32 groundwater samples
TGCCGCAACCATTCGCGCCAATCAAACCATAGCGATTACCCCCGCCAAATTTTACCGAAACATTTTCAAACAGCGGCTTGGCGCCGAATTGCATGGTGATATTGGCTGTTGTAATCAAAGTGTGACCCTGAGAGTTATTGTGTCAAGAGAAGGGCCGATATTCTAAAGGTTTTTTAGGGATACGGTGAGGGTTATTCCACGGATTCAACTATAAATTGCACGAAACGACGATTGGGGTTTATGCTTCATAAGAATAGAATTCTTGGTTATGGATCTAATCCCTTCTTGCGATGAAACCTAAATCGGTGACAGTTCCATAAAAAATAAGGAGATAGAATGAATTTTACCGTATTGGATATTACCTTTGACGCAATATATCACGTCATTTCGGACGTCTAATTGTAGTTGGGCGTAACCAGATGCTTTGGATGAGCTTTGCGGTTCGCGCTGGATTTTCATGGCCGAATGTTCCGGTCGAAATTCCATTTGAAAGCTCGATTGTTGTCTTGTCCCCACAGACAGAAGAGCTTGCGTGCACAGCTTCCCTTTTTGATCCGTCCGGCTTCGATTTTGACGAAGGGGCAACGCGCCTTTCGAGGTTTCTCAGTTGCCTCGCGTGGTCAATGCACGGTGGAATTGAGGAGCACTTTGCAATCGGAAGTAATAACCCCGACAAACCGATGCTTCTTGGAAAGGGAACGTACGCCACTTCAGCCTGGGCGAATGTCGAACCGTGGCAACAGCTTTACCTTCCTTCACCGTTGACATCCAAAGCTGCTTTGGCAATTGCGCTGTTCCGAGAAGGCATGACACTAAATTCCGAGCCACTAGCCTTCTTGAGTTTCTTCAAGGTTCTCAACGTCGCCTTTCCAAATGGTGCCGCACAACAGGCTTGGATCAACAAGAACCTGAATGCCATTCGGTACGGCCAAGCTTTTGATCGACTATCCGAACTTCAAACTCAGCACCAAAATGTTGGCAAATATCTTTACGTCCAAGGCCGCTGCGCGGTCGCACATGCGTATTCTTCACCGGTTGCTGATCCTGACAACTATTCCGACCGTCGTCGATTGCGTGACGACCTACCTCTGATTAAAGCTATCGCGGAGTCCTGCATAGAACGTGAGCTTGGCTTTCCAACAACGGACACTTTTCTTGTCGCCCACAGAAACTCACGGAAGCTACCACGAGAATATCTTGTCCCCCGCCTTAGTTCCAGCGACCGAGTGCGCTATGAATCGACGTAATGCACCGTTACGCCCAACACATCATTCCACCGGACCAGCGCAAAAAGCCGCGCAGGCTGGTGAATTCAAACGTTATATGTAAAACGGAATATTCGTGCTCAATAGGAAAACGGCAGCAGATTTATACTTAAATTTATTAGGAAATTCCGGGATCAGGTCGCGAACCAAGAAAAATTGATGCCCCCGCATTGATATCAAACGATTCCCACTTTCCTGCAAGCAGGTCTCGATAAAATAGCACCCAAATACCGCGCTACATTGTTATAAGGCGAAAAATCAAATTCACCGCCCAGCGCATAGGATAAAACACCCGCCATATTGATATCGGCGACGGTGAATTTGCCATCTACCAGGAAATCTTTACCGGCAAGGCGGTTGTTCAATACCTCGAGCGGTTTCATCAGTTTCTTTTCAGCCGCTTGGATGATGTCAGCACTTCTATCTTTTTCATCCAGAACCTTTCTGTGGAGAATAAGTTCCACGCACGACGTTTCCATTTGGGTCAGTGCAAAAAAGCTCCATTTGTAGATTTGCGCTTCATCTTCCAGTCGATCTGCCCATAGTTCCCCGGCACCGTATTTTCTAGACAGATAAAAATTAATCGCCATGGCTTCGGTCAGCACAAGATCGCCGTCAACCAGGGTGGGTACCTGGGCCAGCGGATTCAGCTTTAAATATTCGGGAGCGTTCTTCTCTTCCCCGAAAGGATTGATCCTGACATGCTGGAAATCAAGACCAAGCTCCGCCAACGTGAACAATACATATTTGGCCCGTGACCATTCAATTCCGTACAGAGTAATCATATTTTCTCCTTGAAGACAAAATTGGCTATTGCGCAACGCACTCATTACCGCATTTTATCCGGTTTGTTTGCTGTTGACGGGGTTTAATTCGATAGCGGCAATCAATATTCCCAGCATTGCCAATCCGGCAACAATCAGAGCAGCGCGAGCGGCTTCAATTAATTCTTCATCCGGTATGCCCTTCCCTGATATTGTGATGATCAGAGTGTGCACAATTTATAATAAGGGATCAGTGATTGCGTATTTGAATTCCAGAAATTCTTTTCAATTCATAAATTCAGCGTAATATTCTGGAGTCGTTTCTTCGATAAATAGGAAAAGTATTGTTATGACAGAGCCAACGATTACCTGCCCAAACTGCAAAACGGAAATCAAACTGACCGAGTCACTGGCGGCGCCGCTGATTGAATCGACGCGTAGGCAATTTGAGCAAAGGCTGGCGCAAAAAGACAGTGAAATCATTCAACGCGAGCAGGCCATGCGCGAAAAAGAAAAGCAACTGACCGAAGACAAGCGCAAGCTGGAAGATCAGGTGGCCAGCCAAGTGGCAGAACAGTTGAAAGCAGAGCGCACGCGCGTGATTGCGGAAGAATCCCGCAAAGCCAAACAAGCCAGTGCCGCCGAATTGGAAAGCAAAGCGCGTGAACTGACTGAACTACAGGAAGTGCTCAAATCCCGCGACGAAAAATTGGCCGAGGCGCAAAAGGCGCAAGCCGAACTGATCAAGAAACAGCGTGAACTCGATGATGCCAAACGTGAACTGGAACTCACGGTGGAAAAACGAGTGCAGGACGGATTGACGGAAGTGCGCACATTGGCTAAAAAGGAAGCCGAGGACGAGCAAAAATTGAAGGTGATGGAAAAAGAACAGACCATTGCCGCAATGCAGAAGCAGATCGAAGACCTCAAGCGCAGAGCCGAGCAAGGTTCGCAGCAGTTGCAAGGGGAAGTGCAGGAACTCGAGCTGGAAAACCTGCTGCGCATGAAATTTCCTTATGATGCCATCGAACCGGTGCCCAAGGGCGAATACGGCGGGGATGTGTTGCACCGTGTTGTCGGTGCGGGCGGTCAGGCCGGCGGCACCATTTTATGGGAATTCAAACGCACCAAGAACTGGAGCGACCCCTGGCTGGTCAAACTGCGCGACGACCAACGCACCGCGAAAGCGGAAATCGCCATCATCGTGAGTCAAGTGCTGCCGAAAGGCGTGGAAACCTTTGAATTGATCGAAGGCGTTTGGGTCACCCACCCGCGTGCCGCGCTGCCGGTCGCCATGATTCTGCGCCAATCCTTGCTGGAAATCGCTTTGGCACGCCAATCCTCCGAAGGCCAGCAAACCAAAACCGAAATGGTCTATCAATACCTCACCGGCCCGCGCTTCCGCCAACGCGTGGAAGCGATTGTCGAAGCGTTTTCCACCATGCAGGAAGACCTGGATAAAGAGCGCAAAGCGATTATGAAACAATGGGCTAAACGCGAAGAGCAGATCGAGCGCGTGATGACGGCAACGGTGGGTATGTACGGTGATTTGCAAGGCATTGCCGGGAAGTCGTTGCAGGAGATTGAGGGGTTGGAATTGCGTAGTTTGGAATTTGATTCTGAGAAATAAGTGACTACACTGTATTTCATAGTAATCTGCTAATACTTGTCACATTAATGCTACTAGCTTTAATGACGACCCAAGCTGAATTCAGATTATTAGAAAATTGACTATGTATCGCAGTAGATTATTTGAGTGACGGATAGGCTAAGGAACAAACTTGAATCTGTAGAGGTGAAGAAGATGATAAGCATTAAATTTGAGAATTTAGGTGTGCTTGAATATGGTGAGATAAATCTATCCGATTTAACTATTGTTTGTGGTGAAAATAACACTGGAAAAACTTATGTTACTTACCTAGTGTATTGCTTGCTTAGAACATGGAAGCATCTTATTGATATTAATCTAAATAGTGTTTTCGATGAACTGCGTCGCAATGGGGTAACCAAAGTTGATCTGCAAAAAATGGTTGCAGATTCATGGATTGAAATATGCGCCAATGCACTAGATAAATTTGAAGAGCAGTTCCCTGAAATGCTCGCATCGAAAAGTGAATTGTTTTCCAAACTCAAACTCAGTATTGATATGCCTCTAGGGCAAGCTTGGAAAGCGCGTGATTACGAAAATGAATTACGTAGCACAAGAGGCAATTTATTAATCACGATGACAAAATCTGCTGGTTCAACTGAAATAGAGCTAGCAGCTCCTGAAACTGAGAAGCTGAACGTACAATCCATTACCGCGTTAGGGAATTTCATTGAAGAAAGATTGTTGGATTTGATGCTGGAAGATGTGATTCCGAATATTTTTATTGCGAGTACGGAAAGAACTGGTGCAACAACGTTTAAAAAACAATTGAATCTTGCCACCAGTAACGTGATAGATCTTTTAAGCCAAGTACACAAGGAGGGTGCTGACAGTATTACACCTAACAAGGTTTTTGAAACTATCTATGGGAGACCAGAATATGCTCTTCCTGTCAGACACAATGTCCAGTTCATCAATCAACTACCAAATACAAATGCTGAAGATGGAGAACTATTTAAGTCTGCACCAGAATTATTGAAACGATTCGAAACTATCGTTGGTGGAAGTTATGTTACCAATAAAGAAGGAGTTACCTATTTTCAGCCTAAGGGGTCGGATCTAAAGCTCAGTTTGGGTGAAGTTTCTAGTTCAGTACGTTCGCTATTAATAGTTTGGTATTGGATTAAACATTTTGCTAAAAGGGGAGATATGTTGATGTTGGATGAGCCCGAACTGAATCTGCATCCTGCTAATCAACGCAGACTAGCTAGATTTATTGTTGCTTTGGTAAATCACGGTATTAAGATTTTTATCACTACTCATAGTGACTATATTATTCGAGAATTCAATACGTTGATTATGTTGAATCAGGATTCTGAAAAGCTGAAAGGAATTCGTGAAAAGCTGGCAGATTATGTGGAGGTCGACAAGTTGAACCCTGATAGGGTCTCTCTTTATATGGCAAGAGATAAATATATTCTTAGATCTGGTTATAAACGAAAGTCAAAAACTAAGACACTCATTAAAGCGGAAATTAGCTCTACTTTAGGGATTGAGGCACGCAGCTTTGACGAAACTATTGATGACATGAATGCAGTCCAAGAGGCAATTTACTATGGACTTAACTGATAGCCTGGATGCTCTCAAGGCTATTTTGAGCTGTGTGCAGGCTGATGGATCTCAAGTCTCAGATGCATTACTTGAAGAGCGACAGGAGGCCAAACTTAAAAAGCTTAAGATTTCTGAACTTTCTCCAGGAATGTTGCTACTTGCGACGGATGAAGGCAGAAAGCGTGACAAAACCACAGCTTGTATGTCTCCTTTGCTTGCTAATAATGGCGAGTATGATCAGAATCGTGCATGTGATGCTGTATTGCTGAGAAGAACGGACGATGGTTATCAAGTCTGCTACATAGAACTCAAATCAGATACCCCATCAGGATATGAAGGGCAATTCAAAAGTACGCGGTGTTTTATTCGCTACGTATTTGATCTATGTAAGGAATTGTGTGGCCATTCAATAAAAATAAGTCGTGAGAGATTCGTTGTATTTCATACGGATACAAAGAATGCGGGTCGACATGGTTTGAGAATGAAACCAAAATTTACGCCACGTAGCGCAAATACGCCAGAATCCCCAGATAAGTTCTGTGTTCGTAATGGTGATGCTGTTCGTTATACTGAATTTATCTGATCGGCAAGAAGAATCAAGTCAAACCGTACACCGAGAAATGCCAGGATATCAATAATGTCAGCGACAAACTTTAAAACCGAAAATAATACCTACCGGAAGCTGATCGGTAACGGATTGACCTATCGCATCCCGCGTTTTCAGCGTGATTACAGTTGGACGGAAGATGAATGGGAAGATTTGTGGATGGATATTCTCGGTACCATTCAGACCGGCGGGGAACCGGCTCATTACATGGGTTATCTGGTTTTGCAGTCGCAGGATGACAAGAGTTTTGATGTGATTGATGGGCAGCAGCGCTTGACGACATTGACTCTGATCGTTTTGGCGGCGCTCAAGAATCTCAAACGGTTGATTGAAGAAAAAAACAATCCTGAGAATAACCAACAACGCATCGAACAAATACGCCAAACCTATATCGGCTATCTGGATCCGGTGACACTGGTGTCGCGCAGCAAACTGACGCTGAACCGTAATAACGATCATTATTTTCAGACTTATCTGATACCGCTTGGCCACCTGCCGCAGCGTGGTTTTCGTGCTTCCGAGCACGGTTTGCGCAAGGCGTTTGAATGGTTTGAGAAACGCGTGCGTGAGTTTGCCAAGAAAGCGGACGGTGACGAGGGCGTCGCGCTGGCCAGTTTGGTGGAGACGATGAGTGACCGGCTTTTCTTCACCGTCATTAGCGTGACGGATGAACTCAATGCCTATAAAGTGTTTGAAACGCTGAATGCGCGCGGTGTGCGCCTTTCATCGACTGATCTCCTGAAAAATTATCTGTTCTCTGTGTTGCACCGGGATGGCGAACATGCGCATGAAATGAAAGCGCTGGAAGACCGCTGGGAAGCTATGGTAAGCCGCTTGGGTAGCGAAAGCTTTCCGGATTTTCTCAGGGTACATTGGATCAGCCGGAAAACTTCTGTGCGGCAGTCTGAATTATTCAAAATCATTCGCGCCCAAATAGCTAATCGTGAAGCCGTGTTTGAATTGCTGCGTGGCATGGAAGAAGATATGGATACTTATTTGGCGCTGACCAATCCGGAAGCATCGACATGGACACCGAATCTCAAAGGATTTGCACAAAATCTGCGCATGTTTAGCGTGCGCCAACCTTTTCCGCTATTGATAGCAGCCCACCGGAAGTTTTCAGCTAGTGATTTTGAGAGTCTATTTCGCAGTTGCGTAACTATTTCGTTCCGTTACAACGTCATCGGCAGTCTACCAGCGCATGAACAAGAGCATATCTATCATAATGTGGCACAGAAAATCTCCAGTGGCAACTTAACATTAGCGGCTGGAGCGCTGGAGGCTATGAAGCCGGTTTATCCAAACGATGATATGTTTCGTGCTGCTTTTTCCGAAAAAATCTTGCGTACCACCAATTCCCGTAACCTGCGTATAGTCCGTTATATCTTATGTGCATTGGAACAGCAGATAAGTGGGCAAGAGTATGATTTTGAGAGCGGTAGCATCACTGTCGAGCACATCTTGCCGCAAAATCCCGTATCGGGTTGGTCTGCTTTCAGTGATGAGGAGGCTGATGTTATGGTTTATCGTCTGGGTAATATGACTTTGCTGGATAAAGGGCAAAACCGTGATTTAGGCAATACCGAATTCAGTATTAAAAGGCCTGTGCTTGCGGACAGTAATTTTGAGTTTACCCGGAAAATCGCTGAAGACAATGTGGATTGGACGCCGGAGCGCATTGCTGCACGCCAGAAAGCAATGGCCAAGATCGCCACGGGTATTTGGCGCATCGCCCAGCTTTCATAATAGGTATCACGGAATAAGCTTCAACTCATCCAGCCATACCCGTGCTTCTGCATCGGATGGCGCCCGCCAGTCGCCGCGTGGCGACAGTGATCCGCCGGATCCCACTTTGGGTGCATTGGGAATACACGAGCGCTTGAATTGACTGGTCTGGAAAAAGCGGAAAAGAAAAACGCCGAGCCAGCGCTTGATTGTTGCGAGATCGTATTCGTTTTGTAACTGCTCGTGAATGCCATCCGGCCAGTGGCCTGACGACCGGTTACACCAGGCGTGCAGCGCGAGAAATGCGATTTTTGCCGGGCGGAAGCCGAAGCGCGTGGTGTAGTAGAGGTTAAAGTCTTGCAGCTCGTAGGGGCCGATGATTTGCTGGGTGCTTTGCAGCGGGTCGTCCGGCGATTGACTCGGGATCAGTTCCGGCGATATTTCCGTATTCAGGATGGATGACAGTGCTTCACTGGTGGCGTCACTGAACTGCTGAGTGTGGATGGTCCAACGGATCAGGTGCTGGATCAGCGTTTTCGGAACGGAAGCATTTACACTGTAATGCGACATGTGGTCACCGACGCCGTAAGTGCACCAGCCGAGCGCAAGTTCACTGAGATCGCCGGTTCCCAGCACAATCGCGTTGTGCAAATTGGCGAGACGGAACAGATGCGAGGTTCGCTCGCCCGCCTGTACGTTTTCGAACGTCACATCGTATACCGGTTTGCCATCGGAGAAAGGATGTGCGATGTCTTTCAGCATTTGCAGGCACGACGGGCGAATGTCGATTTCCTGACTTGAAACGCCGAGTGCCCCCATTAACTTCATTGCGTTGGATTTTGTCGCGTCGCTGGTTGCAAAGCCCGGCATCGTGTAGGCAAGAATGTTGGCGCGCGGAAGATTCAGTCGATCCATCGTGTGCGCGGCTACGATCAGTGCGTGAGCAGAATCAAGCCCGCCCGAGACGCCGATGACGATTCGCTGTGTTTTTGTAAACGACAAGCGCTTCATCAGGCCGTGCACCTGGATATGGTATGCCTCATAGCAGTGGTCATCGCGCTGAGCCGAATCGCTTGGGACATACGGAAAGCGCTCGACCGGGCGGAGTAACGGAGTATTTCCATCCGGAATGGTAAATTCAAATTCGACCGGACGAATTGTGCGTACCTGATCGAGGTGCGCTTGCACGGAATCATTGAAACTGGTCATGCGCATACGATCCTGCACGAGCCGCTCGAGATCGATGTCTGTCGTGATGATCTGCGCTTCATCTGAAAATCTTTTGGATTCAGCAAGGCGCTGGTTATTCTCATAAATCATGGCGTGACCGTCCCAGGCGAGGTCAGTGGTTGATTCTCCGGGACCGGCGGCCGTGTAGAGATAGGCTGCGATGCACTTGCTGGACTGTAATGCGCACAAACTGCGCCGGTAATCCGCTTTGCCAATCGTGATATTGCTTGCGGATAGATTGGCAAGGATAGTCGCCCCGGCCATGGCGGCGTAAGTGCTGGGCGGGATGGGCGTCCATAAATCTTCGCAAATCTCAACGTGTAGTGAGAAATTGTCCACGTTGATCGCATTGAAGATGAGATCATTGCCAAACGGAACAATCTGGCCGAGAAATCTGACTTCTTCCGCAATGGCCGTGCGGGCGGATGTGAATTGGCGTTTCTCGTAGAATTCGCGATAATTTGGCAAGTATGTCTTGGGCACGATGCCAAGGACGCGGCCGCGGTAAATGACGACTGCGCAGTTGAAAAGTTTACCCTCAAACCGGAGCGGCGCACCAATCAGGAGGACTGGCACGAGTTCACGGCTGGTTTCAACAATCTGTTCGACCCCATTGATCACGGCGTTGAGCAGTACTTGCTGGTGAAAAAGGTCATCGGCCGTGTAGGAAGAAAGGCCCAATTCTGGAAACAGCGCAATCGATGCTTTGACTTCCGATGCGCGGCGTGCGAGTTCAAGGGCTTGCTCGACATTGAATACCGGATCCGCCACCTTGAGTGAGGGGATGCATGCGGATACGCGGATAAAGTTGTGCGAGTAGATCGAGTAGAAGTTTTTCACTGGTTTCCCCGAAGTGAAGCTAATTTTCTATTGTACACAGACTCACAACTATGGCTATCTTACAAGAAACGTAAAAGGCTCTGTGGATAGCGCCATTTTAGTGATCGGTAAATACGGCAGATTGGATAGAGAATGATTAGCACCAGTAAGGTAATCCAATAAGTCTGCTCAAGGCTGCCGCGTTCTAACACAAGACGCAGTGCTGCCAAAACACCGAAGTGCGCAAGATAAAAGAATAACGCGGTCTGGCCAAAGACGAGAATGGGTCCATTATTATTGATCACGGCTTTGACGGATTCCTGGCGTATCAGCAGCGCGAAAATAATAGCCATTAAACCCAGTTCCATCATAGTGTAAGCTAAGCTGGGCGGATATTTACTGATATGTAGCCAGTGCACGACGGTGTTGCCTTCAAGGTGCATAAAAAGATTGCCATAGCCGTCGATACTGCGAATAAGTACAAATAAAATCAATGCGGATAGGCCGCTGACCATCAGCAAACGCTCTAACGGCCACAAGCCCGGTTGCCGGGACATTAATCGTTCGCCAAACACCCAGCCCAGCATCATGATCGCCAGCCAGGGTAATGCAGGATATAGTACGGTATAAGTTTCACCGAATACCGGCGCGAAGGTTAATGCCAGCCACAGCGGTACTTCACCACCGGGTTGCCACAGGGCCATCAGCAATAGCTCGCTTCCCGCAAGGATGAGTACCGCCAAGAAAAGAACCACACGGGCACCCAAGTGCTGTAAAGGAACCATGAGCATCATGCTGATGCCGATGGCATAGAGCACTTGCAATAAAAACTTTTCAGAAGCCAGTGAGAATACGCACAGATCCAGCAAGGCAATAAAAGCGCCACGGAGCAGCAATTCACGGTCAATGACAGAATTACTTATGCCCTGTTCGCGCCGTTGGATATTACTGATTGCAATCGATGTTCCTGCCAGGAAAACAAAGGTCGGGGCGCAGATATGGGTGATCCAGCGTGTGAGGAATTGATCGGCGGCAAACAGATCGCCGCTTTCATACAATAATATCGAGTCAGCGAAAATCCGGTTCGTATTGAAAAACCATGACGTATGATCAAGCGCCATCAGGATCATCACAATTCCGCGCAGCCAGTCGATGGCTGCGATACGTTGCGCGCTTTTATCCAATTGAATCACTCGTTCTTTTAGGCAAAATCAAACAAATAATACAGCGCATTGCATATTTTCTTAATTTACAACTAAAGCAAGACCAGATTATTTCTGTGAATGAGTTCCGGTTCATCAACATAACCCAGTATGGCTTCGATTTCATTGCTGGCCTGTTTTAGGATTTTTTGTGTTTCAACAGCGCTATAGTTAATCAAACCGCGGGCTATCTCTCTGCCTGCTTCATCGCGGCAAGAAACGGCTTCTCCGCGCTCAAATTCACCGTCGACGCTGATGACGCCAATGGGGAGCAGGCTTTTGCCATCGGCTGAAAGCGCCTTCACAGCGCCTTGATCCAGTGTCACAGAACCGCGAACTTGTAAATAATCGGCAAGCCATTGCTTACGTGCTGCCAATACCGGTATTTTGGCCAGGAAACGGGTGCCGATAGCCTCGTCCTGATTAAGGCGGACTAGCACGTTGTCTTCATGGCCTGATGCGACGATGGTATCCGCGCCACTACGTGCCGCACGTTTGGCGGCGATTACTTTTGTTTGCATCCCGCCACGGCTGATACTGCTGCCAACGCCGCCGGCCATTTTCTCAAGCGCGGGGTCACCAGCATTTACTTCGCTCAATAATTTCGCATCCGGATTCTTGCGTGGGTCGCTGGTAAATAAACCGGCCTGATCAGTCAGAATAATCAGCACATCGGCTTCAACCAGATTAGTGACCAGCGCCGCCAGAGTGTCATTGTCGCCAAAACGAATTTCGTCAATCGCAACGGTATCATTCTCATTGATGATTGGAATAATGTTTAGTTTTAATAATGTTGTTAGGGTTGAGCGCGCGTTCAGATAACGTTTCCGGTTCGACAAGTCTTCATGGGTCAGAAGCACTTGGGCGGTTTGCAAACCATACTCAGAAAAGCTGGATGCATAGGCCTGCGCCAGACCCATTTGTCCAACGGCGGCTGCAGCCTGTAATTCATATAATGCAGTGGGGCGGCTTTCCCAATTTAATCGCTGCATACCTTCGGCGATTGCACCCGACGAGACCAGAATGATTTCCTTGCCCATTTGTTTAAGGTTTGCAATTTGTGCTGCCCAACAGGCCAGCGCGGCGTGGTCGAGACCCTTGCCTTGATTGGTGACCAGGCTGCTGCCTACTTTAATGACAATACGGCGTGCTTGCTTTATCATGGATCAACGAACTCGTCCTCTGGAACCTGACTTTCAGGCTGTGGCGGTAAATTTTGTTCCAGGTAATCCATGATGGCATAGGTTAGGGACTTGCAGCCCTCACCGGTTAATGCGGAAATAATAAAGTATTTGTCTTTCCATCCTAATTTCTCAACAAATTGACGGCATAGCTCGGCACGATTGTCGGCTGGCATCATATCGGTTTTGTTCAATACCAGCCAGCGCGGTTTTTGATAAAGGGACTCATCGTATTTCTGTAATTCTTTGACCAATGCCCGGGCTTCATGAACAAGATCCGTGTCTTCATTCGGAGGCATCATATCGACGACATGAAGCAATAGCCGGGTGCGTGATAAATGTTTTAAGAAGTGATGCCCTAATCCAACGCCCTCAGCGGCGCCTTCAATCAAGCCAGGAATGTCAGCCATGACGAAACTGCGGTTTTGATCAATCCGTACCATGCCCAGGTTAGGCTGCAAAGTAGTAAATGGATAATCGGCTACCTTGGGGCGTGCGGCAGATACGGCGCGTATGAGTGTGGATTTTCCAGCGTTCGGCATACCCAATAAGCCTACATCGGCAAGCACCTTGAGCTCCAGTTTCAGTTCAAATTCCTGCCCTGGTTCACCGTAGGTAAACTGACGCGGTGCCCGGTTGGTACTGGATTTAAAGTGCAGATTACCAATTCCGCCTGCTCCGCCTTTGGCTAACAAAACCTTTTGCTGATCACGAACCAGATCAGCAATCGTTTCACCGGTAGTGCTATCTTTGATAAGTGTGCCTACAGGTACACGCAGTACAATATCTTCGGCGCTTTTTCCATAGCGGTCGGAGCCTTGACCATTCTGGCCATTTTTGGCCCGATGGATACGCGCAAAACGATAGTCAATCAATGTGTTGATATTACGATCCGCTATTGCGAATACGCTGCCGCCGCGCCCGCCATCACCCCCATCAGGTCCGCCTTTAGGAATAAATTTCTCGCGCCGGAAACTTGCGACGCCATCGCCGCCTTTACCGGCTAATACCTGAATAATCGCTTCATCAATAAACTTCATAAATCCTGGTTATCGTTCCCTGTAATTCTTTTATGATCCTGCAAACAAAAAAGCCCCATCGGTTTAGACAGGGCTTTTTGAAAGAATTTGGTGCTTCTATTTTGTTATGCTGGTATCACACTAACTATTTTTCGTTTTAGTACACCCTTGATACTAAAATTCACTTTTCCTGTAATTTTTGCAAATAAGGTATGATCCTTGCCAATACCTACATTTTCTCCAGGATGAACTTGGGTGCCACGTTGTCGGATAATAATCGATCCGGCTGGGATCAATTCACCACCATAACGCTTGACCCCGAGCCGTTTTGAATGCGAATCACGTCCATTTCTTGAGCTTCCGCCCGCTTTCTTATGTGCCATCTAGTACTCCTTAAGCTGAAATACCAGTAATCTGTATTTCAGTGTAATTCTGCCGATGTCCCTGATGTTTCTGGTAATGCTTGCGACGACGCATCTTGAAGATACGAATCTTGTCGTGACGGCCTTGACCCAGTACTGTTGCACTGACTTTGGCGCCATTAACAAGCGGTGTACCCAAGGATATTTTATCCCCATCCGCAATCATCAATACTTGATCAATAATAAGCTCACTACCACTTTCTACTTCAAGCTGTTCAACTTTCAGTGTTTCACCCACTTTAATCCGATACTGCTTACCGCCGGTTTTTATGACCGCATACATATATTGACTCCATGCTTCCCTTTTACAGAACCGCGAATTATACATAAATAACCCTTGATTGTGGTGGAAAATTTAGAGCAATTTATCTTTATGCTTGACACTTGGGTGTTGTCATTCCTAACATAGCGTTTTCTACAAGGTAATATTGTGTCAATCGAATATATTAGAAGCTTCATTGCTCAAGACATGGACATCGTAGACGATGTCATCCGGGAGAAATTACATTCTCATGTTCTGCTGATTCGCCAAGTCAGTGAATACATCATCAATAGTGGAGGGAAACGTTTACGTCCTGCATTGGTGATTTTATCCGCTGGTGCTTTTGGTTATTCAGGGAAATTTCATTATAACCTCGCAGCTATTGTTGAATTTATTCATACGGCAACCTTGCTCCACGATGACGTCGTGGATGAATCTGATTTACGTCGAAATAGAGAAACAGCCAATGCTCTGTTTGGTAATGCAGCCAGTGTTCTGGTAGGGGATTTTCTTTATTCCAGAGCCTTCCAAATGATGGTGAATGTTGACAATATGCGTGTCATGCAAGTACTCGCAGATGCGACGAATACGATTGCTGAAGGCGAAGTTTTGCAACTACTGAATTGCCGGGATCCACTGGTAACAGAAGAAAATTATTTGCAAGTCATTCGTTTCAAAACGGCCAAATTATTTGAAGCAGCCAGCCGGTTGGGCGCGATCTTAGGCAATGCCACAACGGAAGAAGAAGATGCGATGTCAATTTATGGCATGCATCTGGGCACCGCATTTCAGCTTATTGACGATATGCTTGACTACTCAGGCAATAATCAGGATACCGGTAAGAATTTAGGTGACGATCTGGCTGAGGGGAAACCTACACTGCCTTTGATCTATGCCATGCGAGTGGGAACGCCCGAACAAGTAAGTGTTATTCGTAAGGCAATTGAGGATGGCGGAAAAGATGGTTTCCAACCAGTTCTGGATGTTATTCGCCAAACAGCGGCCTTAGACTACGCGAAACAGTGCGCTGCGGCTGAAATTGCAACGGCGATTGACGCAATAGCTTTCTTGCCGGATTCAGAAAATAAAAAATGTTTGCTGCAATTGGCGAGCTTTTCTGTGACACGAAATCATTGATTAAAGAAAATTTCCAGACTGATTAACAGTTTCTGGATGGAATTGATTTAAATGGAATGATTCTTTTTTGTTATGTAAAGGAGTCTTCTTCAAATTCCTGTCGATTTGTTTTCAAGACGCTAGGTTTTTCCAATTCCAAATCTGTTTTTTTCAGCTATCTAATTGAAATCGTTTCCATTTGGTTAGGTGACTATTATTCTTTTATTGATAGGTACTAAAACCACGGTTAATCCACAATTTGCCAAAGCAAAGAAATTGTTAAGATTAATGTATAGCGACGGCAAATTAAATCCAGATTGATGTCATACGAGAAGAGAGCAATTGAAATTAATATGGGCAAATTAATTTTTTACATACTGATAGCCGTACTGATTTATTGGATATTCAAAAGCCGTCGACCCAAGCAAAAAGATCCTGAAGTACTTCAAGAATCTGCCGAAGATATGGTGAATTGTTCGTACTGTGGTATTTATTTGCCTAAAAGCGAGGCTGTCGGTAATCATGATAAATATTTTTGTTGTAACGAGCATAGTCATTTGTATATAAATTCTTCATCCTGATTCGATTGCTGTGTCTACTTATCCGTTTCATACAAAACATTCAATACTCTGGCCATTTGATTCCGGAATAACTGAGACTGAATATAAAGATCAATACTGGCGTTCTCTCTATTATTTCAATATTTACCGGTTGATGATTGGCAGTGGACTGTTGATCGTTACGTGGAAATTCGAATTTGCCAATTTCGGTTTACATCATTATGCGCTGTTTATTTATGCGGGCTTAGGCCACGTTCTCTGTAGTAGCCTGTCGATGCTGCTTATTAAACTGCGCGCTCCTGATTTTAATTCCCAGCTAACCATACAAGTCGTGATTGATATTGTTTTTATTTCGATCATGCTTTATGCCAGCGGGGGATTACAAAGCGGCTTGGGCGTTTTGCTATTGGTCTCGCTCGCAGCAGCGGGATTAATCAGTCGTGGTCGTTTGGCACTATTCTTTGCATCGATTGCAACCATTAGTTTATTGTTGCAAGAGACCTATTCCTTACTCACAGTTGATTTCTATTCCGCGCAATACTCACAAGCTGGTTTATTGAGCATGGCGTACTTTGCCGTTGCCTGGCTGGCGTATCAGTTGGCTAAACATACTCTGGCCAGTGAACAACTTGCAAAAGAACGCGGTATCGATCTAGTAAACATGGCGCAAGTCAATCAATTAGTAATTCAGGATATACAGGAAGGTGTGCTTGTCTTGGATAAGGATGGAAACATCCGGCAACGTAATACCTACGCTGAGAAGCTGCTTGATATGAATTCATCGGATGGTAAGAATGAGTTGCTCAGACTATCGGATTATGTGCCTGAAATAACCGATAGGCTTGCAAGCTGGCAGGGAGACAGCAATATTAGTTTCGATCTGTTACGGTTAGCGCATAGTAATGCATTAGTTCGAACACGTTTTCTTCCGATACAAGCAGACTTTCGTAATGGTGTTGTTATTTTTCTCGAAGACATGGGACGCATACAGGCGCAGTTACAGCAACTAAAACTCGCAGCCTTGGGTCGTTTGACGGCGAATATCGCACATGAAATTCGTAATCCGCTTTCCGCGATCAATCATGCCGCTGAACTTTTGGAAGAAGAGCAGCTTGATAATAATACGAATCCTCGACTCGTACGTATCATTTGTGATAATACGCAACGTCTAAACAAGATAGTGCAGGATGTTTTGCAACTGAACCGGCGTAATATTTCAAAATTAGAAATTATTGAGATACATGAATTTATTCAGAAGTTTCTTGAAGAATTTTGTCATACTGAGAAAATCAATACGAATACATTTATAGTAGATGGCTCGAAGAATCATTTGATTAGTTTTGATCGTGATCATCTGAACCAGATACTGTGGAATTTATGCCAAAATGCATGGCGGCATTGTCAAAAACAAATCGGCAGTATACGCATCGAATTGTCGACAGGAGCAAATGAGAATAATGTTTGTCTGAATATAATTGATGATGGTCGGGGTGTTGACATGAAACAAACAAAACAGATTTTTGAACCTTTTTTCACTACTGCAACTGGCGGTACAGGTCTAGGTTTATACATCGCACGTGAATTGTGCGAAACCAATCAAGCATCGCTTGACTATATCGAGGGTTCTCCGGGCGGGCATTTTAGGATAATCTGCAAAAGCAGCCAGCCATGTCCATAGATAATGGATCAATAGCAAATCCACATAGAAAAACTTCCATTCCTAATATACTGATTGTGGATGATGAGCCGGATATTATCGAGTTGCTCGAACTGACATTGGCGCGGATGGGCATGGAAGTTTTCAGTGCAAAGTGTATCAGTGACGCCAAGCTGTTATTGCAATCACGACAGTTTCAGTTATGCCTCACGGACATGCGTTTACCTGATGGAGAAGGGTTAGATCTGGTTAAATATATTGGGCAGCATTGCGCAGATTTGCCTGTTGCCGTGATAACAGCTTATGGTACTGCAGAAAATGCCGTCGCTGCGCTTAAAGCCGGGGCTTTTGATTATTTACCGAAACCGGTTTCATTAAAGCAGTTGCGGGATTTGGTTAAATCAGCCCTAAGCCTGCCGCCTATACAAACCGAATTGGCATCACAAACCCAATCGAATCAGCGCGTACTGTTGGGTGAATCCCAACCCATGCGTCAGTTACGTGCAACCATAGACAAACTTTCCCGCAGTCAGGCTTCTGTTTATATTAGTGGTGAATCGGGTAGTGGTAAGGAGCTGGCAGCCAGAATGATCCATGAAAGAAGCGCTCGCCATAAACAAGCTTTTGTTGCTGTTAACTGTGGTGCTATCCCTGAGAATTTGATGGAAAGCGAGTTTTTCGGTTATAAAAAAGGTGCTTTCACCGGTGCAGAAAAAGAGCATGATGGATTTTTCCTGACAGCGAATGGCGGTACGTTGTTTCTTGATGAAGTCGCTGATTTGCCATTGGCCATGCAAGTTAAATTGCTTAGGGTAATACAGGAAAAACAAGTGAGAAGAATCGGTGATACGCAAGAAAAAAATATCGATGTGCGTATCATCAGCGCCACACACAAGAAACTTGGTGACTGTGTTGAAACCGGACAATTCCGGCAGGATTTATACTATCGTCTGAATGTGATTGAATTGGACATGCCAGCGTTGCGAGAGATGCGCGAAGATATTCCGCTCATAGCAGAAGCGGTTTTATCAAAGATTTGCCGGGAAGCTGCGCGGCCTGATTGTAATCTTAAAAAGGATGCATTGGCGTTGCTGATGAACTATGGTTATCCAGGGAATGTGCGTGAGCTTGAAAACATACTTGAACGGACATTGGCGCTATGCTCCGACACACAGATTGGTAAAGAAGAGCTGCAATTGCCTAATAAAGCAAGAGAGGTTCCACAAAATACCGGCAACTTGCCATCAATCATTTCGGATCCAGGATTGCCGCTGCAGGATTTTCTTGATCAACTGGAAAAGGATTCCATTGTAAGAGCATTGGATCAGAATCGATATAACCGAACAAAAGCAGCTAAAATACTGGGCATCACTGTCCGGTCGCTGCGTTACAGGATGGAACGGTTAGGATTAAATGAAAAATCCTAAAGCACCGGGGGGGTGTAAGCAATTAAATATTAAACTCATCTCATGGCACCCTACACGATGAGATGAGCTTCCAAGTACTAGCGTAATCGATGACTTACCCATAATGCTGCTGCAAATAGCAATACTGCACCGCCTTGATGTGAAGCTGCCAGCGGAATAGGCACTACATGCAATAAAGTTGCTATACCCAGACTAATCTGGATCACCAGCATCAGCAGAAAAAGATTGCAGGCAATACGGGTCGTGCCGGAGAGCTCTACTTTGCGCGATTTAAACCAGAAAAGCGGTACTAAAAAAGCCAATATCCAGGCAATCAGCCGATGATCAAATTGTACGGTTGCCATGTTATCGAAGAAATTGCGATACCACGGTTCCAGCATAAAGATTTCCGGTGGTATCAGATGCCCATTCATGAGCGGGAAAGTATTGTAGGCTAGGCCTGCACGAATGCCTGCGACAAAACCGCCTGATAAAACCATGATAAAAATGAGTGAAGTCAGACCAAAGGAGAATCGCCGTAAGCTTTGCATCATTTCATAGGATTTATGATTTTCGTTTTTTGGCGATAGCAATCCTAAGGCAACCCAGAACATGGCGGCAAAAATGACAAATGCCAATCCGAGGTGTGCAGTAAGGCGATACTGACTCACATGGGGATCGCTAACCAGTCCGCTCTTGACCATATACCAGCCCATAAATCCTTGTAGTCCGCCTAATATAAATATTCCAGCTAGCCTGATACCTAATGGCCGATCGATCTGCTTTTTCACCAGGAAATAAACAAATGGAATAAAAAATACCAAGCCAATAAGACGGCCTAACAGGCGATGAAAGTATTCCCACCAGAAAATACTCTTGAATTCATCGACAC
>ERZ1292630.2009-Hain-H41-02um-R3-2009-length-19313-cov-9_pt1 | contig 19313 bp, 5 predicted proteins | sample MGYA00564408_ERZ1292630 | MGnify/ENA primary metagenome ERZ1292630 (study PRJEB36523, sample SAMEA6512641) | groundwater metagenome | collected 2019-01-08 | study: AquaDiva: Metagenomics assemblies of 32 groundwater samples
CAGCTCGGCGAGGTCGCACAGTTTGTCGAACGCTTGCCGTTTTTGCACGGTGCTCACGATCTTTCGCGTGACGTCGCGTTGTCCGGCAACCCATTCGTGCTCCGCTTCAGCCTCCTCTCGCTGCTTCGCGAGCACGGCGTTGCGTCGAGATTCCTCAGATGCCATTTTCGCCAGGATGCTCCGTGCGCGCTCGTCTTCCATGATGGCCGCGGCTTCCACTGCGCGTCGGATGGTTTCGGATTTCCGCGTCTGCAACACGCCGTGAATGGCGGCTTCTTCCTCCTGCTTCTGGCGGAACGCTTCCAGCCGTTGCTCCGTGGCCTCCAGGCGGTCTTGGATCATCCGGCGCGTGCGTTCGGCATGATCGACGGCGCGCCGCTTTGATTTGAGCTGCTGCGCCTGCACCTGCTGCGAAAGCGCGGCAGATTCCTCTCGCTCTCGTGCGACTCGCGTTCGAAACTCTTCGGCGCGTTGCTGGTTGAGCGCATCCGCTTCTTGGCGGCGGCGGAGTAGCTCCGCGTCCCGCTCATCCACCGATCGCTTGGCGGTCTCGAGCTTCGCTTCGTTGGCCTCCCGGAGCTGTGCGCCTGACAGCTTTCGTTGGTGACGAAGCGTCTTAACCTTCACGTCGACTTGCTCGTGCTTCTCATCGATCCTTCTTCTTTGCGCCTCCGCCTCCTCGATGAGCACCTCGGTGAGCATTTGTTGCGTGCGCTTCTTTTGCTCGTATTTGTCCGCCATTGCCTTCGCGCGATCTTCCAGTTCCTGCCGTTTTTTCTCACTCCGACTGTGCAGCAAGGTGGCGAGCTGGACGGCCTTGTCGCTGGCTTTATGGCGACGCTGCGCCTCCACCTCGGCGAAGCCCCGCAGCTTTCGTTGGTTAGATTCGAATGTCTCCTTGGCCCTCTTCCGCTGGGCGGCGATGGCCGCGACGCTCGCGTCGGTGACTCTCGCCGGAAGTAGGACGTCGAGCAGAACTGAAGTCGGAAATGCCGCACAAAGGCCAACGTACTCGGCCTGCAGCCGGCTGACAACGGCCTGTCGGTCGTCATCGATGCGTCTGTAACGTGCCTTTTCCGTCTCGCGCGATAGCATTTCGTCTCCTACTTTGACGTAATAGTTGGCCGGGCGCTTGAGCAAGTCGTACGCCTGGAGCCCATTGCGAAGCAATAGCAACGTTGACCTGGGAGAGTTGATGAGCGTCGTCGCACCCACCGCGTCGCCGTTGTTCAGGTCGTGATGGAGCGCGTCGTGGCTCAACAAGGCGTAGTTCATTGTGAGCAATGTTTTTGTCGATTTCCAGGCGATAAAGCGCAGCTTCTCGGCCCGCCATGGGTCGTGGTCGTCTACATCCTCCATCTCCGCCTCCTTGTCCGTGCGGGGCCCGGGCGAGTCACTGGTGGTGCCATTACCGGCACCCCCATGATGGGCCGCGAGATCCTCCTCGGGTGAACCGTGTGCGACGACGGACTGCGGGGACGACGAGCCCTCGTTGGCCGCTGGCGATGCCGCGGCGGGGGGTGGCGGAATGCCTTCGCGAAGGGCGAACGGCAGACGGTCCCTCGTTTCGATGGCGTGCCTCATCCAGCTAAGGTCGCAGTTGGGCGTCGTCAGATTGCACACCCAGTTCGCGGTGGGACACAGCATGGTCCGCAGCGCCCGTACTTCACGCTCACTCACGGCATCGGATAACACCGCGGCCTGATGAAACTGTGGACCGGCGGTTGCGGTCGAGCTGTGGCCGCCCGCCGAAGACGGCGATGGCGACGGTGTCACTGTTTGCGAATGCGGATGCACAGGCGAAATCACACTATTCGTCGCTGTGGTCGCGTCGGTGGATACGGCACGAGCATAACGACTGGGGGATTCGCTGACGTCGCTGTCCGCAGTTTGTTGACTTGACTTGCTGAGCTGCGGCGTGAGAAGGGCGCGTCGACCCATGCCCTTGCGATGCGATCGCAGGCGCGTGGTGGGGTCTCCGGTGGTGGACGAACGCTGCGCCAACTCCAGTTTCTTCTGGCGCTCTTGCCAGAGTGATGGCAGGGCCACCTTGCGGTCCCAGTAGCGCTTCATGAACGGGTCGACGGAGGAATCGTACTCCGTGACTCCCCGCGGACTCGCCGAATATGCCGATGCAACCGGGACGAACATGAACACGTGGCTGCTACCTCCGCCACCCGCGCTCTCGCCTTCGGCATTGGTTCCCTTTTGGCGCTCAGCAGTGCCGCCGCCGTTGGGCGATAGGCCGTCGGATAGTTGCGACGGTGCTTGGGCCACCGGGTGAGCCGAGGGACCGCCACCTCCACGGCTGTTGTTTGCGCCCATGACGGATTCGTGCTCATCGGTTAGTGGCTTCTTGACGTACAGGTCCACGAGATGCGTCGCGGACCTCGGGACTGACGCGGGGGCGATCAGTCGAGAGCCGCCAACACTCCCTCCGCTTCCCCCCCCTCCTGTACCCCGATGGTGGTCCAGCTTCCGGCGACGGCGATCGCTTGGCGGGTCATGGTGGCGGTGCATGGGCTTCCCGGTGTCGGCGGTGTCCGACGTGATCGTCACGGAGCCATGGCCGCGCACCGCCGCGGTGGCCACGTCGCCATCTGCAGCAGCCGCCGCCGTCGTCGTCGCCATCTGCTGCTGCCCCTCGTCGCGCCGGTGCGACTTGGTGGAGGCGACAGTTTCACTCGTCGTTGCGCCGTCTTGGACGGTCGAGGACGGCGCCTCATCGGCTCTCGTTGCGATGACCTCGTCGTTCCGTGCCATCACCGCGGTGGGAGGCTGATTGCTGCTGCTAGCGGCTTTCTGTCGCACCCCACTGCCATCTGGATACGGGCAACCGGTCTGAGCGTCATCGTCGACTCGATTGTTCACTTCCGCTGTCTGGACATGAATCGTTGAACCCGTCGTCGATGACGTACCAGTAGCCGGCGCTGCTTCTTGTTTCTCATGCGCCGAACCGAGTCGAACACGTGGAGGGTCGTCGACGTAGTCCTTCGAGCTGCGGTCGTCGCGGTGCCCGAAAGTGGCCTCTGCGCCGGCGGCAACGGACGTCACAGATGTAGTCGATGAGACGACAACGTCCTGGCTGCGAGGCTCGTCGTCGGCCGTTTCGCGACGGCAGTTCGTCTCGTTGGTGATCTCTTCCTCCTTCGCCGGGACTGTTGATGAACCAACGAGCGCAGGCTCGTCGTCATCCACCGAGAACGACGACGACGACGAGGACGCTGACGGGTGACTCATCCTAAAGATGCAGTTTGGATCCTGTCGCGAAAAAAAAGAAAAAAACACTGCTGATAAATTGTCAATCGATCGTAAAATGAAAACGCTTTCACGCACATCAGCAAATTGAGATGGAGGGAGTCCCCATAGTGCGGAACTGGACTTTCTTGGAGGCGATGAGAACGCCATATTTTCCTGCGAGAAGCTGAGCGCGCTACCATCTCACGGCTCTTGGAAGCCACGGCACTGGCTGACGGGCACCGCCAAACGTGAAACCGATATCACGTCATGCGATGATGGTCCGCCAAAAAAATTCACCCAGGGGGTCCCCACTGTGCTAGGCAGTGAGATTGATTACCTCTTATCGATCTCTTGCCGTTCCACTGCGGTTCTTCGACGCTGTGCACGTCTCAAACGCTCGTTCAATGTCGGCGTAGGTGAGCGAGCGCGGCCCGTCCCTTGCAGCGTCGGCATCGTCGTGATCGTCATGAACCCTCCTCCCTGCACCGGAGTCGTCGTCGCTTCCCGACGCGCCGCGCGGTCGCTTGTTCCCGACGCGGACGTGGCACACGAGTTCGCCAGAAACGCAGAACGATGAAGGGTCGGCCGCCGCCGTTGGCTCACACTTACCACCACTGTGGTGTCGGCCGTCAATGACTGAGGAGGTGCGGCTGGACTGGGCGACCGACGAGGCGACGGAAAGGCGGATATTCCCGTCGACGACCAGCCGGACATCAAGACTTGCGGTCCAGGCGGCGCTGTCTTCTTGGAGACACGCGACTGACCAGGGCCGCAGCCATCCCACGTGCCCCCCCCTATCCTCCTGACCTTCGTCGTCGTCTCCCGCCGACGGCGGCGGCGGTGGCCCACCGGTGGTCAGCACCATCAAGTGAAAGCTCCGCGGCGCTGCGTCTACGTCTGAGCCTTCCGAGGCATCTTGGGCTCTCGCATTTGTCCGACCATCAGAGCCGAGACCGCCGCTCTTACTCGCTGCTCTTTTGAGTTGCTCCAGGGATGCGAAGCTACGAGAAAATTGACTGATGCGCAGGGCGCAGCGCACAGGTGGGATGCCCGAGGAGACCATCGCCCGACTCAAGGCGGTCATCGCCGCGCCGGGATCGCCGTACCCGCCGTCGCCTGCCGTGCACCACAGCTGGGCCGCGAGCATCGCGGCGTCGAAGCAGTACGGCGATTGCTCGGTGACTTCGACGCAGAATGGCAGGGTTAACACCGAAGTCGCCATTTTACGATACGACCGAGGGAAAAAAAGAAAAATGCAACGAGTTGGAGTTGAAACACCTGCCTGCCAAAACAAAGACCTTTTGCTATTAGTACCCGTATTTGGTCCCACAAGCTGTAATCCATGAGATGGATTTGCTTCTTGTTCAAAACCATGATGATGACTATCCGGAGGACAGTCGCGTGGCGTCACCCCCATTGGAGACGCCAGGTGCGATGACACGACGTCGTTAACTCTCTCTTTAACTCTCTCTGACCCCGAATCCTGCTTCCAGAGCCATCCCCGAATCCTCGGCGCCGTTGTCAAGCGAAAAGAGGGGAAAGGGGAGAGCACGTTTTTGTGTCCCCCTGCGCCGGAAGGCGCAATGGGAGAGTGAGAAGGGGAGGGAATGCGACGAAAAAAACAACAAACAAAACGAACGTTGCGCGCTGAGCCCACCTCATCCCAATGTGATTCTATGAACACCCCCACGCTCAGGATATGGCGTGTTTGTGGAGGGAGTCATATGCGCATTGATGGCACATTCTCCAACCACGTCAAAGAGAAAAGGGACACGGAATAAAGCAGAAGAAAGGTATTTTCAGGCAGGAAATAGTGTCGAGGAATACAGTGTACTGTATGTCGCCGGGGAAGGGGGGTTGGGTGGATACCGTGACCCGTGGAGGGGGGAGGGTCGCCAAAGACCAGGAGGGAAGTCCCTTGTTGGGGATAGGGAGAGAGAGGGAAGGAAGGAAGGAAGGAAGTTGTGGTTCTGGCCCAGGTGGGCATAATCGGCTGTGCGGGCGTGGGTGATTTGCCTGGACTCACGCGGCGGGACTCACAGTTCCGCCACCGATGGCGATGATGCACTTTTCCTACGACACCTTTGAATTCCCAGCTGAACCCACAGAAGAAACTATCTTACAGAGGGGAGGGGGGAGAGAGAAGAGACGATTGGTTACGACGGGCACTCCGCTCAGGCACTCATGGTCCGAGAACTGAGCCGCGCAAAGATTGCCCTTACCGCGACGTCGGCGCTCTGAAGCACAACATCGGCTTTGTCTCCGATGAGAGAAATGCCACCGCTCAAAAGGGGTAGTCCACCCGCCACGACGGCCGTGAAGTCCGTTCCGTTGGCGAGGGTCAGCGTCCCCAGTAGGATGAAGGATAAGAACAGTACCAGCCCAAAGCCGACGAAGGCGACTGCACCTGCTACTTGTGAATCCTTCAAGTTGAGGCGTTCCAGTACTTCGACACACACCATGTCCTGCAGAGATTGAACGACGACGTGAAATTCCTCCTTCGTGATTTCTCCATCGCCGCTGGCATCCACACGGTTGAAAATCGATCGCGCGTCCGTCTCGGAAATGAAAAGGCCTATGCGCTTCAAAAGAGAAGCAAACTCCGACAAGCTGACCGTTCCAGACCCGTCTTTGTCAAAGACCTCGAACACGTGGTCGGTGAACGCCGCGGTAAAATCTCGCCCGGCCGCTAGGACGCCTTCCTTCGCCAGTCGTGATGTCGCGTCCACAAGAGATGTGTCGGACTGCAGTCCCGAGAGAAATCGGACCACGGTCGAAAAGCGTTCTGCCTGCGTCGGCGTCACGACGGCCCCGCAAAGGGGCAAGAGACGTGGTAGGGCGGCCACGTCTCCTCTGGCAAAGGCTAACAAAAGATCGACAAAGTCGATGGAAGAAGACTCTAGATCGACGAACATGGCTAAGATGCGGGCGAGAAGCATCGGTACCGTGAGGTCGGTGCGGTCGAGTAGCACGTCGAGCTGCTTGAGCTTGATCTCCACGCCGGCAAGGGCCGCGGCGAAGTCACCTTGAGGTGCGCAGCGCTGCATATACACAACTACCGCATGCGAGATGCCCACCACCGTGTCCATGATCGCGGCCGCATTGTCCATTTGCTGGTTTGACGGCGTCGCCGTTGGAGCGAGGAGGCTGGACAGCGCGCGGTACGCGGGCTCAAGCATCGACGCAAACGCTTCGAATTCGAGATGCGCGGCAGCGAACGTGCCGTTGCCATCAACGTTGCCCTGAGTTGCATTCGCGATTCCGCGCGTGATCCGCATCAGCGCTGACAGGACTGCCATTGGGGAGGCGGTGCCTCCGTGACGTGTCTGAGTTGCATGGATACCGCGACCGATCGCGGGCACGGCAACGGAAAGTGCCTGCGCGAGGACCTGCACGTCTTGTTGATAGGGGCCGTGCCGGGTCAGCGCACTAAGAAGAAGGGTGAGGATGTCCACGCCGTCCGCGAAAGGTTCTCCCGTGAGCCGCAGACCGCCGCTCGTGAGCTTGGCAAACACTGTCAACAGATCGACAACGGTTCCGAGAGAGGAGTCGCCGATCGCGGAAGGAGCGATCGCGGCCCCACTGACAAGTGACAACAGCGACGACGACAAGCGCTGACAGTCTGAAGTGAGCAGCCCCACCACAAGTTCGACAATACTGGAGCGATGCGGGTCTCCAAGCAACGTCTGCGTCGGGTCGAATACACGGGGGAAAATCACCCCGCGACGGAGGGAAATATAGCCGTGAAATTCAATCGGAGTGAGGCGCGAGAAGAGAACCTCGGCCGCATCCTCCTCCTTCACCCTCGTGATCGATTGTGTCGTCGTAAGTGGCGTCGCGATGGCGACGCTGGCGAGGAAAAACTGAAGCACGCTGACAGCGTTGAGCGAACGAGCGACGGCGATCGTCGCCGAGGAGGAAGACGCCGGCGAATGCAACCGGAGACCTGAAGCTGACACTTGGCGGACCAACAATTGCTGAAGTTCCGCATGGGCACCAACAGCCAGGCACGCCGCGCACTGCCACGAGAATATTCTGAGCGCGTCCTCCGGTTTCAAAGTAGCCACAGTGGGTTTGGCAGCAGCACCTCCCGTGATGACGGCGGCGGCGGCGGGGTCCGGTGTGGTCGTTCGAATGGTCGAGAAGCGAAGGAAGTGCAGCAGAAGCAGTAGCGACTCGACTACCTGTTGAAACCGGCAGGGCACGCGTTGGCGTTGAATCAGCTTCATCGCAACGGAAGAACAAGTGGTTGTGTCGTTGCTGCTGCTGTTCGCTGTTGGTGCGACGGCGGCGTGAAGTCCCCGCAATCCGTTCCATGAGGGTCCAAACAGCTCCGTAATGACGTCTGCCGCGGATCTCACCCACAGTGCCGAAGCTTGCTGAGGCCAATGTTGAGCGGGCAGGGCATCATCCGCGGGACGGGGTAGGGACGAGGACATGATCAGGAAGCCGTCGCTTTTAGCAGCCGGCTCGAGCGACAAAAGCGCTTCCGCAAACAGCCGATCGAGAGGATCTGCGTTGCACAGAGCGCCGTTGAGAACATGACGGCGCAAGGCACCTGGGCAGACGACCGGAGTCCAAATGTCGATGCAATCCAGGATGATCTTCCAGGTGTCCTGCACGTCCCGGTCCGGTGTCGCCGTAGGCCGACGGAAGGGGTAGAAGCATGATGCGAAGAAGAGCGACGTGGCGGTGGCCATTCGTGACATCGCGGCGCTACTGCCGTCACCACCGTTGCTGCCGCTGCCGCTGGCCGGCGTGGCGTCGGCGGTTGGAATCGGCACGGACAGCGACGGGGTGGAAGGAGGAGACAAGGCCAGAAACGGTATGCCCGTGGTGTACCAGGGTTCGGCATCCGCGGCGTAGCTGGCCGACCAAAATGGAATGCCGAGCCCAGTGGCGAAAGCGCGGAGCTGGGGGCTCATTTCCACAGCGCCGGTCGGCGATGATTGCACTAGTAGATTCCATTGCCTGAGCAGGAGCAGCAGGTCAGCCAAGCAGTTGAGCATCCCTCCGTCACCTCCACCCGTGTTACCGGAGACCCTTCTAGCCAGGGTCATTCCGCGAGCGCGAACGGTGGATGGCTTGGGGCCCGCAGTAGCCGTTGCACTAGTGTCGTCGACGACATCCGCTCCCCCCTTTACCACGAGTGGTGGAGGCGGTGGCGGAGAGCGCTTGAAAAAACTGGCCAGGTAAGGCGTGCACAATGCTGCCATGCCATCGAAATTGTCTTTTAACTGAGAGTTCGTGACGATTCTGGTTTCCCGAGATAGCACAGCCACAAAGCTGACCAGCGCGGGGTAGTGCACAAGTTCGGAGCGAGTCTCCGGAGGAAGGCGCGTTGTTTCCCAGAGAACGCGGTCGAAAACCACGACCCGCGCAATGTCCTGGTGCCACCGGGCGGCGGCACGGAGTTGATCCCTGCGACTGGCGTCCTTCTGGCGACGCTTTTGAAGATCTTTCAGAGATTGCTGCAAGTAAGCCTCGCGCCCAAGCGGGCAAAAGAGCGGTAGACAGTTTGCTAAATCTTTGGCCCCGGTAAAAACGTCCACCGACATGCGGAGCTTGGAGTCGGCTGGGAACAGTTGCGCCGGATGACACAGCACGTCCGCGATGGACTGGCTCATGTGGTGACGGCGCGCGCATGCACTCAGGGCGGCAGCCACATCGACGCCGAGGAGACGCTGCGCAGTACCTGGGACGACGTGCCCTGCCGTGCCGCCAGTCCTTCGGTTGGCAGCGATGCTTGCCGATGTGAGTGCGTCAGCCAGAATTCGAGCAGATGCCTCCGAAAAATGCGGCGGGAAAACGGCCAAGAAAATCGCCGCGCTAATGACTTCAGCGCTGAGACCGGCGATGCTGTTCGCTTCCGCTTCAGTCTTCGTCGCCGAGCGTCCGCCGTTGCGGTGTGGTGCCAAACCCACTATGAGCGAGAGTCGGCTCACCGCACTGATCAGGTCGCTCTCGGCTACCGAGGTGCAAGGGGCGCGCGTAAGCTCTCCCTCCGTCTGAGGTGATGACGCGTCCGTCGCCATGATGGTATCGCGCGCGCCTTTGATTGCCACGCGCGCAAAGCTCTGGAGTCGGAGCCGTGAAACTCGCGCCGCGGCGTGACTGAAATTCACCGTCATCGTCGCGGTGAGGGAGGTTGCTATTTTCTGGCACCATTCGTCATCACCGAGTTGGTCAACGACGCATTCCATCACGAAATCGGATACGGCTGACGGATCCAACGAAAAATGGGTGCCCTCCTGGATTGTTCGCTCCGAGGCGGAGGGTCGCCCTTCAGACGGCGAAAACGCTGATGGCTCGGGACTTGGTTGCATCGCCAAAAATGGTGTCGTGAGTTCCGTTTCGTCAACCAGGCCGCGCGCGTTGGCGTCCGGTGCAAGGCGACGAACGCCTCCAATGGCTGCTGGTGGCTTGACGGGAGGAATCGTCGCGACGGAAGACAGTTGCCTTGCCTTGCGTTGTCGCTGAGATGCGGATAAATCAGATATCAAGCGAGCAAAGACGTTTCCACCGAGGAGCTGCAGCGGCGGCGATCCGAACACGAACTTACAGATTCGTAAAATGATTCCAGCGGTCTCGAGTCCGTCATCGATTCCGGGGCCACTGACGGTAATGTATTGTAAGGTGGCTCGCGCAAAGTCGATCACGGTTTCTAAATAGGAAAACTCCTCGACGGGGATCGAGAGGCGGTGCCGCAGGGATTCTAACACTTTCAAGTGCATCTGCCCACAAGAGGTAAACGGGATGGCGACGATGGACTGCCCAGGAAGAGCGATCACGCTTCGGACGAGCGCCAATTGATGAGCGAGGAAGTACGTGAGTTGCCCTGTGAACGTGGTGACATCCATTCCGGCGGCCGCGAAAGCCGACTCGCTATCATTGTTCGCAAATAACCCCGCCAACGTATCAATGTGCGTTCTGTTGAGCTTTGGCCCGACGTCGCCGGCGTCTACGCGCTTATGAAACAACAGGATCGTCTCAACGTTGGTACGCAGTGAGCCGTCTTCATCCGTGGTGGAGGTCACACCGGCAACGACGGCGGCAAGGACGTCGCAAAACACAGCGGCGTTCACCTTCGTCGCTTCGGACGCGTCTGAAAAGAGGGTTACAGCACCGAGCGCCTTCTGCAACAAGCTGCGCCAAGGGAGAGAAAGAGCCCCAGGAAGCTGCGCTGGCGAGGTGTCCCCCTCCAGTGACTTCAGCGAAGGGACGCCGAACAGGTCGGTGAGCGTGTCGAGCTCTGGGCATTCCCACTTGATGCTCGGAAAGATCAGCTCGACCGCCCCAACTTGGTCTAGCCAGTCGGACATGGATTGATATAAATTCACGCGGACGTCACCGGATGCGTAAAGAAGCCCGTCCCTTAACACAGCAAGCAAACCCGGAAGATTGACGCTGCTCGCGGAATGACCCAAGGCTACCGCGGGTCCACCGGCGGCACCGACAGCCATGTCGAGTAAGTTGGACACGACGCGTGCCATCGCCCGCATGAAAGGAGCGGCCGCGTGAGGAGGACCACGGTTGACATCCGCGGACGCGGACGCAGAATCCGTTTTGAAAGCTCTGGCAGCGTCGTGCAGCTCGTCAGCACGGTGTAACGGGCCTCTCATCATTACGATGGCTTGCTGCGCCGCTTCAAACACGTCGTCAACAAGAGAGGACGGCAGCAGCAGCAGCGGGGTTCCGGCGCCGCCCGTCGCAGCTATCTTCACGATCTCTTTGACGATGGCGAATACTTGCCATTGGCATTGCTCGAACTGCTCCTGACACCGCACTTCGGACATCCGCGCGCCAGCGTGACTTGCAACGCCTGCCGTTTTGTCCTCTTCCGAGCCGCCACCGGCTTCGCGCATGGAGTGTTGTGTGGCGACTGTGCCAACGAGCACACTGCCGCTGATGACGGCCTTGGCACACTGCAGCAAAAGCCGATCATACCGTAAAAGCGGCTGTCGATGGGCATCGGGAATGAGAGACACCAACGCATCCGCCAGCACCGTGTCGCTGACCGGAAGGTCCATGGCCCTGAGTCCCGTGTAGCTGACGATGAGTACCGCGCTTTCAGGCATGCGTGCGTATACCATCAACGGCGCGATGGCAGCAATGATTTTTTGTGGTGAACGAGAAAAAATCGCTAGCGGCAGATCCACGAGCTGCGGAGGAATCCCGACCACATCGGCTAGTTGAGCAATCGATTGCGAGTCGCGCGACCGCACTTTGAGCAGTAAATCGAATGTGATGGTCTCTTTGTCTGAAGCACCCGGTTTGCTCAATTTTGGGAAAGCCGACAGCGCGCCTTGTACCTTGTCGAGACCCTCAACGGGATGATTCTGTACTAGGCCGACAAATTCAACCATGATACGTTGCTTCAATTTTTCGACGACCACTTTCTTTTGAGAGGTCAGCGTTGAATACAGACTGTAGAGCGTGGACACCAAGGTGAACGCCGAGGTGGCGAAGGCGAGCATCGTCTGTGGAGAAACAATGGCACCCAGAATCCACCACTGCAAGACGACCAGAAAATAGAGCACGAGGGCCAATACGTAGGCACCAGCCACTACCAGCGCCACAGCCGTCCATACATTCGCCAGCCGGTGGAGTCCGTTCCACCGCAGGACCACGACGACAATGGGGTCCATGATCGTCGCGGCTAGGGAGGCGACCGCCACCGAGGGAACGAGAATCATGGGGTCGAACCCCGTACCCGCTCTCATGAATGCGGCAGGATTCAGCAACGCGATCGAAAACCCTTCATCGCGCGTCATCACGTTGATGGACAGAGAGAACTTCGCCGTTTCCGTGTACATCATGAAGATGACCACGGCCACCGCAATAACGGGTGTGGCGCATAAAATGGCGTGGAAAAGCGCTTGCAGGAGGCCAATCACGGCGTAGATCACAACCTGCCGGAGGCCGTCCAGAGACCGGAACTGATAGCAACGGTTGAACTGCGGAGAGCTGAGCGAGAAATACGTTTCACGTTCCGTCACATAGGCGATGACCGCGTCCCGAGAAAGGGTTTTCTTCAATTTTGCCCCCTCCACGAACGCATCGTTGCGAATCACGGTCATTTGAAGGCGGTCGTGCGCCCGCACGTCGGCGATGATCTGTGCCTCCGTCACCCGGGCGTCGCATCCTTCCAGCGCGACTTGAATCGATGAGACGCGGGTGACGTCGGTGGGCTTACCTGTGACGATGAACTGACCTTTGAACAACAGTTGGTCGTCGCTTTCCGACGCGGCGTTGGTACCAGTCGTCGTCGTCGTCCCTTTTCCATCTCCATCTGATGATTGCTGTCGACGGAATAACGTTAGTCCCTCAACGGCCGGAGCATCGCGGTTTACAAACGTCAGACCCCGTTGTTTGAGCGCAAATGGCAAAGAGGCAAAACCCCTCGCGATAAGGGCACTTGCCGACGGCGTCGCAAGCGACGATGCAACTACGCTGTCGAAATTCAAAGAGTGCAAAGAAGCGAATGAGCGGACGTCGAACAAAAAACAGCGTCACACCGACGAGCAGAGTTGCGAAGCCAGCAACGGACACCGGAAGTAAGATGAGAATGTTCCCCAGGCTCGCCTTGTCCAGCACCGTGAATTTCCCCAATTCGTAGCCATCCAGTGTCTTGGTGATTTCGTAGTAACTGTAATACTCCGTTTGGATCCCTTCATCCTGTCGAGTCAGCAAGACGTCGTTGTAGCCCGTGGCCGTGGCCTTGAACTCAGTGATCATGACGTTCGTAATGTCTTCTGCAATGCCGTAGGCAATTGATAGGTTCGTTTCGAGCGGAAATTTGACGCCACTCGGAACATAAACATCAGAGACAGAGCCGAATTGACTGTAACTGGTACCAAATTTCTGCATAGAGCTGCAGTAGTAGTGCGAAAGCGGTGTCGACATACGACGATACGACGGGGTGAGGGCGAATCCGCTGATGACCGCGATGGCGACCGGCGACATGGCGAGGACAAGTTCGCGATTCGAGTTTAGAAATGTCATCCCCAGCGCCGGTGTCACAACCTCGACGGCTTGGATGAAATCGTGATTGTTCTTTTGAGCGATCCAATATGTCGTGGCGTTAAGCTGAGCCAGTACATAGTCGGATATCGACGGGCTGGCAGCATCCATTTGCGTGGATTGGAGTTGGCCCACGACCTCGGATTGACCGAGTAAGTAGAGAGAGGTAGCATTCACAATGTGGACACGGCCACCTGCCGTCGGACTCGAGGAGCTTCCATTGGTGATGCTGCGGTACTCATTGGGTCCGGATGGCGAAAAAAGTCCATCATCAAAGCACACTCTGCCGCGAACTTGGCTCTGAGGGTTTACGACCACGAGCTCCCCTATCGGCGATTCGTTCGATTGAAGTAAGAAGACGGGCCCGAAGTTGTTCGAAATGTTGCTTGCCCGGTCCGAGGCAGGTGGCCGAACCACGAAGATGATGCCGGCCGCAAGCGTGGCCTCGACGGATGCATCTTGGATCAACAATCGCGACGTGTCCATTTCCGACAGTGACGACACCCGGATGTTGACGTTAGCGGGGGTCGGGTCTGTCACGTGCACAACGGATCGCAGCGTGATAATGTTCAAGTTGACGGTCACGCCTCGGGGAGGCTGTACGCATATCACTGCCAAACATTGCCGCCGCCAGTTCACAATCTGGAGAGAGCGGGCCAGTGCGCCTTGTTTCGGCGCGGCCCAATTATTCTTGACGTAGCCGCGAGGAAGGCTGTCGCGAGGCAGCTCGGCGCGAGTGGGGCACTTCTGATCAGGAGCTCGGGCCTTGACGATTACGGCACAGTCTGACACGGTGATAATGGAATCCGACGTGTCCACGATGATCACCTGCTTTTGCTGCTCCTGGGCATGGATGACGTACGCAAGGACGATCAGACTGAGCGCGACGATAACTAGAATTGGGGACAAGATGCTCATGAGGCGATGCCGGCCCGTGATGAGAATGCAATCGGGTTCGCCCAGCTGGCCGTACCATAGGTCGCTCGCCACCGACTCCTCGATCCGACCAGCCGGTTTCTTATCGCTCATATGATCGGGTGTGGCTCGCCTTGGAAAGATTTCTTCCTTTTGAAAATATTGTTGACAAGAAACGCGCGCGAGAGCACGGGGGGTGGCCGAAGTTAGAAGGTTAGCAGGAAAAGGAATGATGGGAGCGAAAACGTTGGCTGAAGCAGGTCGCAAGCACCCGATTCGAGGAGAAGCAAACCAGGAAAAACATTTACCCCAAAGTGATAACAGTGCCCCATTACTGCAGTGCCGCTGCAGTTTCATTACGACTTCTTGGTGGTGTTTCCCGCTTCAAAGCTAATGGTTGCGGACTGTCGCCGCACCCCTCACACCGCTGCTACTGTCTTTCCACTCCACGACTCCGTTGATTTCAGGGATGAAGTGCCGCATGGTGCGCTCGATGAGGTCCTTCAGCGTGGTGCTCGACTTGCGGCAGCTCCGACAGGCACCCAACAGTTGCACGTGCACATCGCGCGATCCCGTCTGGCTGCTGTCGTCGTAGTCGTACTTCACGAAGCGAATGTCCCCACCGTCTTTTTGAACCTCGGGCCGAATCGTCGTCGCGATGACCTCTTTGACGCAGAGAACGACTTCGCTGTCGCCAGGGTCCGGCAGCGTGTCGCTATGAGGATGCGGCGCGCTTGGGTCGACGCACGGCGTCCCCGAGAGACTATGCTCCATGATGGCGGTGCACACGGTGACGGCCAAATCACCCCACGGCGGCGGCGCGGCATCCACATCGTCCAGCGATGGGGGCAGCGTGGCGGACTTCACGTGCACCCATGAGGCCGGCGGCGCACCCACTCCCGAGGCCGCAGAGTTGCCTGGTGGTGACGGTGGCACAACCTCATCATGTGCGATCGCCAAGGCGCCGTCACGACTGCCGGCTTCGTGGAGCGAAGAAGGTGGCGGAGGCGTCGGCGACGTGGGAGGCCTCACTCCGTCGGCTGGGACATCGGGTAAACCCTCTCCTCCCCGATGCCGCTCAGCATCGTCCGTCTCCTCTCCCCCTCGTCGCCCTTCATCATCATCATCCTCGATCGTCGCGGCGGTTCTAGCCAGGGCCAAGTCGGCCGCCGTTCGCCGCCGCACGGTGACGAATCGCTCGCCGATCGTGATATCGTCGACAATGTCATCGGTGATGGCGAAAATGTGCGCCGCAAGTGGCGACTGATGCTGGTTGTCACGCGTGAAAATCATCGACATAGCCCCACGCCACCGCGGCGCCGTAGGAACAGCAGCGCCTTTTCGCACCGCCGGGTCCTTCATCTCCTCCTCTTCCGCCGTTGGAGCCGTGAGAAAGCGATGCGTTGCGGGGCTGGCGGCGACGAACATGAGACAGTCAGGATTGGGCGTGTCATAGAATTTGATGAATATCGCCAGCGGCCTGGTCGCGGAACAGAAATGTCTCACGGAGGACGACGGAAAAGAGTATCGGACATCGCCTGCGGCGGCGGAGAGTCGCACGCGAGAGGTGACGACGTCATGGGTGAGTTGGATGCGGCTGACCATCGACGTGCGAATGACCTTGATGTTGTGGTTGTTGGTCAGCCTCCAGTTACCTCGACACTGTCCCGCGTTGAAGGCACAACCTAAAGAAGCAGCCGCTGATGCGGCAACCACGGCAGCAGCAGCAGGAAACATGCGGCGGTGAAATCGGGTGTGTCCACATCGCATTGAAAAGATATCACAAATTACTGCGGAGAAGGACCAAAGTTTTTTTCCAATGCACAGGTCGGTACGAAAGTCAGAGGGAACACCAGATCCTGTTCGAGGGTAGCTCTCAGATATTTTCTGACCAAACAAAATCGACCGCCTCTTCGCTTTGCTGCTCGTCAACTAGCATCTGCGGTGGGGCCGGACAACGAGACGAGGAGAAACATTGTCCGAGCAGCGTCATCGCTGGTGGGATCCAAACGACCGCGCGCGCCGAATGTCCGGAATCCTCCACGAACACCAAACGTCCGACAAGCGACATGATAAGGGGGCGTCAGAACCGTCCCGGCGACCGGGTCATTAACACCGACGAGCCGTAGGTTTTCCCCCCCGTCGCCCCCGGGGTGGAATACGTCCCACATCCGCACAGTCTCATCATGCGATCCTGACACCACGTGCGTGCCGCTCCCCGTCGTGCAAACTGCCGCGACCCAGTCCGTGTGGCCTTCGAGGGAGCATACCGGGTGGCCGGTCGCCACCTCCCATATGCGCACCGTCTTGTCCCGCGACCCCGAGATGACATGTCGGCCATCAGGGGTCAAGCAGACCGCCGCCACGACGTTCGTATGTCCTTCCAGCATGCGCACCTCACGACCATTCGTGACGTCCCACACCCAGATACTGCGGTCCGACGCGGCAAGGATGAATCGACTGTCGTTCGTCACGCACACAGAGGCCACCGGTCCTGTAGGCCACTGAAACACGCGCACAACTTCCTGCGTCGCGAGGTCCCACAGGCATACTGTCTTGTCGCCTGACCCCGAAATGGCGTATCGGCTATCGGGAGTTGAGCATACAGCGGTCACCCACCCGGTGTGCCCTTCCAGCGTGCCCACGTGGCGGCCCGTCTGACTTTCCCAGATGCGAACGCAGCGGTCATAAGATCCAGACAAGGTCCGTTTCCCATCCGGTGTCACGCAAACAGAAGTCACACGATCGGCGTGCCCCTCCAGCTTTCGCAGTTCGCGGCCGGTTTCGATCTCCCATACCAACACCCGACGGTCGACTGACCCCGACACGACGTGGCGGGCGTCCGGCGTCACACAAACGCACGTCACCCAGTCCACATGACCCTCCAACTTTCGCACTTCGCGGCCCGTCGCGACGTTCCACAAACGCACGGTGCCGTCTTGCGAGCCCGACACCACGTGGCGGTCGTCTGGTGACACGCAAATGGCCATCACTCGATTCGTGTGTCCCTCCATATTTCTCACGTCGCGCCCCGTCGTCACGTCCCACAAACGAACCGTTCTGTCACCCGATCCCGACAAGACAACGCGACCGTCCGGCGACATGGTGACCGCCGTCACCCGGTCCGTGTGTCCCTCCAGCTTGCGCACCTCGCGGCCCGTCGCGATCGACCACATGCGCACGGTCTGGTCAAGTGAGCCTGACACAATGTGGGCTCCGTCCGGTGTCACCGCAACTGCCGTTACGACGCTGGTGTGCCCGGTCAGCTTACGCACCTCTCCGCTCGTCAATGCGTCCCACATGCGCACAGTGTGATCTTGTGACCCGGAAACGATGTGACGGCCGTCGGGCGTCACGGTCACCGCCGTCACCACGCTCGTGTGACCTTCGATCACGCGTAGCTGTTGTGACAATGCTTCAGATTCTGTCGCAGGAAGACTCCAGATCCGCACAATTTTATCACGTGACCCGGACACCAAATGGTGGCCATCCGGAGTCAAGCTGAGCGCCATGACGGCACCAAGAGTTGGCGCGACAATCAAAACAATCTCGCGACCCGTCTCACGATCCCACATGCGCACGCTCTGGTCATATGACCCAGACACAACACGACGACCATCCCGGGTCACGCATACGGCGGTCACTCGGTCGGTGTGCCCAAGAAGTCGTTGCACTTCGCTGCCGGAAGCGACGTCCCAAATGCGCACGCTCCGATCGACCGATCCAGAGACGATTTGCTGGCCACTTGGCGTCACGCACACGGACGTCACCCAGCCGGTGTGGCCAGTGAGCTTCAGGACCTCGCGTCCCGTGGTAAATTCCCACACACGCACCGCTTTGTCCTCCGACCCCGACACAATGTGACTGCCATCGGGTGTCACACACACCGCCGTTACAGTGTCTCCGGTTCCTCGCAGCTCCCGCAGTAAACCGAATCCACATTGACGAAATGTCGTCCCTTCCACGCATGCGAAAGAAAAGTCCACATCGTGCAATTCGCAACGGTCGAACGTCGTTCCGGTGAAGTCGCAGCCAGACAGGTTGGCGTGCCGAAGGTTGCACTGCTCGATACGGCGATTCACGATCTTGGCGCCGTCGAGTGGGTACCCGCTACACGCGATTAGGGCCATCGCGTTGGACGCGACGACTGCCGGCGTGACGCTAGACAGCAGCAGATCAAGAAACACGCTGCATGCCGTCGCCCTTTGTCTCGGATGACCGCTGCTGATATCACCGAACCATCGAACAACACCCAGCTGATTGCACGAAAAAGCTGAAGGGATTCTCGACAGCAAGTGCGGGTGCTTCCACAAAGCTGCAGCCGCGAGGTACTCTGCGATGGATTTGTGCGAGAAGCTAAACTGCGCTGAGGGTTCCAGCGACTCCACGCGACACGGCAGGTCGCCATTCTCGAGTCTAGCGAGAAACACTGTGGCGCACGGCTCACTCCCCTCCACCTCGCGCAGTACTTGCTGACAAGGCAGCTGCCAACGGTTTCGCCCCACCATGAACAGCGCGACGCGCTGTAATATTGACAGGACCCGCCGTGCGTAGATGCACCCACTTCCACCGCAACGGAGCCAAATGTAGCTGCGGTAGATCGCATGCTTTGCCGACTCGACGACGATCGGATCTGAAGCATCGACCTCCTCACCGCAACCGTCGACGTCGTCGCGAGGGCTACCACCACCACCACGTTCCACGTGAGCGGCTGGGAGACATCCCCTGCCCTCGTCGCTCTTATTCCAAATTGCGTCGACATGGACGGCGACGTGGAGCATCAAAGACAACGTGACCGGTAGTTCCCGGAGAGTGCCCAAAGGGTCGTAGGTGCGCTCCATCGCATCGGTCAAGGTCGTGGGGCAGCAGCAGTTGACGGCAGCGTATCGACGAACGTAGTCACATGCGTCGGCCTTCGCGAAGGGAAGCACGTGCCACGCCGACGTCCGTTGACCAGCGACGACTCCGCCTGCGGTGCAGTGCTCCGACTCCGAGCGGCACGACACGACGACTCGACACCGTGTTGCGCAAAACGAAGCAGGGTCAATGAGAGCGCGATCCCGATGATCCGGTAAGATGCTGCACTCGTCGAGAGAGTCCAACAGCAACACGATGGTCACGCGACGAGAAACCGC
>ERZ1292630.2010-Hain-H41-02um-R3-2010-length-19306-cov-7_pt1 | contig 19306 bp, 21 predicted proteins | sample MGYA00564408_ERZ1292630 | MGnify/ENA primary metagenome ERZ1292630 (study PRJEB36523, sample SAMEA6512641) | groundwater metagenome | collected 2019-01-08 | study: AquaDiva: Metagenomics assemblies of 32 groundwater samples
ACACAAATATGGCGATGTTGAATGGTTCCACTATATTTTGAAGCATATTCCACATAATCAATTGAAAATTAACAGATGGTCCAGGTGTCAGAGCGACATCCGTCAAATGGAGATAATTTTTAAAATGAAGGTAAAAATAATTCAACCGAATCGTGGTCCAAATCGTAATCACGCACAAAATTGCAATACAAAATACTGCAGGATTGTAATAACGATGTGGATATTGGTTGTCGAACATACTTCGCAACTTCAAATAACACAAACGCAATAGAACGAGACCCAATGAGGCGGAGTAAGCGTAAAAGACGCTGATCAAGCTATTGATCGAAATTGCCAAGGCGAATCCTTGCGTCCATGCAGTGAAAACGAAGATCACCGCTCCAAACACTAACATCAAGGCTGTCCATATCACTGGTTCAGGAGACAACTCCACAGGTATCTCGATCTCTGATGGTTCATCGAATTTTTGTACGGTGTCATACCTACTTCTAGATGGTGTTCTCATTTCTTGAAATAAATGAAATAAATTACATAATGTTTATTTACAGAAACATTAAAATAGACTAGGCGTATTAGACGCCATACAACTAGTTAATAAATGTATACAACTCGTTATAAACATGCACATTGAATAAGACCACGTAATGGTTTCAAGTTCATCGTCTTCTTTCTGCGTTTCCATTTATTGATTTAAGAGTGACACAAGCATACATTTAAGCTTGGAACTTGACATTCACTTGTATGGGATCGAATGCGATTGCAAAGAATATGGTACAAAATACACCAAGCGTGCCCGCTAAGAACGCGATTATGAATTTGAACAACAGTGAAGGAGAAAATAGATTTAACGTAGTTGCGAGTGCATAATCGACTTGTGCGGCTGCAAAAACTAATGCGCCAAATTCGACAATCAGTGTCACAAATTTATTGAAATTACCACTGTAGAATGTCATGCCTATCGAGGTGAGATTTCGAATGCCTCCTTGAGAAGGGATCAAACCAGTCGAAGTCTCTGCGACAATAGCAATCGCGATCGCGACTCCGCCCAAGCAGTATGCCAGAAGAGCCTTGATTCCTGCAGATAGATTCATCACGCTAAAAAGTTCAAGAACACCGTAATCGACCAACGAGGCGGTAAGACAGATCATCATCGCCAATATCGCCAAATAAATTGATCGATCCATTGGAACTTTATATGTTCAAATACCAGTTAATACATAACAAACATGTCAGCTCATTTCTTAATCAGGTTTGCTGGGATTACCCTTGGTAATCTAGCTGCAATTGTGATCACAGTAGTCGCAGCATGTTTCAGAATCTCATCTGCGAACTGGCTTGATTGGAACCAACTTGGAATCATGTTTTTGACATTCGGCGGCGTGAACGCGATGGGTTTCGCAATGAGCATGTTCAGACGAGCCAAGAATGAACGTGTTCGAATGTCAGAAGTCAATTTGACTTTGTTTGCAACGTTGTTCTTCATGTATTTGGGTGGTCGCGCGATGTACACAGAAAAAAATATGACTGAAGCCACATTGGTGACAAACGGCTTGCCTTCTGATGTAGCTAGCTTTGGCACTACAAATATCCCATCGGCGGTAGCGTCTCTTCGTATTCAAGCTTTTTTCGAGTTGGCATTGGCTTGGTCTGGGTTTCTCTTGTATTTATGGGTGGCAAACGCATACGCACTTTATGCAGCAATGAGAGGCGTCGAAAATAGCTATGCTCCTGTAAAAAGCGGTGGAGCAGAAGCAACTGAAACTCGTCACAAGAAAAAGAGGGTGGAAGAAGACGAAGAAGATAATGATTATTAGTGATTGTTATCAGTGTTTTTTTTTCAATAAAAAGGAAAAGTTTTTATTCTTTAATCAATCAAAAGAACGTTTACCCTCACTATTAAGGATGATAGTATATTTCCTATTTGCAGCTGCTAAAATATTCCGCTCGACGTCTTCAAACGATGAATTTGGTTGCGTAGACTGTGAGCAATTGACTTGGTCCAATTTCTGGAAAAGTTCATCAAATCTCTCTCTTGCGACATCCATGTAAGGACTGTCTGCCACTTTGTCTCCAAAATACGATCGAACAAAATCTTGTCTAGTTGATTTGGGGAACAGTTCATCTGATGCTTGAACCAATCGATCCTCGGGATCGGCTTTTCGTTTCATCATATTGGCACGTTCCAAATTATTGATTCTACTCAAGAGATTGTCAGTGTAACTCTTATTAACGACTTTAGCTGTTTTTTTTTCGACTACTGGAGCTTGAGGAGCTTGCGGAGGAGGAGGAGAAGATTCGGTTTCATTTAAAATAGCATCAATCACTGCTTGATCTGCAAGCAAATTCTTAAGAATCAATTCTCTAGTTTTAGGATCGATATTGGCCATCACAGCTTTGTCCAATCGTTTCTCTGCTTCTTCTCTGACTTTTTGGTCATACTTCTTGAACTTAGTATTATCGTCGACAAGTTTGTTCACTAGTGCGAGCAACGCTTTGTTGGCAGGATCATCGGATGTAGCCAATTGATTGATAGCTTGTTCGCGCAGCTTCGTCTCATCGGACTCTGGCACTTTTTCTTTTTCTTTTTCTTCGATTTTAACTTCTTCCATCTCGAGTAGCTGATCAAATGTAGACGGAGCATTAGCAATTACATATCGATTCTTGGCGAACAACGAGCATTCCACCGTAATGTCTCGTCCCAATGGTACTTGGTATTGAGGACTACTGCTAATACTGTCTAAATCTCTGGCACTCAGATATTTCTGTCCGTTGGGCAAAATAACTGTATTTTCTCTATACCCTTTTCCACACAGCGAGACTTCAATTAGATCGCGAGTGCGTGAATGGTGACTGAGAGAAAGACCAGGGTACAATTTTCCAACATTTTCTGCAGCATGTCTGCCTAGAGGATTGCTTTCATCAATGGTGAAATACACGTACACACTTCCATCTGACTCGTCTTGATACGCTTCAACGATTTTCCCGATCCGACAATATTCATTGTGATTGAGATGCAGACCCAGGTTTTCAAACTCCTTGGCTTCAATTTTATTTGCTAATTCTTTGCGTGTCAATTGGTGTCGATCCGATGTTCTGATTGGAGGTTTGTAATAAATACATCCTGCGTACATCATTTTGTATTATGTATATTTTTTAGTTTTGACATATACAATGGATGAGAAAGGAGAAAATTATGTTGCCAGCCAATTTGTTGGAATCGGATGGCCAAGAGAAGATGTAAGAGAAGCGATCGGCGTGTTTGCTGCAATGAATGGTACACACTTACCTTCTTATAACGGGGATTGGAACGAGTTTATTGATCCGATACGCAGACTCGGATTAGATCTAGATCTTCAAGATGATGTTGATACGATGATCGAATCGTTTCAAATGTTCAGACAAGCCCAAAGTTTGAGTAGGACCAGAGGTGAAAATAGACGAGACGAAAGAAAAGGATTCATAGTCGAATACAAAGTGCTAGCTGAGCGGGGATTCGCTGTAAACACCGGATCGGAAGACAACAATCGAAAAACATTTTATAAGTTTTTGGAACGATTGAAGGATACAACCGATGCAAAGTTAACCTTTACTGAAGTTTCTGAACAAGTCATAAGACAATCAAACATTGGACATCAATTCGTGGCTGCAATTGGATTACTTAATACAAATCATTTGATAACCCAAATAGAAACAACGTTCAGTGGTGCATACTTTGAGAAATTATTGGCATTTCTCAAGTATATTTCCGTTAACAAGATTAATCTTCAAACGCACCTCGAAGAACTGAAAGAAGTAAAGAATATCGATTTGAAATCGAACAAACTCATAAGTGAGTACTTCCCGGACATCTTTAAGTTTAACAAACGAGAACTTCAAACGTGTGCGATGCTGTATGCATCATTAGCGTATATGCTCATACCAGGGGAAAAGAATCAAATCGATCGATTGGCGTTTGAAATTAGCACCAGTGATTCATCTAGATCAAGTAATGAGCAGATGGAAATATTCCTAGTCGGGATTGAAAAAGGGGATAAAAAGATTAAAGACGTCGAAGAGATTGAATTATTAAGGAAATTGAAGAGTGCACGCATCAGCAATCAAGTAATCACGGATCTTATAGCTACGCTTGAATATGAGTCAGAAGATAAACAACTTAAGCAATTATTACGAATAATGAACAAGAGTGTTCCGGAAGTGCCGGGTCAACGATTGATGGCAGGATTTCTAAACCTTGAAGGAGATAAAAAGATGGACAATTCCGAAGACGTCGAATTGCTGAGAAGGCTGAAAGCAGCAGGAATCAGTCTCAAGGTGATTGACGCGATCGTAGAAGCAAAATATCGACATAGAATCGAACTTGATGTCAATTTCCTGGATAATGTCATTTCTACGTCAACCAATGCAGCCAACTTCGCCAAAGCGACATTTGAGATCATGTTAATGTTTATTCGTCATGCTGGAGAAATGGCCAATGCTGCGTTCGCTACTCAAGATAGGATTCTTACGATAGCAGTGAACGAGGTCAAGAAGATATCAGTTAATGCAGGAATGCAACTGGCAGCTGAAATCGGATCGGAATTGAAAAGAGGAGCGGACGCAGTGGATGGAAAGGTGCCGATCGATGTCAACTTGAAAGCGATCAACGAGTTTCTTTCAGATCGTCGCTTGGAAGATTTCGAGTCTGCTATCGTGATCCTGTCAAGTATGTTCCACGTTCGAGATCGATTAAGTCCATTTGAATACGATCGTGCCATTGAAATCAAGTTTAACAAGTGGTACGACGAGGTTAAGAAGTACGGATACGTACTGGCAACCAGAGGCAACGATCAATTCGATGATTTTACTCGTACTTTCGAAACAGCCGTGTACAGTTTGAGAACTAGTATCGATAAACTCGTTGTCTGGGACAGCCGTAAGTCTTTGGCAGAAGAAGAGCTTCATAAAGATGTACATAAACACGTCAAGGATAATTTAGATGCATTGCGAGAAAAGGTGACCTTGTTGATCCAGAAAATGGTGGTTACTGATAATCCCCCGGCTCTTGACTTTACAGAAGTATTCGGAGATAGCAAATTCAACGCCTCGTCTGGATTCGCCTTGAAGATAAAAGAACTGGATGACAAAGTGAAAAAGTATACACGATTTATCATTAGAATCAATGTAGCGACAGAACCTCTGAACAAGATCAACGGGTTTGGAGTCACTCCAGATGCAGTCTACGACAGCGGTGCAATCGACTATATCAATGCTGTTGGAAGATCGATGGATCGACTAGGAGAAATAAGCAGATTGGAAAAATTGGCATCAGAGCTAGAGAACAAGGTCGACCCTGACATTGTCAGTTATTGTAAAGCGGCGATCGAGTATCGGAAAGAAATGGAACGACAGTTGCAAAAGATTCGTGCGAAGCTCTTCTTAAATCCTTTTAACCAACAAATTGATGCCATCGTCACCGGAATTAATCAAATGGCAGACACAAATACGAAATGGATCGGAGTGACTAATAAATTAACTGCGTTTTATAATGATGTGATGGTTGACAAAGTATTGATGATCGAAGATAAAGCCACTGATGGTGGAATACTGATGGCGAAAACAACCAATGCTGAAATTGTTATCGAGGCTTTGAAACAAATGTTTGAAACGGTTAAAAGGTTCGATAAAGAACTTACAGATGCACTCTACAGCCTCGCCAAAGCGGAGAGTAGGAATTTAGTCGCTCAACTAAGACTAGCGCTCAATCCAAAGTCGACTGTGTCAGAACGTAAACATTTCACCGATCTTCTTAGATCCGATTTCGTCGACAGAGGGCTCGTGAACAAGGATTCACTTGATATTCCATCAAACGCATCTTTTACTTATTGGTCTGGAAAAAGAGACTTTTCATTCTGGGCATTGGTCAAATTCATCTCTCTGATGGCTGGACATTGTGGTCAATCACTCGATGCTTTGATGAATTCTCCTGTGATGTACGTCCCTTTCTCATCCGATGTCTGGAAATTTTTGGGATTGGATGAGGATGCCGAAGATGCAGATGAGATGAGATCTTCCGCTCCTGCAGAACAAAAAGACGTGGTTCCAACTCAAGGTGGTCCTGGTCCTAGGAGACATCGTCATCCACATGTCGATTATAACGAAGTCATGGAACTCGCTCAACAACAACTTGCCAGTATGAACATCAAATTGACCGCGGAAGAATTTGAGAAATTGCGCGTCATGGCAAATCATACCATGGGTCGATTCAATGAAAAGATTAAACAAGCTGTGGCGTTTGTTGATGTGATAATAAGTCATTTGAAACCTGCAAGTTACGCTGCAATTATCCAGTGCTATGAGATGGTGAAGCGATCAGTGAAACCGAGACTTGATTTGAAGGATCTGATGCACAATCCCAAATTCTCGACTTTATTTGCTGGATTTTGCGCGACTGAATATTTATTGAAGATGGGCAGATCGTCAACTACTGCTATGAATAAGAAACAATACACGATGCTAGTAGAAGACAGTAATATCTACTTTGAAGGATTACTAGCTGAATTGTGAGCATTTCCAATTCTTTTTTTTTATTGTGATGGGTTGTCTGCCTTGTTTCTGGCCGAATGTTTCAATGTTGATGGCCGAGGCCAAAGTGAAACGATCCGTTGCCAGTAAGAATGCTGAAGAAGCAAATCATAAAATTGTCGAGATAAAAAAACGAATGTTAGCGAATATGCGACTTGAAAAGGATGGAAAACCTACAATGATCAATAAAACGGAGTATGACCTATTATTGATCGATTTTAATCAGGCTGCTTCAGAGTTGGCTCACTACAAGACAGAATATCAAGATTGGTCGATGAAAGAATCAACGTTACGATTAGGCGATAAAATAGATAGAGATCAAAAACTTCATGGTTCGATCAATAATGCTCTTCAACGAGTCAAAAAACATACAGAACAAGCTATCGCCAATCAAGATTCTGCTTCGGATATCGTGACTGGAGCAAGTGATGCATTATTAGATTATGCAAACAATGGTCAAATATCAGATATATCGCCAGCGGTCGAAGAGGTTTCTAATACTGATTTTCTGAGAGAATTGGTACGATTGAAACAGCAAGAACAAAAGAATATCGAAGAGAAAACAGAAGACGAAGAAGAAGAATCAGAAGAAGAAGAAGAAGAAGAAATAGAAAAAGAAGAAGTGAAAGAAGAAGTCAAGAGTATGTATAAGAGTGTAAAAAAAGTTGCAAATGTCGTATCCAGTTGAAACATGTATTATTACAAAAGAAAGATTATATGATACAGCATTAGAGTATGATACATTAGTTAGTAATAACCGGTATCCCGTGGCTCATTCAAGAAAGAGAAAATTTGTTGAAGAGGGGTCTGCTCTCTGGTATGATGATCGAGTCAATAAATCCACGCATATACTTGACGGTGTTCCTTTTTCTCTTGATTCGCATTTGATATTCGGAGGAGTGAATGCTGCTTCAGCAATTGTCGGGGAGGAAAAATTGATTCCTGTAATTGCGTGTGGTCCGACAGTTATTATCAATACTTCTCCTATCCCGATAAATGCTGGCACTCCTTTGTCCTTTGTATCGCCTTCTCCATTTATGGTGGAAGGTCTGGTTTCGCGAGTACCGCTGGCTACTGACAAAGTAAATGCATATAGAAGATTCGAATCTTCGAATATTTCGAATGAAATTGAATGTAAAGCTCATTCGTGTGGCTTTTTTTCAGGAGATAAGTATCAACCAATGGCTGATCATCCTCCCGAGGTATGCATTAGTGATGTACTGGCATTATCATCAGCCACTCCCAATCAGCCACTTCTCGTACTTGTGTTACCTTGATGGCACAAAAACCCAGCACCGCGGAGAATAAAAAATATGCCGACATTACAAGAATATCTGAATTTAGTAGAACTGAGGGCGACCGTGAGTTCATTAAGTATTACGAGCAAAAGAAAAGGGCATACGAGCATTATTCGAAATATGGCACTGTATTACCAGATATGTCATCAGATGAGCGTGAATTATTGGACTCATATTTCGAATACTATCCTGATAGTAGACCAAAAGACCCCAGTAAGATGCTTGTCGCTGCTACAAAATGGAAAGAAGAAGAAATGAAGAAAATCGATAAGACAACACCACTGACAGAAGAGGAACGCAAATTGTACGATGATTTGTGTCAAAAAGACTTTGAGCATATGACCAGAATGGAACTCGCACAGAGGCAGGCACTCAAAGACAAAATGGATTATCAAAAAGACAATCCAGTGAAATCCAAGGAAGCGCTATCTATTTCCTTGTCTGATGCAAATAGTTCCAAACCCCAAATTCCAGAAAAGTACTCGGACGAGGACGACCATTGGATGAAGTTATACAAGAAACGTACCCCCTCTCGTGAGACTGGGGCCAAATTACACGCCAGTGCGCTCGAATGGCGATCAACCATAGAGAAGACGCTTGAACGAAATAAGACTAAACCATTGACCGGAACTGATCTTGCAAACTACCAAAGAATGCTAAAAATGGAGAGAAATAATTTCGACACGGTGCAGCAGATGGAATTTGCATCATTTCAAAACCGAGCACAAGAACAGGAGCTGGAAAAGGAACGGAAACGGAAACAAGAAGAAGAGAAGGAAAGGGCAAAAGAACAGAAACGGAAACAAGAGGAAGAGAAGGAACGAGAAAGAGCAGAAGAGCAGGAAAGGGAAAGGGAACGAAAACGGAAACAAGAGGAAGAGAAGGAACGAGAAAGAGCAAAAGAACAGAAACGGAAACAAGAAGAAGAGAGGGAACGAGAAAGAGCAGAAGAGCAGGAAAGGGATAAGGAACGAACACGGAAACGGAAACAAAAAGAAGAGAAGGAAAGAGAACGGAAACAAGAGCAAGAGTTATTGGCTAAACAGAAAGAAGCACAAGAAAAGGATAAAGAGTTAGTGAAGGCATACGAGAACGAACACAAAACTGCTGGAGACAGCCCTAGTACAACGTTACGTAATGCTCAAGAATGGCTACATCAAGTGAAGCAAGATATCATAAACTATAAGAATACGCCATTGTCCCAGTTCGAAACTGACCAATATGACAAACTGAGAAGGATGAGTATTGATAAACTAAATATTGTGGGCAAGATCAAACTTGCTGCTTATCGAAACAGAGCAATGAGTGAAAAGAGAGTTGTTGACATTGACTCGAAACACGACGCTCAAGAGATGGAGGAAGAGGAGACACTCCAAGACAGCCCTGTTATCCGTAATGTCAAAGGCATTCCTATTGTCCGTGACAAACCCATCATAGAGTCAATACTGGATAAAATGGCGCATGTACAGCACTTAATTCTTGCTGACGTCGAGTTAACAGGAAAGTACGCAAATTTCAGACAAGCTAAAGGAGGAGAACTGTTCATTGAACCATCAAAGCATCGCGATCTGCCTAGTCGTTTAAGTCAGATTCCTAATAACACCTTGATCACGACCAATATTATGTGCAAAGTAAATGATTCAACAAATAGTCGAAAACGATCGAAAGTTGATGATAGCGTTGTACTGGAAGCCGATCTCTTGATGTCTGCTTTTGATCCTAATGGATCTGACACTATCCCTTTCGTCATCCCTGATCATTCGAAAACAATAGTGAACAACACATCCGTTTATGGTGGCGATACTCACTTCCAATTCGAGGGTGTGGCTTTGTATTCATCTAACAATAATGAAAGCACCGCTCCTACAAGAATCCTTCCTGGTGGTGTAATGGGTTCATGTGGGATCAGAAATATCTCTACTCAATTAGTCAGGACTGGTGATTTACTGTCAGTGGTTATGAATACCTCCATTAACGTTATAGACGAGGCTGGGCAACGAAAACCTGCCGCGTTTATTGAATCTCCCTCTTTTATGATCCCCGATCTGATGTGTTTGACCCCGGCTCGACCAGGAGGTCCCATCTTAGCATTGGTTCTTCCTTGATATGTAATATTTTTTGTTTGTTATTCGAAAATGGCAATAAATCCAGATCCAATTATTGGTCAACGAACAAATACAATTAATGTGTTTTATGAAACTGGACTTGATGTGAAAGAAGGAGAAATTGTGATGATCGATCCTGAAATGCAGTCGACGCCCGAACCATGGGAGCCGCATCAATATCCGGCTCCTACTGGTCCGTGCACTACTCATTGGAAATTAGGGTATCGAATTGTTGGAATCAGTCCAATCAATGTCGAAGGATCCAAAATACCTAAACTGTACCCATGCGTGGTCAGTGGAAGTTTTGCAGTGCCAAATTATAGTGGTCGGATCATAGAACCAGGCGATCGTTTGATCGTTGGCCCTAACTCTAAACAGACAAATGGTAAACATACGGCCACTTTTCATCCAATAAATCGACTTGCATTCAAATTATCCGCTCGTAATTTGCATCTTCCTATTCTACGAGGCGAGTATCCAGATCTGGAAGTTTTCGCGACAAAGTTTTGTCCATCGTTTACGCATCTCCCTTTATATGCATCTGATCCACACTTCAAATGGGAAACTCTAGAACAGAAAGATAGTCACAAACACAGAGAACTCGAGTTGGTGAAAGGTGCACCAGATGTAATCACGTCTGCTTATGACATGATGCGATCTAGCATGGTGTGCGCCAAGGCGATCAGCAAAGGCGGAAATGGACAATTTGTAACTATAATTTTAAGATTTTGATTTATTGACTCTTTGTAGGCAATGTTAGCGTATCAGCTACCCATATATTTTCCAGTTTCTTCAACGAAGTTGCTACATTTGTCAGATTCGGATACAAGTATTTGTAAATTATATATCCAATAAAAATGAGCAATGTTGCTTGTGAAATGAATGCCCACCAAGCTATTTTCATCAGATCAACCAATTGATACACAACATATCCCATACACCATCCCGATTCGATACACCACGGCAAGAATGGGACGTGATCATGAAACTCGGTCAACAAGGTTTCTTCGAATGCACGGAATCGAGGAGAAGTCTTGATAAACGCCCGCTTCTCGATGCAAGTGATACCATTTAATCGCTCCGTTCGATCTTCGTGGCTTATATCAGCATTGTCGCAGTAATGACGAATCACTCGCTCTGCTTCATGGTAAAGACTGTAGTAGTAGGTTTCCTTTTCTGCCATCACTACCAACACATGTCGAACGTACAGAAGAATCACGAAAACCAATCCTATCACCAGACACGACAGAATAGACGCGGATCCATTCTTCAATGCACCAATCGCGAGTTTGTTGTTTTTACACATTATTTTCCTATTCAGTCTGAATTATTCATATGATTACTCTTCGAATTGTATGTTCATATGAAGAAACAAATCGCAAAATGCCTAAACCAGCTCCAATCCGTCTAAGAGTACCCGAGCCAATCCATTTACGCCATTCTATCATACGCAAAATTGCTCGACGTGTCGGCAGCAAACGGGTGTCCAGTCACGTGTACCCTAAATGCACCTCGCTCCTCACTTATTATCTTCAGACCATGATCAAAGACGCTATCGCCTATTGTGAAAACGGCAGACGAAAAACTGTAAATGATAAAGATATTCGACACGCACTTGCGTTACACGGCATGTCAATGCATCGATAAAGTTTCTTTTTTTTTTTTTGTAAACACTTTTCATGGAACGCGTAATAGATTATCTGAAAATAAATGATTGTGCCGATCTCGAAACATTATTTAAAGTATCTCAAATTGATTCAAAGGAATTAAATGATTTATTGAGAAGAAAGGTCATTGCTAAATACGAAGGTGAAAACGCCAAAACGAAGAAACCTGTGACCATGTATTATCTCTGCGATAAACCTGTCGAAATTCACATTGATGCCGATATTCGCGCTCTCTTTGAATGGGCACGCACAGTGATTGAAGACATCCCAACACCGATCGAGATCCAAGAAAGACAACGTCTTCTAAGTTATACACCAAGAGTAAAGAAACGAAAGAAACAGTCAAAGCTGAAAACGAAGTTTAGTAATGAGCATTTAAGGAATAATCCGAATTTTAGTTTTCTATTTCAAGATCAAGTTTCCTCTTCTTAGATTGCATTGATTCAAATTGATTAATGATAAATTCATAATCAGGTCGAGAATCAAATTGTAACGTCTTGATGTAATTAAACACCTTTTCAATCGCTTCAGATCCTTGTGATACCTGTTTAATATCAAACTCTTCTTTGATTTGTTGTATTTTAAGCTCCTTTTTAGGTAATCCTTGCCAAGGGAGACGGCCATTCAATAACACAAGCAGTGTATACATTAAACTCTCGAAATCATCTTTGCGACCTTGAGCGTGTCCTTTGTGAGCAGATAAACTGGCGTATCGAGGCGTGCCTACAAAAGAATGATTATCACTAAATGGATCATGAATACCATTGGAAATGATTCTTTTGGCTACTCCAAAATCCACTAAATATAATCGATCATCGGTCAATGCTCGAAGAATGTTTTCCGGTTTTATGTCTCGATGAATGATTCCTGCATCATGAATAGTCTTAAGAATCAATGTAAGTTCAGCTCCGATTTGACCTACGCGAGACAAATCGCACATCTCAGTGATCAATGATCGACCCAATAATTCCATCATGATACAACTGTCGTCCTTAACATGAAGCAGTTGGTAGACTTTTGGAACTCCGGTTTGATCTTTAAGCATATTCAATATTTCGAATTCGCTGGCTAAGAATTGCTTGCATTTCTTCTTTGAATGCTTGATCGCGACTGGAACTTGATTACTGTCCCACATGGCTTTGTACACCGTTCCGAACGATCCTTTGCCCAACTTTCTATACTTTGAGAAATCCATGTATATATTTTTTGTCAGATGAAGTAATCGTTTTTTTCCCACAAAGTTTATTTTTATCTAAAGATTTGGTTTTTGTCTCAATAAATCACAATCTAATGGGGATCAAAGGTTTTTTTTTGGAAATTCTGCCTTTGATTTTTGGCGAAGAATGGAAAGATCCAGAAATTTCAAATGTTTCTTGTGATTGTATAATTTTAGATGTTCCAGGCCTTATTAACAAGCTAGCCGTAAACGAAGAGAAACAGCCCTTGATTACCTCGCGCGAGGTCGGACGACGACTCACTTTGTTTGCCAAACAGTCTGCGAAGAGTATTGTGTTCATTAGCGATAAGTCAAAAATCCCTTTGTCATTGAAAGATGCAACCAGAGCAGAACGAGCAGCCAGACGAGTCGATCCTTATGTTGTTTCAAAATTCGTTTCTGGTGGAATGATTTGCAAGGATCAAATACTGCCATTTGATCCAGCACGAGTGATGTTCGATCCTGATTCCCGTTTGAAATTATATCAATACCTTCAAGAGTACCTTCAAACCGCCGATATTCCGTTCGTCTATTCAGATCTTGATGGATGCGAGAAGTGCACCATCGACAAGGGTACAAAAACTCCTTGTAAATTGTTCTCAGAGGATTTCGCAGAGGCTGATCATGCGATCGCATACATCATATCCGTGTTATTGTCAGACAAAGCCAATCGTAAATTTACCGTGCGTACGATCGACTCAGATGTGGTAATGATTCTGCTCTGTAGATTCTTCTCTCACTTGAGAACAAGAACGATCGAAATCCGAATTGATCGAGCAGATGCCAAGCATGGATTCGTTAATTTGAATCGAATGGCTGATATCTTGGCTGAGCGTGCAATCCATCCGTACACGATGTTGGGAGTATGTGTTATCGCAGGAAACGATTTCTTCCATAAGAGTTTTTATTCACACGGTGTAGGAATCGGGACAATCGTCAAAGCAGTCATATCTCGAAACAAAGATGTGAATACTAGCACGACATACAACCTGGTACAGAGTCTATTAGCAATCATTCGAGGTTGTTCTAGAAGCGAATATGTTCCAAGTAAACCAGAACAGAGACTGGTCGCGATTAAAAATGACGTCGGCGGATGGAATAAAGTAGACAATCCTTATGTTTTGTTTGAGAAAGTTTTTTTGTATTTTACCGAAAGCGAATAAACTCTGTTCATAGTTCATTCTAACAAGGAAAAATGGATCAACGTCAGATTATTTTCTTTATCATCGGACTCGTTTGTAGCTTCATCTATTTGTACATATTCGAATGCTCGTCAAAATATCTGTTGTTATTCGCGTTGGCCCTTTATCTCATCGACAAACGATTTACTGAATGTGACAAATGCCGTAATCATCAAAAGAAAAGTTCTTAATAAATGTGTATATGCATTTCTCTGTTGGTGTATGTAAAATGAAAGCGTCACTCGCAGACGTTCTTGTTTTGCTTGTCTCGTTCATTTTAGTGGTTGGATTCAATATTAAATACCTCGTTTTTATCCCAGTCGTTGGTTATTTTATTATTCGCTTAGTGATTGTTTTATCCGAGTATGATATGCGCGACTCGCATTCTGAATAAACCATGGAGCATGATTCGGGTAGCGGAGTAACCACCACTATCAACTTTCAAGTCGCGTCTGTCAATAATGAATCGGAATCTGTCTATTTCGGACAAGGAGATGCACTTTTCAGAATGTCTGATGAAGATTTTAGCAGCGATGCATTTGAAGGAAACATACCTGTTGGTACATATCTAACCTTGTCAGATATGAATCACCAATTGTTAAAAAAACATGAACTTAAATCAAGAAACGATTATTACACCTTGGCACAAAAAATCGCATTTCTCGGAGTGATATTAGCCGATTCGCCTAAATCTAGAACCAATACACTTACTGTTGCCGGTAGCGGGAAGTGCGAATTATCAATCAACTACTGGGGACAAATAAAAAAACGCGAACGTTTATGGTTCGTCTTGCTCCCCATTCAAACAGATGGTAAAGAACCTACTCATGCGCAAATCGTTCCTTATTCGTGTCAAACATGTCCGCCACCATCATTCGAGTTTCCAGGCAAAAAGGCAGACTCATTTGACACGATGCGCAGTCAAGTTCGAGCAGCGACGACAAAAGAAGAACACGGAGAAGCTGCGTGTATGCTGTACTCGATATACGCTGGACGATGTGAAGACCCTGGCACAGTGATCCTCTCGTCAACAGATGATTATCTGAGTCTTGTGCCCAACGATTTGTTGATCAAGACAGATCTTCATTCACACAAGTCTTGTTTGTCATCTGTTCATCGTTTTTCGATGTTTATTGATGGTCGTCCCGAGCTTTAAATCGCGTGTGTATTTTAATTTCTCGAGAAAAGACCCCAAGAATAAAATGAGACAACGTTTCCATGATACAATACATAACAGAGAAAGAGCTCGTTTTTGTGAATCATTACAATATATCTTAACAGGAAACCGGAATGACACACACGAATTTGTATCCATGCTGAGTCTTGTTACTTGGGTCGTTGTAACGATATGGTTGATCTTTACGACTTGGTCTTATTGGACAGAGGTATGTCGTGGATGTGACAAATGTATTATCCCAGAAGGCGAATGTGGAAATTTGATCTCTACGCCATCCGGAGATGTATTCTGTACTAAATTGAACACGTATCTACGACCTACTGTTTCGTCTTTCTCTGTGGCTACTTACACAGAAACGATCGACATGTGCAAACAAGAATGTCCATTACGATTTTCGAATACAGTGAAACTCAATTACACGAATGTGAACACTGGGCATCAGATAGTCAATCAGCATCTCGACTATGCCGAATCAAAGTGTATTCAATTGAAAATGTTGACACGAAATCCTAACTGTAATAATGTATGTAAATAAAAACCAGATCTTGTTTGCTCACAATTCATCGGGATTTATTTTTTAACAAAAATAAATCGCCACGGGTTAGAAAAAAAAGTAAAGTAAATGGATAAAGAAATATTCATCAATAGTCAGAAGATCATTGTACTAGAAGAAGTACCTAATGAAGAATTTGACGCTTGGTTAAAGACAGACGATAAAAACGAAGGATACGAAGAGTTTCTTGCTAGAATGCAAAAAGAAATCACTGGACAAGAATCTAAGATTATTTTAGACGATGAGCTCCTTGTCCAGGAAAAGCTCCAAGCTGAAAAAGAAGAGATGAATGAAATCAAAGGGGCTAAGTTTCAAACTGAAATGATGGAATGGAACGAAAAATTCCTCGCCTGGGAAAACGAAACACAAACAGAAAATTGTATGGACAAAGAAAACGAGAAATCAAAAAATGTCAAATAAAGAAACCGAGTTACTGATTTTTAGACACAATATCGTTTTTAAGTTTGGATTGAGTTCCCCTATTGAACGAGCGATTGCAGCGACTGTATTTGGAGGTACATACACTACTGAGGATCACGCAGGTCCTACTTCAGTCTCGTTTACAGGAGATGTGAAAGCGACATTCCGATTGTTCAAAGAAAACAAAGTGATTCTTTCTGGGTGTAAAAGTCTTACGGCCGCACTGGTCGCGATCTGGAATTTGTGTGCTAGAATCACACTCGCGTTGTCGACACGAGGAGTGATTGAACGCATCTCGCCTATCAACATCACCAAGACCAATACGCAGGCAGTCGGTTATTTTCCATTTACGCTAGATTTGAAACGATTGGCTACCATGTTTCCAGATGTCACTTATTCTCCAGAAAAGATCGCTCCATGTCGAATACGGTTCAATCTCGGTCGTAAGATCACTTGTTCAGTGTTCAAGTCGGGTGCGATCGTGTGGATGGGAGGAGATGATGAATTGATTTTGGAAACTTCAAAACTGATTAAACCGGCACTACACGAATGTAGACTCACAGCAGTCGACCCGGCGTCTAAACGAAACATTCAAGTCAGTGAGTATGGGAGTGCGGAAATCGATCTTACTGAAACTATGTACAAGCGAAGAAAGAGAAGAGAATTCAGATCAAAAGTTTAATAAAATTTCCATTTCAGGATGTTTTTGTTCTTTCGCTATATCCCGCGGAGTCATTCCTTCTGTATCCTTTGCATCAAGTCGCGCACCTTTGGCAATCAATAACTTTGCAATTGATATACGATTGTAGAAAGCGGCCAGATGTATTGCATGATATCCATCCTCATCTTTGGCGTGTACATTGGCTTTTTCGAGCAAAATCTTGCATATTCCTTCGTATCCATCGATAACAGCGATCATCAAAGGAGTATCCTTTTCTTTCGTGGTCGCTTCGACATTAGCTCGTCGATCAATTAATAACTTACAACATTCTTCCTTATTTTCACGAACTGCGATAAACAAAGGAGTATCACCAACCCCGTTTCTGAGATCGATGTTGGCTCCGCCGGCTAAAAGATAACTGGCGAGATCACAGGCTCCATATCTGACTGCATGATGCAACAAAGGCTGGATCTCGCGTTTGTTATTGGTTTTAATAAATAATGGGAGAGCTCGAGCGTTCGCAGGAATAAGATCCTTGGCTTCATTGAACTTCCCGTGCTCGATCAAATCGAATAGCTTGACCTTGATCCTCCTTCTCACTTCCACTTTCTTTTTCTTTACCTTTACTTTCTCCTCAGGCTCGGACTCGGTATCCGATTCGTTGCGCAACGACAATAGAGATTTCATCTCGGTACTTTTGGCTAGATCAAAAGGAGTATTCCCTTTCTCGTCTTTAACATCTTTTTGCGCGCCTGCTTCAAGTAATATTGTGGCGATCGAAATATCATTAGCAGCACAATGCAAAGGGGTCTTTCCTTCTTTATCCCGTGCTTCTAAATTGGCTTTTCTGGAGATTAACAACCTTGTCATTTCTTCTTGACCCGCTCGAGCTGCAGTTAATAGAGGAGTTTCTCCAAATTTGGGTTCTTTCAATTCGATTCCTGCTCCTCCGTTCAAGAGATACTCGACAATTTCACAACCTCCCTTTCTCGTTGCGTAATGTAGTAGGTAGCGCACTTTGCCACCTACATCGTACGCGAGAAGACTACTTCGAGCTTCAGGAGGAATGAGATCCTTGGCTTCATCAAATTGTCTGAGTCCAATGTGATTAAATATCTTGCCCATCTCGATCTTCTCCTCTGGTTCATCGGGTAGCATCTTATTGAGTTGATTCAACACAGTGTCCTCTATAAACGTTCCATTCATATGACACTTTGGACACTCTGCACCCAAGCCTGAATCCGCGTTCCTCTTTTCTATTATGGTTCGACAGGCCAAACAAATGACATGATTACAAGCGTCGAGTCGATGTGCTGATTGAAGACGAACAGAACACACGCAACAATGAGTCTTCTCTGCCAGAAACATCATCACATCTGCGACTACATTCCGATTACTCAAGACCCACTTCGCTCGTTTTGCCAACTGTTGCTCTTTGAATCTGTTCTTCTTCTCTACCTGCTTACTATTATCTGATATCACACGATACTTTGGTTCTACTTTGGGCTGTTCGATTATCTCTGGCTCATCATCACGCAGATCGTGTATAAACTTTACTTCGCTCATGTGTTATCATGAATTCTTTGAAATATATATAGTGTCATTTAATCAATGTTTTTTTTCAAATAATAAAGCCATTTCTTTGTTTGCATAATCTAAAGCGGTGCGTCCATAATTATCCTTCAGATCTTGCGCACCTGCTAACAATAAGAATTGAACCAATGGTACATTTTGAGTCAAAACAGCATAATGCAACGAGGTGAGCCCGCGACAACCACCAGCATCGATGTTTGCACCTCTTCGAAACAACAATTCACACATTTTTAGTTTCCTCCTCGAGGCTGCATACAAGAAAGGAGTCTGTCCTGTCATCTTGAGTTCAATGTCGGCTCCTCCATCCAAAAGGTATTCAATAATTTCATAACTTCCCTTCAAGATTGCAAAATGCAACAGATACCCTTTATTCGGACTAACAAGTCTCAAAGGAACATGTCGAATCTCAGGAAGGATCAATCTCTTAGCTTCTTCGTGCTCGCCATTACTGATCAAACTATACACCATCCTTAATGTCCTCTGTGCTATCGTTGTTTCGTATTTTCGCTCCATTTTTATTTTTCTGTACAAGCGAAATCATAAATATAAATCAATAATCGATAATCATACAACCAAGGTTTAAATAATAATTTGGAAAAAGGAGAGGTAGATAGTCCGTCATGAATCGGCGTGCCATCCACAATCGAGGTACCGTCCACAAATTCAGATGTGATAATATTTGAAAGTATCTCAGATACCTTCGAATCGGCTACCATTGTACGCTTGGTCGAACCTTGATCAGACTCAATCTTGCGTTTCGGATTCTTCTCTTCGTCAATCATACAACGACGAAACGCGTATACAACATCTTCATCATCTTCGTATACTTCTTTCCTCTTCATCATGAAATGAACATTTTAATAATTTCACTTCA
>ERZ1292630.2012-Hain-H41-02um-R3-2012-length-19302-cov-7_pt1 | contig 19302 bp, 10 predicted proteins | sample MGYA00564408_ERZ1292630 | MGnify/ENA primary metagenome ERZ1292630 (study PRJEB36523, sample SAMEA6512641) | groundwater metagenome | collected 2019-01-08 | study: AquaDiva: Metagenomics assemblies of 32 groundwater samples
GGGCTGTTTTTTCTGCTCTGAAGGCAGTGTTCCACAAAACGCGGCACAGGCTTTATATTTGGCGGTGACTGGCGGAGAAAAAGTAGTTTCTCAGAACACTGCCACCATTCATTAATGCATCGACAAAACCCTAATCCGTCCCACCCCACATCACTAATGTACACAACTACAACTTGTTGCGACTGCTGCTCGTAGACATGACGACCAGCGACGGGGCGCACCGTCTAATGCGGCCGGCTTCATCGACGTACATGCGGTGGACCATGGGGAGTGCCTCCTCGGCATGCAGCAATACCGACGCCTCGTCGTCGCAGCGTCGCGGTTGCCCCGCGGCGGTCGACGTCGTCTTGGCCATCGGGGCAAGATTGGCATCCATGAGCGCGAGAACGGATCTCAACGACCGCCGGTCACTACGGCTGCCACAGCCGCGACCGCCGGCAGGACCGCAGACGACGACAGGCTCTTGCGACGAAACTGGAGAGACGGCCGCAGTCTGCTGCATCGCACGGGCGCAGATGTCCGCTGCGTGCCTGGCTAGGAACACAGGGCAAAACAATGGCGCGCCCCCTAACGTCAAGCCACTATCAGAGTTATCTGCCGTTCCGTGTGACCAGTTGGCACAGGTGGCGTCGGCGGACCAAGTGGCCCAGTGCCGCAACAGCTCCAAGCAGCCCTCTTCAAGCCGATTGATTCGCGAACGGCACCGCACCGCCGCAACGCATGGTTCCTCGTCATCAATGCTTGCGGACACTGATCGGTGTCGCGGGAGGCCTCCCGTGCACGACGAATCAAAGTTGGAATCGGCTGCTTCCGCAGTTGTCATCTTCTCTACCACATCGGGGATGGCCGACGCAGCCACGAAACGATCCAGTTTGATGAATAGATGAGGCCAGCGAGCGCACCACACCGTTGCGGCGCGCCGCGCGATGCTCCGGGGATGACACAATACAGACACCAGATCGGACATCGAGGTATCTGTGACCCAACTGCCGAGCACCGTGTAGGCGACTTGAACGGCGTCACTGAAGGGCACAACCGTCTGCTTACCTAGGGAGGGAGCGTCCACCAGCGGACGGCGGCAAAGGGGACAACCCGGAAGACGCCGAGGGACGACGGCGGGCCCGACCGAGTCGGGGGTCCCCGTAGTTGCAACAGACGGCGCGCTCACACACCATTCAGCCAGGCAGACGCGACAAAACGTGTGTTGGCATGGAGCGGACACGGGCGAGACGAATGGCTCCAAGCACAACGGGCACGACGTCGACGCCATCTCGTTGGAGGCCTGTCGCAGACCGCCCTCGGACAGCCGGCGCTTGCGTCGAACCAGTACCGCTGCTGCCGCTGACCGAGAGTCGGCGTCCAACGGCCGCAACGGAGCGGGTACCCCCAGGGGAAGCTTCACGGCGTCTCGCCTCCCGGCAATGTCACCATCTGCAGTAGTACTGATCGGCTTGGGCCGTCGCCGCAGGTCAGGCATGCTGAGGGACCGCGCCGGGACGGTGGTGACTGCTGCACGACGTCGCTCGTTCATCCGGTGCCGCACAAAAGTTGCCGCTTTAGTTGTTCTTCGGTCGGGTCCAAAACAACAACACACAACAAGATCTATACGCCCCCCTTAACCGGCGGTCACCTCGTCGTTACGGCGGTCACCGTGTTTTCAGGGCGGTGTGTGTCACGCGACGTCGACCCCACCGAAGCACCGGATCAGCAGCCGATGCAGCACGCCCTGAATGTCCGTTTCCGCCGCGTCGCAGCAACCGCCTGACACGACTGCGGAAGGTAACACCGCACCATCCTTCCAAATGGGATGAGTTTGCTGCACCGTCGACGGAGGATCGTCCGCGATCGAGTACGCCGTATCACCGACGAGGCCACAAAGCTCTCGCAATGCCGATCGACACAGCCACATCCTTCTTTTATCCGTCGATTCCAAGTCCGCGAGGCGCGAAAAGACACCGCTGCAGTCATCCTCATCTGTCCCTTCGCGGTCACCAACCTTCGTGAGGCGCTCGTGAAAGACCGCGTCAGATTCCAACGCCACGATGGGAGGCTCGTTTGCACGAACGGTTTCGTCGACGGTTTCGTAAAGCATTTTCAGGGAGTGCAAAATGGGATGCGACAACGGGGATGGTGTGTCGGAGGGGTGCGGTGGCACCAGCACCTCATAGCCGACGCGCTGGATCGTCCACAGACACTGAGCGGCGAGGAGGGCGCGGCGGCCAGCCGTGTCGGCCACATCGGCGCGGACATCGGCACGGGTAGAGCAGTCAGAATTAGGAGGCTGCGTCTGACAACCACGCGATGGCAATTCGCCGCCATCGCGTTGCCGCAGTTGCGAACATTCGTATTGTATCAAGCGCTTGGCCTCCACGTGAAACCCGTAGATCGCATTGATGAGTCGCACGTATTCCATTTGGTCGGCGTCGAGTTGAACGAGATGAAGCGATCCCTCGCCCGTGTTGCTCGCCTCCGACACTCGCGGCCGTGATGCCGAGGAGGATGTGATCGATGACGACGACGTATCGAGAGCCGACGATGACCCTCTTTCGTCGATGGAGAACGGGCAGCAGCGCACACGTCGCGAGAGCATCAGGCAGGCGACGCGCAATATGTTCATGCACATAAGCGTATGGCACATGATGGCGCTTCGAGGGTCAAAAACGGGGGCAATCGATGCCGCGAGAGATGGGAACAACGCACTCGGCAAATGGCAGAGGATGGCGGCGGCGTCATCGCCGACGATAGGAGGGGCATCATCGGTGGAAACGTCGCTGGCGGCTGCTGGCGGTGCTCGCCGTGGCAACAACAGCCCGCGCCGCACGGTGTGCATGAAGAGCAAAGTCATGACGGGGAGCGCAGGCTGGCGCCACATCCTGCGGGAACGCATGACGTGCCCGAAATACATTTGTTTCTCGTCTTCGAGAAGAGTGGCTACCGTTGGCACCACATCCGCATCTCCTCCGGCAAACGGACGAGCAGCGAAACACGAATCTTCGGCGTCGGATGCGGCAAGGGTGTTCACGAACACGTGCATCGCACGCACGATCACGCTCTCGGCGGTTACGTAATGCTTCAAGCTACCGTGGACGCCGGCTGCTCGCAGCGACACGAGCATGACGTTGGAGAGCAGTCGCAACTCCGTTACGGGCACGTCCATTCGACGGCCGTTGATCAGTCCGGTTCCATCCGGAATACCATTAGTTGTGCTACTGATGGGGACTTGCGTTGGCACGGTGGCATCCTTCGCAGCGCCCTTGTCGGTCGCCGTAGAAGTCGGCTGCTGAACCGCCGTGGTAGTCGCGGCCTTGTTGCCTCGTCCTGGAAGTGAGAAAGAGTCGAGCCGAGACTTGAGACGGTCGGTGAAACTTCGCTGCGGCGGCGGGACAGAAGAACCGGCGGCTGCGGTGGCGACAGGAGGGGTCTCCAAGGAAGGCTTCGTCTCTTCGCGAACCGCCCCACGCTGCAGGTCGGCGTCAGCGCATGCGCGGCCGGGGCCGATCTCGAGGATCATAGGGCAGCATAAAAACTCCCCCGCAAGGTCCAAATAATCAGCCGCCACCTCTCGGCACGCAAAAGCGTCCATCCAATCCGCGGTGTGGCGCAAAACTTCGGACACCCAAACGGAATGGCGGAAATTATGCGGAATCGCACCAAGGTAAGTCGTCCCCGACGTCACGACGAACGCTGCAGCATCCGCACTTCCACCCGATGCGACGGCGCCGTCAGTTTCTTGCAATCCGCCGGCCGCGGAGGCGGAGAGGAACGCCCCCGCCCAGCGTTGCCGGCTGGGCAACGTGTGTAACCAAGGCCTCTGACTGACATCCAGCGGCCCGGTTGTCGGGTCAAGGTAAGAAGCCGGCAACACGATCAGAGCAGGAGGAGGAGGAGCACAGCAGAGTTGGGCGCAGGCCTCTGCACCTCTCAGTGACAAGCGGTTAGCGAACGCGGCGGCGCGAACCCACAAGCGTTGGAACGTGACGTCTGCGGCGCCGGTGGCGCCATATGAGAGCACGGCATCGTCCACGAGGGCTCGACAAGCTGTTTGGATGCATTCGCACGCTAACAGCAACGCGTCGCCAGACGCCGACGTCGCACTCTTCACGGCGTTGGCCTCGAACACAAAGAAATGGGCCGCCGCGAGGCGCAACGCGTTGGCCTCCGTGACGCCGCGGCGTAGCAACCTCAATGCGCGACCCTGCTCCATGCACACCAGCCCGAGCAAACGGTGAGCGGCATGCCAAGCCGGCACGCAACTCACCGAAGCCGTCAAACTGGTCGCCCCACCGCATTCGGTCACGATGGCGTCCTCCACGTCGTGGTACAAAGTGCGGCAATCCGCGACGCACCGCTCGCAAACCCCCATCGCCTGTTGGCGGTGCTGCGCGCCCGATGTCAATTGCCCCACGACCGAGTTTTTCAATTTCGACGCAAGCGATGTGTTCGACGCGGCGAAGGACCCGACCGTACCATTGCTAAGCGGCGCCTGGGCCATGTTGCCGTAACTAGTCGTGGCTTGAGAACTCCCCGCGGTCAATGTGCCGGCGACGGATATCAATCGCGCGGATACGTCACTGAGACGAGATGTGAACGTCACGAACGTCAAGGGGTCGCGTTCCATTTCGTATGATCTGTCGGAATGAGGACAGGGCAACGACGGCTGAAAAACGTAATAACAACACACCGATACATAACGCGGTGTGCATGTTATGGTTGTGGCCCGCCTTTCAAAAAGCGTACCGGTCAGCGTTGCGAAGCCGTCCTATCACACGAAAAACACATTTTCATGCTCATCGTCCGTATCTCTCTCCCCACTCCCGTTTTCTTCTCGCTGCCTGTGGTTGCAGCTAATCTGACGTTGCAGATGCCGATTCGTAATCTGCGTTGCCGAAGCATTGTTAATGGTGGCCGCCGCCGCCGTGACCGTGGTCCCCTCCGCCGTGACCGTGATCCCCTCCGCCGTGACCATGATCCCCATGGCCATGGTCGTCGTGGCCGCCGCCACCGCCCGCGGACAGCTTCTTGAGCCCCTCGATGTACTTGATGATGCCGCTAAAGTCCTTCGACGCCCATTCCGCCGCTTGGCAGTGCTCCTCGTACATGGCCTTGGCGTTGTTGGCACCCTTCACGGTCATGCCAGCGCCCTCGGCCGCGTCGATCGCGAGGCCCAAGTCCTTCAGCATCAACTTGGAAAAGAATCCCCCTTCGTAGTCGCGACTGGACGGGACGTTAGGCGACACTCCGGGATACGGGTTGTACGCTTCGCTCGTCCAGCAGCGGCCCGTGCTCGTGTTGACCACTTTGGCTAAGGTGGAGGCATCCACGCCGAGTTTGGTTCCCATCAGCATGGCCTCGCTCACCGCAACCATGTGTTGGGCAAGAATCAAATTGTTGCACAACTTGACGACTTGGCCGGAACCGACTTTGCCGCAGTGAAAAATGTTCTTGCCGAGCGCGTTCAGCAGCGTGTTGGCTCGCTTGAAATTCTCCTCGTTTTCGGCACCAACCATGAAGGTGAGCGTGGCCCCGGCGGCGGCGTTGATACCGCCGGAGACGGGTGCGTCGACGATGAACGACCCCCCTTTCGTCGCCGCCACGGCACACAACTCCTTCGGCGTCTCGGGGTCAATCGTGGAGGAGTCGATCACCATCGTGCCCGGGAGCATGGTTTGAAAGATGCCCGTGCGCGGGCAGTAAAAAACCTCGCGGACAATTTTGCCGTTCGGCAGCATCGTGACGATATTCTTGCAGTGCCGCGCCACCGCGGCGGGGCTAGCATGCACGACCACCTGTTTCTTGGCCACATCGGCAATCTGCTTTCGCACGTTCTCCACAGAGTCGCGGTTGACATCGTAAATGTGCACGGCAGTCACGTCGGCGTTGCGAAACAGGTTGGGAGCCATCCGAGCACCCATTTGACCTAGGCCGATGAAACCGATCGCTTCACGGCACACCGCCGAGTGGCGCAGCATTTTGTGAATATTATGTTCCCTTGTTGCAGCCTTCAAAAAACACATTTTGAATGTGACGTGAATGTGGCGTCGCTGGAAAGAGGTTTTTTCCCCTCCCCCTGAGGGGCGCTAACTGCGGCGAGACATGTACAAAGTGTCCGTGACAAAATCACAACTCATAGGTAGGGTTGAACAGCCCTGCCAGGTGACCTGCCTTTTCTCGCTTGAATTGCTGATGCGACACCATGCGGTAGGACACTTTCGCGGTCCCGTCCGCAGACTCGAGCACAACGGGAACCCGACCTGGTGCCGTGTTGAGGTGACGCTCCAGCGGCGGTGGCACGGACGTAATTTTGTCCGTGTGCGACGACGCGGCCACCCGGTGCTGCCTTAAGTCATGTTTGAGCTGTCGATACGAATGTCTGGGCTGCGTCACGAGGTGCAAGGTGTCCGCGGTCACCAGGGGTGGTAGCACGGTCACCTCCTCCTCCTCCTCCTCCTCCTCCTCGTCCGCGCCATTGTTGTCGCCGACGTCTTCTTCACCGTCATAACTCCAGCGCTGCGAGCGGTTCGGTCCGACACGGTCGCGGCGGTCGTCCATTTGGAAGCGAGGCTGCATGGCCGCGTCCCCCTCGGAACGCAGTAACGCGGCGAGCGATGGGGTGTATTGATGCTGTTTACGCTGGCGTCGATTCCACATGGCGACGGCAAAGGGAAGCGGCGCAGCCGGAGTCCGCGGTGAAGTCCGACCTCGGGTCACGGTCGGCGACGGAGACGTCGTGCCGCCAGAAGGGTGACTCAGCCCCGGATAGGTCAGGAGAGGACTGGCTCCATGACGGGCACCACTTGCTGGACTCGCCCGCCTGCCATTCGACATCTGAGTTGAGTTTGGGCAGCAAAAAAAAAACGACCGTCTCTCTCTTTGCCGAAAACGGAATGAAAGTCTAGAAAACAACGTCACGATGCACCGCGCAAACGACCGACAACGCCCTTGAGCGGGTTTTGCGAGATGCAGAAACGGGTCTGGGGTTATCAGAGAGGCACGACACTAAACTAAAAAAAATGGTGTGAGAGTGGATCAGCATTCGCCAAAGTCAATGTTCGACTGCTGAAACGCCGCGACGGGATCTACCGGGACGGCGGCACCTACGCCGCTGTTTCCACCGGACACCACCGGGGGTGTGGCCCCGTCGACAAGCACAGCGGCGGGGATGAGTGACGGCGGCACGACTTGCGCGGAGGAAGGCGGACGACCGTTTGTGCTAGTAGCAGGAGGTACCGTCCCCAGGCTGTTGGAGTCCAGGAGATTCGACGAGCTAAACACGTTGGGAAATGAGGATCCTCGTGGTGGCAACGTCAGTGATTGCACCCGTTGTCGCGATTCGGCTAACGCCGCTCCAGGCGTCGTGGGACCCGATGGGGTGCTGTTTTGAGACGCACTGCGCAAGAGTGACGGGTTGAGGTTCAGCGCGCCAGCCGCGAACGAACCCCGGTGCCCTCCTGATCCGTGCAACGATGCCGCACCGTCTCCAGGACCGGAAATATCGAATCGCAACTCAATGCCGGGAAGGTGTTTCGCAATGTCCTTCTTCAGTAACGCCTCGACAACGGTCGGCAGCTCCGACGTGGTAAGAGCATTCGCCTCGCTCGCGTACGACACAACGAGCCGCGGAGCGCTGGAAAATTCCGCGGCAGCGACGACGTCGTTCGGGGCGCTTCTCGGCACGGCGGGGGGAACGGCAACAGGGGAAGCACCGAGTCCCATGAAGAAAGACGCTTGCTCCACGATCCCTTCGAGATCCATTTTCAACGCAGGATCGTAGCGTAAAAAGTACGATTCCCACAGTGTGATGTGAAGCGCCATCGGGGGCCGTGAGACGCCTGCGGCGACGATCGACGTTGCCTCGTCATCCTTTTCTGGTCGCTCTTCCCCCAATATCAAGTCATCGAGCGACGCAAGGGACATCAGGGTGTGGGCGAGAGTGGCGGCAGCGGCGGAGACCCCGCTGCCTTCTTCGCGAAGGCCGCGATTCGGCGATGCTGTGCAGGACGACGAGGAAGCGGCGCCGGCCGGGCGCCGATGGCCCTCACATCGACCAATTCGCAGCCGCCTATGGTACGGGGACGTCCAGATTGCCGTCGGATGATGTCCACTTGCATCCCCTGACACCGGAGGATCCGATGGCGATCCGCTGCGTAGGTGATGTTGTGGGTCAGACGTCGTCGCAATCGCAGCCTTAGACGAGATCCTCAGGCGATCGGCCACCTCCTTGAACGCCAACGGCAATACCGTCGGTGATAACGGCGGAGACGGAGTGGCCATCGCGCGGGCCGTGAGCTGCATGGCATGCGGGGACGCGTTGAGTGCATCAGTAGCAGTAGCAGCCGAAACTGCAGGCGGTCGCTGCGCGCCAGAGAACGGCGAAGCCGATTGGCCCCCATTCAAGCCGGCGGCGGTGTTGCTGGATAACCACTCACACAGCTCCCTGACCGAATTGCATCGGAACTCGGCGAACAGTCCGCTGCACTGCACGTCGGCTAACAGGATTAAAAACTCATCCGTGAACTCGAAGGCGTTGGGATGATTCGTCACCAGCTGTCTCACAGCGTCTAGGAACTGCAGGAAGATGGGGGCCTGCTGGTCACTCGTCGATGATGACCCGGGGTCATTGGGCGGTCCTTGCATCTTCCGCGCCCCGCGGTCCCGGGCGGCGGCTGTGTTGTTCGTGCCGCTGGGATCGCTGCTCATTGATGTGTCTTCGTCATCACAGCAATTCTCAACGTTGGCGTCGTCCTGAGCATCGTTCTCGGAATCGTCGGGATCCGCCGGGGCCGTTGTCTTCTCTGCCGCCCCGTTGCCGGTCTCCTCTTTGCCGACCTCCGCCTCCTCCTCATCATCGTCACTCTCGCGCGGAGGCGACGCCGTGGCGCGTTGTTGCTGATGGCCGAGTCCACCGCCTCTCGACCTGAGCATGTGCCCAAAGTGTACGAACTCCTTTTCACACAGCGTGCAAAACCCCTCAATCGTGCGGAAGTAAGGATCCACTAAAACTTCCGTGATGGCCGCGACCTGACTGGTGCGGTCCCAGCCGTCGCTGCAGTGGATGATGACGTTACGCGAACGCGGAAGCGGCCTGGAGGAGAGCGCCGGGGGCGCAGCATGCGGCGTATCCGCTGTCAATTCCAAGACGCGTGCAACGGCTGCGGAGGGGGCCCTCTTTTCCCCTGGTCGGCACACAACATCGAACGTCGCGTCCAAATCAGCCGTGCGCTCCTCGCCCCCACAGCCGCGCCGCCGCAAGTCGGCCGTGAGCGCCTTTGCCGCGATCAGACTCGCGCGTAGAAGCGATGCGACGAGTTGAAGCCAGGGCGTGACCGCGAGCACCCGACGCGACGGCATCTGACGGTCACCAACCAAATTGACTGCGCGATGGCCGCAACCCCGTGGCACCGCGTCGATCTTCAGCGACGCGGACAGACGATTGGCCACCCCTTTGGAAGCGGGCAACGTGCACTCCGTCGCGTTGGTGTTGGCTCCGAATGTCGTGGACGTCTTTTCTTGTACCCAGGCGACCCCGCCCGTGACGGCGTCGGTCCACTTCGATAGCCAACTCGGCGAACGAGGTGGAGTAAATTGCGTCGTAGCACGCGTTGTGCCGCGGGGCGCGATCTCCAACCCATCGGCGGGGAACGTCAGAGTGCCGTCGCCGTTCTGGCCCGCATCTGGCAACACGGCGCGGACCGAGGCCGAGGCCGCCGGGTCATCTTGAGGAACCTGAATCGGTCCGGTGACGAGGTCGTCGCCAAGCGCAGCAGCCGCCAGCGATGAGGAGGAGGACGCCGCGATCAAGTCCACTTCGATCGGCCTCGGCCCAAAATGGAGGTGGTGACGTCGCGCGGCCGTCGTCTCCGAGAGGAGCTTGCGCTCGGTCGCGAGCCACTTGAAAATGTCAAGATGAGCCTGGCGCACCGCGTGAATGTTTTCCACGTCGCAAAACACCACGTCGACGCCTGCGCCACCCGGTTCAAACCCCCCGCCGCGGCCAATCACGTTGCCACACGCCGCCAAGAAGGGTCGCAAGTCGAGAATGAGCACTTGCTCGTCCAACGGACTGGTGTGCTGGATAGCCGTCGTCAATTGCGTGGCGAGCAAGTCGACAGCGGACGATTGCGATGCTACGAGCTTGAGAAAGTGCGAGCGTTTTGGCTGAGAACAGCGAAACAAGGCGGCCTGCGTGGTCCGATGGAAGAACGTCATCGCCTGAAACCGGCCTTGTGTGCGGGAGGCCGCTTCCACCGACAGCTGCTCGTCCGAGATGCACTTGGGCACGATCACGGCACGGGGATACGACGGACACAGCTGCCAGTTGGAATTTGCAGCCGAGACACGGAAGTTTGTGGCGTTCACGCCCATGCGCACGAATTCACGGTTTTGGTCGAACAGGAACGAAGTGGCGGTGGGCGACGTTTGGTTGGACGACGTGCCGGAGTCTAGCGAAGACGGAGGCCGCGACAGCGTATCGTCAGGTTGAACGGTAACCGGACCGTTGCTGCCTGCAGCGACAATTGTTACCGGTGTTCGAAGGCCAACGGGCAGGTGAAAGTGCGGAAGGGGAGGTGCGCTCCCACCGATGCCGCTGGCAGAGGCAAACACACCGGGTGGCTCCATCGCCGGACGTGTTGCAGAGGGCGGTACCGACGGGAATCCTGACGATTGCCGCCCCGTTGGCGACCCCGCTGCTGTAGGGAGCGCGGCTGCGTCGGTTAACGCTAACACGGCGGTCGCATCGGCGCCAGCGGGCGTGGACGATTCGCACGACACGGGAACAACGACCTCCGATGGCCCGAGAAGGGGGGGCAGCTTGGCCATCACCGCTCTCAACATGGCTTCCGCGAATGCGCGGGGACACGGAAGCCGCCGGGCGAGTGTGGACGCGGTGAACACCACACCTGCCTCTTCGGCTGTGACTGACGGTGGAACGCCGGCAGGAGGGCGGCGATGGCTCACCGCACTAGGTCGGCGGCCCGCGCCGTCGGCATCAGCTCGTCCCTTGTTCTCGGGTGTGCTGCTCGACGTTGACCGATTTACCCGAGGCGCACCCCCGCGCACGGGACAAGCTCTCGTGGAGCGCTGAATGGCCTCGTTAAACTCAACGACGGAAGCCGATGCGGGAAATGCGAATAAAAACTGCCGCCCGTCGCGCAGGTCTACCCTCAGCGAGGTGCCGCCCAAAATGTCAACGTCGCGAATGTTATCCCGCGAAAACGAGAATGCCAACGTTGGCGACGTCGCCGAAGCGGTATGCGGAAAGTGCGCCGGAAGGGGTGCCCGAGGAGACTCGTTGCTGCCCCTACCCCCCTTGACCGAAGAATCACTGACATCGGCGAAGATGAGAAACCGCCCGGAATGAGGCGAATCCGGCGGAACCACGGCGACGGCGCCTGCAGCCGCGCTGGCCTCATCGTCGTCGAGCGTCGCGCCCGGCGGCACTGGGGCCAACGGGAAGTGGCCATCGGCGCCTGGAGGTGGCAGGAGGCCGCTGCCTGGGGTGACGTCGTGCGTTGATGGAGAGCGCGGTGGCGGAGGTATCCCTGCGTGAATGAGCGGAGGCGGCGGCGGGGCGCGCGTCGAGTGGTGATTTCCCTGCGCGGACCGTGGCTTGAGGGGAGTGGGGGCCCCAGTACTGGCCGTTAGCACAGGTCGGTGAAGCGACGACGGGACCCCAACAGCCGCGACGGCGGTTGTGCCATCCAGCATGCGATGGAGCGACGAACCCGAAAAAATGGTCGGAAAGGGGCGAGCGGGGGCGGCGTAGACTGGGGAATTGTAATATCCGGGCGGTTGTTTGGAAGGTGCATAACCTTTGAATGGCTTGGCCGGGTTCGCGAGGTTACCGATGGATTCAACAGAGGGAAATTTCGGCGGCCCGGTTGTCATCGCATATCGCGAGAGGGAGGCGCTGGAGCCACGGTGCGATGACGGTGGGTTCACTCCAGTTGGCGTTTGCGGTGCGCGCCGCCCTTGCGCTCCGTTCGAAACGATGAGCTTCTTGGCGTCTTCAAGGCGCCGTGTCGCCGCCGCCGGTGCGGAAAGACTGCGCATTGGATCTGCAACGCTCACGACCACGTCGCCATTCCCCGTCACGTAAACGGAGCATGCTCCGAAGTGATGATGCCCGGCATTGGTGTAGAAATGAGTGGTCGGGTGGCCGCTGAATTGGGTCGCAGTCGCCGAACGTTTGGTAGTGCTGGAGACGACCGGCGTGGGGGCGAAGTCCGTGAGCGCGACGCCGCCGCAGCATAGTTGTTTGACGTCGACCATGGTCGCGAAGCTTCCATTCAAGTTGGTAACGATACCGTTGCGAAAATCGCGGAACGCATTTGCGAAGTGACGCTTCGTAGTCGGGAAATGGTGCCTGGACTTGGAGGCTGCCACCGAAGACGCGATCGCATCGGGCTGCATGTATTCAAAGGCGTTGCAACTACAACTACTGTTACTCGCTCCAGTGGCCACCGTCCTCGCCAAAAAAAAACGTGGCGTGGATCGTCAACAAAGTCAGAAGCAATGGAGATGGAGGAATCTTGGCGAAGGGGGAACATGTATCATGGGGCAAGCAAAATCTAAAAAAAGAAGAACTACTGCATGAATCGTAAAGGTTTTTGTCACAGCGAGTCACCAGCTTCCGGCCGACGTTGCAGATGTGCTGCCGAAAAGCTGTCGTCGCATTTCCTGCGGCGTGGCGAGCGCGGATCCCGCCGGCGTTGTCGAAAACCCTTGGTAGTGGCGGCTAGTCGGACGTTCGGCAATTTTGCGTTCCAACACTTCTTTCACCACGCGCGGATGAATATTGCCTTGCATCGCGGAATGTGACACGCCGAGCACGCCGGTGAGGTAGGAGGACGAGGACGTAATGGCGGAGGAAGCATCGGCCCCAGCCTCACCACCACCACTGCTACGATCTCCATCACGGCCGCCGCCAGCCCCCGTCGTAAACGGCCCCTGTGACAGCCACTGCGCCGGTTTGGGTTCTTGCACCACGTAGGACGAGGCGAGTGACCGATCAACGTGTCGGCTACCACCACCGAACGTGGCGCCGCCGCTTCCGAGGCGCTGCGATACCGCGAAGTAACTGCTCGATGAGCCCGCGACCGTTGGGGCGGCGGCCGTCAATCCGTGCTGAAAGGGCATGTAGGGGTTGCCACCCCCCGGCAGGGACGTGGAAGAGTTGAATACCAACGCAGCCGTGTTGCCCACCGATGGCACGCCCCGGCTGGTTTGCCGGTCCAGAGACAACATCACACGCTCGCGGCCCATCGCTTCTTCGCGTTCGAAAAATCCTTGCATGGACAGTGGGTTGGTGCGAGGTGGAGCGGCGGGGACAGGTGCGGTGCCCTGCCCCTGCTTGATCATGCTGGTCTCATCAAAGGACACATTGCTCGCGCCGATGCCGCCGGGATGAGGTGTCGCAAACGTGTCCGCGGCGTTCGGACCCAGGGACATCGGGCCACCAGCCGCGAACGACTGTGACGACAGTTCGGGCGTCTTCGACATGGACGTGAAGGAAGCGTTGGCATTGACCGATTGGGGACCGGGTCGGGTCTGTGCTACGGCAGAAAGCGTTTGACTGTGCGGTGGACCCCCACCGCCCAGGCTCGACCCCGCTGCGCCAAGGTTCGGTTGTGGCGGACTACGGCGGACGGAGGCATCTTGCGCCTGCCACTGGTTCATCCGATCTTGCAGACCTTGTTTTTCCTCCTCGACGGCTTGCCAGCGAGCTCGCAAATAGTCCTCGTTGGCCCGCGCGACGGCAAGATCCCTTTCGAGGTCGAAGTAATGCGAGCAATGTACACACTGTGGCGGAACATCAGGAGGGCGCAATTTGTCGACCAGTGCGGTCGCCTGAAAGTACGCGAGCTCCGTCTCCTTGAGTCGCATACGAGTGGCTTCGAGTTCCTGTTCAAGCTCCAATTTCGCCTTGGCGGCGTGCTCGACGGCAGCGTCGCGCGCCTCAGTGGACTGCAAGTACTGCGAACCAACTTTAAGCAACTGCATCTCAAGCCGCTGAATTTGGAGGTCTTTCTCGTTCAGCTCACGCGTTTGAGCTTTGATTTGCTGCACTGCCCCTTCGCTCGACGCGTAGAGCAGATCAAGGCGGCGAGAATTACCCTTGTCATACACTTCAAGTTGCGCGCGCAAGTTCCGCAATTCTGCCTTGAGCGTACTATTCTCAGAGGCGACGTCGGACACGAGACCCTCCATTTTCACGGCAAGTGTCGTCGACACGTTGATCTTTCTATTCGATTTGCGCGTCGCGGTGTACACTTTTAACTTCTCGAAGTATAGCGACCGCATCCACTTCTCACTGGATGAAAACATGTAGGTAGCGACGCGGCGCGTGTCGGCTGTTTTGCGCGCCCACTCCTTCCAGCGCCGAAAGGACGTTCCTTGCAGCAGCGTCAACGTCGAACGTCCCAACAGTGACGCCAAGTAGCGGTTCTCACCCTTGCCGCCGCCCGGGGAACCCCCACCCGGGCCACCGCCTCCGGGTGCGAGCATCGTCGCCCGTCGTGCCATCATCTCGGCGGTGGGTTCCACACCGTAAGTGGAAACCAGCTTCATAAATAGAAGCTCCTCGGCGCCGTCGAAGTCGTCGAGGACGGCATCCACCATCGGAATTTTCGTCGAATCGTAGTACTCGTAAAAGCGACGAAGTCGATTTCCATAAATCACACGCACCGGGGCAAAGCACGGGGCGTCCTGTTCATCGGCAGACGACGTGGCCTCCGTGTCGATGCGCAGCCACACCCACGTGAGCCCATCTTCGGGCAAGTTCATCTGCTTCGGAGATAAGTTGACATGGAATGGCTCCTTCGTGCTCGCCACCGAGCTGATGTCTCGCGTCGCGGCGATGGCCTTGTCAAAACGAAGCCCCTTGGGCAGCTCCTGCCACGCCATCTTCGCCATAATCGTGCGTTCCAAGGTACCTCGGATGGGCGCGTTCATGGGTACGACCGCCGTGATGCGCCGCTTCTGCCAGTCGGCGATCACGTTGGGATCCGCTGCGACCAGAATGCGGGTTTGTAACGTTTTGACGGCGGGCTGAACAGCCGCGGCGGGTTGCGCTGGTGTCTTCGGCGGCGACGCGCCACTCGGCGCCTTCCCGGCTGGTGTCTTGGACGGCGGCCGTTGGGCAGCGAGCTCCTCCGCGGGGATGGCACCTCCCGCAGCAGGTGGTACCGCGGCAGATGGCGGCCGAGAACCAGCAGATGGCGTCGCACCCGTCGCGGGCGTCCGCCCGGCATCGGGCGTCGGTGGCTTTGCGGAAGCGTCGGGCGTGGGTGGCTTCGCGGAGGCATCGGAAGGCGTTGGCGGCTTCACAGTTCCGGCAGCTGGAGCAGCACCCTTGGCGTTTCCCGATGCCGTTGCTGGGGCCTTTCCCGTTGAACGCGCCGGCGACTTTGCCGTCGCGGCACCACCTGCTGATGGAGGCGTGGCCGAGGTTTTTCCGGCTACAGGCGCAGGACCCGCCGCGGCAGGACCCGCCGGTCCCGACCCCGCTGCACTTGCAGGGCGAGCGGCCGGTGATTTCGACCCCGCGGGTTTTGACGCGGGCGATTTACTTGCCGAAGGTTTGGCCACAGCGGAGGGGGTTGCTCGTCCCGCTGGCGCAGGTGCTTCGGCGGGTTGCGCAGACATTGAGCTACTGTATCTAAACGGGGGTGGAAGACAAAGACACACCACCAAAAGGACGCAAGGGATCATCGAGGAGGACTGTGGTGTGGGTTCCTGCACACAGACAAACGGCAGTGTGAGAGCATTGCAATGTTAGCGCTGGTGCTGGCTCTTGCCGGGTGGCGGGAGACCACCGCGCCGTGGTTGTGACGTTGTCGACGATGCATCTTCCCGACGAAGCCGCAGGATCAGCAAGAGCGCGTCCAGCATCATGAAACTCACGACGCCGATCAGCGCGGCCACGATGCACTCGCTCTGCGATGCGCCCCGGACGTAGTTCAAGTAGTAGCCCACGACACCACCCGCCAACGACATTAACCGCATGTCGAGCCCGATGGACACGTCCTTCATGAACGTGCCGAACGTTTCCGGCGGCTGACCATCGCGCGCGGACTGCAATGCGGCGGGCTGATCGAGCCGTCCGCCCAGGTGAACGCTATGGTTGCCAGGCGAGATCATCGCAGTGGCGGCAGCAGACGAAGAGGATCGTCCGTGAGACGAAGATGTCGAGCGACGGGGAACCGCTGACGAAGAAAGGTCTGTCCGGGAAAGCAGTAGCTTATTGTACTCTTCGGCCTGAACCGCCTCGTTGATGGCCTTGATCCGAGCCTTCATCCTGAGTCTGGCGGGGTTACTCGCTCTACCGGGAACCATGCCGAGCACGGCAAGCCCGCCACAACGGGGCAATACTCTCAGAAATCGCCGGGCGTCGAGTAGTTGCCAAGTCGCCGCTCGATCGGCCGACACACCGTATGCACCATCCAGCAGCGAAGTCAATGCAATCGCTGCCGCATCCGAGGGACAAGATCGAGCAACCATGTTGTCTTTTACTCGGGAATCGATTATCGAGGTCACGTTGCTGTAATCTTCCATCGGTTTGACGACAAACACGCTAATCCAATCAGAGAGCGATCTGGCTTCCGACGCGGCAGAACACCACACCGTGCCACCCGTGCCTGATGCTATCACGAAGCGCGTCTGGCGTGAAAACAATTCCGCCACACGGTCGGCGTGCTGACCCAGTCGACGCAGCAGCAGCAATGGAACGAGCTCGTGCCGGTAGCAACAGCTCGGACGAACAGGCGATGACGATGATGCCGCACTGTCAGAATGGAGTTCGAGACGCTCGAGGGCGTCGTCTTCGGTCGCATCAGTATCGAAAGTCGTTAGGAACGCCTCGCACGCACTGCTGAACTGACGAAACTCGTTATGGTGCTCGCCACCGGCCAATGCCCCGGCCGCTGCGACGGCGCGCAAGATCGCGACCAACGGAGGTGTGGGCACGACAAGGAGGCCATCGCCTCCCACCGCTGCGGCCGAGCTGGGCATTCTGTCGATTCTGTTGAATCACACCTAATTGATATTGTATTACGACTGAGTGAGAAAACGTCCGTTCATTGGCATACACAAAAAAAAAGGGGTTGGAAAAGGGTACGAGAGCGACGGCGGAGGGGAACGGACAGCCCCTCTGGGGAAAAAGGCGGAGTGCCAATCGACGATCGCGTCGAAACGAAGCGGTCCGAAATCGAGTGGTGACGGTTGGTCCCAATCACCGCCGCGCAATTCAAAGGTCGTTGCGGCGAGGGGGTTTGGGTGGCGGCGGCGGAGGTTTAGGGCGGTTCAGTAGCGACGTTTCGTGCGTGTACTCTTCCACTGGGCCGACCGCTTCGTCCTGTGCGAAGGCACGGTACTCCCCGCGGTCCTCATCGTCATCAGAATAGGGGGCCATGTCCTCCACGACGAATTTGCTGCCGGCGGGGCCGAAGCCAAACGGTAAGTTCTTCTTTGCCAACGCCGTGAGCACCGCGTGCCGCGACTTCGTCGCTACCGGTAGAGGGCCGCTCGCATCCACCTTGCTACTGACTTGCAACCGAGCACCCCCTGTGTCGTCATCGTCTCGCCCATAGCTGCGCTCGACCAGATGCACGACGTAGCACGGGAGGATTTGCCACGGGTGGAACACAATGAGCTGGCTGCCATTCTCACTCACGTGGGAATCGTAACCCTCCTTGCACCCGCCGCCCCATGGCTCCTCGCCGTCTGGAATCATGCACCGCTTGCCCATCAGCACCGCGACGATAAATAACTTGACGGATCGATACTGCTGATAGCCGCGTTGCGCGTAACAGAGCGCGAGATCTGGCGTCGGGGTGGAATAGATGCCCCGACCATAGCGGGAACCGGTGGCGACGGACACCCCCGAGGTACCGCCCGGAACGAGAAAGCCAGAGCGGACGATTTGCCCGATGCTCCACATGCGGGTACCATGGAACGCGGGCGTGATGTCCGCCAGGGCGAGGATGCGTGGATCTAAGCGCAAGGCTCGCTTGTCCACAAACTTTTCGACGTACTTTTTGTACATCATGCGCTGCATTCGTTCGAAGTTCTGAGCCAAATCCACGCGAATGACGTTCTCGACCGCTAAGACATCAAATTGTCTGGGAAGGCGACTGATCATATCGGCAGCACTGCCAATATACGCCGAAGGGGACAGCACCGCATCGGATAAATGGGCGGAGGGGCAAATTTTGATTCCTCCTGTTTTGAGAATGTCGACCATTCGACTGTCACGCGCACTCAGGTCCTCGACGACGCCTCCCGCCTCGATGATCTCCATGGCCGTTTGCGCCGCGATGTTGCACGTGGCCAACAACATCGGGACGCCCACGTAACCTTTCAACACCGACTGAATAGACCGGTAGATGTGTGCGACCTCTGGCGGGGTGAAGAGTAAGTGCCACGGCTCCACCACCACCTCCAGGGGGACATCCGGATAAAACTTACTTCGAATGCAAGCGATGACGAGGCCTTTGCTACGTGACTTACGCAACTCACACGCCTTCGTGAGCTGGCCACCAGAGAGGACTTGCACCTTCAAACAGCGCCCATCCTCGGAGGTGGCGACTTGGCCAGTGCCCTCCTCGTCGAAGAAGATCTCCACCGACTGGCATTCGAGCTTCCAGCCGTCCTCCCTTTCCGCCGCTAATTCAGGTGTCCATTGTTGCTCTAAGGCAGCGGAGTGAACAGCGAAATTTCGACGAGGGGAGCTACTTCCGGCCACCGAAACGGTTGGCGAGATGGCCGTCTGCCGTGGCACGCTGAAACCGTCGGCGGCGACAGGGAGGATGGCGGTTGCGGTGCACGCGGATAGCAAGCCACATAGGTCGTCGTCCTCAGCGTCGACCGGATCGGCATCACTGGCCGCCGCAGCTGCGTATGCAGCTGGGGCCGAACTAGCCCGTTCGTCGTCCCTTGTGGCCTGGAGTGCACGAAACGCTGCGCCAGTGGAATCATACTCGTCGGCGGCAGCGCCGTCGTCGCCGTTGACTGCCGCCGAAGCGTCTCCGTCGCCATCTGCGGCCCATCGACTGTGCCGATACCAGAGAAGCTCGCTACTCGACCGCTCGCCCATCATTCCAGCATCGTCGTCGTCGTCCCCATTGGTTTCCCTGCGACAGGTATTGCCGACGATTTCTTGCGTGATGGACGGTGCTACGGTCGGCGTACCTGCGGGGGGCGCTGCCGACATGTTCGTTCGTTATCGGGATCGTGGGCGCGTGCAGGGTTCAGATGCCTTGTCCGACCCCCACAACACAATTCGCAATCCAACGTGCGACTTAA
>ERZ1292630.2016-Hain-H41-02um-R3-2016-length-19271-cov-5_pt1 | contig 19271 bp, 21 predicted proteins | sample MGYA00564408_ERZ1292630 | MGnify/ENA primary metagenome ERZ1292630 (study PRJEB36523, sample SAMEA6512641) | groundwater metagenome | collected 2019-01-08 | study: AquaDiva: Metagenomics assemblies of 32 groundwater samples
GTTTTTTGCTCTAATTTTACTTTGCTATTATAAATTAAAATATTTTTTTGTCGAATTCAGGTTACTTATAGCTAAGTATTAAATAGAGTCAATATAATATTTTTTCATTATAAAAACAGTAGAAATCAGAAAAAATAAAATAGTTACTGCTGATGTAAAAACAAAAAGAGAAATTATTTTATTTATTTCATTTTTCATATTAAAAATATATTCATCTTTTAAAAGTTCTTTATCAGAAAAAAGCTCTAAAATATCTTTACTATCTGGGTTAGAAGGATTATAGTAATTACTTAAAAAATTTGTTAGTTTATAATTATATTCTTTTTTTAAATAATCATAAAAAATAGATTTAATTCTATTAGTTTCTTTTTTATAAAAGAAAAAAACAAAAACCCAATTTGGAATAATCAACAGAAATAAATTTATAAACGAAATTATACTTATATATCTATTAAATAGAATATTTATTAAAATAATAAAGGAAAAAAGAATAATAAAAAATTTTCTATATAAACTTATATTAGAATGAAATATTTTATCCACAATTTTTAGATATATATTATAAAAGCTAAGTTAAATCTAATTATCTTCAAAATATCTACTTTTATGTCTATTTTTATTTATATAACTTGTTATTTTATTTAATAAAAAACTAACATCTTCAGAAATAAGATGATTTTTTATATAACTTACTATTTTATTATTTTCAAGTAAAATAGGAACTAATTCACTTTTTACTTCATCATAAGGAGCAGAAATTAAATAATTTTTACCATAAATTTCTATTTTACCAATAATATTAAAATCTAATATATTATTACCATCTTTTAATGTTATTTGAGAATCATCCAAATCATAAAATTCATTTTCTGAAATTGCATCCATTACATCTTCAATAATTTCTGGATCATTAACAATATCTATATTTTTTCCTTTTATTTGAAAAACTGTATAATCTTCACTATCCAAAGGGTCTTCTTTTTTTACCCCAACAATATATCTATTGTCATCCAATTCAACTTCATCTATTATTTCATAGTCGATTTGCTCACCATCAGGTGAAAAAAATGTTATAAAATCAAGTTCTTCGTTTAAAGTTATATTTGTAAGATGATCATTTATTAAATTTTTTGTTTCTTCATCTTCAACTAATTCAAATACATCATTTTCTAACTCTCTAATAAAAGCAATTTTTTCTTCTATAAAACCTTTATCATAAGGCAAAGAGATAATATAGTTTGTTTCATCGATACTTATTTGATCAATAACCTGAAATTTTTTTATTACACCATTTTTATCTAATATTGTTATTATTCTAGTTCCTTCATTTTCGTAGTTCATTTATAGCTTCCTAAATTTATTATAATTTCACCATCAACAATATTTTCTTTTACTTCTGTAATACAAGTAATTATATGCGATGAATTTTCTTTTATATCAAAAAAATCATTTTCTATATTTTCAAAAAGAATTTCTTGCCCCTTATTTATTTCACAAGAGCAAGTATAGCAAGTTCCTTCTTCACATTGAGATGGAATGTCTATAAAATTATTTCTTGCAAAATTAAGAATAGATATTCCCTTTTTTATTTCAAAAGTATTATTATTAGGTAAAAAAGTTATTTTTATCATTAAGCTCTAAAATGAAATATAAATTTCTAATTATATAGTTTAACAAATTTATTTATAAAACAAAATTTTTATCTTTAAAATTATTTTTGTTTGTAAAAATTAAATTTTACTTAGATTAACATCACTTTTTTTTATTGTTGAAATGATATAATATAATAATTGTGATCGTTAGTTGTTATTTTTTAGGTAAAAAATGAAAAAATATATAATATTTATGCTTAGTCTTGTTGTTTTATTTTCAACAAATTTTTCAGTGAAAGCAGACCCAAATAGTAATGCCTTGAGTCGAATGACAGGTGTCGACCCTACATTAAATAATAAACCTAAAGCAACTCCGACACCTGTTCCTGTAGCTACACCTTTTGTTGATCTTAATTTAAAAGGTCAACCATTAGATCCAAAAGATATTTCAAAAAATCAGCAAAGAGATGGTTTTATGGCTAACGGAATGTATTTTTATAAAACAAAAAAATATTCTTTAGCTATAGAAGAATTTAAAAAAGCTAGATCAATGTCATCAGATGTAATTGCTACAAGATGGCATGAAGTTTGTGAAAATAGAAAGAAAATAAAAGAAGTTAAAGATATTATTCAAAGTATCTCAAAAAAGAAAGAATTAAAAACATCAAAGGCTAAATAACTAATATTTTTATTGACACTAGATCAAAGATTCAAGTTATTGTTAATAAAGTAAAGTAAAGATTAGTATAACTTTAGTTTAAAATAAGCAAGAAACTATACCTATTCAACTATAAAATAGATAGGTATTTTTTTATGGAGAATTATAAGGTGTCAGGAATTAACCCTAGTTTAGGCGTACAACCACAGTACCCAACATATACTCAGAATACAAACCAACAACAACCTTATAACCAAGGAGTTCCTCAACAACAAGGTTATGCGGCTGATGGTTACAAAGCATCACCATATTCAACTGGATATAATCAAGGTGTTGGAGCAGTTGCTCCTGCAATGGGTGTTGGAGGTCTTGCTAATGGCGTTGGAAGCATGGCAAACAGTATCGGTGGTATTTTTGGTACTATAATAAACCTTATTGTTAATATTTTAAACACAATAGTTAATCTTGTTATGAAAGCAGTAGATGCTTTACTTGGACTTTTTGGAGTAGGTAAAAAAGACAAAGGTGCTGCAGCAACAGATGGAGTAAGTGGCGGAAATCAACCAATGCCATTACCAGGAAATCAAGGAATGGGAGTATCAAGCCCAATGGGAACAGCTGTCCCACCGCCTCCACCAGGAACAAATGTAAATCAAGCCTACTCAATTGTTAATGATGATTTGAAAAATGTTCAAGATCCAAACCAAGGAATTCAAATTATTAATATTCATACACAAAAAGCTAGAGATTATAGAGATAAAGCAGAACAATTTGCAGTAGAAGCAGAAAAAGAAGCAAGAAGTGCATTGTACTCTGCCGAAAAACTAAAAGGAAATCCGACAGATCCAAAATTACTAGGAGAACTTCAAGCTCATAAAAGTAAAGCAATGGATCTTCTCAATGCTTCAAAAGAATATACCAAAGCAGTTTATGATGAATCTTTGTATGCACAAGCTGCAAATGATATTTTAAATCAAAAATTTCAAGGAGCTATGTCTGCAAAAGGAAATCCTTTAGTAGTAGAAGGTTGGAAAAATTGGATAGGCGGAACAACAGAAAAAAGCTTTATATTTTTCAGTAAAACCATTAAGGCTGCTCCTGAAGTGTTCATGAAATCTATGAATGAAGTTAATGCTAATTTAGGAAGAGCTACACAATTATTATCTACAATGGCTCCAGCAGGTGCAAGGTAAATATTATGTCAGGAGTAGGATTAAATCAACCATCGTATAATCAATCAGTTAATGTTCCTAGCCAATTACCTAGACAACAAAGTACACAACAAAGTACTCCTTCTGTTTCTAGTAGTATAGCTGGATATGCTTATGCTGATGATGTTTTTACAGGTCAATTTCAAAATTTTAAGGATATGTATAAAGGTTTAGATACCTCTATTTCTAAGTACTCTCCTTTTTTTGGTAAAATGCAACCACCTCCTGCTTTAAGTCAACAAACACAAGGGCTTGGTCAAAATAATCCTCAAGGTAATTTGGGGCAAGCACAAACAAATATTGGTTTTGTTGATAATGCTAATGGAACTGCACCAACTCAAGGTCGTTTTGTTCCTCCTCCTAGTAATCCAAATGGATTTAATACTCAACAAAATAACACTGTAAATCCTAATAATACAAATCCAAATGGATTGCCTGCGATAACTAATCAAGGAACTATAGCTCCAGCTGGAAATACATCTCAACCTACTGCAAAAGTTTTTCCTCAAAAAGCAATACCTTCAGGACCAGTAGTAACTAATTTACAACAACAATTGCAACAAGAAGCACAAACAATTCAAACGCCTCAAAAAGCTATTGAGTCTGTTGCTGGACATGCAATGCTTTCTAGACAAGAAAGAACTATTGCAAATGATGTATCTTGGGGAGCAAGATTTTACGCTCAAAAAGCAAATGAATTAGCTCAAAAAATAGTTCAAAGTAAAGGAACTATGAATCCTTCACAAATTCAAGCTAAAGTAAGAGAAGTTGAAAATTTAAAATTAAAATCAATCAGCCTTTTAAATGAAGCTAAAAAACATGCAATTAATACTTATACAGAAGCAACAAAAGCAACTTTAATTTATAATAACTTTTTTACAGAAAATGGTCAATTTGCATCTGTTATTAATGATAATGATAGACAATTTGTAGAATCTGAAATAGATAAAACTTGGTCAAATTGGACAACAGGTTTTGATAAACAACTTAATGGACAAGTAGTACATGCAGATGAAGCACCTACTGTTATTGACAAAACAAATGATGAAATAACTGTTTCTATGAATAAGACAAATCAAATTCTTGCTGCCCTTGCAGGAAATTAATTATTATAATAGTATAATTAAATTTATATAAAAAGGTTAAAATAAAATGTGTGTATCGGTTTCTGGTTCTACGCCTAGTTATAATCCACCAAGTATCTCTAATCAAGAGCTTAATGAAAGAATAGCTAAAAATTTAAAAAATGAACCTTTAAATTTAAATTTACCTGATATACATAATCCTTTAAGTAATTCAGACTCAATGAAATTTACTCCAATACCAAATTCACCATCTATTCCTGTTTATGGTAATGATGATAAATTTGTTAGATTAACAGAAGTTGGATCTAATTCGGCTAAATTTGAAATAGGTAACCCTGGTGAAAAACCTCTTGTTACTCTAAAAGCAAGAAATGAAGGAATACATGGTGAAAATTCTAAACTATCAGTTAATTCTCCTTATCTAAGAGATAAGGCTAGAGATTATGCAAAAGATACGATCATGGATAATGTAGTTACACCTCTAAGAGAAACTATGGGTAAAACTGTTGCAGATACAACCTTAGTAACCGCAGTTGTTGCAACAGCAGTTATTTCAGCTAAACATTTACCAGACGGTCATGCTAAAATTGACATTCCAATTAAAAAACTTACAGGAGATTCAGAAATAAGAACCAAATTGATAGTAGGTTATGGGAATGGAAGTAATATTAAAGCAACTGGAATGGAAATAAGCGATAAATATAAATTTGGTAATAATAAAGAAATGGAAGTTAAATTATCTCATAGAAAAGATGCTGAAGTAAATGGTATTAAAGGTACTTCTGAAACTAGAGTAGAAGCCGTTATTGTTGATGCCAGAAGAAGATGGGATGATGGTGTTATATCTGCTACTGTTGGGCATAATAATGTAACAGGAACAACAGCAAGTTTATTTTATAATAAACAGTTTTAATATTTTAAGAAAATATACTACTAAAATAAAAGAAGTTGAGGAATATAAGTACTCAATAGAGGGCATAGCAGTAAGCCCATTTAAGATACTAAAAATATCTTATTAAAGGGAATTCTAACTAAGCATTACTAGCAGTTTCATAAGGTTTAATTGGCTCTGAAGAAAATTGATTTATAAATATCCAAAATTTATACCTGACATATTATAGTTTAAATATTTAAATAATAGGCATACTTTGTAAATGTTATATGAAATATAAAAATTATTATTTTTTATTTATAAAAAACATCAATATGATTCCTGAAAAACCAAAAATTATATTTTGTAGCCAAGCTGCTAAAATTGGTTCAAGGGTTCCTGTTATTCCAAAAGATCTTGAAATACTAAATATTAAATACCAAATAAAAACTAAAACGATACTAATAGCAACTCCAAAATAAGATCCCATTTTTGCAAATTTTATTCCTATTGGAGCTGAAATTAGTGCTATAAAAAAAGTAGCTAAAGGCAAAGAAAATTTTAAATAATAGTCAATTTCCATTGAGTTAGTATTTATTCCCTTTTTTTTATATTCATCTAATTGTTTTATGGCTTCTCCCGAGCTCATTTCCTGAACAGATTTTCTATTTGAAAAAATAGTAGCATTGTCAATATTAATTTCTAATTCCATTTCTTTAAATTTAATTTCATAAGATACAAATCCTTCTGTTGAATATTTTTTTAAAGAACCATTATATAAAATCCATTTATTTTTATTTCTTATTCCATAATCAGCATTAATTACTTTAGGATAGCCTTCTTTTGTACTATCTAAAACAAAAATGCCTTCTATTCTTTCTTTTTCTATATTCACTTTATCTGTATAAAAAAATCTTTCTTCATTACCCATTTTTGTAAAAAGCCTTTCTTTTATTGATGGTATTTTTTGATTAGAAATCATATCTTTCATTATCAAAACACTTTGATGATTTGTATGAGGGACTATTTTTTCATTTATTAGGAAGCCTAAAAAACTTACAATTAAAGACATAATAAGAATAGGAAATATAATTCTTGTAAAACTAACGCCACAACTTCTCAAAGCATTTATTTCAGAATCTTTTGATAATCTGCCTAAAATTAATAAAACAGCAAATAGATAAGCAACAGGAAAAGTTATTACGATAATTGCTGGTAGCATATATAAAAATAAAGCAACTACTATATTTAAAGGTACACCGCTTTTCATAATCATAGAGGTATAAAGAAAAAGATTATTAGAAATCATAATCAGAACAAATGCAGAAACACCTGCTATAAAGGGTTTAATAAGGTCTTTAAGTATATAAATATCTATTTTTTTCAATAGCTTAATTATCCATATTTTTAGATATTTTAAGAAAATTACTTACCTATTTTAACTCAAGAAAATTGTTTTTAGAGTATTAAAAAACTAAACATCGTATTTATTTATCATAACTTTTAAATTTTTAATCATCATTATTTGATAAGTTTTATATTACTTGTATTGTTTATAAGATTGGTTTAATTTAATATTAACCTTTGTATAATAATTAGTATTGGTTTATGTTAACTTTTAGTGGAACAGATCTTCAGGAAGCAATCAATAATAAACTTAGTTTTCAGATAAACGAGAAAATTGATGTTGAGTTTGATGAATTTTCTGTAAGAGATAAAGTAGAGGGTAATTTAACTTTTCAGTTAACTGGAAATTTTATTATCGTTTCAGGTAGTTTTAAAGCTCCTGTTACTTTGTTATGCGGAAGATGTGTTAAAAATTATAATTCTGAAATAAGTGGAGCGATAGATGAGGTTATTGAAATTAACAATCATCCTGAATATCAACTTGAAACAGAGCTTACAATGGACTCATCTCATGAACTAGTAAAGATTGATGAACAAATTGATGTTATTGATTATTTAAGACAATATGTTATACTTAACATACCAAATAAGAAAGTTTGTTCTGAGAATTGTACAAATGAAGATTTGAATAGTCTTAATTCTTATCATGAATCTAAAATAGATCCAAGATGGGATAAGTTAATTTCTTATAAAGATAATTATAGGGGAGATTAGTAAAATGCCACAACCCAAGAAAAAGACCTCGCATAGTAAGCAGGGTCATACAAGACATCACTGGAAAGGTGAATTACCATCTTTGGTAAAATGTAAGAATTGCGGAGAAATGAAGTTTAGTCATAAACTTTGTAGAGAATGCGGTTTTTATAATGGTATGTATATTTTAGAAGGAAAAAATAAGTAGTTTTTACTATTTAATAACTTTTAAGATCATCGGATTTTTGCAGAAAGTTTATACTTTGTTAAGAAGACTACATTTTCTGCATTTTGCCATGTAAATTTTTATATTAAGAATAAATTCAAGGATTTGATGAATCAAATCACTTCATAAAAATGAATTACACGAAACGTTTTCAAAAAGGAATGCTTTTAAAGCATTCCCTAAGTAAACACATTAGATACTTTATAATTGATTTTTAATCATTCAATTCAAAAATTGGTATTATTCCACCACCAGCACATACATTAACAATAGTAGAATCAGAAACCCTTCCTAACATACCTGCATAATCTCCATTAAAAACATAAGGATTTAGATTTATAAATTTCTTATCCAAAACTATTTTATTATCTTTAATTGAAGGTAATTCTATTTCAGGGACAGGCATAGCTTCTTGAATTATCCACCAAGGACATCCCATAGATGATTCAATAGCATCTCTCCATTCTGCAGTATCAGTTCCTTTACCTATTTTTACACCATATCCACCAGCTGCATCAGTTGGTTTTAGAACTAATTCATCTTTTTTTCTAATAGCATATTCTTCCAAAGAAATATCGATACCTTCTTTAGAAATAGTAATGGTTTCATCCATTTTTCTTGTCCATAAAACATGGTCTTTTATACATTGAACTTCATCTTCTGTAAAATAATGATAATTTCTTTCATTTGTAATAAAAGATAAAAGTTCTTTATGAGAACCTATTATTGCTCTTAGAGGATTAACACAACACACGGCTTTATCTCTTATAGCATTTAAAAAATCTTTCATTTCTGATGGATATCTCTTAAAAAAAGTAAATCTAAGTGAAAGGTTTAATATATCAAATTTTACATTACCTGAATAAAGCCCACCTTTTTTATATTCAAATTCTCTTGCATCCATAAAATTTGTTTCATAACCATTTTCAATAAAATAATCTCTAACAATTTCATTATCAGAGCCTTCTAAAAATCTTTTGAAAGAAACTATGGCAATACGAGGGTTTTCTTTTTTACCACCATATTCTTTATAGCAAGATAATAAAGCATCAAGACTTTTTCTAAGCACTTTACCTTCAAAAGGCCTTCCATAAGTTTTAATCAAATCTTTATACATTGGATGATCTCGATAAATACCTTCAAGAACATCAGTTCTCCCTCTTCCACCAGGGTTATCAGTATTAAATTCTATAAATTTTAATGTTTTCCCATCATAAAGTGCATCATGTCTATTTAAAACAGTTGGTTTATCATATCCTGGGTGTACATCAATCCATTCTTTTGGAAGTTCAGGATATGGAAAATAAGATCTAACATATTCATCTTTAAAATATAAATTAACTACTTTATCAACAATTTTATCAAGTTTTTCTCCAACAGTTGCAATAAGATTAAGCGATTCTTTTTTTAAAAATAGAGGTGAAAGAGTTATAGGATAAGTACCTCCAGAAGTACCACATCTTTTTTTACGAATTTTATGTAATAAGCTTTCCCATTCTTGTATAACTTCTTTTGGATGATCTAACATCCAATCTACAACTTTTTTATCTTCTCTTTGAAAAGCATCTTGCATTTGAGTTGATTTTTTATCATCTATTTTAGTTTCAATCTTAGTTTCTTTTTTGCTTTCTTTAGCATCTTTTTTAGGTAGAATTTCTTTTTTCTCTTGAACCAAAGTTTTTGTTGTTTTTTTAACAGCCATATTTTTGCCTTTCATGATAAAAACTATAGAATTTGTAAATTATACATCTTAACAGCTTTTTAAAAAAGTATCTATATGAAATACTTTTGAGATTCTAATAATATTATTTTGATATAGTTATTTTTGTTTTTTGTAGAATTAGAAATGGATCTATAGAAAAGTTTAAAGATATATTATGATATACTTTTTTTAGTTATTTTTATAGGTTTTATTATATTTGAACAAGTTTATTTCTTTTATTTTAGATGAAAAAAAAGTTAGAAATTATTTTGGAACTTACTTTAAAGTTTTTTTTATATTAATAACAAATTTTACATTTTTATTTTTATCTATATTTGTTTTAACAAATACCAATGATTTTATTAATTTTAAAGAAGAAGAAATAATAATATCAATTTTAATAACTTTAAATTTTTTTTACATTATATATTTCAATTTTAAAAATAATGTTAAATTAAAAAAAAGCTTAGTTCATAAATCTACAAGAATATCTATTTATATTTTTTTGATAATTCTATACTTTAAATCAATTTACTTAGTAAAATTTTCATTTTTATATTTTTTTGTTTCTTTTTTATACATTATTTTTTTAAATATTTTATTAAAAAATAAAAATATCAAATATTATTTATTAAACATTATTGTATTTTTTATTACGTTTTTTTTATTAATTAGTATTTTTGGAAGAATGACAAAAACAAATTTTTAGAATATTAAAAAAATTTATTTATTTATTTTATTAAAAATAAATGTTGAATTATCATTAAAAAAAGAAGTATTATTTTTAGTATCAAATTCAACTTTTCTTAAATCATAAGCAATTGATTTTAAAGAATTATGTAATGTCAAAACAGCTTTATGATAATCACCTTTTGTTACTTCTAAAGCACTTTTTATTAAATCAACAGGTGTTAAATTCTTTTTTTCAGATTTTAAAATTTTATCTCTTAATTTAATTTCAGATTCTTTAGTTTCAGTTTTTAAATAATGGTTTTCAGTTTTTGTAGATGTTCTTGGGCTTTCACTTATATTAAAATAGCTGTTATCAAAATGGTCTAATGATTCAGTTAAATTTAAAATAGAAGAGTTATCAATATTATGAATTCCTTTAAAGTTTTTAACTTCTTTAACATAATCATCAGATAATTTTTTTTCATCACCCTTATTTTTCAATATACTTATAGCTTCTGGGTTTTTACCATGAAAAATATCTAATGATTTATTTTGCTCTTTGATGTTATCTTTATTTAAAATATTAATTACTCCAATTAAAAAATTTTTAACATTTTCAGGGTTTTTAATATTTTTTATTTTATTTTCTATATCTTTAAATTGTTTAGGATTATTTTTTAATATTTCATGTATAAATTCTTTTTTAGAATTATTATCATTAGTTAATTTTATTTCATCAGGAGATTTAGTTTTACCAGCTATTGGAAAATTTTGTGTATTTTTTTCTTTTACATTTTGATATTCTATTGGTTTTAAATCAGGTTCAATGCCTTTTGGAATTTTATTATTATTAGAATTAGATATTTGAAAAAGAATTTTATTTGGATCTGATTGAAAACTTTTATATTCAGATTTTATTTTTTTAATATTTTCTTGATCTGTAATTCCAATAGATTTTAATTTATTATCATCAATATTACCTTTTGAATCTGTAATTGAATTTTTTATTTCCTTTACAGAAATATTTTCATCTTGATTTTTATCTACTTTTTATTAGATAAAGCGTCTATTGTTGATGTAGAAAAAACTCTGTTGTTAATTGAAGAACCTGACATTATAAAACCAATTTTTAATATTATTAGAAAAGTATAACAATAAACTAAAATTAATTTAAAAGTAATTACAAAATTATTTTTTTAAGGTAAAATTAGAAAATTATTTGCTTTAAATAATAATTTCTTCTAGCTATATCATTGTAAAAATGTGAGTATGAATTATGGAAAACGAATCTTTAACAGAAAAAGTTTATGATTTTATAATTGTAGGATCTGGTGCATCTGGTGGAGTTTTAGCTCATAATTTAAACAAAGCAGGAGCTAGTTGCCTTTTAGTAGAAGCAGGTAAGTTTTTCAGAAAAGATACATTCCCAAAAACAGAATTTGATTACACTTCAAAGCTTTTTTGGGGTGGTGGTATAGAATTTGATGAAAGTGGAAAAATGGCTTATCTAAGAGCTAAATGTGTTGGAGGAACAACTATTGTAAACCAATGCTTATTAGACAGATTTGACGAAGCCGCTTTTTCAGAGTGGAGATTATTTTCAGGAATAAAATTTTTTAACGAAGATTTTATGTCAGAATATTATAAAAAAATTGAAAATAGTTTAGTTTTAAAAGATATTGAAGAAAAACATTTTAATAAAAATACCAAAATTTTTACTGAAGGATGCGATAAAAATGGATTTGGTTGGTGTGCTTTAAGAAGAGGAGAATCTGATTGCAAACTAGATGAAGGGAATGATTGTATAGGTTGTTTAGGTGGTTGTCATAGAGACTCAAAACAAAGCACTATGGCTACTTTTATTCAAAAAGCAGAAAAAGAAGGCTTAAATATTTTATCTGAATTTTATGCCGAAAAAATAGATTATTTTAGACATATTGTAGTTGTTCATGGCAAAAAAAATAATGAAACAATATCTCTAAGAGCATCTAAAGTTATTCTTGCAGGTGGCTCGTTTGGAACTACTAAATTATTATTAAATTCTGGTTTTAAAAAGAAATTACCAGCATTAGGAAAAGGTTTTTCAAGTCATCCTCAATTTATGAATTTTGCTATTTATGATGAAGAAATAAATGCACATAAAGGGGCTTTTCAATCTGTAAAATCTAAAGATGATAATTTTAGAAAACAAGGCTTTAAATTAGAAAATGTTTTTGCACCACCAATTTCTATTGCTATGCTTTATTCTAAATTAGGCTTAGAACATCAAAAATTTATGAAAAAATATAAAAACCTTGCTTGTATAGAAATAGCTGTAAGAGATGAAGCTATTGGCGAATTATCTTTAGATAATAAGGGTAAATTAATCATAAAGAAACATTTAAGTTCCCAAGATAAAAAAAGAAGAGATATTGGTTTAGAAGCAGTAAGAAAAATTTTTGAATCTACTGGTGCAAAAGAAGTTTTTGAATCACCTTATTATTTTGGATTACATCTTATGGGTGGAGCTTCTATAGGAAACAACCCAAATAAATCTGTAGTAAATGAAAATTTCCATTTGCATAATTATGAAAATATTTATGTTTCAGATTCTAGTATTTTTCCTAATGCACCTGGTATAAATCCTGCTTTAACAATAATGTCTTTATCTCAATTATTAAGTGAGAAACTAATTAGTTAATCATAAAAAAGTTAAAAGTAAAGAGATAAAAATATTGTAAATATAAACTAACTATAAGTTTATATTTAATTAGATTATAGAGATGTTTATAAAAACTTTTATTCAAAAAAATATGAATTTAGTTAATATTACTAAAAGATATTGTAGAATATAGTTTTTATAATAAATTAAAAATGGAGAAAAGTTTTGGGTCTTACAAATTTAATAATTCAATATTCTACAATGATAATAGAAAATATAGGTTATACGGGTGTTTTTCTTTTAATGATTTTAGAAAGTATGATTGCTCCTTTACCAAGTGAAGCTGTTATGCCTTTTGCTGGTTTTTTAATTCATGAAGGAAAAATGACTTGGGCAGGAGTTGCTTTTGCAAGTACATTAGGAAGTTTAGTTGGATCTTTAGTTTCATATTATTTAGGTTTATTTGGTGGAAAACCACTAATATTAAAATTTGGAAAATATCTTTTTCTAGATGTTCATCATTTAGAACTTACAGAGAAATTTTTTGCTAAAAATGGAGAAATAGCTGTTTTTATTAGTAGATTTATTCCTGTTGTAAGACATTTTATTTCTATACCTGCTGGTGTAGGTAAAATGAATATAGTTAAATTTATTACCTATACTGCAATTGGTGCTTGTGGATGGAATGTATTTTTAACTTGGGTTGGATATTTGATGAAAGAAAATTGGGAACAAATTCACCACTACACAAAATATGGAGACATAATAGTAATAAGTGTTACACTCGTTTTTATATTTTTATTTGTAAAAAAATCACTTGATAAAAGAAAATTAAAAGCAAAATAGTTTTATTTATAAATATAAAAAATAGTATATACTTAATATATACTATTTTTGTTTTTATGATTTATGGAATTTGAATGGGACGAAGAAAAAAATCAAATAAATATTTCTAAACATGGAATAAGTTTTGATTTAGCTAAATTAATTTGGGAAGATAAAAATAACTTTGATATCTTTGATGATAAACATTCAAGATTAGATGAAAAAAGATGGTTAAAATTTGGTTTAACTAAAGATGGAAATATATTGTGTGTTGTTTATACTGATATTATAAATGGTTTTAGAATTATTAGTGCTTTTACAGATAAAAAAATTGAGAGGTTTTATTATGAACAAAATAAGTGAAAATGATGTTTTTGAGTATTATAAAAATGGCTTACCAAATGATTTTATTCTAGATAGTTCTAAAGTAGTAAGAAGAGAAAAGGCTGAAATACCGACAACAATACAAATTTCGATAAAATTTGAATTCGATTTATTAAAAGAAATAAAAGAAAAGGCTGAAAAAAAAGGCTTACCATATCAAACTTTTATGAAACAAATACTAAAAAACTATCTAAAAAATGAATCAATTTCAAATGATATAAAAGAAATAAAAGAAAAATTATATTCAATAGAAAAGAAAATAAATAAATAATTAAAATTTTTACTATTTTTTTAATGGCTTACTTATAATAGGTTTTTTAGCTAATTTTGTTTTAGAATAATCTTCAACAGTATCATCTTTTTTAATTTTTAACTCTAAATATTTTGCGGTAAGATTAAAATTTATTTCTTTAAAAAACTCTATTGTGAATTGGTTTATTACACTAAAATTTAATTTTGAAAGATTAATTTCATAATGAACTTCATCTGGTTTATCGGGATAATTAAAAGCTTGAAAAAACTCCATTAATAATGTAAAAGCAGAATCAAAAAGAGGATCTTTATAACTACTCCAACTTCTTATTAAAGATTCAAATTCATATCCCCATTTAGTACCAACTTCATTTTTTTCTTTTTCGTCAGTAAGTTCCCAAATTTCGGTTATTTTTTTATCAAATCCATAAAACCAAGTTCTATATAGATTTATTTTTTCTTGATCATTTAATTTTCTTGTTATAGGATCAATTGTATTAACTACAAATCTAGTGTTATTAACTACTAAAGTAACTTTTGTTTTTGCTGGTAAAACCAATGAATCAATTAAACCAACTCCATTTTTTACACAATCAGCATCAAAAATATACTCACCTTCTTTTGCCAATTTTTTTAATGGTGATTCATTATAGATATATACAATCATAGGTAAAAAGTTTTTTTCAGCCAACATATAAGATGGGGTTATTATTACTCCTAAACTATGTATTGGTTGAGCTGTTCTTCCTATTTTTAAAGATAATGCAGGAATATTACTTAACTTAGCTTTAGCATTTATATAATCTTGATTATTTGGAGCTAATTTTATTGCTTTATCTATTTCAGCTTCCGCTAAATTAGATTGAAATTTTGCTTCATATAACATTGCTAAAGCATAATGGTATTGAGCATTACTAGGAGACGTTTTAATAGCTTTTTTATATTCCATAATAGCAAAGCCATAATTTTTTAACTGACTATAAGCAAAACCTAAATTTGCATGAATATATGCTTTTCCTTCATTATCGGTAGTTATTTCTAATGCTTTGGTAAGTTCTAAAACAGCATTTTCAAACTTATTATCAAAAATATAGCATTGTGCAAGATTTGGTAATATTAGAACTTGAAATTTTAAAGAATTATCTTCTTGTAATGCTTTATTAAAGTGTACAATAGCATTTTCATAATTTTTTTGGGACATAGAAGAAAGAGCAAGATTATAAAAAGAAACAGCTTTATTGTTTTTATTAGAAAGATTATATAAATCGTTAAGTAATCTGCTCAAAATTTTTCACCAATAGTTTTTGAAAATTTGCTACTAGTAATATACTATATTTAGTGAAAAGTAAAAAGATAAGAATATTATGAATATAAGCTTATAGTTAATTATTTTTTGCAAAATAATTTTCTTTGAGTACATATTATATTAGAAAATTTTGAAAGGAAAATAAAAAAAAATGAATCCTTTATTAAAAGTTATAGGTCTAATGTCAGGAACTTCTCTTGATGGTCTTGATGTTGCTCTTGTTGAAATCTATGAAACAAGAGGTAATTTTCATGTAACTTCTAAAAACTTTAAAACTTATGAATATGATGAAATTTTAAAAAATAAATTATTAGATAATATAAACCCAAATAAAGCTAATTTAGAAAGTATTAGTGATATTAATTTTGAGTTAGGAGATTTTTTTGCAAAAAAAGTTTTAGCTTTTTGCAGCGAATTTAATATAAATTCTAAAAATATAGATTTAATTGGTTCTCATGGTCATACTTTTTATCATAATTTTAAAAATGGAAAAGTTTTATCAACTCTTCAATTGGCTGATATTTCATTAATATCTCAAAAAACAGGTATTACAACAGTAGGTGATTTTAGACCAGCAGATATTGCTGTAAATGGTCAAGGAGCACCTTTAGTTCCTTTTGTTGATTATTTATTATTCAAAAAATATAAAAAAAATATTGTTTTACAAAATATAGGCGGTATTTCAAATTTTACATTTATACCTTCAGATGGAAATATAGATAATCTTATGGCGTTTGATTCTGGCCCTGGAAATATGATTATTGATAGTTTAATAAAAAAAATATCGAATGGAAAATTAGCTTATGATAAAAATGGTGATTTTGCAAAAAAAGGTAATGTAAATAAAAATTTATTAGCTGATTTACTTAATAATCCATATTTTAGTTTAAAACCACCTAAATCAACAGGTAGAGAGCTTTTTGGAGAAGAATATAGCAATAATTTATTTGAAAAATCGATGAAAGATAATATTACTCATGAAGACTTAATTGCTACTGTTACTTTTTTTACTGCTCAAACTATTTATGATAGTTATAAAAACTTTCTTAAAAAAATTCCTGATGAAATAGTAGTAAGTGGTGGTGGTGCAAAAAATCTAACGCTTATGAATTATCTAAAAGATCTTTTTGGTGAAAAAGTAGAAGTATCAACTATAGATAAATATGGAATAACTTCTGATTCTAAAGAAGCTGTTGCTTTTGCTATTTTAGCTTATTGTAATGTTTTTGGAATTCCAAACAATGAAAAAAATGCTACTGGTGCAGAAAAAAATGTTGTTCTGGGTAAAATAGCTCCTAGTGATAATTTTTCAAGAGTTATTCTTAAAAAAAATCATGAAAAAGAAAAAAATCATGAGTCAACAGAAGAATTAAACATAATGAGTGAAGAGTTAGATTTGTTAACTCCTTATGAAATAGTAGAATTAATGAATATTTCTGATTATGAAACAATAAGTGCTATAGAAAACTCAAGAAATAGCATAGCAAGTGTTATAACTAAAAGTATTGAATGTATTTTAAATAAAGGAAAGATTTTTTATATCGGTGCTGGTACTAGTGGAAGATTAGGGGTATTAGATGCTTCTGAATGCCCTCCTACTTTTAAAACAAATCCTGAAACAGTTCAAGGAATAATTGCAGGTGGTTCTTATGCTTTAACAAATGCAGTTGAAGGAGCTGAAGATGTTGGCGAAAATGGAAGAAATGATGTAAAAGCTAAAGTGTCTAAAAATGATATTCTAATTGGTATTTCTGCAAATGGTAAAGCGCCTTATGTTATAGATGCCTTAGAAGAAGCAAAAAGTATTGGAGCAAAAACAGCTCTTTTAACTTGTAATAATATTGAAAAAAAAGATTTTATTGATGATATTATCTATCTTGATATAGGATCAGAAGTTTTATCTGGTTCAACTCGTTTAAAATCAGGAACTGTAACAAAAATGGTTTTAAATATGATAACAACAGGTACTTTTGCAAAAACAGGTAAAGTTTATGGTAATTATATGATAGATCTTAAAGTTTCTAATAAAAAACTTAAAAGAAGAGGTCTTAATATAATAAAATCAATAACTAAATGTTCTGAAGAGAATGCTATTGAATTATTGGAAAAAGCAGAAGGTAATGTAAAAAATGCCATTCTTATGCAAATATTACAAATAGATTATTTAGTTTCACAAGATATTTTAGAAAAAAATAATGGTTTTTTAAGAGATTCATTAAACTAGACTAAAAAATGATATAATACATTACATAAAAATAATAAACAATAAATTATGGATATTGAAATAAAAAATATTTGCTCAATAAGAGATGCAAACATAAAGTTTGATGGCTTAACTGTTATTGCAGGAGAAAATGATACTGGAAAAAGCACTGTAGGTAAACTAATTTTTGCTATAGTAAAAGCAATGAATAGATATGAAGAAGATTTTAGTGAAAATAAAGAAATTACTATAAAAAACTTAGTTGATTCAATTTATTTTGATTTAAGAAAAACATCAAAGGCTAATGAATTAGAAGTTTTAAAAGAAGAATTTTTTCCAAATTTTTTTATAAGACAATTACGTTCATTTATTGAGCCAGATACTTATACACAATTGACTTTTTTAGATACTAACAAAGAAGAAGAAGTTAATAATATTATAAATAAAAAAATTGAATTTATTAACAAATTTAATGTTAGTAATAAAGTAAAGGTAATAGAAATTCTTAATAAAATAAAAAATGAATTAATACAAAAAAAAGGGCAAGAAGAGCTTATTACAAATGCATTAACTAAAGCCTTTAATTCAGAGTTTTATTTTGAAATTACTCCTAAAAATAAACCTGATGCTATATCTTCAATAAAATGTAAGGAAGGAGAAAATAAAATTTTATCGTTAGAAATAAAAAAAGATTCTATATTTAAATTTAAATTATTTGATCAAATTTTATTTAATGATGTAACTTTTATAGAAACTCCTGTAGTTATACAAATGTATGATTTGATAAGCCAAGCAAGAACACTTTTTGATATTGATAGCAATGAAGAATCTTTTTCAAGTTTTAGACAATCAAGAGCTAAAATTGCATTACATACAAAAGATTTAATATCTAAATTAGAAAATGCACAATATTTATCTAATGGAGTCAAATTAAGTCGTTTTGAAAAAGATAATTTTTTTATAAAAAAACTTGTTGATATAGAAAATATTATGAAAGGAGAGTTTATTTTTCAAAAAAAAGATAGAGAATTTATTTTTCAAAAAAAAGATGCAAAAGAAAATATAAAAATAAAATCATCAAACACTGCATCTGGAATTAAAACATTTGGTCTTATTCAATTATTGATTCAGGCAGGTATAATTAAAGAAAGAAGTTTGTTAGTTATAGATGAACCAGAAAATCATCTTCAACCTGAATGGCAAGTTAAATATGCTCAATTATTAGTGGAATTAGTAAAAAACAATGTATATGTTGTTCTATCTTCTCATAGCCCATATATGATACAAGCTCTTAAAGTTTTTTCAGAGAGAGTTGGAATTAAAGATAAAACAAATTTTTATTTAGCAGAAAAACAAAGTAAGGGGGATTTTAGTAAGATTCAAAATGTTTCAGATGATCTTAATCGTCTATTTATAAAATTATCTCAACCTTTTCAGGATTTAGTATGGTAAAAAAAGTTAAGATACATACAACTAACAAAGATTTTTTGCTTAGATTAGAATCATTTGGAATTGAGCAAGGATATTTTGAAAAAAAAGAAAT
>ERZ1292630.2018-Hain-H41-02um-R3-2018-length-19264-cov-5_pt1 | contig 19264 bp, 19 predicted proteins | sample MGYA00564408_ERZ1292630 | MGnify/ENA primary metagenome ERZ1292630 (study PRJEB36523, sample SAMEA6512641) | groundwater metagenome | collected 2019-01-08 | study: AquaDiva: Metagenomics assemblies of 32 groundwater samples
CACGCGGTCCTTGACGTCTCCGGCCGGGCGCCCGTACAACTGCTTGACGATGCCCGAGAAAACCGACTTCTCCTCTTCGGCGCTCACCGTCACCAGCTCATCGGGCTTGACGCCGCCAGACCCCGGGATGTTTCTGCGGGTTTGCGGGTCATACACGCCTTCGACCGAGGCCCCTTGTGGAGTGTACCAGCCGCCCTGAGTCACATGCAAGGCGGTCCCATCCGCCTTCGCAAAGGGGTTGAGGGGCCCGCCCGGGATGACCGTTCCCATATGCTGTTGGAACGAGCCCTTGCCGTAAGTCGTCGTCGAGCCGACGATGGTCGCCCGGCCATGCTCCTGCAGGGCGGCCGCGACCATTTCGCTGGCCGACGCCGACATGCCGTTGACGAGAATCGCCACCGGCATGCCGGCGTAGCGGCCAAGGCCGTCGGTGATGGCCCTGGTCGCGAGCATCTCCTGGCGCTTGGTCACAGTGATGACGTCTCCGTCTTTCAGGAATTCCGAACTGATCGATTCAGCAAGGTTGATGAGGCCGCCCCCGTTGCCGCGCAGGTCGATGATGAGCTTCGTAGCCCCTGCGGACTTAAGCTGATCAATGGTCGCAAACAACCACCGGTCGATGCAGGTATCCTCCTTATTTCCATTACAGAAGAATTTTGAAAAGTAGACATAACCGATTCCGGGCGCGGCCATCTTGCTGAAATGATCCGGGCTCTGAATCGCACCGCGCTTGATATTCAACGGATTTTTCAACCTCGCCACCGTCACCAACACCTCGGTTCCCGCCTCGCCCCTGAGGCGGCTGATGACACTCCCCAGGTCTTCGCCCTTAGTGGGCATCATGTCGATGGTCGTGATGACGTCACCGTCGATAAGGCCGGCTTTTTCGGCCGGAGAACCGGGAAAGACGATCTCGAGAAGAACACCCTCGGCGGCTTTTTCGACCTTCGCGCCGATTCCGACGAAATTGCCTCTCATGTCATCGTTATACTTCTTGGCGGCCTTGCGGTTCATATACGCGGTATGGGGGTCTCCGAGCTTCTTAACGAAACCTTCCAGCATGGCGTCGACCGCCTCTTCCCATTGCTGCGCGCTGTATTGCAGCGTCTCGGGCTGGCCGTTGCTCTTGACGAATTCCTCTTTCATCTCCGCAAGGCGTTGGTCCCATTCCGACGCAGGTATGGGACGCTTGAAAGCGATATCGGTGTTCATGAGAATTTTCGCCACCCGCAACACGATGTCTCTGGAAAGATTTTCCGTGGGAATCTTCCCGTTGGACGTCAAAAACTCCACCGCGGCCTTCACCTGCTCCCGAGTCAGGTGCTCCGGCAAGCTGGGCGTCTCATGCCCGGGCCCGGTCTCGGTTTTGTATTTGATCTTCGTGACTTTTTCATTGGGAGGTTCCACCGACCGGATGGCTCCGAGCTTCAAAGGCATGGGCGCGGCGCTGGCGCTGCGCGCGACCGCCATCGAGACGAGGAACAGCGTGATCAATCGTTTCATAACTCTCCGTAAGCGAAGCGTCACGGCGAGTATAACATCCGACGCTCCCGAAGCTCAGGTCCACACATCCCAGACATGGGCGGGCTATAGACCCAAGCCCTGCTGGGCCCTTCGACCTATATCATGCTTTCGCGCATGCTCTATACTGTCGGGGTGGCAATAGCCCTTCTGTTTTTATGCCTTCAAGCGGCGCCGGCCCCTGCAGCACCCATCGGCGTCGACATCGCGCCGCCGCGGCTCGAATTCGTCACTCCCGCCGAGCTCAAGGCCCGCGCCGAAACCCTGCACGCGGCCGCCCTCGATCCCAAGGTCTCGGACGCCTCCGTCAAGGAGCAGGCGCGCGGCTTCTTCGAACGCCTGCCCGCCCAGACGCTGATCGTTCCCGTTTCCTACCGCCGCATGGAACGCGAACGAGTTCCGGGCCGTATAGGCACCATCGCCGGAATGCTGGCGACGGCCGAGCGGCGCGTGGAGCAATGGCGGCGGACTCACCGGGAGCCTCCCCCTGCCGAGCTCATGGGCGCCATGTCCTCGGCTCGCTTCATGCGCGACGCCGAGCGCCTCTCCTACGACGACGCCGGCCTCTTGGCCGAGCATCAGCTCGGCATTTACCGCTACGCCCGGCAGCGTCTCAACGACGGCCTCATCGTTCTCAACGCCCGCCTGAGATGGCTCGCCGCGCTCGTCGGGGAAGCCTTCGCTTACGCCACGGTGGCCCATGAGTCCCGCCACGCCCTCGACCACGCCGAGGGACGCCTTGATCCCGACAAGGAGGTCGCGGGAGAGGCCAGCGCCTTTCTCACGCAATACCGCTGGCTCGCGCTGATCGATCCCAGCGGCGAACGCATGCTCACGCTTCACTCTTCGCTCAAGCTCGCGATGCTGCGCGAAAAGGACCCGGATGTCAGGGAGGCCCTGCGAAACGCCGTCGAATACCTGGAGCACCTCTCGGACGTGGCCGCGACCGGAGGCCGAGACAAAGACCTGCGCGAGCTTGCCGAGCGGCTGTATCGTAAGGGGTGGGGCCATCATCACCGCGATGACGGCCCGAGCCCGCCCAGCGCCTAGAGCCGCTCCCCTAGCGTTTTTTTGTTTTGCCGCCGCCCGAACTCCTGGGCGCGAGCATGAGCACGGCCCAAGGCCAAGACAGAAGCCCCCCCAGCAAAAGGCCGGCGGCGACGTCGCCGGGGTAGTGCACTCCGCAATAGACACGGCTGTAGGCCGTCAGGCCCGCCACCGCCCAAAACGCCATCGCCCCCGCCGGGTAGGCGACGGCAAGCACCGCGGCGGCCGCGGCCGTGTTCGCCGCGTGATTGGACGGAAACCCCATGGTCCCGCCCGAAGGAGCGCGCACGATCGCCCCGATGCCGGCGTACTGCGGACGCGGCCGCGCGACCCAGGGCTTGAGCACGCGATAGGCGAGCATGTCGCACGCGGCGACGGCCAGCGCCGCGACGACCAGAACTCGCAGCGCGCGCGCGCGCCCCTTCCACAGCCAAAGCCCCAGGAGCGCGGGGAGAAGGCCGTAGCGAAACCACGGCACGGCCTGGAGATCGGTGATCGCCGGCATGAGAGCGTCCAAGGCCGGGTGCGTCCACACGCGATTGATGAGCTTGAAGGCGACGCGATCGAACGACCCGAAGCCGTAAGGCACGTTCATCGGCGTTTTCCCCTGGCGCAGCCCGAGCACACTCCATGCACCAGCACCTCATGCGAGGACACCCGGAAGCCTCGCGGAAGCGCGCTCTTAAGATCCGGCAGGCACCCCCCGCCCAGCTCGAACACCTTCTCGCAGCGCTGGCAGCGAAAATGATGGTGATGGTCCTTGCCCGCGAATTCATAACGCGGAGCCTCTCCGGGCAGCAGGACCTCGCAGATGCTCCCGTCGGCCAGCAAAGCCTTGATGCTGCGATAGACGGTGGCGATCCCCAGCCCGGGAGCGCCGGCCTTGGACGCCTCTAGAACCTCCAGCGCGCCCAACGGCCGCCCGGCTTCCTCGAGCGCGCGACGGATGGCCCGGCGCTGCGCCGTGTCTCGCACCATGGGGCGATCATAGCAAAAAGACGCTTTCTTCTCTTTTGATATTGTGTTATCATTATCAAATGCGCGCCGCACTCCTCCCCCTCTTTCTTGTCTGGGCGCCCCTGGCGCGCGCCCAGCCCTCCGAGGACCGGCTCAACGCCCTCGAGCAGCGCCTTTCGTCCCTGGAGAACGCCCGGTCCAATAACGCCACGTCAGCCTTTAACCCCGCCCTGGGAGCGGCGCTCGACATCGCCGCTGTGCAGACCGACAGCAAGGCCACGATCAACCTTCGCGCCGCCGAGCTGACCCTCCAAGCCCCGATCGATCCGTATCTCAAAGGCTGGATCGTGGCGACGGGGTCGCCCGACACGGTGAGCCTGGAGGAGGCCGCCGTTCGCACCACGGCCCTGCCGCACTCCCTGTCGCTGACGGCGGGCCGCCTGTTCGCCTCCTTCGGGCGCCTGGCGCGCTTCCACGACCATGAATTGCCCGTCATCGAACGTCCACGCTCCTTGGACACCTTCGTGGGCGGCGAGACCCAGGCCGACGGGGTCGAGCTCTCCTATCTTTTTCCCACGCCGTTCTACCTATCCGCCCAAGCCGGGATGTTCAACAAGATCGGCGCCGACAACGCGCGGGCCGACAACGCCGTCGAAAGACCTCTCGACAATTTCACCTACTTGGGGAGGTTGACCGCCTACGCGGATTTCGGCGACGACCATAGCCTGGAATTGGGAGCCAGCCAGGCGTGGACGCCCAAACGAATTGTTCCGGACGCCGCCGGGACCGAAACCACGCGCAAGAACACCTGGCGCACCCTGGCGGGAATCGACCTCACCTACCGCTACCAGCCCGTCGCCGGCGGTCTCTATAAAGGAGCGATCTGGAGCGCCGAAATCATGCAGAACAACGAGCGCCGCTTCGATGCGGCCACCCTTCTGCCGCGGGACCGCGTGCGCTCTTATGCCGGGGTGTCTTATCTGCAGCTCAAGCTCGGCCGCCGCTTCAGCCCCGGGGTCATGATAGACCTCAGCGAGGATCTCGACGCGCCCAAGACCTTGACTCGAACCTACACGGGATTTCTCTCCTTCCACATGAGCGAGTATCAACGCCTGCGCGTGAGCGCTTCGCGCATCGATGATGCCGCCGCGCCTGGAAGACGCGGCAACAGGCTGGGACTGCAATGGACGGCGGTGCTCGGAGTCCACACCCACAGCTTCAAGGACCGCTGACATGAAAAAAACTTCTCTGGCGCTGGGGCTGGCGCTCATGGTCTTGCCGCGCGCCGAAGCGGCCGCGCTTCGCGTGGTGGCCACGCTCCCAGAACTCGTCGACATCGCCAAGCGCGTCGGCGGCGACCTCGTCGCGGTCGACGGCCTGGCGCGCGGAGTGGAAGACATCCACCAAATCGTCATGAAGCCGAGCTTCGTGGCGAAACTCAACCGCGCCGACGCCGTCGTCTTCCTGGGCCTGACGGCCGAACACACGTTTCTGCCGGGCCTACTCGACGCCGCGCAAAATCCCGCTCTGCGCGTCGACCACAACACCTCCGCCTGCCTGGGGCCCGGCTGCATCGACTGCTCCGCCGGCGTCCGCATCCTAGACAAACCGCAGTCGCTCAGCCGCGCGCAAGGAGAGGTCCATGCGCAAGGCAATCCTCACTATAACCTCGACCCCCGCAACGGGCTGATCATCGCGCGCAACATCGAAGCGGGCTTCTCCCGCCTCGATCCGGGACACGCCGCGCAGTACAAAAAGAACCTCGCGGCTTATCGGGAAGAACTCGAGCTTAAAATCGCGCAATGGGTGAAAAAATCGGGCCCGCTCAAGGGCCTCAAGGCCGTCTCCTACCATGGAGACGTCGCCTACCTCGCCGCGTTCACGGGCCTGGATTTTATCGGAACGATCGAACCCAAGCCCGGCATCGCGCCCACGCCCGCGCACCTGGCCGCCCTCGTCGGGGTGATGAAGGACGCGGGCGCTGGGCTCATCGTGCGCGAGCAGCAGTACGACGCGAAGACTCCCGCATGGCTGGCCGAGAAGACCGGCGCCAAGATCGCCGTCATCGGCACGATGGCCAACTCCATGCCAGACACTGAGACCTTCGTGAAATTCAGCGAGAAGAATCTCATCAATCTGCTGGAAGCGCGATGAAAAATAAGGCGCCTGAGCCCTTGATCCGATTAAAAAACGTCTCTCTCGGATACGGGAACACGCTTGTTTTGACGAAAGTCGACCTCGACGTCCGGCGAGGCGAGGTCTGGGGACTGCTCGGTCACAACGGTTCGGGAAAGACGACTCTTCTCAAGAGCATGCTCGGACTCATCGCCCGCCGAAGCGGCGAGGTCATTGGGCGGCCCCGCTTCGGCTACGTCCCTCAGAAAGAGCGCCTGGACCCCGTTTATCCTCTCTCATCCTTTGACGTCGCCGCCATGGGAACGTATCGGGCCTTTCAATGGCCTTTTGGCCGCCGCCGCGCCGCGGGATCGGATGTCGTGAGGCGCTGCCTGGCCGACTGCGGCGCCGGCCAACTCGCCGACCGGCGATTTGGCGACCTGTCGGCGGGACAGAAACAACGCGTCTTGATCGCTCGCGCCCTGGCCGCCGAGCCCGAAATTCTCGTGCTCGATGAACCGCTGGCCGGAGTCGACATCACCACCCAGCAAGCGTTGCTGCCGCTTCTCAAGGAGCTCAAAGAGAGGCGCCACTTGACGATGCTCATGGTCAGCCACCGCATCAGCGCGGAAAAAGGATTGTTTACGCATGTCGCCTGGATCGATGAAGGACGAGTCGACTCGGGCCCAGCCGCCGGGATGCTCGCCTCGGGGCGAATCAGCGATATTTTCAAGACCGAATTATGAACACGTTTCTCGAGATCCTGAAACCCGATTTTTTGCTGCATCACGCCGTTTGGGGAAGCGTGGTCGCGGGATTCGTCTGCCCTCTCGTCGGCGTCTACGTCCTCTTGCGACGCCTCATTTTCTGGGGGGTCGCCCTACCCCAGGTCTCGGCCGCCGGCATCTCCTGCGCGTTCATGCTCGAGGCCCTCGGCCTGAACATGATCACGACGGGAGAACACCATGAAAAACATTTAGCCATCGTCGGCGCCGTCGTCTTCACTTTGGGCGCGATCATCCTGCTGGCCGGCCTCGAACGCCGCGCGAGCGCCCCATCGGAAGGCCGCCTGGGAGTGCTCTACGTGCTGGCGGCGGCCCTGTCGATCCTGTTCGTGTCCTGGAACGCCTCCGGCGAAAATGAAATGCTGGGACTGCTCAAAGGGGAGATCGTCTCCATCTCGGAAACCGACTTTCACGCCATGCTCGACCTCTTCGGTCTGGCCGCCGCCGCCATTCTCTTGTTTCAAAGGGAATTCACGCTCGTTTCGTTCGATCGAGACATGGCCATGACTCTCGGCCGCAGCGTCAATGTCTGGGACGGGGCGCTGTTTCTTATTATCGGCCTGACGATCTCCTTGGGCGTGATGACCGTCGGACCCCTCGTGATTTTCGGATTTCTCGTCATTCCACCGATGGCAGCGCTTCCCTGGGCCCGGGGAATGATGTCGTTCTCCCTCCTGTCCTCGATCATCGGAGGCCTCAGCGCGTTTTCGGGCTTCTATGTGTCGTACACGCGCGATTTGCCGCTCGGGCCCATGGTCGTGTGCGTCGCCTGCGCCGCCTATCTCCTGTCGTTGTCCGCCGAGCGCATCTTGAGAAGATCTCCATGATGATCGCAATCGTGGCCGCCGCCTTTGTCTCCACTCTGGTCGGAGGCTTTCTTCCCCATCTGGCCCATCTGCTGACCCGCTCACGACTGTCAAGAGCCCTCGCCCTGCGCTCGGGCCTGCTTCTGGCCGTGGCCTTCGCGGATGTTTTGCCCGAAGCCTGGGCCGCCGGCCCACGCTTGGCCGGCCTGGCGGCGTTCGGCGCCTTCGCGCTGTGCTACATGGCCGAATCCCTGACCATCGGGGACTGCTGCCACGAGGCCGTCGAGGACTGCCGCTCGCACGCGATGGGCGGCGCGGCTTTGGCCGGCATCCTGATCCACTCGTTCGTCGAGGGAATCAACCTCGCCGCGGCGCGCCTGGCCGGCCCCCCCACTTTGGCCGCGGCGGGCCTCTCGATCATCGTCTGTCATTTCGCCGACGGCTTCACGCTGACGACCTTGTTCGATCGCGCCGGCGCGCGGCGAGCCGCCGTCATCGCGCTTCTCGCCGCGGTGGGACTGAGCACCGCGTTGGGCGCGCTGGCGACCGGATTCCAGTTCTCGGTCCTCGCTCCGGGGCCGGCCTCGCTCCTTCTGGGGTTTGCCGGCGGATGCTTCGTCTACGTCGGCGCGGCCGACGTAATCCCGCGGCTGCACCGCGAGCGCGATCTGGCCTCGCTCGCCTTCTTCGCGGCGGGAGCCGCCGCCATGGCCGGGCTTAAATTCCTTCTCGGCTGACAACACACCCTTGGGCGCGGACGAACGGCTCGCGAATGTCGTATATTTTCACCAGGCCGATCCCGCGGCGGATCCCGCCGGACTGAAACCATGAGCGCGATACGCTTTCAGAACGTCTCGAAGATCTACCGCCGATCTCACTTGGGGCGCGTGACGCAGACCGTGGGCCTGCAAGAGCTGAACCTGGAGATTCGCGCGGGAGAGGTTTTCGGACTGCTCGGCCTCAACGGCTCGGGCAAGACCACGGCGATCAAGCTGATCATGGGGCTGCACCTGCCGACCACGGGAGACGTTGAAACGCTCGGACGCCCCGCTCCCGACGTGGAGGTTCTCGCCCGGATCGGCTACGCCCCGGAATCGGCTTATCTCAACCGGACGCTGACGGGCCGAGAGAACCTGCGGCTTTTCGCCGCGCTGTCTCACATCGAGCCGAATCAACGCGAACGGCGGGTGTCGGACATGCTCGAAAACGTCGGCCTGGCGCACGCGGCCGACAAGCGCCTCAGCGATTATTCCAAGGGCATGCTGCAGCGCGCCAGCCTCGCCCAAGCGCTCGTCCACGATCCCGAGCTGGTCGTGCTCGACGAGCCGGTGACCGGCCTCGACCCGCTGGCGATCAAGGAGGTCCGCACCCTGATTCTCTGGCTGAAATCCAGGGGGAAAACCGTCCTCTTCTCCTCGCACGATATTTCCGAGGTCGAGCGCGTCTGCGACCGCATCGCGATCCTCAGCGGAGGACGCCTGGTGAGGGTCATGACCCAGGAGGAATGGCACGGCAAGGCCGACTGCCTGGAGACCGCATTTGCCGCGGCCGTCACGCGCACGGACGGCGTCGGCCCCATCCACATGGAGTGAGCATGCCCACCATCGCGGCCGTTTTTTCTTACACCCTCAAGGAGCATGTCCGCCATAAGGCCTGGCTGTCTTCGGCCTTGTTCGGGTTCATCATGCTCGGAGGAAGCCTCGTCGTGTCCGCTCTCGCAAAGGACGAGCGCGGACGCCTGATCCTGGATTTGGGCCTGGCCGCGATCGAGGCGAGCGCCATGCTCTCGATCGTGTTCCTGACGGTCCATCTGATTCTCCGGGAAATCGAATCGCGGGCCATCTTCCTGATTCTGACCCATCCCGTGCGCCGTGAGGATTATCTCTTGGGACGGTATCTCGGCACCCTGGCCGCGGTGGCCGCGGGTCTCATCGCCATGTCGCTGCTCCACATCGCGATGCTCGCGTCCTTCTACGACTGGTGGGAGCCCGGCCGCTACCTGAGCGCCCTGACATGCCTGCTGGGAAAAACCGCGGTGATGGGCGCCTTGTCGCTTTTGCTCTCGCTGGCCCTAACCTCGGAAGCCGCGGCGATGTCCTTCGCGGGATTTTTTTGGATGCTCGGACACTTCTCCTTCGAGATGCGCTTTTTGGCCGAACGTTGCGCCAGTCCCTTTCTCAAAACGATCATCGTCGCGTTCTCCCGGGCCGCTCCGGATTTCGCTTACTTCAATTACCGTGATTTCTGGCATCAATCGGCCCCGGGCGCCCACTGGCTGCTTTGGGCCGGGCTCTATGCGCTGGCCTACGCCGCGGCCTGTCTGGCCCTGGCCGCCCAGATTTTCGAGCAGAAAGAGTTCTAATGAAGTTCCGCTGGCTCCTGCTTGCGGCCGCGTTCTTCGCCCTGGCCCTGGCCGCCGACGACCGCATGCGCCTCCTCCATCAGCCGCGTTTTCCTCTCCTGGGCGAGCTCAAGGGAGGCCCTTTCGCTTTCCAAGACGTCGCCCTCGCCGCTTCCGGTTTCCGCGCTCCCGCCGCGGATATCGCCTGGATCCAGCTTTTGCAGTACGCCGCCGGCAACCTCCCCGCGCTGGCCGACTCGCCCCATCGTCCCTACGAGCATTTGGCCCAGATGAGCCTTCGCGTCGCGCGCCTCGACCCGTCCTTTCATCGCGCGATCTTGTTCGGGGCGGGGATGATGGCTTGGTACGAAAACGTCAAACGTCCCGACGAGGCGGCGGACATCCTCCAGGAGGGCTTGCGCCTGGCGCCCGAACAGCCCATGTATTCGCTCTACCTCGCCGCTCTGGCTTATAAAAAGCAGGGCGACACCGAACGCATGATCGCTTTGCTCGAATCCCTCGTCGATCGCCCCGAAACGCCCAGCCAAATGAAAGCGATCCTCGCCAATCTGCGGCAATCGCGCGGGCAATACCCTCAAGCCTTGGAGTTGTGGAGAAAGATCCTCGACAGCGACCGCGACGCCTCGGAACACTCCCGCGCCCGCCTCAAGATCAACGAGCTGAACTCGCTTCTCCGCGGGGCGAAAGCGTCTTCATCACGGAAAACAACATACTGAAGTCGTCGTCGTCGAGGCGCAGGCGATAGAACATCTGGCGGATGCGGCGCAGCCGCGCTTGACTCGCGCGCGGGCCGCAAGACAAGCGCGGTTCGAGATACTCCCATAAAGACAGCATGCGGTCCAGTCCGGCCGCGGCAGGCTCCTGCGCCGTGGGCGCCCCGGCGGGCGCCGCCAGGGAAAACAAAGCCACGGCGACCGCCTGTCCCAAATTGAGGCTGATGCCGTTTCGGCAAGGAATGCGCGCCAAATAGGGGCACGGCGCGGACTCTGCCCGCGTCAAGCCCGTCGATTCCCGGCCGAAAACGAGCGCGACTTTTCCCCCCAGCTCCGGAAACGAGGGCAGGACGAACTCCCGATGGCGCAGAGAGGTGGGACGGCGGCTGAAAGCCACCGCGCTCGCGCAGCCGCGCAGCGCGTCCGGCAGCGTCTTCTCCAGGCGCGCTCCCTCCAAAATATCCCTGGCGCACGCTCCGCTCACGCCGGCCTCGGGCGGAAGGCGCTTCCAGCAAGACGACACCACGCGCAAATCGCTCGCCCCGAAGGCCTTCATCGCCCTGGCGGCAAAGCCCACGTTCAAAGGGTTTTCCGGTTCCACCAGCACCACGCGGCAATCGAGGTCCATGGTGCGGGGAAAAGCGCTACGGCGCGGCCGGCTTGGGAGCGGCGTCGTTGGGCGAACCCATTTCGGGCGGCTCCATGCTCATGGCCGGCGCGACCTCGCGCGCGTACGGGCCGTTCCACGTCGCGTCGAACACGCCCTCCAAGACGCGCGCCACCTCCGGGCTTTCCAAGACGACGGTCGCGTCCCGCGAGGAGAAAAAATAGTCCTTCTGCCAGTTCGAGGTGCTGATCCAGCTCGTGTTTTGGTCCACGACCATGTACTTGCAATGGTCGACCCGGGAAAAAGGCACGAACCCGCCGCTGCCCCGCGGAATCTTGGTGTATTTCACGCTGACGTTGCTCGTCGTCGACAGCCTCTCCAAATTCTCGGCATCGACCTTTTTGGCGAACGACCAGTCGGCCACGGCCAGCCGGACCCGCACGCCCCTTCCGGCGGCCGCCTTGATCTCCTCATTTAAATCGATCCAGGTGTCGCTTCCGCCGTGGACGCTGACGCCGTAATTCATGACCTGGATGTCCACGGTTTTTCTCGCGCCGCGCAGCAGCGCGTAAAGAGCGTCGATTTCGCTGTCGTAGCCCGGAGGCAGCTGCCCAACGGGACTGAAGGCCGGGTACATCGCAGCGCCTGCGACGACGGCGGGGTTGGACGCGTTGAGCGGTCGCGCGGCGAAGACGGGCGGCGCCTGCGCGCCGCCTCCGGCCTTGCCCCAGTCCAGCTCGAAGACGTCTAGAAAGCTCCGCGCCATGGCCTCGTGGCCGATGCGGATTCCCAATTCATGGATTTGGGTGAGCGCCAAGCCGTCCATGTTTTGGCTGCCGACGAACACCTCCCGGCCGTCGACGATGAAAAATTTGGCGTGCTGCACGCCGGGAGACATCGTCAAAACCCTCACCTCGATTCCCGGCACCTTCGCAAGCCAATCGGGAGCGGCGTTGTTTTTCTTGTAGAACTTCGAGTCCACGATCACGCGCACGGCCACCCCGCGGCGAGCGGCGGCCTCCACGGCCTCGAGCACAGGCCTCATCGCGCCGCGATCATTGATGTAGAACTGCTCGAGTTCCAGCGTCTTGCGCGCGCCCTTGATCATCTCGGGCCACACGTCGGAGGGCCGGCGCGTATGCGCGGAGCCGTAAACGGTCTCCTCGGGCACGCTTTCGACGAGCTCGATGCCGGAGAAAATAGGAGACGCGCCGTCGTCTGCCGCTGCGCAAACGCCCGCCAGAAGCACGCACGGCCACGCGCGCGACAGAAACGACCGCAAACGAGAGGACATGCTCCCTAAACCCGACGCGCCCCGTCTAGGGTATGACGCGAATAGAGCCGCCGGAATTGGCTCCCGCCGCGATCACTCCGCCATCGGCGTCGACGAAAACGGCTCCCGCGATCGGCACGCCCAGGGTGCCCGCCGGGGTTCCGGGCGCGATGCGCACGTACGCCGTCAAGAGCGTGCCTTTCGCCAGAGCGTCCTTATTCTCGGGGCTGTACACGACGAAAGCCCAGGAATTTTCCTTCAGGTTCGTCCTGACGATTTTCTTCGAGGGCGTCAGCGCCGCGCTGGGCGTCACGGACACGGTGCTCACCCCCACGGGCAAAGTCAAGCTGAACTGCAGGCCGACCGGGAGTTTGGCCCCGGCGCTCAGCGCGATGGGAAGCCCGACTGTTTCTCCCGCCTTGCCGGAGGCTTTCCCGACCTTCAAGGTCGCCGCCGCCCAGGAGTCGCCCTCAACGAGCAAACAGAATCCGCACGCCAAAAGAAACGCTGTACGAGTCATCGGATGACCTCCTAAAAAACGAGCTTCCTCGCTATCATAACACAAATGCGCTTCGCGGGTGCTGGCCGCCTCCGCCTTCTAGGAAACGGCGACGGGACGCCCGGCGGTCGGCAGAGGGTGGGTCAGCCGGCCCCAGCAGTCCGCGCCCTCGGCGGTCACGATCTCGGCGGCGCGCGCGAGGTCCTCCTCGCGCTTGGCGAGGCTTTTCTGCACCAGGCCCTTCAAATCATCGATGTCGTAGAGATAAACGCCCTCCGCTTGGGCGACCTCCGGAGCCACGTTGCGCGGCATCGCGATGTCGATGATAAAAAGTGACCGGCCACCGCGGCGCCGCGACAGGGACAAGGCGGCCTCCCCGTCAAGCAGGATGCGGTCGGCTCCCGTGGAGAAGACCGCGATATCCGCATGGTCGAGCCGGTCGAAACCTTCCGCAAGCGTAATGGGCTTTCCGCCGAGCTCCCCCGCCAAGGCCTGGGCCTTATCCAAGCTGCGGTTGCTGACGTAAAGCTCTCCGGCTCCCTTGGAACGAAGATGACGCACCGAGGAAGCCGCCATAGTGCCGGCGCCAAAAACGACGATCACGCGCTCCTTCAAATCGGAAAAAATACTGCGCGCCATGACCGCGGCCGCCCCGCCGATCGAGGCGATGCCCCCCACGATGCGCGTCTCGCCGCGCACCTTCTTGCCGACCATCAAGGCGCGTTGGAAGGCGAGATGCCCGTATCGGTTGGCCGTCTTCTCGCTGCAGGCCCCTTGGTAGGCGGCCTTGCACTGACCGAGAATCTCGGTCTCCCCGACGATCCATGAGTCCAAACCGGCGGCGACGCGAAACAGGTGATCGACGGCCTTCTGATCGCGGTGAATGTAGAGAACCGAGCCCAAGTCCCGTCCCGCGCGTCGGCTCATCCACTCCACGATCGCCTGCTCCCCGTCCTTATCGGGCTGGCAATAGATTTCAAATCGGCTGCAGGTGGACAAGACCACGACCCCTTCCTGCCTGGTGGCTTCCTTAATGACCGAATTGATGCGGCCAACCTCATGCGGCTTCGGGGCCATCGCCTCGCGCACCTCGACCGCGGCTGTCGAATGATTGAGCCCGACGACCAGCCAACCTTGCTGCATGGACATTTGTGTGGCAACAAAACAACCAGCAGCCCCCCGGGAAAAGACGCCAAATATTGACCAAAATGGAACTCTTGCCGCCCAACGCCCACGAATTGCGCGATTTCGCGCTTATGCTCAATACCGGTGGCAGGCCGTGCACACGTCGGCACGAACGTCGCCGGAGGCCGCCTTGGATACACCATGAGCCTTGTGGCAGGACACGCACGCCACCTGACCATCCTCCAAGGCTATCCCGGAACTGTCGCTCGGATAAAACGCATCGGGCCGGCGAGCGGCCGCCAAGTCGTATTCGACGCCGATTGGGTGATTGCCCCCTGAACCGGGAGCGGCAGCGGGATGCCAACCCAAATTCGTCGCGACCGTTCCATCGTGACAGGATAAGCACAGATCCATCTTCCGGCCCCGGGCGTGACGCGACGCGCGTTCGAATTCCCCGGCTCCGGCGTCGGCATGGCTTTGCCACAAAGGCTGGTGAGTCTTGGAGCCGTGGGGAAAATGGCAATAAAGACAGACGCGCCCGGCGCCCTCCTGAGATTGTCCAGCCAAGGCCGGGAACGAAGCGTGGTCCTCGAGCGCGTCGCGAAGATCGCCCATGTCCTCCCGAGGCCAAGGCGAGCGCACTGCCACAGCCGCCAAAACGAGCGGGACCGCGAGCGCGGCCAGAAAAACAAACCTCCGAGGCCATGGATTCATGATGCGCGCCATGATGAGGATGCTTATTAAGTCTAGACCCTCCCCGTCTCTACGTCAAGGGGGGGCCGGCGACCCTAATCCTCGGGCAAGCCGCTTCGGTAAAAAATAAAATACCTCGCGTCCCGACGGGAGGGATGGATAGGTGAAAAGCGTCAACTTTTCACCCGCGAGGTGAGAAGATGATAGCGCAGCTTGGACATGTTTGGAAAGTCGAAAAATCGACCGAGAGGATGACGTCGTTTGCCGGCCTGCCGCTGCTGACGGAGCTCGCGCACCGGAGCAAACTGATCCGCGAACTGGACGCGGTGCCCGGGATATGGGAGCGCCAAGGCAAATACGGGACATCGGATTACGTGATGAGCCTGGCGTTGACGCTGATCGCGGGCGGGGAAAGTTTGGAGGACACTCGTCTGTTGCGTGAGGACGGGGGTCTGCAAGGCTGGTTGTGGAAGGATCTTCCCGCGCCCAACAGCCTGGGCGATTTCCTGCGGCGCCACGGGCATCGCACGATCAGCCGCCTGGGTCGGGTCAACGCTCGGCAAGTCCGGCGCTTGTTGGCCAGGCAACGTCACAGATATTTGACCCTGGACATCGACTCAAGCTTAGTGGAAGCCGACAAGAGAGAAGCGCAGAAGACCTACAAGGGCTTTGACGGCTACAATCCGCTGTTGGCGTGGCTTGATGAGCCAAACGTCTTTCTCTCCGGCGTATTCCGGCCCGGCAACAGTTCGCCGCAGTCGCACCTGAGAAGCCTGGTGGGGCAATGCCGGCGTCTGCTGGCTCAAGGCGTGAAGCTGCGCCTGAGATCCGACAGCGCGGGCTACAACACCTCGGTTATGAGCTACTGCGCCAAGCACGGCATCGAGTTTTCGATCACCGCGGACCTGGATGCCGCGGTCATGGCGAGCATCGAGGCGATCCCCGACGAGAAATGGCAACTGGTGGTCCGGGGCGAGGAAAACTTCCTCTTGGCTGAGACCGTCCACGTTATCGGGAGCAAATCCAGGCACGAGCGCCTACCCGCATTCCGATTGATCGCGACCAAGAAGCTCAGCGGGCAGCTCGAGCTATTCAAGAATCCGATCAAGCATCGGGCCATCATTGCCGAACTGCCTGAAACAATGAGCGCGCTGGAAGTGCTCGAGCACCACAACGATCGAGGCCGGATGGAAAAGGCCATCGACGAGCTCAAGGACGGCTTTGGTCTCGATCATCTTCCCTGCGGGCAATTGATGGCCAACGCGGCGTTTCTGCAGGTGTGTCTGATCGCTTACAACTTGGTGCAGACGTTCAAAAGCGTCGCGCTGCCCAAGGGCTGGGAGAAACTCGAGATCAAGAACCTGCGCTTCCGGCTGCTCTGCCGCGCGGCCAAGCTGGTCAGCCACGCGGGTTATCTTGTCACCAAGCTCCGGGACTTCGCGTTTTTCGGCGTGTTCGAGCAGGCGCGCTGGGCCGTGTTGGCTCCGGAGTTGGCCGGGGCCTGCGGATAACCGGCATAACTCAACTGGCTCCGCCGCAGGGGCTGTGAATCGTGGGGACAAGCGCGCCCGGATGCCGTGCACGGCGTCATCGTGAGCCGGTTGCATCGTCCAGCGGGGCGTGTGGAGGCGCGGCGTTGGCCTCAGGCCGCGCCGGAACCCGAGCGCGGGTCAATCCCGCGCGTCCCCGATGGATGATGCAACCGGCTCACGGCCCGCTCGCACGCTTATCCGAGGATTGAGGCGGCGACGAGGTCCTGAGCGAGATGGGGCGCTCAGGCTATCGCGCTCCCAGCCCCCGAGGCTTGGCCGGCGGGGGATTGGCCGTCGACGGACCCGAGGCGAACTCGTAGGCCCCGATATCGGGCAGGCCCTGGGGACGGACATTGCCGAGGAAATCCACTTTGATTTGCTCCAACGGCGAAGCCGCTGCCCTGCCTATGCCTGGACTGCCTGCGGACAAGCGATAATCTCCACCCCCGGTCTCGATGTAATTGACAAACAAAGGATCCGCTTCCAATGTCCCGGAAAATGAGGGTGAGAGTCCGGCGCTGATCGTTATCGGCGTGGCGTTGCGAAAGATGATGTTGTTGACGAACTGGATGCTGGGGCTGGGTCCTATCTGACCCATCACGCGCGCGCCGACGCTGATGTTGTGATAAAAGATATTGTTGGCGACGTAAATGTTCTCGGCGACGGCATCTTGTCCGCCGACCACGATCCCGTGCTTGTTGCGGAAAACCGTGTTGTGGACCACCTTCACGTCGCGGGGATTGTGCCAAAGATGAATTCCGTAGGACTGAGAACGATACACGAGGTTGTTGGCGATGACCCCGCTTCCATACGCATGATAGAGGCCGTGCGCGCCGGCCGTGCCCGCCGGCGCCGTGCAATGAAAGTTGACGTCGTGCACCCAGTTGCCGATCGTGTCGTTGTCTGTGGCGTTTCGGGGGGTCGTCGGCGCGCCCACGTGATCGATCGCGGCTCCGGCATCGGTCTGTCCCCAGGCGACCCTTGGATCGCAAATCGTTTTATGGCCTAGATGATGGACGTGATTGCGCGTCACGCGCACGTGGGAGGCATAGTTAAAGATCCCGCCGCGGGCGTCCCCTGTCACTTCAAAACCATCGATGTCCAAATAATTCGCGCTGGAATTATTGATCCAGATGTACTGGGCTCCCGCCGTTTGGATCTTGGCGCCCCATAGGTTTTCAGAGACGAAACGAACGCGAGCCGTCGCCGTGCCGCCGCGACTGGTGGTGATCGGACCCGAGTAAACTCCCGGCCGCACGATCACCGTGTCTCCGGGATTGACCAAGCCCGCGGCTTTCTGAATCGTTCTCAACGGCGCGGAAAGAGTTCCCGGATTGGAGTCCGAGCCCGTTGGGGCGACGTAATAGGTAAGAGCCCACGCCTGCGTCGCGCTCCCCAGGAGCGCGGCCGACGCCAGGTTCAACAGGAGCAACAGGTGTTTCAGACGATTGCGCTCCATGCCATTGAGTGGGCCTCCTCTTGACCCAGTATAGCCCCCCTTTCTCCGATTCGCCAACTCACCGACAACTCACTTCCGTTTTTTTACCGTAAAATTACCCTCTTTTTAATCTTCCGCAACGAATTGACGTAAAGGCAGGCTATACTACGAGAGTCCGCGCGGAGGGGTTCATGATGACTCATATTTCGAGGACTGCGCTCGCCGGGGTTTGCTTTTGCGTCGCGCTTGCATCCGCAGCACGGGCTCAGGCTTTCAACGGCCCTTTGCGCGTCGACTCCAGGAACCCGCATTTTTTTACCGATGCCGGCGGCAAGTCCATCTTCCTGACCGGAACGGGCATCCACGGCACATTCCAGCCGAAAACCTTCGGAAACCCTAACTACAGTTCATACCTCAATTTCATGGTCAGTTACGGCCACAACCTTCAAAGAATGCGGATTTGGGACAATGGCTGGATTCGGGGAGATTCATCATGGGCCGCCCTTCCCACGATCTATAAGCGCACCGGCCCGGGCCTGGCCACCGACGGCAAGCCTAAATTCGATCTCAATCAATTTAACGACGTGTTCTTCACTGAGCTGCGCAACCGCGTCGTGGCCTCGCGAGATAAGGGCATATACGTCATGCTCATGTTCTTCATGGGTTACAGCACGGAGGGTCCGCTGGGAGAGTATCATGGCCGGGATTTCTTCGGCGGACATCCCTATCATCCGCTGAACAATATCAACGGCATCAACGGCGACCCCAATGGAGATGGGGAGGGCGTCGAAATCACTTCCCTGAAAGTTCCCGCCGTCATCGCGCTTCAAGAGGCCTATATCCGCAAGATCCTAGACACACTCAACGACCTCGACAATATTTTCTACGAGATCGGCAACGAGATGAAAACCCCGCCTCAATTCGAAGAGCATTTCATCAACTATGTCCGCAGCTACGAAGCGGGCAAACCCAAGCGGCATGTCGTGGGTCATTCCGCGAGCATAGGGACGTCCGTCAAAACGACTTGGGATTGGGATCCGCGGGAAGTCATGTACACCGGCCCCGCCGACTGGGTCGCTTCGGTGTACCAACCCCTTAACGTGGACAGCAGGAAGGTCTCCTTCTACGATACCGATCACATCAACGCCTGGGGCGCCACCTCGGCCATGGTGCCCTTTCCCTGGAAGGCGTTCACGCGGGGAATAAACACGATTTTCATGGACGACATGAACAGCAGCGCCTACGGGCGCGATCCCGTCCTCGTGGACGCCATCAGAAAACGCCTGGGGCAAACGTTGACGTATTCAAAAAAGGTCAATCTTGTCCAAATGCGTCCCAACACCGCCTTGGCCTCAACCGCCTATTGTCTGGCCAGCCCCGGGGCGGAGTATATCGCCTATCAGCCCGGCAGCGGCGCCTTCAGCGTGAATCTTCTTGCGGGAACCTACGCGGTTGAATGGTTTAATCCGGCCACAGGCGCCGCGGCATCAGGCGGGTCGATCTCCGCGGTGAGCGGTTCCAGAAGCTTTACGCCTCCCTTCTCAGGGGAAGCCGTCTTATACCTGAAGTCCGGCGCAAACACCCCGCCGGCCGCGCCGAGAGGATTGGGCGTCAGTGGTTCTTCCGGCCCATAAAGAGCTGGGTCCACTGTAAGCCGTTTTATTCCCCTCGGACCCATACGTAAGCGGCGAGGGCTTGAATATAATGACGCCCGATGCCCCCCTTCGGACGACGCCTTTTGGCGTGCGCCCTGTCGCTGTCGACCGTCGCCCTGGCCCCGGGGCTGGCACC
>ERZ1292630.2019-Hain-H41-02um-R3-2019-length-19261-cov-7_pt1 | contig 19261 bp, 5 predicted proteins | sample MGYA00564408_ERZ1292630 | MGnify/ENA primary metagenome ERZ1292630 (study PRJEB36523, sample SAMEA6512641) | groundwater metagenome | collected 2019-01-08 | study: AquaDiva: Metagenomics assemblies of 32 groundwater samples
GCCCATCGTCTCGCCTTAATTTTTCAGCGAGTTCCGCTCACCTGTTACCAGCCGGATGGCGACCGTCAGCAATAAAAAGTAATAAAATTACCGTTTATTACAGGTAATAAAGTTTATTACTGGATGTTTTATTATTTATTACACTTTATTACTAAGTGTAGTCACCCTGGCAAGATACTCCCCGTGTGAGGCCCGGTCAGTCAGGGCACATGTGGTGGTGGTGGAGCATTTATTTTGCGGCCGCACCAACATCTTGACAACAGTCCACCAACAAAAATTCCCCCCATTCGTAACAAACTTTTTTCCGAATGGCAAACGCTGTCATCGCGCGCGATCTCCGCGAGATCGACAACGCCGATACACACTACGCGGTCCACCCGCTCGTACTGATGAACATTTCTGACCACCACACACGCCTTGAGAACGCCTCCAATAGTGCCGCTGCGGCAGGGAAGCCCCCTTCTTCTGCAGGACAGCAGGCGACAACGGCCGCCCACCCTCCCGGTGTCAACGCGGCCGTCGGGCCACAACGTCGCGCCATAGGCGTCTTGTTAGGCCAGCAACGGAGTCGCATCGTTGAAATTCACACCTCATTCGATCTCAAGTACGACGCACCACTGCTAACGACGACCACGAGCGGCCCTCTCGCGGCCAACTATACACAAGCGGTGATCGACGTGAACTATTTGGCGAAAAAGAAGGCGAGCATGGCCAAGGTGTTTCCAGAGTACGAAGTCGTCGGCTGGTACACGACGGGTCTGGGCCTCACGCCGCACGATGTCAACGTGCTACACAATGTCATTCTGACGACCGCGAGTGAGGATGAGTCGGCCGGCGGCGGAGCAGCGACGCCATCCTCTTCCTCATCTGCCGCAGGGGGCGGAGCGGCGGCGTCGACGAGCACGACGACGACAGCCACGACCGGAAACGCACTACCGACCGTCGTTGGTATTTGCCTTGTGGTGAACATGTCCCCCGCCGCGGCCGCCCAAGCGAAGCATTTGCCCGTTTATTTACTCGAAATTGATGGCACGAGCAAGTCGACGGGGTCATCTGCGGCGTCCTCGGCATCAGCGGGTTCGATCGACCTTGCCACCGCACTGCGCCGTCTTCCGTTTGCCATTGAAAGCGAGGAGAGCGAGCGCATTGGCATCGAGGCCGCTCGCAACGTCGATCAAGACGCGATGGCCGCCGCCGCGGCGAACACGTCGTCGTCGAGCCACGGAGGGGGCTCCTCGTCCCATGGATCGGTCAACCAGTGGGCCTCCTCCTTCGGATCGACCCCGCTTCGGTCACAGGCTGAGAGCTACCACTCGGCCTTGAGCATGCTACGTAGCCGACTGTCGGTCATGATCGCGTACTTGGAGGGCGTCGATGCGGGTTCCATCCCACCGGACTATGCCCTTCTCCGCCGCATTAGCGCGCTCGTCAACCAAGTGCCCCAAGGAGGCCCTGCCTTCCAATCATCGTTCGAAAGGGAATATGCCGATGCGCTGCTCGTCAGCTATATGTCTTTGCTGAACCGCGGCACGCTCATGCTCGGGAAGCTCGCCACAGATGTGCAAGATTGCACTGGGGGTGGAGACTCAATGCTGGCGATGATGCAGGGCGGCGGCGGACGGACTACAAGTCGAGAAGGTGGCCGGCGTCCGGGAGCGGGACGCCGTCAGCACTGACATCCCACAAAATGTCAGGGCGAGTCGCCCACAACCACATTTTTCTTTTCGCGAGCGGTGAAACGTTTGTTGGCAAGAACTTCGAAATCGCGCGTTGCGTCGTGGGGGGAAGCGCGCACACACATGTCGTGGGCTGTGCTGGTGATATTTCACCCGCTGCTTGTTTGCTCTCCTTCATTTTTCTTTCTCCCTTGCCGGCCACATGACACGCACGACACGTCGCGTTCGATGGTGTGCTTTGATGTGTGACCGAGAGAGGCGTTTTGGGTCAAAAAATAATGAAATACCCGTGTGGCGGAGGTGCATGACACATCCTTTGAGAATCTTTTTTTGCGTTGTGTCTGTTTTTTTTCCCCCCTCTCCCTGCGAAGAGTGCTGCGCTAACTCTCTCTCCCTGATTCAATCAAGAAAAAATATGGGTGTTGTGGACCGAGGAGGCGGTCGTGAGGCCAAAGGCGCGTCGCTTCGTCGTTCCAAAAAGAATCCCGGCGCGGCCGCGGCGAGGGCGAAAACCGAAGTCAAAGCGGCTCCGAGTGGGCCCGCAACGTCCCTCCCTGCCCCTGCTCCCACACGGACCTCGGGTGCCTACATTGACGCGTCGGTGGCCATATTATCGCGTCAGTTTGACGCCGAGCGAGATCGCATCTTTCAGCGCGCCGCGGACGAAGGAAGGTGCTGCGCGCTGATTGGATGGTCCGCCGACGTCGACAAGCAAGCGCCCCTCTCTCAACTGTGCTCCGAAGTGAACCATTTCGGCTTCGTGTACTTCGTGGCAGGCGTGCACCCAGACAACGTGGAACGCACGAACCGAAAGCTCCAAGAAACTTGGTTGGACATGTTGGAGCCGCTCGCCAAGACGCCTTCCTGCGTCGCCGTGCTCGCGGGATTGGATCTCCGCCGCGACGTTGGCACGCACTATGCGCAGGAGTCGCTGTTCAAAGCCTTGGTCGCCCTTGCCGTGAAGCTTCAGCTACCACTGATGCTTCACTTGGCGCCCCATGGTGACACGTTGACCGCGGCCATGGCGTGGCTGCAGCAGCAGAGCGCAGGAAGTGGAGGAGCGGAAGACGAGGGGCAGGAGGACGCAAAAGGAGATACCGGCGGTGGCGGCGGCGCGTCGAGCGGAGAGGAGGATGGAGGCAGTGGGAACAAACCACCTCCTCGAATCGCAGAGGATGATGACGAGCACCACCACCACGGAGTGGACACGGCCCCGCCGGCGGCGTCGCGTAGCGTTGGGCCATCGTTTCCCACTGTCGTGATATTCCGAGACGCGGCGTCTCTGATTCTCCTTGCCAACTCCACCACCAACGCGTCGTCGTCGTCGACTGCCGCACCCGAGGCCGTTGCTGGCATGGCCTTCCTCAAGGCTGTGTCCACGGCGACCAATGCCTACTTGGCCTTTTCCACCCACCATCTGTTCGCTGGTGGGAGTCCTGCAGCGGACCCATCTTCATCGGGAACCACGACGACGAGCATGATAACAGCAGAATTACAGCAAGACCACTCCGAAGCCGTTGCCAGGTTGTTGCACGACGCTCAGTTTCCTTTGAGTCGCGTGGTCATGTCGAGTGAGAGTCCGTGGCACACGCCGCTAAATATTGAAGACCACTATGTCCGCGCCTTTCGCAACGAGCCCAGCAACACCCCGTTTGTGGCCCGCCGGCTGACCGAAATGTTCCGCGGCGCCGACTTGCCGATTGGAGATGGCGGAGGAGATGGGAAGGAACGTGGCGAGGCGGCAGATGACAGGGGGACAACGACGTCGCGGCCCGTCGTGGCCCCCATCACCACGGCATCGCTATCCGACGACGACATTCAGCAGGTGATATTGCGGGCGACCGTCGTCGCCTTCGGCCTGTCCGGAGCGAATCACGTACCCTTTTCCGCCGCTGGTGCACCATTATCGACCAAGTCAATCGGAGGGAGTGGTGGATCCGCTGTGAAAGGCGCCGCAATGGCAGCGGCCTCGGCGGTCATTCCCACTGCGACAGACGCTTCTCGCGGGCACCAGCAGCACGTGGACCCCACTGATGAATCTGCCAGGGCCGCCGCAATCGCGACGACGCACGAGGAGGAGGAGGATGGCAAGGGAGAGGGAAAGGAAAAGAAGGGGGTGGTGGTGATGGGTGCGGCGGCCGCCATACCACTTCCGAATGCTCGTCCCAGCGCTAGCTTTCGTTGCCAAAAGTGTCGATCGACGCTCTTCGGAGAAGGTCAACTTGTGACTCACGCGGGGGGCAATCACAACGCCAGCATCGGCAGCCGTGGGGGCAAAGCCACGACGCCAGCATCGGCGCCTAGGGGAGGGCCTGTTGACAAAGGGCAAAGGGGAACGGCGGCGGCGGCGGCAGGTCCAACATTGTGCGCGGCGGCCTTGTTTTTACCCATACCACAAACCTCAAACGATGGCGGCGACGCGTCCCACGAGGAAGGCCACAATCATGATGATGACGCCACCGGCGGCGGTGCATCGGCGCATGGCCACCGCCGCGGAGACGGCGCGGGGGGGCTCCAACAGCAGCGTCTTTTTGGTGTCCTTATCAAAGCGGAGCAAGATGGCTCTGGTCACGTCGAATGTGCATCATGTGGCGCCAAGATCGGTCGATCGGGTTGGAACTCACGTTGCCCTTGCGCTCTCGTCGTTCCTGGATACTGTGCGAGAATCACAGCGTCGAAGTGCGATCGCTGGGACGATGCGGAAACGGAAACGGTGTTGCGCCTCGCTGCCGAAGGCAACGTTGCGTTACCCACCGGTGCCGGAGACGACGTCGCTTCCGAGCCGTCCGACGATGGTGGTGAGCGTAAAGGTAAACGCCGACAGAAAGTCAACGTCAAGAAAAATAACACCAGCAACATGGGCGATTTTCGTAACAAGACCTTCGTCGCAGGCGCCGGTGGTGCAAGCGCGAAAGGGGAAGGTGGGTCCTCATCGGTCGCGTCGGAAGGGCCTTCCGTCGACCCACCATTGGATAGCGCTTCGACGACTACGATCGCCGCAGGACGCAAAGGGAAGAGAGTGACCGCCGAACCCGACGGCGCTCCTCCTCCTACAGCCGCTGGTGCTGGCGGAGGGGAAGGAGGACACCACGCCAAGCGCAAGCAGCGCAAAGGGCAGCGGCGAAAGGCAGGCGATACGTCCAGCGACGATTAACCACATCGTGGGTGATAGACGCGATGAGAGATAGATTTGAAGGGTGGGGGTGGTTTTTGTTGGTCCAAAAATGTGTCGGTTGAGTCTACGATGAGGAAGATAAAAAGAACGGGTGACGATCGGAAATATATGCCCCCCTCCTCCTCATGTTGTTGTTGTTGTTGTCTCTTCCTCGTCGTCGCATCAGTCGCCATCAGCGGATATTATCACTCGCTTTCAAATCAAAAAAGGCCACACGCGTTTTTTTTTGGAGATGAAGGTCATTTACGTGCCCCTGCGCATGCCGCTCAACCTGCGGTCGTTCAGTGCGTTTGTGCTTTGCTTTCTGGGGCTCATCTTCATGATCGTCGCGAGTGCCACGGACCACTGGTTTTTCGCTCTCGCCGAGGAGGGACTCGAAACGCCTTCACCGCCTGCTGCCACGTCGCCAGCCGCCAGGAGGGCGTATTACGCCGCGTCCTCATCCTCGACACCATCACCATCGTCCCTTAGTCGTCAACGAAAATACGTTGCGTCGTCGGCACGAAGCTTGGAAGCAAGCACCTCGGCCCGTCGTAATCGGCTGGGGCATCGAGCCGCCGATCAAGAAGAACCGTCGTCGTCGTCATCCCTAGGGTTGTCATCACGCGGTGGGATTCACTCTCGACGACGACGACATGCGTTCATGACGCCCAGTGCACTTCTTCCTGACTTCTTCACGGGGCACTTTTGGTCGGCAGCGCCGGACGAAAAAAAAACACCGGCAACGCAAAAGGCGTCGCCTCTTCCTCGGGAGACTGATCGCCACAATCATCAGCTGCTGGGGGGCGCCTCCATGGCCAAAGGAGGAGGAGTGGCACCCTGGAACCCTGCGGCGAACGTCCGCTTCGCTCATCTTCAACGACGGCATATTTTTCAAACCCTGCAGGACGAATGGGGGTCGGACAGCGCCGACAACGTCGCGGATGACGGACAGAGCACCACGCATGACGAACCCGTGAATGGCGGCCCATCGTCGTCTCCTCCTGCGACGGCCACGGACGATGCGCTCATGTGGAAATCAACGGCGACCGTCGCCATGGGGCTCGAACGCCTCGAAGTCACCGTTTGTCAGCGGCATTTGGTGCACAACTGGCAGCTCTGCGATGTGTATCATGTGGCCTATTCCGGCTGTCGGCCGCACGACCCTTCCGCCCGCGGCGTCACTCACGATTTATTTGATTCTGAAATGCAAAAAGCCTTCTGTCAGCGGCCCGGTCTGACCTATGCGATGCTCGCGTTGGGGTTCAGTGTGTTAGCCTGCGTGGTCGCCCCTTTCGCCATGGGCATGGTGTTCATCCGGGAAAGGGGCCTCGGCGTCGGTGCCGCGCTTTGTGCCTTTTTAGCGGTGTTCACGGTGGTGATGGAGAGCTTGGCGTATGATGCCGTTCAGCCCGTCATTAATTCCTTGGGCGCGGAGGTCGTGTTGGGTGGTGGTACCTACCTCGGCGGTCGAGGGTACAGCTTCGTGCTCGCCGTCATGGCAGTCATTGCCTACCTCGCCAGCGCGGCGGCGTCGTTGTCGCTGATGATTTGGGAAGACGAACATTCCGCAGAACCGCAAACCACGTCGTCTCACATGCCGCCGACGGTGGCCATCGAAATGGCCGCGTCCGTCGCCATGAACTCCGCGGGGGCCAGCATGGCCCCGGTTTCCGCAGCGCGTCCAGGCTTCGTGGCTCTGAGTAGCGTCGAGAATCGCTCCGACGCCCACCATGACGACGACGACGACGATGACGACGAGGATACGGTGAACGCCCCGGTCGACGCTGCTAGACGGCCCGCCACCGCGGCAATCGCACCACCTCCTCCTCTTCCCGCCGCCGAAGCCACGAGCCGACGCCGCGACGCCGACGCCGCTCCGCCTGTCACGGCGACGTCAGCAGCCGTCGTCGAGCCATCCGCGACAAACGCGTCCCTTACCGCCGCCCCCCCCGCCGCGGTGGCGCCACACCACGACACGACGACGACGACGGCATCGACTATGGTGATGGCGATTCCAGCGGACCGCCCGCACATGCCTCACACTGACGCTGTGGTGACCGCAGTGCCCATGACCCTCCATGGCGACGACGACGACGCTGAAAGCTTTTAGCAGTTGTCAGTAGCGCCCTCGGAGAATCCACAGACAAAAACCGCCCAAGAAGAAGAAGGGACGATCGGCAGACCCCCCTAACACTAGGGTTGCCCTCCCCTTCGGCGAAAAAAAAGGCGCACGCACAACAAAAACGGGTTTCGGGTTTCTTGGGGCGCCGGTTTTGCATTGCCCTCAGCAGCTGCACGTTTTCTACGGTTGTCTGCTGGTCAGAAGGCGAGATCCCAAAAAGTTGCCAACGTGGAAAACACCCATTGCATCTCCCGTTGTTCACTCCTACGGGGTGGTACGCACCGCAATTGGGGGGAAACGTTCACAGTCCCCCTTTCGCCATCCTCCTTTCTCTCTCTCTGTTTCTCGAGTGGGTGGGGCTTCTTATCCCCTCTTGTTTTGCTCTCTTCTCCTCCCTCTGTCCGCTCGTCGATTTTATAAACAAATGGACTGCTTCCAGCAATGCTTCAACAGCAGCGGGTACTCCTACTTCACGGCGCGGAGGACCTTCAGTCCCGTGTTTGGCATCGTCAGCGCCGTCCCCGTACGAGGCGCGCTCGCGGATGCGATTCACCAGCATATCAATGCGTCGTCCGCGGACCCCAGCAGCGCAGCGTCGGCAGCCGCCGCGGCGTTGTCAGACAGCAGCGCCGCTCAGGCGGACACCGCCACCACCGTCCTCGGAAGTAATGGGCTGGCCGCCACCTCCGCCGCCACCATCATCCGCGAGCAGCCCGCGACGATTTGTAACGTGTTTGACAACGAAAGCGGGGTGTACGTGTCCAAGGCGACGAAACTTTTTTGGCACCGGTACTTGACCGTCATCAATAGCAGTGGCACCGCAGGAAGCGGTGGTGGTGGGCTCCTCCTGTCACCACCGGCGGCCGAGGGAGGAAGCGCACGCTCGGCATCACCGAGCGTGCTCTCCCCAGGGGACAGCGTCGTCGTCGGTGAACCAGCCACGCCTCTGCTACAACAACAACAGCCGGGTAACAACGGGCCGCAGTTTGCCCTCTACGCCGTCCGGTATGGCAGTCAGCCGCCAAACGCCGCTCCTCCCATCGTCATGTTAGGAGGCGGGGTCATTGGCTCCGGGGGGGGCTCCTCCTCCGTCGTCGCGGGGGGGCCGTCGTCGACGATGAACCCTATTCGCAATCTCCGCGGCATCGTGAAGCGCAATTGGTACGAGAAGCACCAATCCGCCATCCACAGTGTACTTTTATGCGTCGAAGACTTTGAGGTTCATTTGCAAGGAAAAACGGACCCCGCCCTGGTCATCGCGTCCCTGCAGCAGCGCCTCGAAGCCGTGAAAGCCACCGTCCAGGGCACCAAGTGCCCGGTGCTGCTTGTGATCAACACGCGCCTCGCCGCGACGGACACGCCACCGATGTTCCTGACGTGGGATGACGTGCGATCGCGCTGCGGATTGGGCGTGAAACATTGCACGTTCATTTTTGGGAACGATGTGAATCAGTGTTCGAAACGTGCGGCCATCGCCGCCTCCGAGTTGGCCACGTTTTATCACCACGAAGAGGTCAAGCGTCTCACCGAGACGAAAGCGAGCAGTCGTAAACTTGGCGGCCTGGCGTCCGACATTGCCGTGGTACGCACGAGGCTCAAACTCGCGTTTCACCACGAGGTGCTACGCAAGCCGGAGCATTACCGGAAGGAGTACGTCAAAGCGAGAGACCTGTTGAGCTTGATCAATGGCAAGTCCACGGCCCTCGCGATGGCGAGTCATCATCAACACAGTGGCACGGTAGGCGCGGGAAGTGCATTTGGATTGGCCCCTTCTCCTCCTCTTCCTCCCCAATCCACGACGCAACCGTACACCTACGCGTCCTCCGTCGTCGCGGACGGCGCAAGCTCCACCGCCTTAGGCTTCGTGGCGACCACCGCAATCAGTCAGCGCGAGGTCGACGGCGTGCAAGCATTCGTCTCCTCTCGCCTCATGCGAACATGGCTGTTCCATCCCCACGTGAGCGCAGACAGCGGGGGCAATCTTAAGCCCGCGAACGTGTGCCGTCGATTTCGCGAGCACATGGAGCTCTATGAGCGGCGCCTTGCCTATCACTTGGAAGGGTACCGCAGTAGCTTCTACCGATGCGTGGCATGGCACCAGGCGCAGGGCATCCGCTGTGATCATCATCATCATCACGGGGACGTTGGTCAGCGGCGGTCGACGACCCGAACGACGACGACCACCAACAAAAAAAACGCCAACACTCGCGGAGGCGATGGCGAGGACGAGGAGGAGGCAAAACAAGAAGGATCGGACGACGGTCAACCAAGCGAGACGCCCCCCGACGCCGTGACCGCCGTCGCCTTCCCCCCACTCCTGCGATGTTTCCCGTTCACCGTCGAGTCGCTCGTGAGTCGCTTGGTCTGCCTTGTCCTGCGCACGCTTCACCAGCAATCATCTGGTGTCAGCCCTTCGGCGACGCCCCCTGGCGGTGCGGCGACTCTCGACAGCATTCTGGAGCAGCTGTCCTGCACTCTGGGCGACCTTGTGGGTGCGACCTCCCCACACGACACCAAGGCCCAAGGAGACGGCGACGATCACCGACCGTCAGGAGAGAGCAACACCACTCCTCTTCCAAGTTCGTCTCCTTCATTATCGGCGTTTCCCGAGTTCAAGTCACTACCAGACAAATTCCGGTCGCGAGCACAGATCGCGGTGGACCTACTTCACAGTATGCTTTCCTGCTCGGCGTCGTCACCAGTTTCGTTGGCTGCCACCGCCACGCATTCAGGTGCAACCGCCGAATCCTCCACGACATCGGGAGGGACCAGGCCTTCTTCTCCCCATTCCCAAAGTCAGTTTCACGGCCGTGTGGCAGCTGCAGGACCGCCTCCGGTTCACGAGCTGTTGTACTTCACCAGCCACGCCTTGTTCTACGCCGCCACGGCTGCGGAGCAGTATCAGCAGTTTGTGTCCTTGCTTCGCTCCACGATCTGTCAAAACGGGTCGTCATCGTCACCATCATCAGCCGAAAGCGCCATCGCCGCCGGCGCCATGTTAGACGGTCCGGAGCCGTCCTCATTGGCGTACTGGTCTCTGATGGCTGCCACAACATCCCGCAAGCTGCGCGATCTTATCTTGCACGTAAGAAAATGGATCGCGTCACCGGACGCCTCGTCGTCGCCACTCTTACTGCGGTGCAGTCGCTCGACGCCGCATTTTCCAACGGCCGATGATGTTGGCGGTGATTCCGACAACGACGACGCCGCGGCAGCAGTTCAAGGCCATGGCGATGGTGGTGCGTCACCTTCCCTTGAGCCCCCGACGACCGAGGCGAGCCCGCTCCCATCCATCCCATGTAGCCCGGGAGGCACGCTGCACCTCACGCGATCATTCGTTGCCCGGTTTCCCACGAGTCCACCGGCGGAACAGGAACGCCATGATGCCTCAGCGACCGAGCCGACGCGAGCGGGGGCCGACTGGGGGAGGGCCGCAGATCGCCAAGCCGATGGTCACCATCACGGTTGTGTTTACCTCCCGGACGGTAACACGCCGTACCTCAACACACTCGTCGGCACGACATCGTCCTCGCAGAAGGCGGCAACCAACTCGATTCACGGGATGCAAACCACGACCACGACCCCAGTGGATTCGTTCGCGCTCATTCAGCGCTGCCTCCTAAGTCGTCGTAAGCGTCGGCACACACTTCTTCTTCTTCGGAGCGGCGGCGGCATGGTCTCGGCGGCGGCGGCTGGCCGTGGGGGCGAAGGAACCAACGACGCCTCCTCAGTCAGTGACAACGACGACAGCTACGAATGGGGCGAGCTGGGTGCCTCACTCATCGCGCTGCTTCTCGATGGTTGCCACGTTCTGGGAGGCAACCCACCGCCACCACCTTATTCGCGGGCGGCCATCAGGTCCATGACGTTGAGCGGTTGCGACTCTCCGCGACATGGGTCCCAGCCCGCTCCGCCAGGATTCATAATGACCACACCACCTGCTGCGATGGTCAATGGACCGATGATCCCCGCGGCGGTGCAGCGTTCGCCCTTTCTATTTCAAGAATGGTGCACCGCGGTCCTGCCCCAGCCGTCGCCTTCATCTCTCGCGTTAGCGCTGGCGCAACAGGTCGCCACCCCACCTTCGGGTGGCGCGACGACAACGACGACGACGATTCCCCCCGTGCTGTCGCTTTTGCAAACTCGACATCAGCAGTCGGTGACATGGGTGTCGCTTCACGTCGCTTTTCTGCGCCATTTTGTCTGGCGGAATCACCCAACGACCGCCGCGACGGAGGGCGTTAGGTCATTACCACAGCAAGCATCGACCTCGGTCCCGAACCCCGACGTCAGCAATGAAATATCTCTACGACGTCGCTCTCCTCCATCTTCTTCGCAGTCGGGGAGTCCCACGCTGGCGGCTGGCGCCCTGCTGTCGTGCACCCGCTTGAGCCCGGCATCGATGGCTCTCTTGACCCACCTTTCCCGAGTGAGCCACACGCTATCACCGACGGTGTTCCCATCACCAGCGACGGTCCATAAATTCCAAGCTCCGCGACTGGAGACGTACGTCGCGTACATCACCTCTGAAGTGACCTTGTTGGAAAACGCAGCAGCCACGTTCGTCGACGGAGACGTCGGCTTGGACGAATCGCGAAAGGGGGCCGGAGATGGAGCTGGAGCGGCGGACCTACGGACTCCTTCTACCGACTCCAACGCCGTGGTGTCCCCCGTCGCGTGCACATCCTTTATGCCCTACGGCACCATCGTCACACCGCAAACGCTGGCGGCGCTACAACTCGCGGCCGACGGTTTGCGACACCACTCCTTCCGTTGTGCTCCTTCTCACCACGACCAGGAAAGTTCACTTCGCGGGGCGACGACGACGACGACCGATCCAGCAGTGGTCGCTGGGGGGGGAGCTGACCACCCAATCGACGATGCCCTCACGGGTGAAGACGAAGCCCTCAGGAAACTCAATTCCACGTTTTTGGCGAACGAGATTGCCGCATCGACGCACAACATGACAACGTCCACGAATCACCGGATGCGAAGCGCGAGCCGCTATGGCGATGCGGCCGTGCTTCTCGGCCCCCGAGGCAATATCAGCGGCGACCAAGCGACGATGAACGACGACGCCGCCGCGGAGTCCGCGGTTCGCCACGACCGTCAGTGCCGCCTGCTCTTCGCACAACCCTCCCTCGCATCAAAGATGGCCTTGATGTGCGTGTGGGCCGCAGAGTGGCAATTTCACGCGCTATTGCAGCGACAACATGAAGTATTGTTCCACCGGTGCTTACTTTCCGCCTTCGCGACGTCGGCCACCGGCAGCAGTAGCGGGTTCACAGGGGCTAACAGGGGATCGATTTTTTGCCATCCTCACCGGAGAGGCTTCTGCCTCCTCGGGGAGGGGGGTCCCTCCTCCTCTACGCTCGAGAACATTACCGCCCAAATCGTCACCCTCCTGGGCCCCCCGTCAGTTGGACAGCGGCAGCCACCAGCATGCACCGAGCAGGTGGCTCTGGCTTCGGCATCGGCGAAAGTAACCGGTGGTGACCATCATGCAGCTGCGGCGGTGGAGACTCCCTCCGCGGCGATACGCTCCACCAAACTGGCGTCGCTCATTTCTAGTGCGGCAAAGTCGCTTTCGACGTCGCTCGTGATGCTCAGCAAGCTCTATCTCGCATGTGGCTGCCTCGTGGATCCAGGCTGGACGCAGCAGCGGGTGGCGCCGCTGATGGATCACCGGACGGTGGACCTCATTGGATCCCACAGCAACGCGCACCCGTTCGCCCTCAAGAGCTGGTCCATAATGGGGATCGACGCGATGGCGCCACAGCGCCTCCGCTACACGCCTGCCATTTCACTGCAACATAGCTCTTGGGACGGACTGAGCAGCGCCACCGCGATTTCGGCCTATGCGTCGGTGGGCAGCTTCCCATGGGCTAGCAGGAGGAGCCATGCGGGCGAGAAGAACACAGAAGGAACCCATCCGCGACTTGGGAGCTACATGGCAAAGGGCAAGTCATCGGCCATGTCGACACATTCTTCTGGAGCGGAACAGCGACGAACGGGAGGTGGGCAACTTCCGCGAATATTGCACCGCTGCCTCGAGACCGTCGATCGGTTGAATAGTGCCTCCGTCGTCTTACAGCCGCCGCAAGGCCACCACGACCGCAGTGTCACCAAGGGCGGCGACGGCGACGATGCCCCCTCTCCTCCTACTCCTCCTCCTCCTCCTCCTTCCCGGATGACCCCAACGTTCATCCTGCCTTTGGACGCCTATGATATGGCGGGGCTGACGCCGCTCACGAAGCTCGTGGCCGCGGAGGCGACCTTTTGTCGGAGAACCTTCGCCACCGACGGTGAGGAGTGCCCCTCATCGACCGTGGTAGTCGCGGGAAGGATGACGACGACCACCAACCTTGGGCCACCGCCACTCGAAGAAGAGTGCGGCCATCACCCACTGATCGCCGTGCGGCTCACCACGACGGCTTGTCATGCGCTCCGGTGCTATGGCGTGACGGCGAGCGTCTGCAAGCTGCTCCCCCCTGACTTGCTACTTCCGGAACCGGAACTGTGCCTGTCCGCGGACTTTGGAGGCGGCGCGGGGCGGGGAGGCGGCCACGTGGATGCGTCGGCCAGCAAAGGTGCCGCCGCCGTGGGACTCTGGGCGGTGAGCACAGGCTGTCCCAACTCCATCTCACCCGCGATCGTGACGCCCACGGCCAATGACGGCGGCGGCGGCAACGACGACGGCTGTGACAATGACAATGACGGAGCGATCATCATTCAGCCAGGGCGGCCGGTCACCGTCTATCTCTACCGCCTCCCCTCCCCGTCGCAAGGCCAATCCTCCGGCGCGAAGGCATCCGCATCCACCGACAACGCCGTGGTGAGCCAGCTCTCGTCGTCTTCATCGATATCATCATCCGCGTCGTCGTGCCGTCCGACGGCGGTCACCAGGGGTATCTACGTCATCGCATCCATTTCGCTGAAACTCAGCTTCCAAAGCGATGCCGCCGAAGGTGATGATCCCACACCGAAGAAGAAGAAGACGTCGTCGCAACGGCGGAAAGCGGGACGACAACGCGGCGGCGGCGGCGACGACCCGGAAAAAGAGGCACCCTCTCATGATGTTCATACGTCCCCGAAGAGGGCCACCACCAACGCCGCCGTCGCGCTGCGTCACGAATTTCCCCGTGGCGGGTCACCAAAAAGGATTTTCCGCGTCAATTGCCCCTGCTCCTTCGACGATCCTCTTCAACACGTCGCCGCCGCGTTGCAGAGATCGCAGTTGAACCTCGCGACCAGCCAGGGTCAGCGACTCGGCGTTGACACGACGGCGAGCGTGGCTCAGCTCGCGCAGCTCGATGGCCGTGTGATTAGCCGATGCGTGACGGCACCAATTTCACTTTACCGCGCCGCCACGTCGATGTCAACGGTCTCCTCGAGTGGCAGTCAGCCGTCTTTGGATGGGAATGGCATCAACAACGGGGCAAAGACGGACCCCTCACCAGCGACCGGCGACCACCACGACGACGGCGCTGAGCTTCGCGTCCTGCGACTGGCGAACCGCCTGCTCGACTCGATCGTGCCGACGTGCCGTACCGACGGGGTCGACGGCGGTTCGGTGGTGGTGGCGGAGTGTTCGCCGACCGACAGGCAACAGACATACACCATGGTTCAACAGGTCACGCGGCAGGCATTCGCGCTGGCGGCGCTGCAGGAGTACTTCAGCGACCCGTTTGCAACCTTGCCCCTTCCGTGTCCGGAGGCGTGGTCGCCGGCCGGGGCAGCCTTGATGGCTGCCGCCGTCTCCCACAACAACCCCCGGAGCAGTGGCACCCCTTTTGCCAGCAGCAGCAGCTATTGCCCCTCGGGTGGGGATGATACCGCGTCCTCCGTACAAGCCCACCGCTATGGCGGAGGGGCACTCGTGGCCCGCGCCGTGAATCGGCGACACTGTTTGCTGTCGCACGTGTCGTTTCCTTTTCAACGAAGAGGAGGTGACGCATCCGAGGGCATCATCCCGGAAAGTGACAGGGATGGAACCCAACAGGCTTCTGGTGCCAACTGTTTCCGTGCGCTACCGACGTCGAAGGCGACCGAGTTTTTCGACTGTCTCGAAGGGGAATTGCTCCCCGTAGACGTACACATTCACCCCGTGATTCATGCGGTGCTGGAGCAGCATCACACCGAGAATGACAACAGCCCCGCGGAGTTGGCTCCCTGTGTTCGAATGTGCTTCGTCAACCTCACGGTGCCGTACTCGGCGTCGACGAAGCTGGACGAGCTCCGGTCCACGCTCGTCGCCGGAACGGAGCCGCCAGCGGGATCCTCCATCCAGTCCTCCAACCTCTTAGTTTCGCTCCGACAAGCCTGCGTCGTGGTGACCGGCGGCCGCCTACCACTACGGCCACTTCCAGTGGTCGTTTCGCCTTGGACGACTGCGACCGTCGTGCCGCCTAACAGCGGCAGCGGGGGCGTGATCAACGTGTCGTTCGCTGGGTCGAGCGGGAAGCCGGCGACGCTGCCTTCTGCCTCCGCGCCCGCGGCGCTGCCGCAGCTCGCTCTCGCCGTGTACAGCATCGACGTCACTCATTCTGTGAACGTTGTGCTCCAATCGGCGTGGGCCGCGAGGAGGAGGCGACGCGCAGAGGCAGAACAACAACCATCCGCCAGTTCCTTCGACGGAAGCTTCTCGTTGTCGTCGTCGTCGACGCCTTCTTGTGATCACCTGTCCGTGCGGCTATGGCTTCAGTGCTGCCGCGCGGGCGTCGTGTCGCTTCCCGTGTGCGTGGCGTACGATGTGGCGCGGCCCCTGATGGCATCTCCGGCACCCACTGTCGCCGTCGGCAGCGACACCCACTCGTCGCACCCATTCGCCAGAAGGTTGAGCGAAAAACTGTCCCACCGTAGTGTGATTTCCTCGGCCTTGGAAAGTTGTGACGGAGCCCAAGGCGAGGGGAACACGATAGAAAGGAGCCGCGTTCTAGATGCCGTGATTGAGGCCGCCGCCTCCTGTGCGTTCGTGGCCTCGGTCGATGATGATGGAGCACCCCCGACATCCGCCGCGGCTATGACGACCACGACGACGTCACCAATGCCGCCACTGCGTCCGTTATTTCTGCAGCATCGAATCCCACTGCACGTTCGCACGCCACTTCAACTGCACGTGAGCGTGTTACCTCGCGTGGCCTTCGGCGACATTTCACCAACAGGTGACGACGATGCCCTGATGCCGTCACGCACGAAAAACGGAGGGCATGATGGCGCTTCATCCGACGACCCAACGACGACGTCGATGTTGCTGGTCCCGGGGCCGTTTCCGCTCACCGGCGGCGCTGTGAACTCGGGAGGAGCCACCACCTCGTCATCCTCCTTTCTATCCGGGTACACGCAGCCCGCGGAGTACATGGAAGCCTCGGAAATGGCCGCCCTCGGGGTCACGACGACCGCCACCATGGGCCCTCGCCACCACCATTGGGCATCGACGCAGCATCCGCATCACCCTGCAACAACCACATCGGGTCCAGCAGCAGCCTCCACCACCTCCTCCTCCGCGGTGCCAACGTCCGCAGGGGCTTCCCATAATGGAGCGCCGTTCGACGACGAGCAACTGTTCCGTTTGTTCTCAGGAATGAGTCCTTTGGATTTGATTCCACCGCAGGCGGCTATTGCCCTTGGGGGAGGGGTAGCGATCGGCGGGGCGGCTGCCACCACGCACCAAGCTGCGGCGGCACCTCATGGCAATGACATCGCGATGTCGACAGGGTCTGTTGCAGACACCGCCGAGGACGCGGAGCACGCAGTTGGGGCCACGAAATGGCAGCGCCCCGTCTCCGCGGCGTCAACCGCCCCGCCGCTGGTACCACTCACGTTCTTGAGCATCGTGTCGCCCGATCAGCGGATGGTGCTCTCCCGCCTCTTACACCGTTATCGGCATGATCGCCGGCGGCAACGACACGACGGACCCCGCAGCCGCCGCCAGCGGCCGAGTCCCACAGGAGGAGGGGGCGACACCTCCATCGACGACGAGGAGTCTGCCCTATGGAAATTGTCACGCCATTTACATGCAACTGAATACGTCGGAAAGCACCCCGCTAGTCGCCTTTGCGCGTTGACGACGGCGTTGTTCTGGCATCCAGCTTGGGCGCTCTATCGGCAGCAATTTCGACAACTTTCGGTCGTGTCGTCACCCCCGTCAATGACCTCGGCGTCGTCCTTCGCGCAGAACGCCAGTTTGTCGCGGAGTCTCATCCCTTCGGCTGGCCCCGCGGGAGCCGGCAGTGGTGTTGGTGTGGTGGCTACCCCAGCCTCCGTGACGATGGGCGTGCCCTTCACGGTGCGGATCGTCGTGACGAACATCATGCATTTCAACGTCGAAGTCAGTCAAGTGCTCGTCCTGTCACAAGCAGCCGCGGCGGCCACCGCGAGCACGAGCGCGAGCGCAACGGCTGTTCGTCCACAGCGCAGTTTTTCCGTGAAACAAAGTGCTGTGCCAGAGCAAAACCTGACGGCGGCGGCGACGGTCACGTCAGCGACCGCGTCGTCTAGTGTATTGATGTCACCCGTCACGCTGCGGGTCCTTCGACAACGCGTTCGAACAACGGCCGCCGCCGCCGTCGAGGACGATCAAGGTAGTGGCCCTATTGGTGGCTGTATTCTTCGGAGGGATGAGTCGTGTTGTGTGTTGGTCGACATGGTTGCCGAGCGCGAAGAGAGCCCTTCTCTACTGAGTTCAGCGGCGTTAGGGATGCTGCAACGGATCGTCCAAGTCCCGCTGGGCGCGGTGCACATCAACCTTCGGCGCCAAACCGCCGGATCGCCATGTTTGTGCGATTCACGTCCTAGTGATGCGGGGGGCGGACCGGCATTCGTACAGCTCGTCGTGCCGTTACCATCGGTCGACGTCGTCCCGCGCTGGATCGACGTGCGTATAGAGCTCCCGCTGACCTCCTCGGCGTGGACCTCCTCGTCGCCGCTATCCGCGTCTTTGAGCGACGCCGTTCCAGTGAGGCTGCACATCGTCAACCGCCACCCGACCGCCTTGGCCGTTTGCCAGCGGATCGCCGTCGTCGGGAAGCTGCCCACACCGCCCCAAGCAGCAGCGGCCGCAGCGATCCAAACTGGGGTCAGTTGCCTCGCCAATCCCACGTGGGTCGTTCAGGGGGGTCCGGCGACGCTGACGCCCTCGTTCGTGCCGCCACTCTCGGTGATGTCGGTTCCCTTCACGCTAAGCCTCGCGTCCCCTTCGCCCGGTGGCGCCGAGGGGGGTCGCCCTCTGGACAACATGAAGGCGTACGGGACGACGTTGCCCGCGCTTCAGGTTGAGTTGCAGCTACGCACCACGACCTCCTCTAGCAACGTGATGGAAGGCTCCGCCGCTCCTCAGGTGCCCCCCCTCCTTGGCGACAACGGCAGCAAGGACTTCGATGCGGCTTTCTACACGTCGGCCGCGTTGACGGCAGCGAGCAAGGCCAGAGGTAGCAGCGTCGGCGGTGGGAGTAGTGGCGGCCGTCCCCCCGCGACGGTGTACCATGGCGTGTGGACGGTTGGTGGACCACCGCTAGCTCTGCCGGCTTAAGGTCAAGCGTGGCAACCTTTGTCGCGCAGCGCAGCGAGGGGGGGGGCGGCACCCACTGCTTCCTTTCCTTTCTTCTCACTCTCTGAATGGACGCGGCCAACACGTTTCGTGTGTTCTTTTTTTCGGCAGCCATATCGGCACGTTCGTGCGATACATTCATTCCACTTCTCCACAGGCGTAACTGCTGTCGTCGCGACGTCGCGCGCCTGCGAGCCTACGGTGTCACCTGTATTAGGAAAATTATGGCAGGCACAGATTCCACACCATCACTTTCAAAACCTATTATTCACACGACTAACTCTCGATACGGGAAGCAATGCAGAAGTCAATGTGGAACACGCGAAGGGGCGTCTTCCCCTTCGCTGCCGTGTTGATGGCGACGATCTGGCTTTGCCGCAAGTCCCGTTGCTGCCGTGGATGGCAACCCTTGTGACGACGACTGGACCTGGCGCGATTTGTCCCCCGGCCACAAGAAGGCGGCATGCAAGGCAGTTCGAAGTGTACACAGCGTCGGTGAAACCGCCTGCGCCAATGTCGACGGTCGCACTGGCGATCCCAACGACGTCCTTCTTCTCTCCAAGCAACTGTTGACGAGAGCAGGCTTCTACTTGGAGCGAGACGTCGATGGCGTCACGATTCGCTGGTGCAGCCTTCTCGGCCAATGGGCCAAGCGGGATGGTACCCGGCTCCAACAAGATCTTGCTCAATCCCGCGTGGAAGAGCGCCACACCGCGCCAGCTTGCGCCGCTCCTCCGGGTCACGAGATGAAATACATC
>ERZ1292630.2022-Hain-H41-02um-R3-2022-length-19257-cov-4_pt1 | contig 19257 bp, 13 predicted proteins | sample MGYA00564408_ERZ1292630 | MGnify/ENA primary metagenome ERZ1292630 (study PRJEB36523, sample SAMEA6512641) | groundwater metagenome | collected 2019-01-08 | study: AquaDiva: Metagenomics assemblies of 32 groundwater samples
TCTTTTATAGTTATTTTCAATTTTGCTTAATTCATCTTCAAAAATTTGACTATAAATTTTATCCTGAAATAATTTATCATTTAAATCTAATTCATCTTTACTTTTAACAAAACTATTTTTTTCAAATTTATCATTTTTATAATCATAACAATATAGATATGTTTTACTTTTATCTGTATTTTGTAAATTCCATTTTTTTAGATAAACTTTTGGCAAAAAATGATTTCTATCTGTTTTCTTTTTGGACATAATTTAGTTTAATTTTCCTTAATTATCTTATATGAATTTTATTTTATCAGGAAAATAAATATAAAAAAATTTTAATCTAAAGAATTCCTTTAACTGAATTACCTAGTATTTTTTATTAGTTATTTAGAAGTAAATAAAATATCTATAAATGAAAAAAAACTAAATCAAAATATTATTTCCTATTATTCTCAAAGCAAGCTACAATTATTTAATATTAAACAAATAATGGTGGATAATATAATGAATGAAATAAATAATTCTCAAGTTCAGGGTTTAAACATTGGAAATAATATAAATAGTTCTTTAAGTTCATTAACTCAAGGAGATTTTAAAAATCAATCTTTTGTAAAAATTTTCAAAGAAGAAGATAAAAATACTCTTATTTCCGAAATAGAAAAGTTAAATGTGGAACTAAGAAAAGTAAAAAATGAAATTCAATCTTTTAGAGATATTTCTGAAGATGACAAGGAAGAAATTGAAGCAGAAATTTTAAATAATATAAAGCAAATTAAAAATGTTAAAAATGAAGTTGCACAGTTACCAATCGGGCAGGAAACTCCAGCTGATAAAATAAAAATGATTGAAGGTTATTTAGATAATTCTACTTCAATAGTTGGAAAAATTGAAGAAATGGGAGATAAAGCATCTGGATTATCTGAAAAATTAGCTCCATATGTAACATCTATTATTAACATAAGTAGTTATCTAATCAAATTCTTTAACTAATAAATAAAGATAATTTTAAAATAATGGAATCGGAATGTGATAATTCTAAAATTGTTAATAACTACCATGTAAATATAAGTAATGCAAATATACAAGGTTTAAACTTAGGAAATAATATAAATTCATCAGGTAGCACTTATAATCAAATAAATACTAGTATTGAATATAATGACAAAACTTTTATTAATTACTTGAATAATATAAAATTACGTTTTAATAATTGGTATCAATTAAATGAAATAAATATATTAGAAAATTTAAATCCAGAAATTTTGAATCCTTTAGAAATTCACTATTTTACTAACTTCCCAAAGTCAGATTTTTGTTTAACTTATGAAGAATATACTCTTGAACAATTGCTTCGTTCAAAGGCTAAAATTAAAGTTATTGTTGGCGAATCAGGAATTGGAAAGTCTACTTTATTAAAGTATTTAACTTATAAAAAATCAGTTGATTGTCTTGAATTTTCAGATAAAAAAATTCCTATACATGTTCATTTAAAGAATCTCTCATTTAGAAAAACACTAGAAAAATTGATTTTATCAAAATTAGAAATGCTTGAATATAAGATTAATAATTGCTCCTTAATTAATTTATTAAATAAAAATTTCTTTACTTTCATTCTTGATGGTTATGACGAGTTTTCATCTGATTTAATTTCATTAATTAATAATGAGATATCTGAAATTTGTAATAATTTTGAAAATTGTAATTTTATTATAAGTACCAGAAAAAATCGTATACCTAAAATAGACCACGGTTCAATATATTTTTCAGAAATTTTGCCTTTAAAAAAAGAAGTAATTGAAAAAATTACTGAAAAATATCTTTTAAAAAACATTGATTTTTTATATCACATTGAACATAGAGAACTAGAAAAAGAGTCTAGTAATTTTTTACTTTTATTAATGATGATTTCTATTTTTAAGAAAGATGAAAAATTACCATCATCAATTTCTGGTATATCATTCAGAATTTTTGAAATGATTAAGGAAAGAGAAGATATAAAAGGAACAAAAAATAAAATTATTTTAAATTGGCAAACTATAGAAAGAATATTATCAGAAATCGGTTTTTACATTTTTCAAAAATCTGAAAACCTTTCTTTAGACGAAAGTGAATTAAAAACAACCTTAAAAGATATTTTAAATAACCTAGAAAAGGAAAGAGAAATACAAACTGGTATAGATATATACTCAATAATTGAAATTTTATTATCAACTGGAATTTTAATTTTAGAAAATAGTACATTCTCTTTTTGGCATAGACTATTTTTAAACCTTTTTACTTCTAAAGCTTTATTAGAAAGAATAATTAAGGACATTAATTATATTGATAATTTAAAACTAAACCCAAAATGGAGCGATATTATTGTTGGAGCTGTTTATTATTTAAATGATGCAACATTTTTAATTCAAAAAATTACTGATGATATAAATTTATCCTGTCGATGTATTTATGAAGCTAAGAATGTTGAAAAATCATTAGTAAGAGAAATTGTTGGAAGGTTAATAGAAAAGTTTAAATCAGAAATACCAAGAGAAAGAATTAATGCATTAACTAATTTAAAAAAAGTAAATATTGATGAGGATACATTTTGGAATTTATTTAATAGTTCAATTTTTTTAGATGTTAAATTAGTTGCATTTGAAGAAATTGCTAAACAAAGGACAGAAAAAGCAAAATTATTAATTTATGAAAAACTTGATTGGGATGAATTTTGCTATTCTTCAATAAAAAGTTCTAAGCAATCAATTGTAAAAGCTTTATCTTATTTTGGTAAACCAGAATATATAAAAATATTAGAAATTTGTAAAAAATATAATGATAGTATGGTTCAAATTACTTCCAGAGATATTTTTATAAATCTTATCCGAGAAAATAAAATATCTTTTGATTTAATAGAAGAAATCTTAGATTTGGCTTTTAATATCGGAGAAAATAAAGAAATACTTAGTTCAATAACAACAGACATATTAATTGAATACAATAATGAAACAATTATAGATAAATTTTTTGATTATCTTGAAAAAGCTGACGTTAGAAATCATCATCATTACATTGAAAAATCTAAAGTTCTTGCACAATTCAAATCTGAGTATTTAATAAATAAAATTTTTGATAAAATAATTTCGAGTAGTAGTGAGATATTAAAAGTAATATGTTCTGAGGCACTTGTAGAATCAAAAGGATATGTACCATTGGAATATTTTATAGAGATGACAAAAGATAAAATAAGAGGTGTGAAAATACATGGTATTGAAGGATTAGGGAGATTTTCTTTTAATGAAATAAAAGATTATATACCAATTTTTTTAAACTCAGATGACAGTTTTTTACAAATTGCTGCATTTAGAGCAATGGATAAAAATGGGCTTATCAATGAAGTTATTGAAAATGGATTATTTCCTGAAACTTTTTTTTATTTATCTATCTTTAGCTTTTTACATTCAGTTAATAAATATAGGCTTAAAAATTCAATCCCAATTTTAGATTCATTTTTGATTGATTTATTTAATGCAGAAGAAGATACACATAATCGTAAAAAATTAATTATTAAAATAGCACATACGTTAAAGTTACTTGGGTATAATGAAAAAGCTAAACAGTTAATTAATTATCTTTATAAGGATAATGAATTAAATATTGATTTTTATGATGGGATGACTCTCCTTGAATTAATTATTGATTTCGATAAAAGTTATGCAACAAAAATAATTACTGATATTTATAATAAATTTGAAGAAAAAATTGAGACTTTTTTATTAGAATCATTAGAGCAAATTGGTACTCCAGATTTAAAAGATTTGATGAAAAAAATAGCTAAAAATAATATAAATAAAGCACTAAAAGATTCAACTGAACTGCATTCTGATATAGAAGGATGTTTAAGAACCTTATGGAAAATTGGAACATCAGATGATGAAGAATGGCTTATTAATACTATTACAAAATGGATTGAAACTCCTAAAAGTAAAGGGTTAAAAGACAAATGGGATTCATCTTTAAGACGGGGTATTGAATGTTTGGGATTGATTGGCAGTAAAAAAGCTTTAATTGAAATTAAAAAAATAGCAAGAGAGTACAGAAATAATACTTATATTATAAATACATGTTTTTCAGCATATGAAAATATTATTAAAAGGCATAATCTTACCAAAGAATTTGCTGAAAAATCTTTATTTGATTAAAGAAATAATTTATTAATTAGAATAATGATAATACAAAATATAATTACTATCGAAATATATTTAGGAATATAATTAAATGATAGAGTCTAATGAAATTGCTCAAAATGTTTTTAATGAATTACATGATTTGGGATATAGTTTTATTCTTAGTCCAACATCAGAGGATAACTCTTTTACTTTTAATCAAACTGGACCCATTTGTAGTTATTGGTTTGTCAAATCAGAAAAAAATGAAATTGAATTATATGTTAAGGATTCTAAAAGAACCAGGAATAGTTATATAAATTTAATTGAAGATATAACACAACTAAGTACAAGTAAAATAGTTGACTTTGTTATTGAAGATTTAATATTAAGGAATAATGCTTTTGAAGATTTAAGAAAAAACCGAATTAAAAAAGTGGATTTAGTTGTACAAGGAGATTATATTAACGGAGATAAAATTGAAATTATAAATCAAATTATTAATTCTCAAGTTCAAGGGATTACTGTAGGAACTAATATTAATTCGTCTAATAGCAATTATTCACAAGGAGAACATTTTTTAAAACAAAATATAGATAATCGTTTTTTTCAACTTTTCAATTTATTTCAGAATGTATTAAATGAAAAGGATGGTAAAGGAATACCTTATAAAGAAAAGATTAAAGAGAACATAGAACAAATTTTAAGGGATGGATTCAAAGGGTGGACTGATAGACCCCCAAGCTCTTTAGACTTTTTTAAAAAAAAGTATCTTAAGATTAAAAAAGAATTTATCTTATATTTTAATACTTTTTTTAACCTTATAAATTTTGTAGACAATTCTGAAAGTAATTATTTAAACGAAAAGGAAAAAAATGACTATATAAAAACTTTAAAAGCACATTTATCAAATATAGAAGTACGCTTATTAGTTTATTATCTTATATTTGATGACGATAAAACTTATTCAGATTTGATAAATAAATATTCACTTATAGAAAATTTTTCTTTAGAAGACAAAGATAAATACTTTTTTAAAACACACAATATTGAATTGGATTCAACAGATTAAATTTTTTATTCAGGAGGTAATTAAAATTACCAATGATTTTCATTCTGTTGCACAACAATATGATGGTATTATTTACATGATATATAGAATTATATAGGTAAATCAGAAAAGTATGGAAAATCGAATAAGAATATTTCTGTAAACATCACAGATAAAGATAAGTACTGTCAGTTGAGATACGGTTATGCCTATTATATTAGTGATTTAAGTGTGGTTTCCTGTTTTGGGTATAGTTTTCAGCAAGGTTAATAAAAAGTACAAGAAATGGGCATCCTATCTATTTGAAAATGCAGAGTTTCATTTTGATACTATTAAGTTTAAGTTTCCAGTTTACTTTTGGATAAAAGCTTGGTCTCCAAGTTATGTTGGAATCTGGAAGGAATATGAGAATATAAAACTGACATTTCTTGAGTACATTCTTATCGGTGTTGCATCTGAAGGGGTTAAACATTAGTAACATGGTTAACCCACTTTTTCTGATTCTATTTAGTGATACTGTCAATTACGCAATTTTTTATATGTTATTAACAATTAGTATTATATTTTTTTGTATAAGTTTTTTTGAAAAAAATAGGTTAGATTTTATATATTTCTCATCCAGAATTCTTAATTCATTAACATTAGGAATCCGTTGCCCTGATTCAGACCACCAACTTTTAACATAGTTATTTTGTAAGTATTTAGCATCAATTTTCCCACCTTTGTGTATCCAAAGGTGTCTGGTTGCATTCATTTCGACTAGTTGACATTTTTCAGTTTCATCAATAGATATTTTTATTCCTAAATTAGTATCTAAAGTATTTATAAGTTCATCTTGTAAAAAAGAAGCTTGTCTTGGTAGCTTCTTTGGCTTTATTTTATAATCTGTTTCTAAATAATCAAATATTGAAAAGAAGAAATCCTCAAGAATTGCTTCAATATAAACTATACACATTGCCCATATTTGGGATTGATATGCGTCAAATTGTGATTTAACTTCTCGTGGCAAATTTTTCGGAAATGGTAAGTTTTCTGAAATAACTTTATCAAAGTGTTTATAGTTATCATTTTCTCTGTTGTTTGCCCTTTGCATATAATAAGGAAAATTTCTAAAGAACAATTGAACAGCCCAAATACCATCTAATTTCTCAATTGACTGTTTTTCGAGTTCAATTAAGTACTTAAATTTTTCTTCCACTATTTATATAATCCTTCTTAATCAGGAATACCTCTAACAACATGATTTTCAAATTCAATTAAATATTTAACCTCTTTTGGAAGTTTATTAAAAAATTTTGTTGCTTGAGGAAAAATCTTGCAATAATCTATTATCATAGCACTTATAAACCTAGTTGAACATTCTACTCCAAACTTTGATAATGTTGGAACAAAATCTTCCCAGCCTTCACTATTTAATTGGTGAATTGCAACATAGGTTGGGTGTGAATAAAGGGATAATTGATTATAAAACTGTTCAAAAATTCTTTTAGAAAACCCAGCTCTCAAAATCATTTCAGAAAAACCTGCAATTTTTTTTATTTTATGTTCTTCAATAAAAAATTGCCATTCCTTATCTTTCATAAATCTTAAAAATTTATTTTTGTTGTCCTCATCCAAACTTTTAAAAGATGGCTGATTTTGAATTTTAGTTTCATAATCATTTATAGTTTCTATTGAAGCTAATTTTTTATCTTCAGCTTCTTTTGTCTTTGGGATATGTCTATTTCTATATTTCAGTCCTGAAATCACCCACAAAGCACATCTAATATGAATATCTTCCTCTGTCTTTGGGTTTATAAAAATATGATTAAACACAGCATAAGATTCAAATTGTGACCTTAATAAAGTCCAAATTGAAAGAGCATCATGCCCTCCATATTCTTTGAAAACCTCATCATCAAATTCTGTTTTATTAATGAATAAATTATTTATGGAAAACCCATGAAGAAGAAACTTTTTTGTTAAAATATCTGCCGACGATAATAAAAAAGGATTAAGAGTGTTATTTTGTATGAAATATCTAATATCGCAAAAAGTATTTAAAAGGATTGTATTTTTTTCAATAAAACTTTGTTCATCTACCAGTGTAATTACCTGTGTCATTACTTATTCCATTTTTAATAATTTAAGTTTTAAATTCTACCATTTTTATTCAGTTAAAATACTTATATATTTGCCATTTTCTTTAAATACTTTATGATTGGTGTTGCCAGTGAAATGTTCCCAGATGACTTGCTGAATGCTTAATTAGTTAATAGATAAAAATCAATTTGGTTCTGTGCTCATTAATTTTTTTATTAAATCATATTCATAATAAAAGTCTAAAGACTTGTAAGAACCATGTCGAGTAAGTTTTAAGTTTTTAATAAATGATTCAGTATCACTTGAATCATCTATTAACATTAGCATTTGAGGGAGACTAAGAAACCAACAGTTAATAAAAGGAAACTTATCAATATTTTTATCAACCTTTCTAATTTTGTTGTTATACTCAAATAATAATTTCATTTGAGGTAAAATCTTTTCATCAATTTTCTTTTTGAAGACTGCATCGGTTGAACTCATCTTAGAGGACATCATTATTGTAAGTAATTGAAAAATAACGGTTCTATCTTGGAATCCACCAAAATCAAGTTGAGTTAATGAGACTCTTTCGATTCCACGTCCTTGTAAATCTACCCTTTTAAAAATACCATTATTATTTAATTCTAAATATGTATTTTCCCGAATTAAGCTTTCATGCTGACCTAACTGTACCTGAGAGTCTAAGAGACTACCAGTCAAGTCAAGTATTAATTCATTATAACTACCAGATTTTGATTTTCTTGTTAAAACCTTTTTCTTTATCTCAATAAAAACAATTGTTTCAGTACCCTCAATTACAATATCACATTCACCATCAATTTGATTTATTTTATAAATACCTGTGCAATTATTAATTAATTTTTTTTCCAACTCATTCTTCAAAAAAGACTCAATTCCATAACCAATTTCTTGTTCAAAATCAATTTTAGTCAAATTTGAATCTCTTAATGTTTTAGAAATTCTTTTATCACTATTTGCTTTTTTTTGGTAATCCCTTAAATACCCCATAATGGCTTCAAAAAAACTTGAAGAACACCATGGTAAATTCATTAAAAGATATTGATGGGTTGATAATTTAATTAATGGTTTAAAAGGAAAATTAACTGAAGTAAAATCATTAGGAAGATTATAATCCTTATTAACTTCATTCTTTTCATGAGAAAGAAAATTGAGTACTAAAGTAATTTTTTCAAGAGGATAAATTTCATCATCTTTATAAAGTCTCGCATCATCAATAACTAAGGGATAATAGGGATTCTTTTTTGAAGAATAATCAATAATTCTTTTGATAATATCTAAAATAAATTCTATATCAAATCCTAGTTTCTCTTTAAACTCTTCATTATCTGACCATTTGAATAATCCTTCAATAATTCTTGGAACATAAGATGGCGTTAATTGGTTATAGGTAAAAATATTATCAAAAATAGTTATTTCTTTTATGAATTCAAAGAAATCATTTGTGGTTTTAAATTCTGTTTCAAATTGGTTATATGGTTGTGAATCATAGGCAATTGAACAAAAATAAAGTGAATCATATATTATGCTTTCATAAAGAGTTTTTTCATTCAAAGAAATAATTGTATTTGGTTCTGGATATTTAACGCAAAGATTTAATAAATACCCATATGGAACACTAGGTAGTTGAATACTAATAGATAAAGCTCTTGTGATATAGAATCTTTTTAGGTCTGGATTAAATGGATAATACTCAGGTTTTTCAGAGATAATTCTAAAAATATTTTGAGCAACATTAATACCCCCTAATATTTTTATGTTCGTTTCAATTTCATTACAAACTTTCAGTGCGTCTGTTTCTCTAATTATAGTGTCTCCATTAATCACATCAATTTTGTAACCTTTATCAATTAAATATTTAGCAGCTTTTGCAAGATTAAAATAGCGTGGGTAAAATTTATTTAGTGCTTCGTAAATTGGTTGAAAAGTGTTAGGAGATAATATATTAAAATCTTTCGAAAATGAAATTACCTTTTTCCATTCGGAAACATTTTCAAAAGGGCATATAAAATCTTTAGTTTGCCTTGATGCATCTAATATTGTAGAAATAATTGAGTAATATGGTTCTAAGTTATTTCCAAAGATAAAGTAGTTAAGAAGAAAATCCTTTTTAATATTCTTTAGAGTTTCTTTTTCTAATTTTGAATTTTGGTTTTTACTAATTATTTCATTAATTTCTTTATAAATAAAATCAATAACAAAGCTTGTACTAAATCCTGAAATTTTTGTATCTAATCCAAAATGTTCATATAGCTCTCTCAAGTCAGAAGGTCTTTCTTCCAAACTCGCTTTAACATTATCAATAAGCTCAGTTAAGACTTTAATATAATTCATTTTACATCCTATTTTATTATTACTTATTTCTGTTTTTTAGTCGAAAAAAGCTTTCTTTAAATATATTATTAGATTACTCAGTTCATCATATATATCTTCCAAAATATTTTTGTCTTATTTTTTTATTTATTTCTTAATCATACTTTATTTCTTTAGGTTTCTCATACATAAATGAATAAATTTTATTTATTTCATGAATATATTTTTCTATATAATTTTTAAAATCTTCAATCTCTTTCTTATCAAGAGTGAATTTTGATTCATGCACTATTTTATTTCGGATTTTTCTTGCTGCATTGACTTGACCAACAAAAGATATGTTTGGTTGCATTTCTAATGGGGATAATAAAAAAATATGTATATTAAGCATTTGACTGAATGTGATATCTGAAGTAAATTCTTTAGATTTATTTTTTGAAATTCCTCTTTCTTCCCAACCTTTATAACAAAAATGACTTGTTGAAATTTCTGCCGCTATAACTAACTGAAGAAAGGCAAATTCAAGTAACCCTCCATCTAAGTAGTTTTTTGAAGATATTAATATTTTTTCAATATCATCTATTTGTTTTTCACCATTAATATATGAATAGAATATTTTTGATTTATTCTCGTCATAATCTGGAGGTAAAAGAATTGACTTTTCAGGGACAAGTAAGATTCTATTATAATCTGAAGTACCATTAATACCAGAAATACCAATATACATAAAATCGAATGTACTAGAATCATAAACAATTGAAGTACTAATTATGTCTTTTTGCTCGGGCATCATATTTAAAGAGAGCAATAGTTTGTTTAATATTATTAAATATGTATCAATACATTTTCTTATATTATTCTTAATTGCGTCATCTGCATTAACACCATTAACACTAAATTGACAGGAGGTTACTGTCTTTAATATTTTTATATAATTAGTTATGGGGACAAAATAAGGAGATAAAAATAAACCTGTTTCCAAATTCCTTGGGAACATTATTACATATTGTTGAGTCCCAATTTTGTATCTAGTCTCTCCCATAATATTTGAAACAAATAAATTAATTTTAGTAGTTTTTTTGGTATCAACAGGAACTTCTAAAATATATTCAGATTGCCCCATATAGTTAGGCAAAAGATTAGGTAATTCAGTTGCTAACTCAATAATAAACTCGTTATCATTTAAAGGTTTAATTTCAGTAAATAATTCAAGTTCAGAATTTTTAGGAACATTATCCTCACCAAAACCAATAAAATGAAAGTCATTATATTTTGTTATATTCGACAGAAATATAGACTGGTCTTTTAATATACTTTCTTTTGGAGCTTCTTGATAAAATAATTTAAAAGGTATAATCTCAGGTTCTTTAGACAAGTTATTTACCTCAAAAAATAATTATTCTAAATTTTATCAAAAATATTATATTTATGCAAAATTAATATTGTATTCCACAAATATATTCCACAAAACAAGCAAAATATGCAGATTAAATATCAGACTATATCTCAATATCTATTAGGAATTACACATAATTTTAGTACATAAAAATGTATGTTTTAAAATTTCTATAATATCTCTTTTAAATTCCAAAAGTTCATAAAGAAAAAGAACACCATTTTGAGAAAAAGATATTTTTCAGTAGTTTGTATTACTGGAACTTACAATTAGACAAGATAGTTCAAGTTAGATATTAAATAAAATATTTTAAATTAACATTGAAAATATAAATTAAAATTTTTTCTTACATTTTCATTAATTTCCTTTATTTTCTTAAAAATAATCTAATCAGTAAAATTCATTTTTATAAAAAAATATTGACATTAAAACCTTAATTTTGTATAATTTTATTAATTAAGTATAATATTAACTATAAATAATGTATTATCTTTTATATGCTTCGTATTTTTCTACTTTTATAAAAAATGTAAGTTAAAAGACTCAAAGTCTTATATATATTGTATTTGGCATTTTACTCTATTATATAATAACAACAAGAAAGTAAAAAAATACTAATAGACTTATTTACCAAAACATTTATATATAAATGTCTAGGTTTTATTTTTATCAAATCTTGTAGATAAAAAAAAGGTGATAAAAAATATATTTTATATAGGTTGATTTTAAGCGTTTAAATTATGTCCTATATAAAAAAATGTTCTTTATTTTATTTTATATATTTCCTAATTTGCCTCTTTCATATTGTTTTTTAATAAATGATACTTCATTTCTCATAATATGAACTATTTTTTTATAGCTATCATTTATATTAGTTTTTGTACTAAATATTTCACTGTATAAAGAGTTAATTTGAGTATTATTAGAAGAATTTTTATTTTTTAACGATTCAATTTTTAAAATTAAAACATGTCTGATTTTTTCTGAGAAATTATCTACTTTTTTAATATGTATTTCTATATCTTCATTTAGAGCTTCTGAAAAAGTTCCAGCAACTGTATCATAATGAGGTGTTTTCGTAAAAACTTCTCTATTTTTTTCTATTCTATCATTTTGTACTTTATTAAAAGATTCTAGCAGTTTATTTATTCCAATTATAGAATCAGTGCTCTTTATTTCAGATAATAATTCTATATATTTATCAACATACAATTCTGTATCTATAAAGCTTTTTAAACCACTTCTCATTTCTGCTAAAGTAATTTTAAAACTATCATACATGATTTGATTATGCCAATCTAAATTTTTCTGTTCATTTTGATATTTTGGAAGATAAATATAAGTAAATACTCCTCCAATAAATAATGTAATTAAACTACTGTTAAAAATTTTTTCAAATATTTTCCATATAGAAAATAATTCATTCTTTTCTTTTAAACTATCTCTTATTTCATATTCTATTTTAAGTCTTTCTTTTAACTCTCTTATTTCATCATCTGTCATAGTTTAACTCTCTTTATAATTTATTTTAAAAATTTAATAACTATTTTGAAGTATCCCTAATAGTATAAATCAAATTATTAAGATGTAAACTATCATATTCTTTTTTCTGTTGTAAAATACCTATATCAAGGTATTTTTATTAGGCTCTATATTCTGCCCAACTTATTGGGGATAGTCAATAAAAAATTTTAATTAAAGATGACAAACAAAAATATATAGAGATAATAAAATCTCATTTATCAGATGAAGAAATTCTTTTACTTATATTATTTAATTTTTGAAAAGAATAAAAATCATTATTATTTAATAAAAGAGGTTTGACCTTAAAACCCATATCCCAAAAGCAAAGCTTAGAGGTATTAAAGCTTCTTGAAATTAAAGAAACAGTTAATTCGGCAAAGGATATTTTTCTAACAAATCAGAAGGTACTTCATTTTTCCCAGTCTTATTATAGCCAATTATTTCTTTATAAACAGAAACATCTGTATCACCGTTAATTTGATTAGCTGGAGTTCTTTGCAATGTTGAGTTTTGAAAATCTACACTGTATAATCCAAATCTGTATTTAAAACTACCCCACTCATAATTATCTAACAATGACCAGTGAAAGTAACCTAAAACTTTAGCACCATCGTTGATGGCTCGATACATCTCTTTAATATGATGAATTAAAACAATTTTTCTGTTATATTGGTCTTTACGGCTATTCGTTCCTTCTGTACATACTCCATTTTCAGGAATCATAACAGGAATAGGTTCTAAAACATGTGTATCTTTATTTATTCTTTTATAATTATCTCTACAAAAAATAAGAGCATCATATAATCCTCTTGGGTAAAGTTTTGCAGATGAAGGTTCTTTGACATTCATTATATTTTCAAGTGTATTAAATATGTAATAATAATCAAAGGAAATATAATCCATATAGTCAATTCCAATGTCATTTATCATACCCAAATCAGAACCAAGACTTGATATAAAAGAACCAATAACATCTATATCCTTTATATCTTTTACTGAAGGAATCCAAAACATATTAGTAGAAACCATTGGATTTATTGTGGATAGATGTTTTTTGTAATAAGAGTGAATTATATTATAAGCAAGCCTATGAGATTCCATGATTGTATTTTTAGCATCATTATATTCAGCCCAATTTAAACTGTGTGCGGGGGGGTGAATTTTTTCATTATTAAAATTAAGTACATAAGATGATAAAATCCATGTGTTCGGTTCATTAAAAGTTAACCAATAAGTTACTTTTTTACCAAACCTTTCAACTACTGCTTCGACAAATCGACCAAAGCACTCAGTAAATTTTTTTGTATTAACTAAACCACCATATTTTTCAAATAGCCACCAAGTATAATTAAAATGAATCAGTGTAACAACAGGTTCAAGGCTATATTTTTCAAGTTCATTAAATAAATTTTCATAATATTTAAATCCTTCTTCACTAAATTTTCCTTCTTCTGGTTCAATCATGCTCCATTCAATACTAAATCTAAAGGAGTTTATTCCTAAATCATGAGCATTTTTTATATCAGATTGATAATTTTCAAAAAACTTGACTCCTTCATGAGGATTTCTATTCCATATTTTTTCATGTTCAGACCAAAGGCTTTTTCCACAATGAACTCCATCAACCTGATATCCCGCAATACCTGCTCCCCATAATTTTGGCATATTTTTCTTCCTTTATTAAATACTATTGTTCTGAATTACTTTTATCAATTAATTCTTCAGAAACTAAATCACTTGCTTTTTTAATATCTTTATCACTTACAATTTTATCAATAAAAGGTGTGGGAACTGGTTTATACCCTCTTAATTCTTTATAAGCCTGCCATTTAAATTTTTGTATAAATACTGATGCGGCTTTTACACCTTCAACAAAAAGTCCAATTTTCTCTTCTTTAGACATATTGAAATTAAGCCAATTATAATTTTCTAAATCAATCATTGTAATCAATTGTTCATAATCAGGATTTTTCATTAAAAAATCAAAATCATAAATATGTCTGGCAGAGTCAAAGACAGCACTTAAAAAATTAATCGGATTATTTGTTTTATTTTCTTTACTTCTTTTTTTACTTAGTCTTACACCGAATGTTGGACATTTAGGTATTGCTGGAGGGTCAACATGAAAAACATTTATTGGAAAATTTGACATTATGCCACCATCAACAAAGGTAATCTTTTTTGGTACTTCTCCTGTAAATTTTAGATGGTTTACCCATTCATCCTTAATATATTTATTATCAGGAATATTATCAACATAATAGGGTTCAAAGAAAATAGGTATAGACATAGAAGCTCTAACAAAACATGCAGGATTTACTTCATTAGGATTATCCCAATAATATTTTGTCATCTCAGGAAATTTCACTTTAGTTTCTGTAGAGACATCAGCCGTAATAATAACCAATTTATCATCCATAACAATATTCGGTTTACTTCCATCTCTAAGTTTTAAATCAGGAATGATTCTTCTTTTTTCAATTAATTCAGAAAGTTTGTTGATTTTCACATCCTCAGAAGCTAAAATCTTTATTAACCAATTTTCAAAATTGATACCTGCATTTAATCCTAATTTGTCTTTAATATGGATAATTGATTTAAAAAAACTAAAAATATCTGCTGTTAATATGCTTGTTCCATTTAAATACTCTTGGATAACTTCTCTAGAACTATCTCCACCATCAACAAAATCATATAGGTTTTGGTTAGCAAGCTGTTTGAGTAACCATTCACTTTTTGAATCATTAATACTTTTATATACTGCAAGTAATAAGGTTGTGATTGCTCCAGCAGATGCTCCTCCTAGTCCTAAAAATCTTATACCCATCTGTTCCAAAACATATGTATAACCGACTAAAGCTATGCCAAGAACTCCACCCCCTTCCATTACTAAATCTACATATTGATATTTATTATCGATAATGTCTGAAAAAACTCTTTCATGAACTCCATTGTCTTTTAGATTTTTTATTATTTCAAGAACATCAGTGTTTTGAGTAAAATCTTCAACACTTAATATAGTTTCAAATTCATTTGACATTTAAAATATTCCATGAATAATAATTATTTAAGCAAGTATTTTATATCTTTAATATGCTATAGGCAATAGTAATTCTGTTAAAGGCTTGGTCTCCTAGTTATTTAGATGAAAATACAAAACTTACTTTTCTAGAGTACCTTCTCATTGGTGTTGCTTCAGAAATGTTCCCAGATGACCTGTTGGATTCTGAAGGGGTTAATCGGTAGAAATGCTATAATTTTTGAATATTTTATTAAGGAAGTTTCATGAAAATAACTGTAGGAATTGATGAACAAGAAAAAGCTAATTTATTTTTAAGGGCTTTATGGGCTGAATTAAGAAAAAGTTTCACAAAGTTTTCATGGAGCTATTTCCCTTCTAAGGATGGTAAACAAAACAAAGTTTTTTTCGGATTTTTAAATCTCGGTCTGGATTCTACTATTGATATTAGTATTAATTATAAAAAGAAGGGAGGTATAAAAGAAATATTTTTTGATGGAGTTGAGGTCAATTCTGTTGAAGGCTTGAAGATATCAAAAGCTGTAAAAAATGCTTTACAAATTTATTTAAACCCAGAAGGATATTATTGTATCAGTGTTTTTGTAAAATCTTTATATTTCCCAATATCCTTTTATAAAGGTACATTTTTTAAAGTAATACCTATGAATGAAACAGAGTTTGAATTAACATTAATGATTTATGCTTATGATGAAATTGATACTAAGTCAATTTCAAAAATTATTTTTAATAATGTAATAGATATTTTATCTGTTGAAACAAATCAGTGTTTCTGGCTTATCAATAATAAAAGAGATAATTTGCGAACAGAAGAAAAAGAAAATCAATTCAGCAATGAAGATTGGTTTGATGATTATCCAATTATCGATTCAAAATTTCTTATTTCAGAAAAGACTTTTATTTTAATTGATTCATTTTTATCAGAAATTATTCACCAACAAAAATTAAAGAAATTCCTTAATGCTTGTATGCTTTTTCATACAGCAAGGAAATACGAAGCTCAGATTAGAGATTATATAAAAACAAGCGACTTAAAAGAACAAGGAACGGAATATAGCGAGTCGTTTAAATCAGAAGTAGTTGTATCAAGTATGGAAGTAGGAATAAGGGATTCTAACCTTTTTGCTGCAAATATTGTTGGTGCAAAACAATCTGAAATCTCCATGATTCTTTATATTTCTTCTCTTGAAGTCTTATCCATACTATCATTAGAAGAAACCGATAATAAGCAATGTAGGGAATGTGGGCAAAAGGTTTATTCCATTTCTAAGAGAGTAAGTGATTTTGTAGAAAATCATAACGGAAAACATATTGCAAAATTCATAAAGGAATATTATTCTTTAAGGTCAAAATATGTACATGAAGGACAACATCTATCCTTAGAAAATTACTCTGGAATTTCTTTGCCACAGTTAGATTCAGCTAGTAGTACAGGATGTGCTTTTAATAACGCCCCTCCATTGACTAATTTACAAGAATTTATAGGGAACTCTTTTAGAAAAGTAATTAACTTGGCTTGTTGGTAATTAATAAGAAAAAAGGAAGAATATATTATGGCTATAACTAGACCTAAAATGCAAAATAATGTTTCACCACTTTTGGCAGCACAATGGTACTCTGAAAAAATTAAATCAGAAACATTAGCTTTAAAAGATAGAATTAATAAGATTCAAGATTATCCAGAAAATTGGGTTAATAGAGATAAATGTGATGTTATAGATGAAACTCTTAGAAAGCAGTATTTTTTAGGATGCCAAACACCTCTAGGTCTTTTTTATAGGGAGAAATGTATTCATAAAGTAATGAGTACTTTGCCAAAAACTAATATAAAAAACCTTTTTACCTACACTTTTGAACATGTTATCCCTGTTGCTTTTTTACGTAATCAAATTTTAAGTTATTCCGAATTAAAAACTGAAAATATTGTTATGGCATATTTATCACCAGTCGCATTAATAACAAAAAGTTCGTGTGAAAATATTGATGATGTTGATATAAATCACTGTCCAGAATTTCCATTTAAAAGGTATATTAAATTCGGGATTCAAACAGTAAGCCATGACGGTTTTGATGTCAATGAGAACTGGAGTATTCATAACCATTGGGAATTGTTATCGCAGGAACAAGAATTTAAGGAAGTTTTAGATTATTATGGAATCTCTTAGTTTGTATATTTTTAATAAATATCTCGTAGTGCACAAAACAAGCAAAATGTGCATAGCTAATATAAGCCTCAAACTATTGAAAAACCTTCTTAAAAAATATTAAAGAGTAGAATATGATGCTTCAAAGTTAAATCAATAAAGTTATCATATCTTTTTCTAATTATATATGAAGTTCACTTTATCAAAATTATTTAAAGAAATTTATAAAAGTAGTAATAAATGGAATAGGTATCTTCTTAATAAAAGATACAAATTTCTTTTTTAATAGAAGAATATTAATATCTTGTAAAATCTCATAATTTTCTCCACTTTGAGTATTATCAATATGGGCAAACTTATTAACTAAATCACTAATTGAGCGTAATTCACTAATAATTTGACTTATATTTAATCCTCTTAAAGACCAACAAACATATCTTTCAGGTGAAGATAAATCATCAAAAAATACTATACAAGGAATTTTACTTTTTTCTAAATCAATAAAGTTTGAAAAGTCATAGGTTTCTTTCATTTGTTTATTTAAAAATTCATCAACATCATCTGAATAACTATATACATTGCCATCTTTTTTTGTTTTTTCTTTACGTAATATTTCAATAATTTCATCATTGGAAAAATATTCATGTACTTTAAAAAATGGTGCAATAAATAATATTGAGCCACCAGAAAGCATTGAAATTTCATCGTAATGATTAATTATTTCTTTAACATTGTCTACTTCAGTTGCCAAAAAGAAAGCAAATAACTTATATTCTTTATTTTTTTCATCTTTATATTCTCTAATTTTTTCATCTGCTATTGAAAAAATTCTTTTAAACGTATCAAGTGAAAAATCCATATTTGTTCCTAAAGTTAATTAATATTCTTTATTTTAATAAAATAAATATACACTTAAAAATAGTTTTTTTCAATACAGTTATCAATTAGTTTCATGGCAATTTAATTGTAGTGCATAAAAGTGGTAAAATGTAAAAACCAAAAACATCTATCAACCATTAGTAAAAACTATGCATTGTACACATTTCTGTACCAAAAATGTGGCTGTCTTAAAATTTCGATTACATCTCTTTTAAATTCCAAAAGTTCATCAAGAAAAAGAACACCATTGTGAGAAAGAGATATTTTTCAATATTTTGTATTACTTGAACTTACAACTAGACACGATAGTTCAAGTTAAATATTAAATAAAAATAGTTTAAATTCATAAATATGAAAACTAACATTAAAAATATAAATTAAAAAAATTTTCTTGCATTTTCATTAATTTACTTTATTTTCTTAAAAATAATCTAATCAGTAAAATTCATTTTTATAAAAAAATATTGACATTAAACACTTAATTTTGTATAATTTTATTAATTAAGTATAATATTAACTATAAATAACATATTATCTTTTATATGCTTCGTATTTTTCCACTTTTATAAAAAATGTCGAAAATGCTTTAGGTAAGTCAAATATAGGTATAGCAAGAATGTATGCCACTTTATTTAATTCTGAAAAAGAAATTAATTTTGTAAATGAGATTATGGAAGAAT
>ERZ1292630.2023-Hain-H41-02um-R3-2023-length-19250-cov-8_pt1 | contig 19250 bp, 17 predicted proteins | sample MGYA00564408_ERZ1292630 | MGnify/ENA primary metagenome ERZ1292630 (study PRJEB36523, sample SAMEA6512641) | groundwater metagenome | collected 2019-01-08 | study: AquaDiva: Metagenomics assemblies of 32 groundwater samples
GTGACCATGCCTTCGGCAACGATCACGGCGACGCACACGGCGCTCACCACTGAGAGACACTTGAGCAATCCCGGCGGATATCCCCGCCGACTTTTCTGGGTCGTACCAATACTTTTTATTTCTTTCCCGTGATTCCTCGTCCTCCCGCAATCGGAACCGGATGAAATCAGATCGGAAAACAAAAAAACCAACACACACACGACCCCTTTCTACCGACAACTTTTTCTCTTTCTCATTCATTCTCTCTCATCGACAAAGCAAAACATGAGAGAGTGGAAACACACAACGGACAGGTGGGGGACCAAAACAGAAGCGGATTGGGGGGAAAGGGGGGAAAATGGGTTCGGAGGGGGGAGGGAAGGGGAGGGCGAGGCCATTGTGTTCGAGAACTGAAAGCGACAATCACTCAGACAAGGACGGGTGATGGGACACAAGCGCGCGCGATAGGGTTGTGTAAGCTTTTGGTTTGGATTGTGTGTGTGTGTGCGCAGGCATTTGACGTAGGACAACACACAGACACCACCGCAGAAGCACATGGCCGCGAGCGTGTCGCCAACGGTCGCTGCCTCAGCACCTGCGGCCGCTGTGAATACACTCATCGTCGTCCGGCAGCTTGATGCGGTTCTGCGTCGCTTTCCGCAAACCTATCACAGCTACGCGGTCGCTCCTGGGTCAAACACCCCACAGCGGTTTCTTGCTCCACTTGCCCAGCCGGCATATCTCACGATCGCAGAGGCGAAAGGGATGGCACTACCCGCCGCGGCGTCGAACCCTGCTGCTGCTGCGATGCCACAACTGCCGCCGAAAGGTCAACCACCGAGTCAGGTCGCGATTCGAGTGATTCTCCCCGCTGGCTATCCGAACGTGCCCCCGGTCGTGACCACGTCGGCCGAGAAGCTTGTGCAGTTGCAGAATGCACCCGTCACCTCCGGGACCTCTCCATGCTACGACGTCGTGCCATTGCCTGCGTGGCTCGCCGAGTACCATGGCACCGACGATGTCAACGCGTTGCTGAACGTCTTGTCGAAATGCGTCGCGCTCGTCGCAGCGTGGTGGGGCCTTATCGATCCCCCTGCGCTCGCGGACATTGCACCAGTGTTGAAAATCCCGGCCGATATTGATGTCTCCGAGCTGCTCGATGTCCCCGCTCTATGTTTCGGGTTGGAATACGCCGAGAAGCTGCAGCGCGAGTCCGAAACCATGATGACTACGCTCAGCGACGCGCTCAAAGCCAACCTGCAGATGGAAGGGCCACTGGCGTTGCTGCAAACCGAAGTCCAGGCGCTGCAGTCACGGGCGTTGCAGCTTCAAGCTCAGCACCAAGCCGCCCGGGCGGAGGTTATGCCAATCGTCGGACTGTTGTCAAAAGATGGCATCGCGGCCGCCGTGGCCAAGCGGCTCCAGCAGCTCGATGATGAAAGCAATGAGTTGGCGGAGAGCTACCTCGCGGGCCGCGGCTATCAGCCGCCACCACCCGTCGCTGCGGCCGTGGTGACTCCGCCGCCGTCGACAGCATCCCCAGCCACTGGGGCGGATGTGGACTCGTTCTTCGGCATCGCCTCGACGACGGCTTCGTCGACTGGTGTCGCCAAAGGCAGCGCCGGTGTGCTCAGTGGGTCGAGCGACCACCAGCCGACATTGGCGCCGCCGGCGTCGATGGCTTCCGTGCCACCGGACGAGATGCAGGCCGCCTACTTCAAGAAGCGAGTGGCATATCATCGCGCGGCCATCAAATCCCGCGTGGCGTCGGCGTCGAATGGCGGAGGAGCCGCGTCGTGAGGCCGGCGGGGGAGGAAGTGGCGCAAAACCCGGAGGAACGGGTGGACGTGGCGTGGTGCTTTGATGGATTTGGTATCGGCCGGGGCCCTCTTTTTCTTTCCTCCCCCGTCTGCCCTTGCCATGAGTGAGACCGTGAACCCCAACGACGTATCGAAAGGAACTCTTCACTGTCGCTGCAATTTTGTGATTCAACTTTTTCAAAATCAGCAACCGCCCTTTTTTCACACGTCGAGCAACATACAAACAACACGGCGATTCCAAATGAGCAGTTCGATTCGCTGCCGCATCATGCTGTTGTCACTGATCGCCCTACTAGCGTTGCAGGCATGTGTCGTTGCGCATGAGGCCCCCTCTGCCCACTCTTCCGATGACGACCAACTCAACGCCTTGCAGCGGCTCTACCTTGTGGGCAATGCGACGGGCCTCTCTTACGTGGCGACCCACGGCTCGTACTTCGAGCCCACCCGCGTCAACGACACCATCGGGCCCGAACTGCAGTGGTGGCCGAATGGCACCCAGCGGCTATCTATCAAATGGCGAAAGTTGGACGATATGGAATTGAACCCTGTCGGATGTGGCTTGCGAGCACTCGCCTTCGCGTCCATCGGCAACAGCCATGTGGTCAACGGCTGGACCGGACCCGTCGTCATCGTCGCCTTCAGAGGCACGGACACCAATGTGACGCAAGCAAGTGGTCAGTGTGACATGTGCGCGGACGCGTTGCTGTGGAGTCCGAAGCGGCTTCCGGGCGCATTGCCGCCGTGGTGCGGCCACTATCCGGCGTCAGACCTGGATTACCTCTCAGTTGCGAGGAATTACGTCGCGAGCATTGCCCGTGCCTATCCGGCGGCGGGCATATTGCTCACCGGCCACTCTTTGGGGGCCGGAATCGCCGCGATTCTCGGCGCTTCGTCCCCTGTGGCCGTTCCGGAGTGCGTCGCATCGTCCGTCCAAGAAGCCATCGTGTTCAGCACGCCCGGGTTTCTTGAGGCGGTAGCGAAGTACACCTCAGCGCCAGTGCACCAGCTCAACGCCGATAAAGTCACTATCATTGCGGATGTCTATGATCCCGTCTTTTTTTGGGCCCGGCAGCATCCTTTCGGAGGGGCAGTGGGCTTGCCCTGCTTCTGGAATTGCAGTGGCCCTCCGTCTCCGTTCTGCGCTCTCTGCGAGTTTTCGGAACCCTGGCTCAACATGAGTTCATTCGAATGTTTAGTGTGCTTCGCGGAACGTCACACCTATTCTCACTACGTCGCCCTCATTCGAAACACAGTCGGCTGGGATCGTTCCAGCAGCATGACCGGGGGACATCCATTGGGCCACGATAGCGCAGAGGATAGCGCATGCGTATTGCAGTGCCAGCCGCGGCTTCGTGGATGCGTCGACGAGCTCTATTGCCCTTCAACGGGACGATGCGGTTGAGTCGGCCGGCTTGAGGTGTCCGTAGTCAGTGCGTCTGCAGCGATTGGCTGCGGTTATTTCACAGGGCGTCGTCGGAGGTGACGGGGTGGTGTAATTGTGTGATCGTCGATGTTGCGAAGAGAGATCACCGTCGGAGCTGTGACTTTGTTGCAATGGCGTTTGCTGTATGATTTGTTTTCGCCTTTCCCCGCCCACACACACACAGTGCAAAAGTTACGCGTTTTAATGGCGTTCGTTCCCCGCGAGGAGTATGTCCCGCGGCGAGGCGTGGCCATGAAAATCCAGGAGCTGCCGAGCCCCCGACTACGTCGAGGGATTCATCGAGACGAATTCGTGGACCAGGTAGCGGATAGCTTTTCGAAGCAGCCCTTCGTGATGAATAGGGCGCTCGACGCGTCTCATCAAAAGATTAGCAAAGTGAAGACGTTCAAGTCAGGCGAAATATTCGCCGCCACTGGAAATGGCAATGTGATCGCGCCCATTCCCGCAGCCGCGGTAGTCAAGCGGCATCGCCCGCCGCCGGACGACGCGCAGCTGGCGCTTCTCTATCAAAGCCCGGAGGCGGCGAGACATCGGATGAATGAGCAGACGATGATGGAGGAGGGGAAAGGGGTGTTCGAAAAGATGACGCAGCCTCCGGCGCTCCGGAGGCATCGCCTGCCCGGATTGTATCACGACGGGGAAGCCAAAGAGGCAGCGAAACCGGTGATGGGGTTCTTCGGCCTCGGATCTCATGTGATTGATCGCGCGGCGGGGAAGGCCAAAGTGGCCACACACGTCTACGATCCCCTCGGCTTCAACCGCTTCTGCGCCCCGGAGCGCATTCACGGGCTGAAGAGGATGCCTTCCTCGTTGGAGTCGCAGCTGGGCGAGGTCATCAAGCACGACGATGGCGTGCCCTTGTGCTATCAGTCTTCGCCACTTCGAGCGCACAGGCGGCAGCCGCCGCCCGTGACGTTTCCGTCGCCGGAGTGTGACATTCCGGGCTTCACGGCGCTGGGCGCGTCCGATGAACCCGCCAAACCGACAGGGACGAAAATGAGTGTGTCGCAGCAAGTGGACCACGACTACCGCTCGGCGACGTCCTTGGCCCACACGGCACCCTCACCAGGGGGACAGCTGCATCCGCTGCATCGCACCCCCGATCCCAGTGTCGCTCGATCCATGCCTGTGCCTTCGCGCTACGCTTGAGAGAGCGGGGATGTCCCCACGGCTCCGGCGCTCATTTCGTTGGTGGCGGCGCGTCGCGCTGAGCTCGTGAGAGAGATACTACCAGTTCGCTCCCCGCGTTGTTTTTTGCATCACGCGCGGGGATGCGGTTCACGTGTCAGCTCTGCGATCTTCGCCTCGATCTGTTATGTCTCTCCCTCTCTCTCCCTCACACACATTCTCGCTAGCCCCCGTCATTCGACGCCATCTGTATTTTTCAAACTCAACGCTGCGATGTTCACTTTCCACCCGTCCTTCGAGTTTATCGCGTCGTTCGTGAGATGCGCCCCGCGTCACACATGACCATTGCTGACGCACGTCTCCGCACAATTGTTTCGGCTGCTGTCCTTCAACTTCCATCGCAAGCACAAAACGCACTATTCTCGGTCGTTCCTCGAAAAATAGAGAGGGTGTCACGAGAGCCGAGTGTGAAGAGTGGAAGAAAGGTTTCGTAGACGGCTCGCCCAAAAAAATACATGTCAACATACTCTCAACTCACCAAAGATGAACAACGTCGCATCGCGGCCCTCGCAAAGCAAGGGCAATTGCCCGCCCCACCAACTCGATGCCGAGTCCGCTCGCTCGCCGAGAAGCGCAGAGCACCGGTGTACCTCAACGTCTACGATTTGATCCCCCCGCACGTCAACCGTCCATTGACCGCTGCTGGCGTTGGCGTCTTCCATTGTGGCGTCGAAATCGATGGCAAGGAGTGGAGCTTCGGCCTTGCTCCGGATGAACATACCCTCACCGGCGTGTTTTGCGTTGATCCGTTGCAGTCCCTCCCCAGCGTACGCGCGCATATCTTTCTGGGCACGTCCAACATTTCCCCCGAGCAACTCACGACGCTCATCCAGCGGCTAACGATTGAGTGGCCCGCGTCGGAGTATCACGTACTTGGAAACAACTGCAACCGCTTCTGTGAGGTCTTGTGCCAGCATCTCACCACCCATGTGCCGTTGATCGTCCCCACGTGGGTGAATCGAGTGTCCAACGTCGCGAACACCGTGGTTCCGCGTCGGTTGGCGACGTACGTGATGGGTAAGCTGGACGACGGTTCCGCGCAGCTGGCCGCGTCGCCTGCGCGAGACACCAAGTCGAGGTTGGTCATCCCCAATGCCGCGAACACGGGTGGAAGCAAGCCACCACAGGCCGCGTCGAATCCGAGCAGCAGCAGCATCGGCAAGGCGCCGTCAACCGCGCTGCGTCCCGCACCGCCGGAGACAGCCTCGGCCTCGGTGGCGTCTGTGGCCACGGTCATACCGAAGCCAGGGACGTCCACCATCCGGATGAACAATGATCGTCCTGCGATCATCGTGAACGTCCAATCGTCGCCGGTTAAGCGCGTCGATCCCATGGCGAACGTGAACTCGCATCAGCCGCTCGCGCCGCGTGCAACCGAGCACAGCTCCGCTGCCGTCATCGCCACAACAGAAGGCAGTGAAAGCCACTTTGAGTTGGATGGCGTCGCGTCAGCCTTTCCCCTCCCCGTGACGCCCCCGCCGTGCGATCCCTCCGTGCTTGAGTTCGGCATGGATGACGGCGCCGCCGAGGAGGGGGGTGGGGACGGAGGAGGCCCGATCCGGGTCCATAAAGTGGCCGTCATCTTCGAGTCCTCAGCATCAAGGGCAATGTCAGTCTCGGCATCCAAGTCCGTGGACTCGGTCGATTCGACGACCGACGATGCCAAACCGACCCCGGGCAACATGGACGTGATGATCATCTCGCCATCCACCGCCACCGCGGCGAAGTCGTCATCCTCTGGCGGAAGGGAGGTCACGTTGTCGCCCTCCAGTGCATCGTATAATGCGGAGGCGATGTCCGAGATGGGAGACAAGGAGGAGGAGGAGGCTTCCGTCGAATTCGGCGATGACCCCTCTCTCACGCGACCCGCCCATCAACCGATCGCGGCGGCTGGGCCGCATTGTGGCCCCTCCTGTTCAAGTACCAATGCGGCGGCGGCTGGGCCGGCAAGCGCGTTGCGCACCGCTGTACCCCCTTCTCGGGAGAGTCATGGTGGTGTTCCGTGCGGCGCGGCAGTCAGCTCCCCGCCGAAGGTCGTTCGGCCGCATGTCGTGGCAGGTGTCCGCATGGTACCCACAGCACCAGTCGGTGGAGCTGGGTTGCTTCGTGGCGATGCCGTGGTTGTGGCGGCGGCGGCGTCTCGGGGGACGGACGCGTCCATGTCACCCTCCACGGAGGGCGGCGGCTCCTCTGCGGTGAACGACGGTGACGACGACGAAGACGGCGGCGCCGATAGCACGGCCACGGGAACCGTCACGGTCGCAGGGCTTCGTCCTGGGGCCGCGGCCGACCACGCCGCCGCGGACAATCTTACAACACTGCGCGATGATCCCGCAAGCGCATCGTTGCGGGGGGTTGGTGGTGGGCCGGGCGGCGGTGGCGGGGGGACGACGTTGATGGCTCCACCAACCACCGAACGGCAACCATCTCACACCGCCGACGACGAAGGTCGCGAAACGCGGTCGCTCTTGGAACCGCACTCGGCTACCGCAGGGAGCGGCGGCGAAGCAATGCGGCTTCGCGAGCGACCGAATTTCAGCCCCGATTTGTCGGAGGCGCTGGATCCTGATGACACTCGGTGAGGCGATGTGTCCCTCGCAACAACCTCTCGTTACCCTCTCCAGGAAGTTTGAGTCTCTCGTCCTCTCCACAGCTTTCACCGAGGGTTCAAACGGGGGGTAATGAGTCTTACGGCATTTACCCGGTTGAAAAATGGTTAGGGGGGACACAAGGGGGCGGGCCTCCCTATCTCGATCTGTTACTCTTTTTTTTTCCTGGAACGGTTGTTCTGTTACCCACCGAGGCCCCCGCGCTAAAAGCAAATGTCCGTCTCTAACATTGGCGTTGCATCTCAACGGCCAAGTCGGCACGTAGGAAAGGCGATGCACATCGTCTACGTCGATGCCGATAAGGTCTACCCAACTGCGGAACGCCAGCGCGACATCATTATCGATCACAAAGCCGAACTCGCCGCGAGCACGCCGTCGTCCTACGATCGCGAGGACATTGCATCGGACGCGCCCTATCGCGGAAAGAAAACGTTTGGTTCGATTGCCCATCGCGCGGGCATCAACCTTTTTGAGCCCTACGGCAAGTATCCTCCCCCTCCGGCGAAGCCAATGCCTTTTCATGATTACCCAGACGATTTTCTAAGATCGTTGCTTCACCCGGAAAAGGACCGTCAGCGGGCGCGCGACGTCGACACCATCGCCTCCACGCCATCTCTGTTCGACCGCAACCTCCTTGGCCGGCCCGTGCCGCGCATGTACGACCCCGATCGCATCCACCCGTTTGCGGAGAACTACAACCCTGTTCGGGATAGTAAAGGTCTACTGGGCGGCATCACCGAAAAGTCATCGGACGCCTCTCCAATCCTTTCAACGGGCAAACGGCTTCTCCCTGAGCACCACCACAGCATCTTGACCCCCGATCCATACAAGCCGATTCCGGGATTTCCAGGAGTCGCGGTCGGGCAACTCACGAAGTACGACCGAATGGATCTCCACAATCAGGACCTTACGCGCCAACGAGCCGTGGAACACCAACGCCGGCTCGACGAAATCAAGGAAGTTGTGCAGCGTAGCGGACGCACGTCCTCTCCTTATACGGACGAACTGGCTCGCCTCGCGCGGCAGCGCCCCACTCAGCTGCCGCCCCTTGGGCCGCCAGGGTTATCTGAGAGATCCGACGACGGCCGCCCGAAAGCGGACGACTTCGACCCGCTCCGATTCAAAAAAGTCTACCATAGTCCAGGAGACCCAGCAAATGGTCCTCATCGCGTCAAAATGATCGACATCGGTCCGGAAGAGGCCAAGTCCGTGCTCAGGGGGGAAGCGGCGACTGCGGAAAACTCCAAGCCCGCTGCGCCACCGACGGGGACGAAACACTTCCCCGAATGGATTCAAAATGACATGCCGGGTGTGGTTCCCGGATTTTCGCGCATGGGGCGGGAATCACGGGAGGATCAGCGCCCCCACGGCCGTCGGTTGCTTGCTCCCGACGGCGTGCACCCGTCCCGCTCCAAGTGCAAATCGTGCATCTTTTAGCAAGCCGGGTGCTTGATGATTTTGTGAGTCTGTCGCCACGGTTCCTCTTCTCTGATCAAAAGTCCTATGTTAGTTGTATCAATACACGCTTCTTTTCGTTCCCAAACGCTTTTCCTCCCAAATAGCGCACCGCCAAAATAATCCACCACTCAAAAGCTGCCGACCATTTGCGGCATTTGTTGCGGGTGATTGCATGATGATCGAACTCTCAGGGCCACACCCCCCAATCCCCTCCGTTCCCTCAATTTCAACAATTTGTTGCGCTGTGTCCTCAGCATACTGTATGTCCAGCCAACCCACAGTCGTGCCGATTCCGAGCCTCGTCAAGCTCATTCTTCTCGGCGATACCACGGTCGGCAAAACAACTTTTATTGTACATTTTAAGAGCTACTTGGACCAGTTGCCTCCGGCGCAGATCAACCGCCAAGTGAGAGCACCGACCTCGAGTACGTTGCGGATCGAGCGACACAATTTTCAAACCACATTGCGGCCATGTTCTCAGAGCACTCGACCTCCAACTGCGGACGTCGGTCGTGGCATCACGGGATTCCTCTACGACACGTGCGGCCAAGAGTCGACACGCTACATGACGGCGGCGTACTACCGGCAAGCCCACGTGGTTATTCTGGGATACGACGTCACTCACGATGCGAAACTGATCGCCGAGTCCATTAACGCGTGGCTCGCCGACCTGCAGAGAGTGGATCTCTATGCCTTCCCGAAAACCCCGGAAGCCGCAAAACACAACAACATCATCATCGTGCTGGTGGGCTTCAAGCTGGACCTCCTCATCAAACGCTACAAGACTGCCGATGGAAGAGATGCCGCCGCGGTAGCCGGAGGCCAACCGTCGCCAGCGGCCGGAGTTGAGGGTGGCGGACTGGAGTCGACCACGAGGAAGCAGCAGGCGGATAACGCCGACGACGAAGACAACGATGTTGCTACTCCATCCACGGTACCGCCACGAAAGAAAGTTCCGTCAAACCCTCATCGGCGCACCGGCGGCAACGCGGCGACACATTCAGCCCAGCGAGCAAGTGACACCGTGCCTTTGATTCATGTGGTGGATCCGGAGACGATGTCGACATTGCCGACGGGAGCCGTTGGCGTGCTCAAAGAGGTTCATGCCCATTGGGAGGCGCAGTATCCAACCTGCGCCCACTTACACTTTGCATGTAGCACCCATTTCGGCGGCGAAGACGTGTCGTTTCAGATTGTGGCGGCGGCAATCGATGCCTTTATTGAGAAAACGGACTTCCGTGTCAACTCCATGAAGTCGAAGGACGTCTCCGGAGTCGCAAGTCGCCCGAATGGCGCGGCACGGACCGGAATGACAGGGCCCGGTTCCCGGGCAGCACCCGCCGCGAACGGTGGGGGGGCGTCGACCTGGTCTGACTGGGTGCCCAGCTTCGTGACATCGGCATGGAATGGCGTGGGCGTCGCTGGCGCCGCAGAAAACGCAGCCGTTCAGCCGAGAGGCGTCGTGTTTGGTGACGGTCGACAGCGTCCTCGAAATGCGCCTCGTCAGGGGGGCTGGTTCGGCACACTCGCGGCCTATTGTCCGGTCATGTGACGTCACGAATTACTGCGTGCTCCTCCGTGACTCCTCTCTTTCGGTTGCCTCCCTCATGGCCGAACTCGCTCACTGATCAAAAAATTGATTGCGAGAGTTTTTGGAGTTATACATTGGTTGCCAGTATATTTTTTCCGGCGATGCCACGAACCCCTTTGCACCCTCTTTCTCGTGCTGCTCACCCACAGCATTCATATAAGGATAAATGGACCGAACATCCACGCGTGTTGCATCGTACAACATTTTATGGCCCCCCGTTTTATCCTTGGTGACACAAAGCACTGCCCCACCCACACACAACTAGGACAACATTGGTTGACGCATCATGGCGCACGCGTTGCCGCTACCAGGCCACCTCGTCGTACCAGTCATTGGCGTCCTGTCCGTTGCACCGCAGCGCCTCCAGTCGTATGCGCCCCCCGACTATCTGTTTCCGGATGTCGTTGGCAGTGGCACCGAGAACGCGACCTTGCGGAATCTGCTCAACGGGCCGCCATTGCGCAACAACATCAACGATGGGGTTCCTGCGGTGATGATGATGGGACAGACCGCAATCAGTCGTCGTCGTGCCCTGAAAGCAGACATTAAAGAAGAGGAACCAACGTCGGCAGTCAATGTTGCACCAAGTCAAAACGCTGCTGCAACACCCTGCCGTTGGCCGGTGTCCGTGTGGCAAGAAGCGGCGCAGATATTTCTCTCCGATCTTGGAACCGTCGCGGCGGCCGATTCAGGAGGCGGCGAGTCCTCCTTCTCGGGCAGCCATGTCGCACTCACAGCCGATGTCCACAGCCTCCTCCAACAGGCAGTCGGTCCCGGCGGACCGCTGCGGTCCCTGGCAATGGAAGGTGCGGCGATGGCCTTCGTCCGCTCTAATGGCCTGAGCGCTGCGAGAGATTGGAACGACAATAGCCACGCGGCCCAGCTCCTCACATCGTCAGGCTCGGACGCGTGCGCCACGTTGATCATCCAGGAGTTACTTGTGACGTGGCGGCGAGCCACAGCAGCCATACACGGCACCGCCGCCGCACCCGGCGACGGTGAGAGTAGTAAGCTCCTCATCGGCGGTGATGATGATTCATTTCATGGCGCGGCATCCACAACGCTAACAGCGACGCAGATGAAACAACTGCTCTTCTCGCCGCATTTCTTGCACTTCTTGGCGTGGCAGCGCCTGCGTGCCATCAACTCAGCGGATGAGGCGGCGAGCGCCGTGTTGCGAGCGGCGCGGCGAAGCGCGAGGGGCAAACGTGCCCGACTCACGACAGGTGAGGACGACGAAAGACTCAAACCTTCGCAAAACCCGTACGACATGTTCGAACAGGGTAGCGTCGCCCTGTCGACCGATGAGGTGGACGGCATTCGGGAGCAGAGTGAAATGTTTTGCCGACTGGGTTCTCTGCTGGGCCGTCCATGGCGCCGACAACAGCACAAGGGCATACAAACATCCCTGCAACTGTCGACTTCCGTTTTGTCCGGTTTTAACCTCTCGTTGCCGTTCGCGAACGTCAACACCGCCGACATCGGTCGACGGCGAGAACTGTTTCAAGTCGTGAAGCGCGTTCCGGTGGCGGCGGAAGTGGCAGCGACGCAACTCGCCACGTCGCTATTGATTCGCCTAGACGCAGACGGGCATGCACCGCAGCTGGCAACGTTGTCCCTCCCATCCCGCGGTGACGCCCACGATGGGGTCTCGTTGCCGGTGCTGCACCTTGGCGGCGGTTGGCTCAAGCGGCGGCTGTGGGCGGCGATGGACAATACCGCGGCAACGACCGTCGCGGCGTCGTGTGATCGCAGAGGGGAAGAGTCCACCCCTGACTCAGTCGCGGCGGCGTCGTCCGTCTGCACCGTTGTTGACGTCGCGGCGGGGGCCGCGGTGTTCGTCCCACTACAAGAGGGTCTGATTGGCGCGTGGGCGTTGCAGAAGCATGCCTTCTCCCTGCTCCCTGCTCTACCCAGCGGCGGCTCTGGGGGTGGTGCGGCGACGTGGTCGATTGCGAATTATTCGGTGTGGCCCCTCATGCTGTCCAAGCTGCGCGTGAGCGATGGCACGGATCGCCTGGTATCGCGACTATCCGACGTCGTCGGCTTCGCTCCATCGGCGCTCGTGGTCGATGATCACCTGCGGCGATCTTGCCTTGTGCTGCCCGGCGGTGTGCGCTTGTCGCTGTGGACACCACGGGGCATGGCGGAGTCGAATCACGGACCGACCGCCGCGCACACATAGAAAGCGTCCTTGGGGCTTGCGAATGGAAAGGGAGGAGAAAAGAGCAACGCAGACGTGCCACCTTAATTGATGATGAGGTTGATCCAAACGCTCCACTTGTCAATGGAACACACATGGACAATAAAAGAGGCTTGAACCCCCCCCAGACGAAGGAACGCCACACAATCAAGTGTTCCAATATTTTTTGCGTTTTTAGGGTCATTGGACGTAATAGGCACAACCTCCACGAGCGCGGTCTGCTGCGGTTTTCCCAATGAGCTGCGGGTGTACCTCTACCGCCGGCGAGAGCGCGCCCATTCAACAGCAACTGCACATTGCCCACTTCGATCAGGCGACGTGTCCGATCTGCGCGGAGTCGTACTCGACATCGGAGCCCCCCATGATCTATCGGTGTGGCCACGCGTACCATTTGCACTGCGCGGTGGCGTGGCTGCAGCGTCGCGATGCTTGTCCCGTTTGCGGGACGTCTTTGATGGACGACGAGCCCGTCCCGGTCTACGACGAAAGCATTGCGAATTGGATCGCGTCCGCCGCGGCCGTTCAGAGTCAACCATTCGAAGCTCGTGCACCGGCGATGGACGGACCACGGCTGTTGCAGGGAGGCGGTGAGGACTCGAATCCAGATTCTGCCGCAGCTGCTACTCCGGATCGGGGAAACCAACAATCGTTTGACTTCAAATCAGTGCTGAACGAGCTTCGTCACAGCGGTGCACGGGTTCCTTCGGCACGTCAGCTTACCGCACGAAGACACACGGCTTCAAAAAAATCGTCGCCGGCGGCGTCGCGGCTCGACTTTTCGCAAACGGACAGTGACGGTGAGTCGGAGCATCGCAGCTTGCTGTCGTCTCGCAGCGCCCTAGGAAGTGGTGAACGTCCGCCACGCGAGGTAGCCTCGTCCGGTGATGCCACGGTGTCACCTCGGCCTGTCCAACTACGTGGCAGTCGCCGACAGCATCACGAACGAGAAGGGACTGGATCCTCCTCGTCCGCGGCATCGTCACGGACCACGCCCGTGGACCCCCGCGCCGGTGCCTTCCCATCCAAGCGCCTCCAAACGGCCCGTGGCGGCGCTCCCTCTGTGGCATCGCGCGTCGCGGTAGACGCCGCCGCCGCAGCCGCGGAGCCCAATCATCAAACGGCGGGGACAGCCGCTCAGCGTCACGCGCCTGTGTCTCCGCCAGCGGCGTCACCAGCCATCCCCGTCGCCCCGTCATCCGCGCACGACGATGTTAACCGCAACACAGCTACGTCCGCCCCACGGCTTCATGGCTTCATTTCCAGCATGCTTCGTTCCTGCTGCTGCTGGACGACTCGCGGCATTCCGTCTGGCCAAGAGCCTCCCACAAGAACGGTTACGGCGTCTCCGTCAGCGGAAATCTGACCACCGCTCACGACGCCTCAAGGCGGTCACACAATTTTTTGCTATTGCGCGTCGGTCAGATATTCTATTCTTTTCCTTTTTTCCCCCCCAGTGATGTTCTACCCCTCCCTGCGTGTTAGTTGTGTGGGGGGTCAACTCAGTGTCTATTGTGACTTTGTGTTGCAAGGCAACGCGCTCCGCAATCGTGTGGTGTGTTGCATCTGGCGATGGGTAAGCATATTTTATTCAACTTCATCGCGTCAATTTCCAGTCGTTCTCGCTCGCTCTCCCCTGGGTGTGTTTTTTTTTTTTGGTAAGCGGCGCCCGTATGTCGCAGCAGAGCACGTCACCCTTGGCATACCGCCACCCCCTTCATCTCGTCGGGGCTTTGTTGCTGCTGTTGTCCGTTGCATCGGTGGTCGCCGTCGGCGCGGCGGCACACCCGGAAACGATCTCTCAGCGGATGAGCGCTGACTCGAAGGAGGAGGGGCGTCTCGCGGGGGTCCACGATCCCATTCCCATTAACCCCGTGGTCGTGATAGATAACGCTCGCTGGTTGTTCGATTTGTATCAAACCTTGCTCGATCGACCCGCTGACCCCACTGGCTTTCAGGTGAACTTCGCCGATCTCGAAGCTGGCACGAGTCGGCAAAGTATGTTCAACGCCCTGGTGAACTCGGCAGAGTTTCAAAGTCAACTTGCGAAGCTTGGGCCGCGGTCAGGCTTCGTGGACCGTGCCTATCAGCGGCTACTGCTGCGCACTCCTTCACCGCAAGAAGTCAACAACTGGGTTTCGCAGATGCAAACTTGGGCGGGGGGCGATGACAACCCGCTTTCGTGGATTGCCTTCCTGGCCGATATTTACGGGTGCCTTGAGTTCAAAGAAAAACAATGTGTGACCAGCTACTACTCGTTCGGGGCTCCTGTCAACCCCGGTTCCTTGCTCTTGAGAGACATCTTCGCGGGCACTGCTAAGCTACAGAGCTCCGCAGAGGCGCAACCCTTGTCCCTGACGATTCCATCCGCCTCCGCGATTTGGGACCAAAAAATGCCCGTCATTCGCGATCCGGAGAATCCGGTCCGTTTAATCGCATTCACACGATCGTACAACGCGGCCTCTCAACACTTCACGTTGACACTTTTGGAGTCATCCGACGGCATCGCCTTCACCGAAGTGGCCCCGCTTTGGGCCATTGGACCTTCCACGGACTTCTATGACGGTCACCTCTCGATCGATTACAGCCGTTGCCCCACCATGTACGTCCTCACGATGGAGTGCGTGGGCAATGGGGGAGCGGCGTCGCTCTGCATTTCGGAATCCCCGACACCAGGAAGGTACTACAGTTGGACGTGGCCTACCATTGTCGTGGACGGATGTACTGGCGGGAGGCCGTCGTCATGTGGCACGCAAGCGGACGAGTCTGCCTCGACGGGGGTCGCCTTTATCGACGGATTCAACAAGTACATCGCATGGACGCAAGTGTACGATGGGCTCAACCCGCCTAATGACCCCCTTGCGCACACGTACTCGCAAATGGTGGGTGGCCCATTTGTATCCGCGGCCACCACACTGCGACAATACTACGGCACGGTGATGGGGCCCAGTGCCTCTGGGGCACCCGGCGTGGCGACCATGTTGAGTAGTGACGCTCATCCGTGGTGCACCGACGCATGGGACTGCAACAACCGGGACAAGCAGGACTGGAAGCGAGAGGGATCCTATGTCTACGTCCTCTACAACGGCGCGGATTACTACCGGTGCAACGGGGCGTGGGGTATCAGCATCAGCCGCAGCCCGGTGCCGAACGCCTCCCCCGTCGCCTCGGGTCCGTACAATCTTATCTCGCCGGGAGTGATCGGCAACCGGCCGCTCATTGCGGCGATGCTGAACAATACGTGTGGCATTTCGTACCCGGTGCTCAATGTGATTGACGGGGAGGTCTTTGTCTATTACGCGGACCACTACCTAAACACGCAGCCGGTGATGTTTCGCTCTCGCATCGTGCCGGGACGCGGATGACCGGGACGCGCGGTGGACGTGCGAAGAGGGTGCGGCACGGGCGAACGAATGGTGGTCTCTCGAAAGGAGGTTGTTGCCCTCTTCCCACTATCCAACCCCCATCAGTTGGCAAATCCGACGTCTTGGATCGGCCGCAGACATTTGCTTATGGATTGGTTTCTTTCTTTGGCCTCTCACAGCTATCCCTCACTTCCAGATGGAGGATGATCTCACCGGACGGCACACACATTCGGATCCATATCATCCCAGTCTCAATTCGACCATCGTATGACCCCTTGAAAGGTCAGGCAGTCAACCTTCGAACGACCCCTTGGGAAGCGATTTTTTTTGTGTGTTCGAAGAGATCGTCGAGAGAGCAAAAGCAACCGCAAACGTTGACTGAAGGAACGTGTGACGCGCGCCCTTCAAGTCCTTCCATTTCGATGCTTTTGATTGTTAAACCGTTTCTTGCTCTGCGCATCGATTTCAACAGCAAGATCCATGTCTGCACCATTCCGACTGCGGATCGCCCAGCAAGTTCGCCGCGTCCGACCGGTAGACGTCGTCGTCGTCCTCGGCACAACGGCAGCTGTGTATTACACGATGGCTGTTACGAAGGCCGACACAACTGACGACGTGAAGGCCGGCATAACGGCCGACGTGAAGGCCGTGAAGGCCGGCTTGAAGGACATGAAGGCCGGCTCCGTGAAGGCCGGCATAACGGCCGACGTGAAGGCCGGCTTGAAGGACATGAAGGCCGGCTCCGTGACGGCCGGCATCAAGGGTTTGAATGACCTGAACTCCGACTTGGTGCGGAGCAAGATAGCACATGTCGACGCGGCGCCGCTGCGAAGGTACTCGTTCGATGCGAAATCGACACTCTTCGTGGCAGACACCTCGACCACGCCCGAGCCGCTCTCATTCACCAGTTCTGTCATAAACACGCCGGAGCACTGGTCGGACAAACTCCGGCGCGCGGAGGAGCAGGCGACCGGCGAACGGGGCCGGGCCGAGGCGAAGGAACGCGCCGTGTTGCTGACGTTCCAGTCCGGCCAAGCGATGTGGCAATGCAACGGCGTCGTCTTCGGTGATCGCGACGTGTTGACAGCCGGCGATTGCGTCGCGCAGGCCCTGTCACTCCCTAACTTGCGGGTGGCCATGGCGCGGCCGAAGTCGTCGAGGCATCCCGAGTTGGGGTACGCTACCACGGAGCCGCGGACTCCGCGCGAATTGCGCATGGACCCCGCGTACGATGGCATTAAAGGGCAAGACATTGCTCTCGTCAGCTTCGATGCTCGCCACCCGTGGTTAGGCGCGGCGACGGTGCAGCCTCCACGGACTGGCGGAGCCGAGTTCGACAGCGCGGCGTGGATGCACACGCTATTTTCGGGTAACGATCAAGTTCTCGAGTCCACGAGCAAGCAGGTGCTGCTTGGAATAAGCGGGTCCTGCTCTTTCTTTCAGGGGCCTGACGCAGGGCACTCGGGCGGAGGAGTGTATCGCTACGACGGCAGCATCATCGGCGTCATGACCGCGGCCGAAGTGCCTAGGTGGCTTTGAGGCTTCTCATCTCGTTTTTGGGCGCCACAAAAATCGGGTGCTACCCCCCGCGGTCCCGGCATTACGGTGAGTAGAGTGGCAGAAGTATGGGGTTTCTGTGATCAGCATTCCTACAGAACCGACATCACAATCGGCTAAACCCGTCCGCTCCTCCTTCTTCCGACTTTTCATTCCGCGTGGATGCTATGCGTGCACGTCGTCCTTCGAGTGATGTCAGCGCCAGCAGACACCACCCTTCCGCCACGATCGGCTCCGTCGGCGCCGTGCGACGTGGCGTCATCGGGGCCGTGCCGTGCGGTGTGCCGGCTATCAACGTGACGAGCTCCTTGTCGCTGTTAGGTGGAAACGCAGTGGCGCCGGCGGCGATGGACCGGCGCGAGGATCGACTCCAGGAACGACGGCCCCCTCCTCCACCGCGGAGGACGGGTGAGATCCGATCCGCCGCCCAGCCGCTTCATCGCAGCAAGGCGGTTGATCCCGCTTCGGAGCGACAAATGTGGCGGGCCGTGGCGTTGCAGGGTAAGCTCGCGTCACAATTTCTACGTGGTCTTGTTCCTGGCGTGGAATCTCGGCCCCCACCAGCGGGAGCGGTTGGCGGGCAGATGGCGCTGCCCGTTTCCATTCAGCAAGAGAAACGACGCGAACAATTGAAGAAAGAGTCTCATCGAATGCGAGCCGACGTGAGCGCGCAGACGGACCGAGATTCCGCCGGAGCGCTCACGTCGTCGTCCCATGTCGAATGCGACGACCAGTGGGTCGATCCCCGAACGCTCCGGAGGCCGAGACCCACCCTCGCGCAACGCGTCGGCCTCGAGCCAATGCCAGTCGCCCCGCCAACGATGGCAACGTGGCGAGGGCTCGAGGAGAAGGCCTTGTCGCGGGAGGACGTGCTTCATCCATGCCCAATCTGTCTCGAGCCGTTTCGCCTCAGCCACGACGACGCGAACGGTGGCGCACGGAGAAACTACGAAGCGCACGATGAAACGGCATTCGCGGTTCATTTGCAGGCCGCGATTGCCGCCTCGCTCGACCCAGAGAGCGACGAACACCACCGCGCAGCCCACACGGCCCTCGCAGTCCCTCCGCGAAATCATTGCATTCTCTTGAGCTGTGGTCACATTTTTCACGAACATTGCTTACAACAAATAGAAAAGTTTGCCAGGAAGCAGCACTTGGACCGTCGGTGTCCAGTTTGTAGAGAGGCCAACTATTTCAAGAAGCGACACGTTAGAGGGAAAGCGCAGTTGCAACTGCGCAACATTGTTCTTGTGCAAGCAACCGTTCGCGGATTTCTCGGGCGCCGTTTGTTTCTGAAAATCAAGCTGCGGTCGAACCCGGCTTTCCGCGTGGATCACTTCTACGCCACAGTGAGGTCGTTGACGGACGCGTTGCTAGCATTTCAATGTTGGAGAGAAGACGAAGTGACCCGCGTTTTGCGAGAGGCGGACGCCGCTCGCGCAGCCTCGACCGCCGCGATGCTTTCTCCAGCGGACTGGCAATCCATTCAGCAGCGATGGCGGGGCAACAACCGAGCCTACTTCCGCCGCCCTGACGCAGCGGCGTCGCACACACCTCAAACGTCAGGAGACGTCCGGGGAAGCGAACCGGACGCTGATGAGGACGTCCCTGCGTGTGTGATATGTCTGCAAGAGCTGAATTGCGGTTCTCGACCGTGCGTGATTTCAAGCTGCGGGCATGTATTTCACGCGGCTTGTTTGACGAGCTTCGAGCGGTTCGCGTCATCCGTGGCTTTGATGGTTCCGCCGCCGATGACTGCCGTGCCGACCGCCTCGACCAGCCGTCACTTCGCCTTGACTTCCACCCCAGCGGAACGGACGTCGCGTGGTGCGGCGGCCGCTTCGACCACGAGTTCGTTTCCGTGTTGCCCGATGTGCCGGACGCCTTACGCTTCGCGGCCGCTGCAACCGTTAGGCCATTGAAAGGGCCTCACAGGTTGGTGGGGCAACCCAACCTCCCCATGTACAGGCGGTGCAAATATTAGGCCGCCGAAAAATTAAGGTGCATGAATATTACGCCGCGTATAAATTAGCCCGCGT
>ERZ1292630.2024-Hain-H41-02um-R3-2024-length-19249-cov-6_pt1 | contig 19249 bp, 29 predicted proteins | sample MGYA00564408_ERZ1292630 | MGnify/ENA primary metagenome ERZ1292630 (study PRJEB36523, sample SAMEA6512641) | groundwater metagenome | collected 2019-01-08 | study: AquaDiva: Metagenomics assemblies of 32 groundwater samples
GGCGGGACAAAGAAGAAGTAGCGTAAGCGGTAACTAACTAAATTACATAAAATTTGTTATTTTAAAATGAATTTCAAAGCAAGTTGTAAATACGTCAGGATATCACCCAGGAAAGTCAGATATGTTGTTGATCTAATAAGGGGGAAGTCCGTAAATCATGCGCTGGAAGCGCTAAGACTGACACATAGAAGGGCTTCATACATTATAGATAAAACATTGAGGGCGGCAATCGCAGGCGCTAACGAAAAGCAAGGTGTGGATATGGATTCTCTATATATAAGAGAAATCTATGTAGATGGAGGTCCGGCGCGTAAATGGTTTCAGCCCAGAGCAAGAGGCGTTTCTACAATGATTAAGAAGCGTACGAGTCATATATCTTTGGTGTTGTCTGATGGGAAGAAATTGGTATAAATCTTCCTGACCTTGCAAGATGGTTAGTATATTTAAAGTGATATTTATTCAGGATTTTAATTAGGAAGGAAAAGATGGGTCAAAAAGTTTGTCCAACAGGTTTTAGGCTGGGAATAACCGAGAATTGGAGATCACGATGGTACGCAGATAAGAAGACATTTGGTAAATTACTGGTAGAAGATCAAAAAATACGAAGATATATTAAAAAGAACTATCGTTTCACCGGAATATCAAAAGTAGAAATTGAGAGAACACGTGATGAAGGAGCAAGAATCATTATCTTTTCGGCAAGGCCTGGTTTAATAATAGGTCGCAAAGGGTCTGAAATCGAAAAATTAAAAGAAGGTATCGAAAAATTAGTGGAGAAAACAGTAGAAATAAAGATACGTGAAATCGAGAAACCAGAGCTGGAGGCACAATTAGTAGCTGAGAACATTGCTGAGCAACTACAAAAAAGGGCGGCATTTAGAAGGACTATTAAGAAAGCTGTTGATAGTACTATGGGCCTTGGTGCAAAGGGAGTTAAGGTTCAAGTTTCTGGACGTCTAGCAGGGGCAGAGATAGCCAGGACAGAAGGGGCTACTGTTGGAAGTATACCTTTGCATACATTAAGGGCAAACATCGATTACGGATTTGCAGAGGCTTTAACAGGTTACGGCACTATTGGTGTTAAGGTATGGATTTATAAGGGGTTGGTTGATTTGGGAAAAGGGGTTGAATATGCGGTTGATGCCGAAAAGGGTAAAATTTAGGAAGACTCAAAGAGGAACGATTAAAGGTAATGCCACAAGGGGAAATACCGTATGTTTTGGTGAGTATGGTTTACAGTCTACTGAGCCGGGTTGGATAACGGCACAACATATTGAGGCTGGCAGGGTAGCGGCTACACAATACGTTTCGCGAGAAGGTAAATTAGTTATAAGGATATTTCCACACAAACCGGTTACATCAAAACCTATAGAAACGAGAATGGGTAAAGGTAAGGGCGAACCTGAAAAATGGGTTGCTGTTGTAAAGCCAGGTACTATTTTGTATGAGATAGGAGGAGTTCCTGAGGATATGGCAAGACAGGCCTTTGGTAGAATCGCATACAAGATGCCTGTCAGGGTAAGATTTATTAAAAGGAGAATGGCGATTTGAAGGCAAGTGAGATTAGAGAAAAACCGCATCAGGAAATACTTGAAGAGTTAGAAGCCTGCAAGAGAGAGTTGTTAAACCTCAGATTCCAATGGCAGGCAGGAGAGTTGCGTAATTCAGCACAATATAGACAAATCAGAAAAAATGTTGCGAGGTTAAAAACTGTTTTAAGAGAAGCAGAGCTAGGTATTAACACAAACCTCTTTGAGAAAAAGAGTGAAAAAGAAAGTACATAATGAAAACTGAGAAAAATGTTAAACGGCGAAAGACCGTTATTGGTGTAGTATCAAGCAGTAAAATGTCCAAGACAATTACGGTAAAATCAGAAAGGCGTGTAAAACATCCCAGATATGGAAAATTTGTTAAAAGAGTGACCGTTTATAAAGCACATGATGAAGAGAACAAGGCTGTTAGTGGAGATAAAGTAGAGATTGTAGAATCACGGCCATTAAGCAAGAGTAAACGTTGGAGATTAGTTAGTATTATAAAATGATATAAGGAAGCTGATAAAATGATAATGGAACAAACGATGCTGGATGTTGCTGATAACTCCGGCGCTAAGATGGCTAAGTGTATTAAGGTTCTTGGCGGTTCAAAGCGTGTTTATGCGTCTGTTGGCGATATTATAATAGTTGCCGTAAAGAAGGCGATTCCAAATGGTGTTGTTAAGAAGGGTGACGTGGCTAAAGGTGTAATTGTAAGAACAAAGAAAAATATAAGACGCGAAGACGGTTCTTATTTGAAGTTTGATAGAAATGCAATTGTAATAGTTGATGACGAAGGAAGCCCTAAAGGTACTCGCATTTTTGGTGCAGTTGCAAGAGAATTAAGGCAAAAGAATTTTATGAGAATTATTTCTTTAGCTCCTGAAGTAGTGTAAATGTAATAATTTAATAGGGAGTTCTTTAATAGATATGCATGTAAGAAAAAACGATACTGTACAGGTGATTGCTGGCGATGATGCCGGTAAGACGGGTAAGATCTTAGATATAATGACGAAGGAGAAGAGGGTCATTGTAGAAGGGATGAATTATATTCAAAAGCATGTAAAACGCAGTGAGAAAAACCCACAAGGCGGACGCGTGCAAAAGGAGGCCCCCATATCTTTGTCAAATGTACTGGTAATATGCCAAAACAAGAGTTGTGAGAAAAATGGTAAGGGTGTGCGAACCAGACATAAATTTCTTGAAAATGGTGATAAGATAAGGGTCTGTTATAAATGCGGGAGAGAAATAATTACTTCTGAGTAAATTAATAAAATCAGGATGTTAAAATATGGCACGTTTATTAGATAAGTATAATAAAGAGATTGTACCCATGTTGATGGAGGAGTTTCATTTTAAAAACAGGCTGGAGGTTCCGAAACTTGTTAAGATTGTGATAAATATGGGTGTTGGAAGGGCAAAAGAGAATAAGAAGATTCTTGAAGATGCAGTGAGGCATTTGTCTGTAGTTGCGTGTCAGAAGCCAAAAATTACAAGGGCCCGAAAAGATATAGCCGGTTTCAAGCTTAGAAAAGGTGATGCTGTTGGCTGCAAGGTAACACTACGAGATAAAAAGGCCTACGAATTTATGGATCGCCTGATAAGTATTGTTTTCCCGAGAATAAAGGATTTTCGAGGTATTCCTGCAGGGTCGTTTGATGGTCGTGGAGGTTATACAATGGGAATAACTGAATTGGCCGTTTTTCCAGAAATAAATATTGATGACATTGAATTTGCACAAGGTATGGATATAACGTTTGTGGTATCTGTGAAATCGGATAAACAAGCGTATGGGATGCTTAAGTTGTTTGGTATGCCTTTCAGGACATAGTTTAGTTTTTTAGAATTAATAACGGATTGCTAACCCACGGAGTTTTTATGGCAAGAAAAGCATTAATAGTAAAATCTGAGAAGGAACCAAAGTACAAAACCCGTAGATATAACAGGTGCCGGCTTTGCGGTAGATCCAGGGCGTATTATAGAAAATTTCAAATATGTAGAATATGCTTCAGGAGTCTTGCGTCAAAAGGAGAAATACCTGGTGTGAGAAAGGCCAGCTGGTAAAGCGCCTGGAAACATAGAATTTTTTATTGAGATAAAAGGGGTTTATTAAAATGAGTATGACAGATCCAATTGCCGATATGTTAACGCGTATACGTAATGCTAATATGGTCGATAGAGAAGCAGTAAATATACCTACATCTCGTATTAAGGTGGGCATTGCAGAAGTTTTGAAAAAAGAAGGTTTTATAAAAGATTTCAAGAATATTCCTGATGAAAAACAAGGTGTTTTGAGGGTCTATTTAAAATACGGACCTTTAAACCAGAAAGTAATTAATCATATAAAGAGAGAAAGCAAACCAGGCAGGAGAATATATAAACAGGTGGAAGATATAGGGAAGGTACTTAACGGTATCGGTATATCAATATACTCGACTTCAAAAGGGATATTGAGTAATAAAGAGTGCAGAGAAAATAAAGTAGGTGGAGAGCATATTTGTACTGTATGGTAAGAGTGGTTTTGACTTAACAGAGTTATAAAGCCGGGTAATAAATTTTTCTAAAATATTTCTTGCATAGCTAAACGAATAAAAATTATGTCCAGAATAGGAAAAAAACCAATACCAATTCCTGATGGTGTCAAAATTAAATGTGATAACGGTGTGTTAACTATTGATGGCCCCAAAGGCACAATGACACAGGAGATACATCCATTGATGAAGATAGAAGTTAATGAAGAGGCAAGGCAGATTCTTGTAATACGCCCTTCTGACGAGAGAAAATGCAAAGAGCTTCATGGTCTGGCACGTACGCTTGTAGCAAATAATATTCATGGTGTTACTGCAGGCTTTTCAAAGAGTTTGGAGATAATAGGATTAGGGTATAACATTAAAATGCAGGGCAATGGTTTGGTTTTGCAATTAGGGTTTTCGCATCCTATTAATGTTAAAATTCCAGAGGGTATAAAGGTAGAGATTACGAATCAGACAAATCCTGGGCAATTTGCGATTAGTGGTATCGATAAGCAGTTGGTCGGACAATTTGCAGCAAATATTAGAGACTTGCGTCCACCGGAACCGTATAAAGGTAAAGGTGTTAAATATGCTGATGAGATTATTCGCAGGAAAGCTGGTAAGACGGTAGCTTCTGCATCTTAAGTTTTTTTTCATTTCATTTGATTTAAAAGATTAACATATGAATGCTTTAAAGGAAAAATACAGAAAGCGGCTTAAGCGTCGTAAAGGAATAAGAAAAAGGATCTTTGGCGTTAAAGAAAAGCCAAGATTGAGCGTATATAGAAGCTCTAAAAATATATATTGTCAGTTAATCGATGATACTACCGGCAGGACACTCGCTAGCGCTTCAACATTGATAAAAGATATTAAAGACAAATTGCCCTATGGTGGAAATATTGAAGCGGCAAAACTGGTAGGCCAAAAGATTGCAGAGGATGCTGCAAAGATAGGCATTACCAGGGTAGTTTTTGATAGAAGTGGATATAAATATCATGGCAGAGTTAAGGCATTAGCTGATAGTGCAAGGGGAAGCAACCTTGTTTTCTAAAAGGCTTATTAGATAACGGGCGTTTGATTAAATAAGAGGAGGCATTTTTGGCGCAAAAAACTGATACTGATAGATTAGAAGAGACAGTTGTGAAAATCAACAGATGTACTAATGTAACAAAGGGTGGTAAGAGTATGAGTTTTAGTGCATTAGTTGTAGTTGGTGATAAAAACGGAACAATTGGATATGGTTTTGGGAAAGCCAGAGAGGTTCCGAATGCAGTTGGAAAAGCAGTAAAAGACGCGAACAAAAATGTTGTTTCAGTGCCTATTGTTAATGGAACTATAACGCATGAAGTATGGGGACGTTATAAAACAGCAAGGGTATTTATGAAACCGGCAACGCCTGGAACCGGGATTAAAGCGGGAACGTCAGTGAGAACGGTTCTTGAATCTGCAGGTATTACAGATATTTTAACAAAATGTTATGGTACGAGAAATCCTCTAAATGTTGTGAAAGCTACGGCGGAGGGTTTAAAGTCTTTGAGAACCAAGCAGGAAATCGAACTTTTAAGAGGTGTAAAGATAGAATGAATTTGATAGACGCCAAGAATGTTACTCAAAAGAGGAAGAAAAGAAAAAGGGTCGGCAGGGGTTGCGGTTCTGGTCATGGTAAGACGAGTTGTAAAGGATCGAAAGGTGCAAAATCACGTTCAGGTAATGAGACGGGATTATTATTTGAAGGTGGGCAAATGCCTTTGTTCCGCAGAATTCCAAAAAGAGGCTTTAACAATCCTTCCAAGAAAAAATATACAATAATGAATGTTAAAGACTTTGAGAATTTTGATTCTGGAACACGTGTAGACCTCCAAAAATTAAAAGATTGCAGGTTGATCAAGAGCACAAAATATGACTTGAAGGTTTTGGGTGAAGGATCGCTGACCAAATCGCTTACCGTTGTTGCACACAAATTTAGTGAAACAGCAATTACAAAGATTAAAGAGGCAGGAGGAGAAACAAAAGAAATATCATGATAGAAAAATTCAACAATATGTTCAAAATTCCTGAGTTGAGGAATAAGTTGTTGATAACTTTGGGCTTGCTGGCTGTATGTAGATTAGGCGTATTTATCCCGATGCCGGGTATTGATACAACTGTGCTCAAGACTTACTTTCAGCAGTTTACGCAAACAGGTGTTGGCCAATTATTAGGGTTGGTAGATTTGTTTGCCGGGGGAGCCATGAGTTCGGGTGCGATTTTTGGTTTAGGGATTATGCCGTATATTAGCGCCTCCATTATCTTCCAACTCCTTGTGGGCGTTGTTCCGTTTCTTGAAAAGTTACAAAAGGAAGGCGAAGCTGGCAGAAAAAAAATTAATCAATATACAAGAATAACAACTGTTGCTTTATGTTTGTTTCAAGCCTTTATAATGATACGTACACTGTACGCAATAGAAATTAATAATGTGCCTGTTGTGCCCATCCATATTCAGGGTATCCAATTTCAACTTATGGCGGCGGTACTTTTAACAACGGGGACTGTTTTTTTAATGTGGATAGGTGAACAGATTGATGCACACGGTATTGGTAGCGGTATATCTCTGATTATTATGATAGGTATTATTGATAGATTACCATGGGCATTTAGCCAGATTTTACAAAACTTTACTTTTTCAGTAGCGCCTGCAGAACACGAGATAGGGATAGCAAAATTAATATTATTGTTAGGTATGTTTCTTGCGATTGTAACAGGTGTTGTATACATAACTCAGGGTCAGAGACGTATCCCTGTCCAACAGGCGAAACATACAAGGGGTAGAAGAGTTTATGGAGGCCAAAAACATTTCCTGCCTTTAAAAGTGAATCAAGCGGGGGTTATGCCCATCATCTTTGCACAATCATTACTAATCTTTCCTGCTGCCATAACCAGGGGTTTACAAGTCAGATTCGAACCTGGAACGTTCTGGTATTGGATAACTTCCAGATTGACTGAAATGTTTCAAGGTGGTTTTACATATGTAGTTATGTATATAGTATTAATTGCTTTCTTTTGCTATTTTTGGACAGCAATACAATTTAATCCGAAGGAAATGTCAAATAACATGAGGGATTATGGCAGCTTTATTCCCGGTATCAGGCCAGGTCATCGAACGGCCGATTATCTTGAAGGCGTTATGAGCAGAATTACACTTGCAGGAGCGGCATTTTTGTCTTTAATTGCAATCCTGCCTATGATAATTTCTGGAGGGTTTGAGATTAACAGAGCAGTTGCCAGTTTTTACGGTGGTACAGGCCTCCTTATCGTTGTAGGAGTGGCTTTGGATTTAGTGCAAAAAATAGAGTCACATTTAATTATGAGACACTATGGGGGCTTCCTTGGAGGCACTAGTAAGATAAGGGGCAGAAGGGGTTGAGGCTTATTTTCCTGGGTTCTCCTGGTGTGGGTAAAGGTACTCAGGCGGCAAGAATTAGTTTAAGGAAGAAAATAAGTCACATTTCGTCTGGTGATCTTTTGAGATTAACTGTCGATGCTAAAACAGAGACAGGTTTAAAAGCAAAAGAGTATATCGAAAAGGGCTTGCTGGTTCCGGATGAATTAGTGGTTGAGATAGTTGTAGGGAAAATTAATTCGGCAGAGTGCGAGAAAGGATTTATTTTAGATGGATTTCCTAGGAATCTCTCTCAGGCAAAAATCCTTGATAACACTTTAAATGAAGTAGAGAAAAAGATAGACAGGGTTTTCTATTTTACTGCGTCTGAAGAAATTATAATAAAACGAATTGCGGGTCGGCGGATTTGCAAATCATGCGGGGCTCAATATCATGAGATGTTTAGCCCTCCGGTAAATGATAATGTTTGTGACAAATGTGGCTCAAGATTATATCAGCGTAAGGATGACTACCCGGAAACAATATCAATGAGATTGAAAGTATATAGAGAACAGACAGAGAAATTAATTGATTACTATAAGAGTAAAGGTGAATTAATAGAAATAAACTGTAATGGTGAAGAAGCAGAGATCGAGCAAAATATACTTGAGGGATTACATTCTATGTCAAAGGAAGAAAGGAAAATGGAGTAAGGCGTGTGATAGTTTGTAAATCTGAACGTGAAATTGAAATTATGCGCAAAGCAGGGAGAATAGTGGCAGATGCTCTTGCAATTGCGAAAGAGATTGCAAAGAAAGACATAACTACGGAAGATATAAATACAAGATTAGAAAAATATGTTTTGCAGCAAGGTGGTATACCCGTTTTCAAGGGTTACAGAGGTTATCCAAAAAGTATATGTACATCAATAAATGAAGAGATAGTACACGGAATTCCAGACGAAAGAAAACTTCGTGAGGGAGATATATTGAGTGTCGACATAGGTGTGGAATATCGTAAATATATTGCCGATGCAGCGATAACTATTCCCATCGGAGTGATTTCTAAAGAGGCAGAGACTTTGTTAAAGGTTTGTGAAGAGGCACTTAATAAAGCAATAGAGAAAACTTGTGCAAACAATAAATTATCTGAAGTCTCAAGATCAATACAAAATCATGTAGAAAGTAAAGGGTTTTCTGTCATACGAGATTATACTGGCCACGGTATTGGAAGGAAAATGCACGAGGATCCACAGATTCCTAATTTTGTCAGCAAAGAATTGTTAAAGGCAGACGAAATACTACTCCGGGGAATGGCTCTGGCGATAGAACCTATGATATGTGTAGGCAAATATGATACGGAAGTTCTTAAAAATAGATGGACTGTTGTAACAAAAGACAGAAAACTTTCAGCGCATTTTGAGCACACAGTTGTAGTAACAGAAAACGGCGCTGAAATTCTTACTGATTAAGGGAGAGAGTATCTCGCTTGCAAATAATAACTGCATGTTAAAGTCTATTTATGGCCAAAGAAGAACCGATAAGAGTCGAAGCAACAGTAAAAGAGGCCTTACCCAATGCTAAGTTTCGTGTAGGGTTGGAGAATGGTCATGAAGTTCTTGCTCATGTATCAGGGAAAATGAGAATGCATTTTATTCGCATTCTTCCAGGTGATAAAGTTACGATTGAAATGTCGCCTTATGATCTGAGTAAGGGAAGAATAATTTATCGTCAGGGTTAAAAAAGGGAAGGGTTATGAAGGTTAAAGCATCTGTAAAGAGGATATGTGAACATTGTAAAATAATCAGGCGTAAAGGAGTTGTGCGTGTGATTTGTACTAATCCTCGTCATAAACAGAGACAAGGGTAATAAGATACAGAGTGGGCTTTCTTAGAATCTAAAGACTATTTCTACATTTTGAAAGGATTACTTTAAATGCCAAGAATTGCTGGAGTTGATATTCCTGGAGAGAAAAGGATTGTTATTTCGTTAACATATATTTTCGGTATTAGTAAAAACTTATCGCAAAAAGCGTTAAAGGCTGTTGGAATAAATGAAAGTATACGGGCTAAAGATGTTTCAGAAGATGAGTTGAGCACGCTGGGCGCTTATTTAGAAAAGAATTTCGTTATTGAGGGTCAACTGAGAAGGCAGGAGTCTCAGAACATAACAAGACTGAAGAATATAGGATGTTATAGGGGTTTGCGTCATCGTCTGGGATTACCAGTAAGAGGGCAGAGGACAAAAACTAATGCTCGTACACGAAAGGGAAAGAGAAGAACAGTAGCGGTGAAGAAGAGTGTAAAGGAAATGAAGGGATAAGGGTCTTTTCAGCAGAAGTAATGAAAATAACAAATAAAACAGAAATACTAAATCTTTTAGAACAAGAAGACTACATAACAAATCCCCTTGGATTCAGGCATAACAATGGTCTGTTAAAAAAGGAGATGAACAAGAAGATTAACGAGATTGCCGGTTTTTGTGAACAAATATTGAAGGTAGTTAGAAAGTTTGACAGGGGAAAAGAAATTGTCTTTCTAGAATGTTCATGTGGCAAATCCTACCTTTCGTTTGTTTTAAGTTATATTTTTGAAAAAGAGCTTAATACAACACCCTTTTTCTTTGGTGTAGATACCAATAAAGAACTTATACAAAGATGTGAGGAGACCAGATCTATTTTAGGTTATGAAAATATGGTCTTTAAGCACGGCAGGACTATAGATTTCTCTTCAGTTAGAAAGATTGATGTGGTTATTGCACTACATGCATGTAATACCGCAACTGATGAAGCGATTGCCAAAGGTATTAAAATTGGTGCTAAGTATATTATGGTGGTACCATGTTGCCAGGGGCAGTTGCGTTCTCAAATTAAAGCGCATCATCCTCTAACAAATGTAACCCAGTTTGGCTTGCTGCGGTATAAATTTGCGGACATATTGACTGATGCATTAAGATCACAATTTCTTTCCGGTAACGGATATTATGTAGAACTTTTAGAAATAGTATCTCCGAAATTAACGCCAAAGAATATTTTAATATCAGCAAGGAAGCAAAAGGGAAAAAACAAAAGGAATTTAGAGAGATACAATCAACTCAACAAAATGTTTAATACTAACTTCAGCTTGCAAGAGTTTTTCTGCCAACAGTCCTTGAATGATACTTTAGCTTGTACTTGTTAGTTTTTATAGGGAAGTGGGCTTCATTTTTAAAATGATAGGATAAATAAATGGGTAAAAAAAAGGAAAAACGCAGTGTTACTAAAGCCGTTGCGCATATCAAGTCGACTTTCAATAATACATATATAACTATTTCTGATATATATGGCGAAACCTTGTGCTGGGCCAGCGCAGGAACAGTTGGTTTTAAAGGGTCAAGGAAAAGTACTCCTTTTGCAGCGCAGAGAGCGGGCAGAACTGTTGCAGAGAAAGCGCGAAAAAGGTTTGGTGTCCAGGAGGTTGAAGTCAGAGTAAAGGGGCCGGGCCCGGGAAGAGAATCTGCAATAACTGCTTTACAAGAAGCAGGACTTCTGGTTAGAGCTATTGAGGATGTTACACCGTTACCTCACAATGGTTGTCGCCCTAGAAAAAAGAGAAGAGTTTAGCAGGCATTTTTCCCTCTTTCCCTTTGAAAAAAGCGGGATGATGTGAGGGAATTCTAAATTTAGTATAACTTTTGATTTGTGAAGAAGGAATAATATGGCCAGACATATAGACCCTAAATGTAAATTGTGCAGAAGAGAAGGTGTGAAATTGTACCTAAAGGGATACCGCTGTGAAACTGCAAAATGCAGTATAACTAAAAAAAAGAGCTTGCCTGGGGGTAAATTATCAAGAAGGGGCAAGAAGTTGTCTTCGTATGGAATCCATTTTAGAGAAAAACAAAAATTAAAGCGATTTTATGGTGTTTTTGAAAGACAGTTTAGAAATTATTATCATAAGGCAGAAAAAAAACAGGGTAATACAGGAGAAAATTTACTTATATTGTTGGAGAGAAGGCTTGATAATGTTTTATACCATATCGGATATGGTTTTTCCCGTAGTCATGCAAGACAGGTGATTAATCACGGACATATAACAGTAAATGGGAGAAAGGTTGATATTGCTTCTTTCTTAGTTAAACAAGGTGACGTAGTTAGGCCGGTTAACAGAGAAGATAGTGTAAACATGATAAAAATAAATATAGATTCAAATAAGAACCGGAAGCTGCCATCCTGGTTGGAGCTGGGAGATGACGGATTAGAAGGCCGTGTTCTACAGATGCCTAGTATGGATGAGATGTCGATAGATATACAAGAACAGCTTGTCGTTGAACTTTGTTCAAGATAAACTCAATAGTCATTTTAAATTAATAAAATATAAGAAAGTACAACTAATTTATGAAATCCTGCCTTGAGTGTCTTACTCAAACGAGGCTTTTCTCCGGATCATAATGATTCAATATAATCAAAACAAAAAGATCTTAGTATGAAACCTTTTCAAAGACATATTTAATGGTAGGAAGGAGGATTGTATATGCGTATCAGATGGAGGGAGTTTGAACTACCTAATAGAGTTAGTATAGAAAAAGAAACACATACTGACACTTATGGGAAATTCATTGCCGAGCCTTTTGAACGAGGTTTTGGAATTACGATTGGAAATGGGTTGAGGAGGATTTTGCTTTCTTCAATAGAAGGGAGTGCGGTTACGTCGGTCAAGATTGGTGGCGTTGAACACGAGTTCAGTACAATTCCAGGTGTAGTGGAAGATACAATTGATATTATTCTTAATATTAAGAATCTTGTTGTAAAGCTACATTCTGACAAACCAAGAAAAATAAGAATTGAGGCGAAGAAAAAAGGAGAAGTCACGGCTGGGGATATTATTACGGATGACGGCGTGGATGTTATTAACGAAGACCTTCATATAGCAACTATTTCTGAAAATGTGAATTTTAATGTTGAGATGGATGTTAAAAATGGAAGAGGCTACAAAACTGCTGAGGAAAATGGAATTGATGGTCATGAAGTGGGTGTTATACCTATAGATGCGATCTTTTCTCCAGTCCGCAAGACAAAGATACGAGTTGAGGAGACTAGAGTAGGTAGAAGAACTAATTATGACAGATTGATTATTGAAATATGGACAAATGGTATTGTCTCTCCTGAGATGGCGCTGACAGAAGCATCAAAGGTGTTCAGGAAACATTTAAATCCATTCGTGCGTTACTTTGAGTTGGGCAGGGAATTGCCGCAAGCCGGTGAGAAACAGATTGAAAAAGTACGCGAAAATGAGAAAGAGTCTGAAGACGAAGTAAACAGAAAAATGGCTATATCAGTTTCCGAGCTGGATTTGTCCGTCAGGGCTTCCAACTGCCTTGAGTATGCGAATATTAAGACCATTGGCGAACTCGTGACAAAAGAAGAAGATGAGTTGTTGGAGTTGAAAAACTTTGGCAAAACAACGTTAGTTGAGATTAAGAAAAAGCTTAATCAGTTGGGTTTGACATTCAAGAGTACTGAAGATGTAAGTCGGGCAGGAAGGGAAGTGTCGTATGAGGCATAGGAAAAATAACAAACATTTTGGCAGGACTTCCAGTCATAGAAAAGCACTGCGATGTAATTTGGCCAACAGTCTTTTTACTTATGGCAGGATTATTACGACCGTGGAGAAAGCAAAATATGTTCGCCCATTTGTAGAAAAATTGATTACAACAGCAAAAAAAGGTATTAAAAAGAAAGAGACAGATATGCTTGCTTATATCCATCAATATAGACAGGTACTGTCAAAGCTTAATAATAAAGAGGTGGTTAGAAAGTTATTTGGTGAGGGAAAGTGGCGCGAGTCCGGCGGTATTGCTGAGAGGTATACTGACCGTAATGGCGGCTATACTAGAATCCTCAGGCTTTCAGGAAGCAGAATGGGAGTTCTGTCCGGAAGCAGCGTAGGGGATATACCTGAATTAGAATATAAAATGGAAGGTTTTGAACGAAAACTTCGCTTGATCGGAAATCGTCTGGGAGATAATGCCAGCCAGGTTATCTTCGAATTGATAGAGGAAGTTGAAGAGGAAAAAGAGATAAGGCCCAAGGTGTCAGTGCCAGAAAAAAAGAAATAGATTTCAAATCAAATGTTGTAGAAAAAAAGTGATTAAGAACTTTAGCTGGTTAATAGAAGGCGAAATTGCTGGTATGGCCAAACCGGCATCTTCTGTTTATGACTTTGAATTTCTCAAAGAGAATGGTTTTGAAGCAATTGTGTCACTTACTGAATTTCCTCTTAATGAAACTTTGATAGAGGAATTTGGCTTTGAAGTAAAGCATATTCCCGTCAGAGATTTTGAAGCTCCGACACTGGAGCAGATAGAAGATTTTATAGCATTTGCTGAGAAAGCACGGGCCGAGGGTAAAAAGCTGGTTGTGCATTGTGACGCAGGTATTGGGCGGACTGGGACAGTACTGGCATGTTATCTTGTCAGCAAAGGGTACGATGCCGCAAAGGCGATAGAAGAAGTCAGGATCAAAAGGCCTGGTTCAATAGAGACCATCGAACAAGAAGAATTAGTTATAGAGTACGAAGACAAAGGCAGACACAAATAATACAGTTATTCTTTAGTAGTAGTATATGTTTATCACGAGAAACCTTCTCTTACAACCTTCCATTAATTCATTTCACAAGAAATCTTTTCTTGAATTTATACTTTTTTGTATTTCTTTCATTCCTTACAGTAATCGTCATAATTCCTTTATGTCTTCCATAGTTATCTAAATTTAATGTCTAGGTGATTCAATGTTGGTTACAACACTTCGACTTCCCGCCTGAATGTAGTCGGGCAGGCGCTCAGTGTGACGTCATTCCGACACAGCTAAGCTGAGCTTTGGCGGAGTCGAGGAATTAAAGTTGCCGAAGGTCATGCCCGAGGCAGACTCGCCGTGGCGAGCCTAATTTAAGTTTGGGATGCCTCCCTCAGTCTAACGTCGTAATCAGCCGCCCGGCCACGAAGCAAACTTATAAACCACACCAGCTTATTCCGGGTCGGCTGGATAAAATTGTTATGAGTTTCCATAGCTTCGATCTTGTTGCCTTAGATGTAAATCAGCCCTTGGCAAACTACGTTTATGGGAATTATACTTTGAGGCTTTGATTTAAATTCTGAGGGCTGCTCCTTAATTAGCGTATTCAACTCTTTAACATAATTTAGACTTTTTACTAATACTGCGATAGGTTCGGCGGGCAGCTGGAAATGTTCCTTTGCCCGCCATTCTCTTTCGTGTGTCCAGTTAATTTCTTTTGTTTCTATACCTTCAAACCTCACAACACGCCAAAGTTCTTCATTAGAGACGCCAATTTCTTTAATCTCTTTATTCGACAGATAGAGAACTGGTCGCGCTCCCTTAGAATAAGCTGTTTGTTTAGTAACTACTATTCCAAAAGGCTCATATTTTGGATGATCAGGATTAGCAGTTTCTTTATTCAGTACGTATTTCAAAGACATGAAGGGAACATCCATAAAACACGCAGCACCGCTAGCCCCTTTTATAAAGCCTTTTTTCTTGTCACTGGCCCATATTTTACCAGTCTTGAGGATACTCACTAAATTATCAAAAGCAGAGTACTCATCATCGGTCTTTGTATTCTTTGTCAAATGAATGAGAAATGGACTCAAATCCGGACGTTCTACATAAGGAAGATGATCACTTATTCCCATCATAGCCTCTCTTTATTACTCATAACATTGTCAATAGATGGAGAAATTTCTATATATTGCCTTTATACAACTGAAAATCTTCCATCTATTTTTATAATAAGCAATTAAACATGGAAAAATCGCTATTTAATTCTCCATGTTTTGATGTTAGTAAACAATATTAGGGAAATCAAGTGGAAACTCAAGCCTGGTTCCAATCTGAAACTTATGGGTTTTTGATTTCCCACCAGCTTAAATTCAGTTTATTTTGTTCTTTCAGTTTCTTTCGCATTTCTTTCGCCCATTTTATAACGCTATCTATATTTGCCGGTTCGCCTCCGGTAGCAACTTTCAGTTGCCTTCCTTCAAACACTTTTTTCTCTTCTCCATTTGCAATAACTGTTGCTTCGCCTTTTGTTACTGTAACAAAGACCATGTGTTCTGATATTTTTACATCAACGTTGCCGTCATTTGCAGTTACGATGTTATTATTTGCGGCTATCATAAATGGTTTTTCATCTGCCTTTATAGAGAGGAGTATTTGTCCATTTAGAAGGTCGAGTTTTCTGTTTTTAACAAACTTGATTTCCGTATTAACATCCATTATGACATAAGTGCCATCTTTCAGGCGGAAGGAAGCTTTACTGCCTTTATCAGTCTTTAGTGTGGCGCCATTGTGAATTTTAGATTCAGATGATAAAGGTTGCCAATTTGTGCCTGAGTCAGGGAGCATTTTAACAACACCGGTTGAATTTAAGAAATTCGCTTTTGTTGGAAGTGTGTATATTAAGAAAACAATATATATTAGTAAAATACCTGAACCTAATAAAAGACTAAATTGTATAACTGCTTTCTTTGTGGGTCTTATTGTGAGAATGCCTATTTCATAAAGAATAATCATAGGCAAAGCAGCCATTACCTGTGTAAACGGATCTGGTGGTGTTATTACAGCGGCAATGATAAATATGATGAGAATAGCATACCTTCGCCATTTAATAAAATCTTCTGCCTTAAGCATTCCAATCCTGGAGATAAATAACATTATAAGTGGAAGCTGGAAAACAATGCCTAGTGCGAGTGTCAGCAGGGTTACGAGCGAGATATATTGGCTCATTGTGATAATAGGCTGTATTCCTCCCCCCAGTATCTTTATCATGAATTGAAGGCCAAAAGGTATTAAGAGAAAATACCCGAATAATACGCCTATTATGAATGCAATGAATGAGAAGGGGGCGAAGACTTTCACGTATCTACGCTCTTTCTTATATAAACCGGCCTCCACAAATTTCCAGATTTGATATAAGATTACAGGATATGCCATAAAAACTGCGGTCATTAAGCATAGCTTTATATAAGCATAAAAACCTTCCTGGTAACTCAGTACCTGAAGCGATTGTGACAACCCCAGGCTTTCCATGGTAATACTATGAGGCTTTTTTACGATATCAAGAATTCTTGCCTTAAAGAACCAACTGATAAAGAATAGTACAACAACTACAATGATTGAATTTATAATCCTTGATCGCAACTCTTCAAGATGTTCGCTTATGGGTAATCTTTTTTCGTTAATCTCTTTTTCTTTTTCCATTGCCTTTGGCATCTAGCTTCATTAATCATTTTGCGTAGCTATGTTCTCAGGATTCAGGGTGCGATTATAATACTAATATAGGGTTTAAATTACAAGATTCATTATAATCATATATGATTTAGATACCCCAAGGCAGGGTATCAGAAAAGCCTTGCAAGGGTAGTTTGTTTTTGATACTATTGCCTCTAAGGCATTGTCACTCTTTCTCTTAATTAGGAGATAATCCCATGGTAAAATTGTTTGAAGGTAACCTTATTGGTAAGAATAAGACCTTTGGTATTGTTGTCAGCAGATTTAATAGTTTTATTACAAAGAGGTTGTTGGAAGGTGCTCAGGATTGCTTGATCAGGCATGGCATTAAAGAGGACGATATCGATGTATTTTGGGTTCCAGGGGCTTGTGAACTGTCTATTACGGCTATGAGATTGGCTAAAAACGCTAAACACGATGGTATTGTTTGTCTCGGTGCGGTAATACGTGGCGAGACGCCTCATTTTGATTATGTTTCCAGTGAAACAGCGAAGGGTATTTCTGAGGTAGGGCTTACAACGGGTATCCCCACAATTTATGGAGTTATTACAACCGATACATTGGAACAGGCTATAGATAGAGCAGGCGCCAGAGGTGGTAACAAAGGCGCAGAGGCGGCGCTTACAGCCCTGGAGATGGTGAATTTGTTTGATAAAATGAAATAGTGTTTCTTGTAAGTCCTCGGCATCAGGTGGAACTGCGTACCCTTCCTTTCGGAAGGATTCCAGTGTTAAGCCTTGGAATCCCTGCGAAAGCAGGGGCTGACACCCGCTCTAAACGGTATGATATTCCACCTGATGTTGAGGACTTACTTTTTTTGTTATGGAGATTTGTAGATGCGGAAAAGAACACATTCCCGTGAGATTGCATTACAGGCTATTTATCAATTAGAGATTCGTGGTAATGAAGTTATAGATGAGATAGATACTTTTTGCCGGGAACAAGGTAAAGAAGCCGAAATAAGTGATTTTGCCATAATATTAGCTAAAGGGTGCATTCGGGAAATGAAAGAAATAGACCAAAAGATAACTAATATATCTGAAAATTGGGATTTACATAGGATGCCTGTAGTAGATAGAAACATTTTAAGATTGGCATGTTATGAGCTTTTCTATATGAATGATATTCCTCCAAAGGTTTCTATCAACGAGGCGATTGATTTAGCCAAGAAATACAGTACTGAGAAATCCGGTTTATTCGTAAATGGAGTATTGGATAAGATATATTCAACATATATAAAGAATAGCGAAAAGGCTCAAGAAATCACCACAAGTATCAGGGAGAACGATAATTTAGAAGAAGAACGAACAGGCGCTGACTTACATATTCATACAAAGTTTTCAGATGGAACCATGTCACCGGAACAAGTGGTTGAAGAGGCGTCGAAACTCAACCTCCGTACAATCGCAATAACCGATCATGATAGTGTAGACGCTGTCGAAATTGCCCAAAACATTTGTAATAAGAATGGAATAAATATTATTCCCGCAATAGAACTATCTTCTTATTATCGACCTGTAGAAATTCATCTCTTAGGCTACTTTATAGACATAAAGAATAGTATGCTTCTGGAAAAATTAGCTGAATTACGTTCTGAAAGAGTTGAGCGAATTAAAAAGATAACCAGGAAACTTAGAAGTATGGGTGTTAATATAGAGCATCAAGAAGTTTTCGATGTTGCTGAAAAGGGGTCGCCCGGACGTATGCATGTTGCTGACGTATTGTGTAGAAAAGGTTATTGCAGCAATATTCGGGAAAGTTTCCAGAAGTACCTGTCAGATAACGGACCTGTTTATGTTCCCAAGATGGCGTTAACGTTAAAAGATGCTATAGAACTTATACTTTCCTCAGGTGGTGTTCCTGTCTTTTCGCATCCGGGTGTTACTAATAGAGATATGCTGATTCCAAAGATGGTAGAATACGGCATACAAGGGATTGAAGTTTATTACCCAACACATCTACATGAAGCTGTAAAGAGATATGTACGGCTGGCAAAGAAATATGACCTTGTAATGACCGGTGGTTCGGACTTTCATGGCGAACGAAAGCCAGAAATTAAATTGGGAAGTATAAAGATAGATGACGGCCTGGTTGACAAGATTAAGGAAAGGCGTGATAATCTGGTTGGCGTCTTGAGTTGAAAGAGTAGTATTTAGGAAGTTATATGACTGTTTCAGCCTTTTCTCTGGCTCCCACGCTCTGCGTGGTAGCCCATGTGGTGTTCCTCAGTTGTTACACTAATTCATTCAAACACGACTTCGATCAGATAATATTATGGGTTGGTTCTCAAGAAAAAAATCGGTCGCAACGACACAAGAAGCCGCGGAAAATAAATCGTGGTCTCCATTTCAAAAACTAAAGAATAGTCTGGCAAAGACGCGCAACAAAATAACTTCCAGGTTCAAGGACCTGTTGTCATTCAGAAGAAATATTGATGAAGGCGTATTGGAAGAGTTGGAAGCGATATTACTTGAATCAGATATAGGGATTAATCTGGTATCTCAGATTGTACAGGATATCAGGGATGCCTGGAAGGCTAAAAAGATTGAAGATACATCCGGTGT
>ERZ1292630.2025-Hain-H41-02um-R3-2025-length-19246-cov-8_pt1 | contig 19246 bp, 12 predicted proteins | sample MGYA00564408_ERZ1292630 | MGnify/ENA primary metagenome ERZ1292630 (study PRJEB36523, sample SAMEA6512641) | groundwater metagenome | collected 2019-01-08 | study: AquaDiva: Metagenomics assemblies of 32 groundwater samples
GAGAAGCCGCACACGGCGACGAGGTTGGCCAACGTGACGGCTGGGTAGACGATCGACGGGGGCTTCGCCTCCCCCTCGGTTCGAATAGGGACGGATGCAAGCGCCATGGCACCGCCTGATCCTTCGGAAACGGTCATTTCCACATTGGCGTCCAAAGCGCCGGCGCGGGCCGCCTGGGCAGCGGCGAGCCTCATCACGGCGAAGGACTGGGTGAGCAAGACATTGGCGTCATCCTCAACTCCTTCGCGTTCGTTCACGGCCTTGAGCGAACTTGAACGAGCCACTGCGCTTCCGCCGTCCGAGCCTTCCGCCACCCCGGCGGCCGACGACATTATTCCCTGGAGGTCCTTTCGTGACACGATCGAGGCGTTGCTCATGATACGCTGCGACACGGTCGATAACGCACGGTGGGAGCGGACACCGGAGTAGGCCATGCTTCGGCCAAGGGCGGCGGCGGCGTCTTCCCCGGCACTAGCCGCCCCGATCACCTCCGACGCGAGGCTGTTCACGACGTTTTGTGCGGCGCTTCGAAAGGCGGCGTTGTGGGTGACGGACGGGACGGATTCCGTCATATATGCAGCGGGGGAATGTGTCTCTCACAAAAAAAAAACCCGAGAGCTGTTTCGAGCAGATGTTAGCCGAGAGCGGTTATCTCATGCTCGATTGAAACGCTCCGCTTTGAGTTTTGTGTGTGTCCGGAGTGGCGGCTTGGTGGATGCCCCTCCTTTTCGAAACCGACGACGAACTCTGGCTAACTGGCGGTTCCGAAAAAATCTACAAACGTCCCCAAAATCCGGGAGGAGGGGGGGGCATCCCATACTAGACTCGATTCGCGCGCGTTTTCTTGGTGGGGCTGGCGCATCAGATTCCCAGGCGCTGCTTCGTTGCCGCATCGCACATGGCCAAGGCCGTGGCTCGTTCGTGTGCCACACCCACTACTTGAACATTGCACCGGTGTCGCGCCGTCGCTTCTTCCCTCCTGCGTGCCACGTGAACGCGAACGACATCGAGTTTGCGAGCGACGCCTTCGACTCTCATCGCCAGACGGCTGAGCCGCGCGCCGACACCGACCACCTCCACGCGCCCGAGGGCCTCCTCCTCTTCCACGATGCAACGGCCCAGGCCCTCGGTGATGATCGCCGCCGCCCACGACTGCTGCCACGCCCACAGAAGCGCTCCATTTCCGTGCGCAGAGTGCTCCATTTGATCGACCCCCTTCCGAAGAAAAAACAAGGAAAGTCGGTCGCGGGGGGAAGGAAGGAAGGAAGGGAGGAACCTGGTGACTCTCTATGTGCCCAGCCCCCTGTGATTGCGACCTTGACGTCGTTGTCCACGGACCAACGCCTGAGCTCAATGACAATGCGCATTCTTGTCCCACAGGTGGGGGGGCTCCACCTTTTTGTTCACTAGACCAGCTTCACCGTGATGGAAGTAATGGCGCAACCCACGGCGGCAGTCCCAAGCGCGTACGCATAGGCTCGCCACTTCTGGGTGCCGGCGAGCAGCGTCAGCGTGTCGAACGCCCACGACGATACGGTCGACAAGGCGCCTCCAATGCCAACCGAGGCATAGTTGCACCACGCAACTTTCTCCTTCGCGCCGCATCGGTACAGTGCGGACACTAGAATGAAGGCGAGGACGTTGGCGGTGAACGTCCCGACGGGGATCGGTTTGAATCGCGTGTTCAACCGGAGAGACAGTAAGTACCGAACGGTGGCCCCCACTGGGCCTAATATCGAAGTGAAGAGGACGGCCTCAGCGGTCGTGTCGAAGCCAATGACGGCCGTTCGCCAAACTCCCAACGCGGCGATCATGCACGCAGCAAGCGTCACTCCACTAGCGACGATGGCGACGTCAAGGCGCGGAAGGTGCCCCATCGTACCGGGCAGCAAGCCGGCCGCATCGCGACCGATCACGAAGGCGATCATCGGAAAGCACATGCCTGAAATGAACTCCACGATGCCAGTGTTGACGTCCTTGGCGGCTGTCGTTGCGAGCATCCACGAGCTGAAGGTCGTGAAGGCGCCGCAGAACCCGACGGTGATGCCAGTCTGAGTGTGGGGCAGCCCCGACTTCAAAGGCGACCCGACCACGAGACCGAGGATGAACGTGCCGATGAAGTTGGGCGCGAAGTAGGCGTCCGCGCCGAAGAAATGCTGCTCCCCCGTCAGGATCCCGAAAAGCACGCGGGACGCCACGCCGAGGATGGAGAAGCCGCACACGGCGACGAGGTTGGCCAACGTGACGGCTGGGTAGACGATCGACGGGGGCTTCGCCTCCCCCTCGGTTCGAATAGGGACGGATGCAAGCGCCATGGCACCGCCTGATCCTTCGGAAACGGTCATTTCCACATTGGCGTCCAAAGCGCCGGCGCGGGCCGCCTGGGCAGCGGCGAGCCTCATCACGGCGAAGGACTGGGTGAGCAAGACATTGGCGTCATCCTCAACTCCTTCGCGTTCGTTCACGGCCTTGAGCGAACTTGAACGAGCCACTGCGCTTCCGCCGTCCGAGCCTTCCGCCACCCCGGCGGCCGACGACATTATTCCCTGGAGGTCCTTTCGTGACACGATCGAGGCGTTGCTCATGATACGCTGCGACACGGTCGATAACGCACGGTGGGAGCGGACACCGGAGTAGGCCATGCTTCGGCCAAGGGCGGCGGCGGCGTCTTCCCCGGCACTAGCCGCCCCGATCACCTCCGACGCGAGGCTGTTCACGACGTTTTGTGCGGCGCTTCGAAAGGCGGCGTTGTGGGTGACGGACGGGACGGATTCCGTCATATATGCAGCGGGGGAATGTGTCTCTCACAAAAAAAAAACCCGAGAGCTGTTTCGAGCAGATGTTAGCCGAGAGCGGTTATCTCATGCTCGATTGAAACGCTCCGCTTTGAGTTTTGTGTGTGTCCGGAGTGGCGGCTTGGTGGATGCCCCTCCTTTTCGAAACCGACGACGAACTCTGGCTAACTGGCGGTTCCGAAAAAATCTACAAACGTCCCCAAAATCCGGGAGGAGGGGGGGGCATCCCATACTAGACTCGATTCGCGCGCGTTTTCTTGGTGGGGCTGGCGCATCAGATTCCCAGGCGCTGCTTCGTTGCCGCATCGCACATGGCCAAGGCCGTGGCTCGTTCGTGTGCCACACCCACTACTTGAACATTGCACCGGTGTCGCGCCGTCGCTTCTTCCCTCCTGCGTGCCACGTGAACGCGAACGACATCGAGTTTGCGAGCGACGCCTTCGACTCTCATCGCCAGACGGCTGAGCCGCGCGCCGACACCGACCACCTCCACGCGCCCGAGGGCCTCCTCCTCTTCCACGATGCAACGGCCCAGGCCCTCGGTGATGATCGCCGCCGCCCACGACTGCTGCCACGCCCACAGAAGCGCTCCATTTCCGTGCGCAGAGTGCTCCATTTGATCGACCCCCTTCCGAAGAAAAAACAAGGAAAGTCGGTCGCGGGGGGAAGGAAGGAAGGAAGGGAGGAACCTGGTGACTCTCTATGTGCCCAGCCCCCTGTGATTGCGACCTTGACGTCGTTGTCCACGGACCAACGCCTGAGCTCAATGACAATGCGCATTCTTGTCCCACAGGTGGGGGGGCTCCACCTTTTTGTTCACTAGACCAGCTTCACCGTGATGGAAGTAATGGCGCAACCCACGGCGGCAGTCCCAAGCGCGTACGCATAGGCTCGCCACTTCTGGGTGCCGGCGAGCAGCGTCAGCGTGTCGAACGCCCACGACGATACGGTCGACAAGGCGCCTCCAATGCCAACCGAGGCATAGTTGCACCACGCAACTTTCTCCTTCGCGCCGCATCGGTACAGTGCGGACACTAGAATGAAGGCGAGGACGTTGGCGGTGAACGTCCCGACGGGGATCGGTTTGAATCGCGTGTTCAACCGGAGAGACAGTAAGTACCGAACGGTGGCCCCCACTGGGCCTAATATCGAAGTGAAGAGGACGGCCTCAGCGGTCGTGTCGAAGCCAATGACGGCCGTTCGCCAAACTCCCAACGCGGCGATCATGCACGCAGCAAGCGTCACTCCACTAGCGACGATGGCGACGTCAAGGCGCGGAAGGTGCCCCATCGTACCGGGCAGCAAGCCGGCCGCATCGCGACCGATCACGAAGGCGATCATCGGAAAGCACATGCCTGAAATGAACTGCACGATGCCAGTGTTCACGTCCTTGGCAGCTGCCGTTGCGACCATCCACGAGCTGAAGGTCGTCAAGGAGCCGCAGAACCCGACGTTGATGGCAGTCTGAGTGTGGGGCAGCCCCGACTTTAAAGGCGACCCGACCACGAGGCCGAGGATGAACGTTCCGATGAAATTGGGCGCGAAGTAGGCGTCCGCCCCGAAGAAATGCTGCTCCTCCGTCAATATCCCGAAAAGCACGCGCGACGCCACGCCGAGGATGGAGAAGCCGCACACGGCGACGAGGTTGGCCAACGTGACGGCTGGGTAGACGATCGCCGGGGGAATGGGCTCTCCACCCGTTTGGCTAGGGTCTGATGCAAGGGCTATGACACTGCCTGATCCTTCGGGAACCGTCATTTCCACATTCACGTCCGACGTACCAGCTCGAGCCGCCTGCGCAGCCTCCATCGACCGTCACCCCCCCTGGTGCAAAACGCGAAATAGTTCGCGGGGTTAGGAGCGTAACGTGTGCTAGGTCCCTCCTTTGGTTGCGACCTCCCCGCTATGTTTCCACGGAACAAAACCCGCAAGAGTCAGCCGTTGTCACTATGCCCGCCTCATCCGAACAACACTGTCGTAGGGGACAAAAGAGTGTGTATGCGCCGCTCGCTCGCTTGTGACTCTCTGAAGAAAGAGAAAGAACAGCGAACTGTGACGGGAGTCACCACCCACATGTGTGGGTCACTCTATCACGCTATTGAAATCCCCCGAGGCACGGGAACCGACGAGCCCAGGGTAGAGGAACCCTTCTTGTCCCACTTGTCTCCCCTTCGACCAAAACCGCCACGCGCGCAAACATCTATGAATTCTCTCTTCGCATTCGCCAGAAAAAAACAACCCGGGTCGAAAAATCTATTCAATCCCCCAGTGCGCACTGCGCGCACGAAAAGAGTTACTTTCTCTTTCAAACTACATCCACGGCCCACACGGGCCGACTACTTTACGATTGAGTTGCTGTCATCGCCCTCGCCGCGCACCGGGATGTCGTCCCACGGAATGACGCGGGGCGTCAGCAAGGGCCTATGCACCAACACGTTGCGGCCTAGACGCGACACCTCGATCACCGGGGGCGGCCGCTGAACGAGCGCGTCGTCGACGTACGCGACGTTGATGTAGTAGCCCACGGTTAAAAACCGCTGGCCTTTGTACGAGAACATCATGTAGAGCCCTGAGATGCCGAGAATGTCATTCGGCGACGCTGAACGCCGGATTTCCGGAGCTTCGTGAGAGATCGTGAACTCGTTCGCCCCTGGCACCAGGGGACCTACGTCCAACTCGTCCAGCGTTTGATCGCCGCCGCTGTTGTGCGCATTGTCCACCCACAGGATGGCGACCTCGATGGGCTGCTCCAGCGGCACGAAGGCGTCCAGCCGCATCCGCCACTCGTAGGGCTGGGCGTACAGGGCTGGGTTGGGCGACGCCAGCTCGATCGAACGGAGCTGCACGGCGTTCATGTTGGCACTGCTAAACCTAACTCTGGTGCTCCCCTCGACAGTGAGGCAAGCCAAAAAATTGGGGGCCAAAAAACAGTGGGGTAGGCAAAGCCAAAAAATTGGATTTTGCCCTCTGAGGTGTTTTATTAATCCGTGTGTCCCTTCTTGTGGAAAAAAATGAAAGGTGTGGGGGAAAAGTTGTGGCGGGTTGTGCCCCCCCCGGACGATCTGAAACGAGAAAAAATTGTGAAACGAGCGAGCAGGGAGCCAGGAGCGAGAAAAGGAAACGTGACATCAGAGCGAGCCGATGCCAGTATTGGAAAGCAGGGTGAAAAAACCCAAATGTAGATGAATGATGCATGCGAGAGTCGGGGAACATAGGTAACCTGCGTGTAAAGCGAAGTTTGGTGAGGGGGGAATGGGGGCCACCACACCTCCTTGGCTAGAAGAACGGTCGAGGATGCGCCCACAGGACGGCAGCCCACTTCTGGGAGCCAGGGCCTGGCGGGAGCGCGGCATGGAGCGAGAACGGATCCACTGTACCGGATTCATCCACATCGTAGAAGATCACCGCTGAGCCCTTCTGCAACTTGACTTTCAGGTTCGCCTTTGGAAACTCGGTTTCGCCGCCACTCGGAACGGTTTTCAGCATCAAGAGCCCCGTCACGATGCGCTGCCCACCGCGGTTGATGTTGAGATTGTCGGTGGCCGCGAAGTAATCCTCGTGTGCCTTGTAGTACTCGCCCTCGTTGTATCGGAGCACCTGCGTCTTTTCAAGCCAGGGTTCGCGTAGGCCCATGGCCTTGAAGATGACGTGGCGGTACTTGACATTTGCCGGGAGTCGCTCTTGATCTGCCGTTTGAAAAAACATTCCGGACGACGTGCGATAGGAATCGACTTTGCTTCGCGCCATGCCCGTACTCAAATCAATGACGGAAGACCGCTCGAGCACCTTGCTCGCCTCATCGATCATGCTCTGGCATTCCTCGTCATTGAGCACGTTGTGAATTACAAACGCGCGGGGCTTGGCCTCGCTGATCACCTCCCAAGGATAATTCACCCCCTCGAGACGAAGAATGCCAGACTTCGCGTTGGCGTAGCCCGGAAGCCAAGGAAATCGCTTCGGCTCATCGGGAATTTGAAACGGGGCGATAAATCGCTGACGGCGGCCAATTTGTGTGTCGGGAGGCTTTTCAGGAAACGCGGCGGCCCAGTAAGAGGGCATCGCGGCCATAAACAGCACTAGCACGACAGCCGCGAAGAAGACGGCCATTTTTCCCCCCTCAAAATCAACCAACGAGGAAGCGAAAAAACAGCGAAGTCGCCGTAGAGGCAAGCACTGTCGAGCTCCAAGGAAAGCGACAAGAAGAGAGAGAGAGAGAGAGCGATGGTGGACACCTGTTGGCATCTAGAATGGTTCTCCGTAGATAGGTAGACGAAGAAAAGGCCTCCACGCGGTTTTTTTTTCAAAAGAAGGGACGGGGGTGCGCCCACAGGACAGCGGCCCACTTTTCCGACTTTGGACCTGGCGGCAGGCCAGCGTGCATACTGAAAGGCTCCACGGCACCGGACTCATCGACGTCATAAAAGATGATCGCCGCCCGCTTCGGCACCTTCACTTTGAAATTCGCGTTCGGAAACTCCGTTTCACCGCCCGTGGCCGCTTCACGAAGCGTGAGCAGCGACGTCGCGATGCGTTGACCTCCCCGATTGATGTTGAGCGAATCCGTTGCCGCGAAGTAATCCTCGTGCGGCTTATAGTATTCGCCTGTGTTATAGCGCAACACTTGCGTCTTTTCGATCCAAGGCTCCTGGAGGCCCATGGCCTTGCGAATGATGCGCCGATACTTCATATTGGCAGGCTCCTTCTCCTGATCCGGGGTTTGGAAAAACATGCCCGATGACGTGCGGTACGAATCCACCTTGCTGCGCGCTTTGCCCGTGCTCAAATCAATCACCGACGATCGTTCGAGAACCTTATCGGCGACGTTGACCATGCTTTCGCACTCGTCGTCCGTCAGCACGTCGTGGAGCAGCATCGCTCGCGGCTTGCGCTCGTGCACGACTTCCCACTTATGGGTCAGCCCGTCAATTCGCAGCCACCCGCTCGATGCGTTGGCATACGCCGGCAGCCATTCCACACGCTTCGCGTTCTCAGGCAGCTCAAAAGGCACGATCAGCCGCTGCTTTGGAGGCGACGTCTTGATGTCGCTGTCACTGCTGACTCCCAGATGGCCCCCGGCAATCGTTTTACTGTCTCCACCGGGCACCGTGCTACGAACTTGTTGCTGTGAACCGCTCGTTGATGTCGTCGAGGGTGCGAACATCACCACCCTCACGCCGATAAGAATCAGTGCCGTGACGACTGCGACTTGGATCGCGATAATGGCCTTGGACATGGGGGCAGAGGTGAAAAGCAACGCCCACTATTCAAGTCGAGTTGCTCCCCTCCACCACGTCTCGGCCCGCACTCTTCCTTTTTGCGTGTCTCCCTTCGTGGAGATGGAAAAGGTCTTGCGCTGTTTGTGTGTTGTGCGAGGGGGATTTTTCTCCGGCCCACCGAAAGCAAACAATCCAGTATCACAGCGACTCCACCCCCCCGCAAACGATGAACGATGAGGGGAGACGTGTCAACATCTGTGCTACCCGGCCTATTCCGGCAGATGTACCCTGATTTGTTCCGAAAGAGGTCAATAGAATGGTCTTGTGTGCGCCCAGAGAACCGCCACCCATTTCTCGGACCCCTTTTCTGGAGGCAGTCCGGCGTGAAGTGACGAGGGGTCCGGGGAGCCGTCCTCCAGAACGTCATAGAAAACCACGACGCTCCCCTGCGATGCCTTGACAGAAAACCGAGCGGTTGGAAAGCTGGTTTCCCCACCCCTGGACGGGGCGCGAAGCGTGAGTATGGCCGACGCGATCCGTTGGCCACCTCGGTTCAGATTCGTGGCATCGCCGGGACTGAAATAGTCCGGATGCGGCTTGTAGTACTCGCCCTCGCGGTACCGCAACACTTGGGTCATCTCGATCCACGGCAACTGCAGCCCAAGGACCGCAGCAATCACTTTGCGGTAGCGCTGGTTGGCAGGCAGTAAGATTTGTTCTTCGGACTGCAGAAACATGCCGTCCGATGTCCGGTAAGAGTCCACCTTGCTCTTGGCGACGCCGCCGCTCAAGTCGATGACAGACGATCTCGCAAGTTGCCGCTCGGCGACGGCGACGATCGACTCGCACTCCGTTGTGTTCAATACGTTGTCGATGCGCAAGACGCGTGGACGTGAGGCACGCGCCACCTCCCAGTGGTAGTCGCGGCCATCAAGCAAGATCATGCCTCGGTGCGTTCCAAGGTAGCGCGGAAGCCACGGTACGGCGTTGCTGTTCTCAAGAAGCTGAAACGGCGGCCGAGGGGTGAGCGGAGGAGGCATGCCGTTGGCCTTGGTGGCATTCGTCACCATCGCGGGACGGCTGGTGGTGGTCGTTGTGAACGTCGAGGTCCTCGTTGACGTCGTCGTCGTGGAGGACGCCGTTGCGGTGTCGCTTGACAGTCGTTGCGCTAATCCCCGGCTGGGGGTGCCGGGACGACCTGCCTCCTCCGCTTGCTGCTGCCCCCCCTGTTTATCCAAAATGTGCGGTATGCCGCCGACGAGTCGCTCCTGTTCGATGAGCCGTTTCCGGATCTCGATAGTTTGGTTATCCAGCGCTTCCTGAGGCGGCTTGTCAAGGTGAAACGCAGCAGCGCGTCGCAGCAGCGGTGGCCTGTTCGCTCTTCCAGCGGCGGCGTCTCCGATGCCCACAAATCGGCGCTCCGTGGATGACAGGATTCGGTTGGGATCCACGGCATCGACCACCACTGGCCGAGGTGGTCTGGTGAGCGATTGACGAACCGCGAGCGACGACTTGCCCAACAGCCCGGGCGCTACCCCCTCCGGGGGACCCAATCCAAAACGCGTGGCCCGATGGCCGACTAGCAACAGCGCGACCCCGATGACCAGAAGCACCGCTGCGGCTATGACAACAACCGGAGCACGCATGTGACCAAGGTGAAACTCGTGCCGATGACGAGGAGCGATCGTCGGCAACGGTACTATCACGTTCGATCCTGACCAACCGTCGGTTTGGGTGCGCGAGCTGCTGAGTGACTGTGAGGGGAGGGGGTTCACGCCAATTGTCGCGAGTATGCCTTTCGTGTTCGACTCTCACGGTGGGCGAAGGATTTCCGCACACTGACAAGGAATGGAACGATGCGACGAAGAGACAATACACATACTGAAACAGGGTGAGATAAAGCGAGATCGAGAAACCCCGACCGATAGTTCCGCTTCCCTTTCATCCCTATCTTTCTCACATGGCGGTGGTCCATTTTTTCCACTTATCCCACAAGTGGTCTAGGTCCATCGCGGCGGACGCCGACAAGTGCGGCAGGCCCGCCGCGACTCCGTCACCGGTCTGCTTCGCCTTGGCGACAGCCGCTACGTAATCGTGCCCCTCAACCACCCCGGCAAGCTCGTCGAGCTGCAGCGGTTTCTGCGGAAACATGGCCGAGTGCAGTTGCGAGTACACTCTCAACTTGGATTGCAGAACATCGGTGAGCTTTTTTCGATCCGTGGCGGTGTAATCCTCCAACAGCTTGACGGACGAGTCGCCGGTCGTCCGCCCCATCCCGCTCACGACCGCGTGCCGGAAGATGTCGCGCCGCACGTCCTCCATGCACTGCCGCATGAAGATCTGAAGCTCGGTCCTCTCCTGCAGCAGCTCGACGTGCGCCGCGCGCACTTGCTTGAGCGACCGGCGCATGTCGTCCAACGCAGACCGGATGGCGAGCAAGGCATGTTCCTGCTTGCTGTCGAGGGTGGTCGGGGATGAGGCACTGGCGGCCCCAACCCGATGGGTCGAAGCGGCCCCGTGGATCCGTGCCGCGCCTTGACCCCCTCCTCGGCTTTCTCCCCGCCGAACGCCGCGCACCGACGATGGTGACGACGAGGCGCTGCCCCCGCCAGCCGTTGGCGACCCGTCGGTATGGTCGGCTGCGGCCACCGTCGCCGGACGCTGGCCAATGGCTCCGCTTCCCGCTCCCTTGGCTTCCGCGATGACCTCCGCCTCGAGCGTCTTGATGTAGGCGTCGAGCTGCTTATTCTCCCGCTTGACCACCGCCACGCGGGTGGTGAGCTGCTCGCGTTGCGTTTTTTGGTGGCCGCACATCAGTTCGAGCTCCTGATTGTGTGCTCGCAGGCGGTCGATCGTCTCTCTCAGGGAGCGTAAACCCTGCTGCGCCGTTTCGACATCGGACTCTAGAACGTCATGTCTAGCGATCCACGTCTTGGCACCCTCCAAATTGTGCTTGTTTTGATCCACCACTTGCTGCCTCACTTCGCGAATTTTCACTCGATACTGGCGGATGAGCTGAAGCCGGTCCGACTCGGCCTGCTCCTCGATGGAGCGCTTTAGCATCGCGGCGGACGACTGGATTTGCTGATTCATGCCGTGAAGCATCGCCATCGTGGTCGGCATGTCGTTGGCGTCGACACAGAGAGAATCGCACAGCGTTTGCAAGCGCTGCACTTCCGCATTGAGCTCGGCTTCGCGCCGTGAACTACACTGTTGGCGCAGGGTGATGATGTCGCGCAGCCGCGCGTTGTGTGCTTTTAGTCCCACCGTCTCGGTGCTGTGCTTTTCGAGCTCAATTTCAATGTCGCGCTGAAGGTTTTTGTCCAACTTTTCTTTCATGCCCGCGAATTTTTCCTTCATACTTTGCTGAAGCTGTTGCTGCACCGCCGCCGCCCCTGCTGCCGTGCGACGGCCCCCTCCGACAGGGGACGAAGCGCCGCCCACGCCGCCGGCGAAAGGCGTGCCGTCGCCGTTGACGAGCGACAACGGCACCGCCATGTCTTGCGAGTCGGCCTCGACGCGCAGACGCTTCTCGGTTTCCAACTCCTTGCTGATCGAGTCCTTGAGGGCCCGGAGCTTGCGAATCGACTCGGGCATGCTCGCGGCAGGATCCCCCCCTCCCCCCTTTCCCTTGATGGGAGACAGTGGCCTAGAGGATGTCGCATTGACGCCGGAACTGGAGTGAGCCAACGCGGGAGGAGGCGCCACGGCAGAGGTCCCGGGAGCAGCGGCGCCTCCTCCTTCTCGCAGAGGGGGAGGGGACAAGGTCGTCGACCCAGCCACCGCGGCGCCCCCCCCTCCGGGCCGCGCCAGTCCACCACCGATGAAGCCGTTATGCACGGTGGGGCCGATGGCGTGGAGCTGCGGAGCGCCCCCGGCGAATGGGGAGGCGCCCGTGGCCGAGGACAACGAAACACTTGCGGTCGAATGGTGGTGCATATGAGAGAGAGAGATTTGCTCACGACGAAAAAATGCTGCAGTGACACTTGGAAATCGATGGAAAATCCACCCGGGAACCAAAAAGTTTGCCTGAAACGTCTTCAATTGTGTCGAGCGACTTGCTGGGTCCGGACTAGAGAGAAGGAAGCCACACAGCCGAACAGGGGTGCATGGGAAGGGTTGAGGAGTGATGGAGGCACGCGCCAAAGGAAAAAACGTTCCACGACCGTTTTAACGACATGACAACGTACAGGGAGAACAGACGTCGCGGGGGGGAGGAGGAACAGGCAGAAAAGCTGCATTTGCTCTCCGCGTTTTCGTCGTACGTTCGTACGTAGGAGGGCTTGACACGTTTCTCCCTGTCACTCATCATCAGGTTTTGTCCTAGGGGGTATTCTATTCGCTGCCGTCTCTACTACTACTGTTGGTCAGAAAGGAGGCAACGATTTATTGATTGAACCCCTCCAAGCCGCTGGACGACGCGACAGGGCTACGGCTCGGCGGGCAACGCCAAAGGCCCATCGGTCCGTCTCCGCCAGCAGTTTTGAACCGCGTAGCGCACGCAGGCCACGTACTGCACGACCACGCTGACGCACAAACACGAAAAAGGCCACCACAGTGACGCACTCACACTATACATACTGTTCAACGGGCTTCCCAGGGTGAAGTCCACGAACTGGCGCAGTTGGATCAGTGCCGCAAGGCACGCCAACACGCAGACGTCGGTGGCGCACCATGACAAGGCCCACCTCCACCTTGGCGCAAGCGCATACAGCGACGGCGCGATGACCACCGTCCAGTAGAACACGACTTGCAGGCCGACTGGGAAGTGCGCCCACTGCTGGGGAAACGAGTAGTCGGCATACTGACCACTGATGAGCTTGCCAAGGCCATGGAAGTTGTAGCGAAGGGTGCCAAAGGCGAGCGCCGGGATGAGGAACCCGATGGTGAGCAGGGAAGGGATCGCGTACGCTACCCATTGGCCGCACAAGGAGCACGACGAGTCCCTCCCCCCAGTTGACCCTGGGGCGGGCCCGCCGAACCTGGCAGGCTGATGTGATGGCAGCGGGGTTGCGATCGGCGCGACGGTGGTCACGACAACCATCTTCGGCGTCCATGTCGCTGTCGCCACGGGCACGGCGACGGCCCCGTAGCATGGCGGGCCGGGGGCTAGAAAACCATTGGGGCCGCAGCTGCCATTGCTCACCATGAGGGGCCCCCCCGTCAGCGTCATGCCTTCATACGGAGAGACGACTCTATTTACCGGAGCGGAGGATCCCCCTGCCCCTCCTCCGCTCCCGTTCACCAGCATGCTGGAATACACGGCGGCCATGGTGCTAGCCGACGCAGCCGAGGACGGAGGGGCCTCCTTGCCGCTGTTGTTGTTGATGTGGTGGTTGACACAGTAGTCGGGATTTGAAGCCGGCGGGGGTCCTTCGTACCTCGTGTGCGTGACAGAAGCATTCGGGGCTGCAGCGGATGCGAGCGATCCCCCACCGCCGCCGCAATAGTCACCTCCCCCCTGCGACGACGTGATCGAGTAGTGTGGATTGACCATCGGCGGCGGCAGAGGGCCGCTACAAGGAAGCTGTGCCGTGTTCGGGCGGCCGACCATGCTTTGCTGCGATGGCAATTCCCCGGTCACATTGGCGGGCGTTGCTGCGGACGTCAGTGGTGCTGGTTGGCGTTGCCGACGGGATTTTTGATACGCGATGAGTCTTCGCTCGTGAATTGGCGTGATCCGCACCACGACGTTCGCCAGGAGGATCGACAAGGCGGTGGCGATGACGAAAATGTAGAAAGAAGGCAGGATGCTCACCTCCGCGATCTTCGGAATGCACAACGCTGCCACCGTGATCACCATGACAAACGAGTCGATGAACGAGAAGCGGCCGATGACGTCGATCCATCTCAGAAGGGCCGACTGATTTCGCCTGAGGATCACGTGACTCACCATGAGGGACAGAACCTTGAAGTAGGCGTAAGGGCCGCAAAAGATCATGATGAGCACGGACAGGGGATACAGCCCAGCGTTCCACAGGTTGCGGACGCTGCTGACGAGGGAGTAGTCGTACCAGTTGACGTGACCGCCCAGCACGACGCTCACGCCGGTGGTCGTGTTGCTGAGCAAGTATAGCATCATGACGGCACAGCCGACCAGGATCACACACGTGTCCTCGAGCACGCCACGCAGCAAATCTAACATGGACAAGGGAGGCCGTCCCTCGATGTCATCCTCGGCGCCGCCCCCTCTCTTGTAGTGGTCAGCGGCGGCCGTGCCACCCTTGGAGCAGTCGGTCGGCGATGAGGCCGCCAGCAGGTTGTTGGTGGATTCCGCGCCGTCGAGAAGGGACTGTGACTGCGATCTCACATAGTCAGCGGCATGGTGCCGGATGGAGAGCATGACGAACACGACGAACACCATGACCGTGCCGAGAACGCACAACGTGAACGTGACGGGCAGCTCGGTGGTCCACCGCACGATGCGCTGCCCTGCGGGAATCACAACCGCGCGATTAAGGAGCAAATCCATCACGTCGGCGACGGCGCTGGCCACGACGTTGTTGACGAACCGGTCCAATTGCCTCCCGCCGTGATGCAGGCGGACATTGATGGCGCGAAAGCCGCCCTCGGCAACGCAGCCAGGCAGCGCGCCGCCGGAGGGAATGTCTAACGCGTCATAAGTGGGGCAGGAGTAGTTCAGGACGTAGAAGCTCCCGTCGAGGGAGAGACCAGGAGGCACATACAAATAATCGACGTTTGGTAGCAGACTGCTCACGTTGGCGTCGGCCGTGTTGAGGTCAACCGCATCGCTTCCGAAGTACAGGACGTCGTCTTTCAACGTCACGGAGTGATCAATCGTGGCCGATAAGTGGGCGGCGTTGCGGAAGTCCGTTGACGGCCAAATGTTGGCCGACAGCCCGAGCGACTCCGGAAGGCCCGCGATCATGATGCTCAGGGCCAGGAAGAACGGATTTTGGGTGAAGTTGGCGGCGGCTGGGGAACCTGTGGCCTCACTTGGCAGCGGGAGCAGCGGGGGGACGGTTGTGTCGTTGAGCAGCGCGTCACGAATTCCAAACTCAAGAAGGTCGCAGATGAGCGGTCCACCGAGGCCGTCCATCAGTAGAACGATTCCGTCCAGGAGAAGATCGAGTAGCAGATCGTTCGTCGCGTTGACGTTCCACACGACCGGTTTCAGCGTGCACGCGGTCGCATTGGCCTCGAGGACTTGACAGCTCGGGGTTCCGTTCTCCGTAGCACTTTCGTTTGTGCTCAGCGAGAAGGTGACCTTCTCTTGGTGCGGGAGCGCAAGATCAAAAGACAATTCACCCGTGTCGCTCGAAGCCGGAGGAGGGGGAATGGTGCCGTTGACGGACCGCGAGGTGTTGATCCAGTAGTGGGCGGAACACGTCACGACGGATTCCCAGGCCGCCGCTTCGTGGCCTCCGTTCGCGGATGTCCCTCCGCCTTCGATTAGTGAGACGGACAACGACGTGGCGTTGAACGTCACGTGCCCAGTCGGAAGTCGCAAAAGGGGCCCGCATGTGAAGTTGTCAAGACGAATGACGCGGAAGAGACCCACCGACGTCGGCGCGCTCGGTGCGGGAAGTTGAAAGGTGAGACCGCCGACGAGGAGGGAAAACGCGAAGCAAACCGTCGCGACTGCCATTGGTGTTCCCTTTTCTGTGCTCTCTTGTGCGGATTCCCGAGAGGGAGAAAGAGAGACCACGAGAAAAGCAGCAAGTGAGACTCGTCCAGACGAATGCGGCCAAAAAATACATCAGGACACGTAACAAAGTCAACTCGGGCACACAAAATTATCCCCGTATCCGAAACAGTCGTTCGTTCCGACGGATATCATTCAAAACCCCCCTGCTCCGCTCCACTCATAGACGGACCGCTACCGGGGAAGAGCCGCCGCCGGCTCCCGAATCCCTCAAGATGGCTTCCAGGATAACGCGCGCGACGGCATACATGGCCGGGATGCCTTCATGCGGCTCCATCGACTTCGTAATGAGAGCGGGGTTGCCACTCAACGGCAGTTCGCCCGTGTAGTACGCGAAACGTGTCTTGACCTTCGTCTCGCCGAACAATCCGAGGGCGGTGCTCTCTTCCACTTGCCTGGCGTAATACGCCGCCTCCATGTCCACACCAACGCAACCGTGGATGCGGTTGTAGTAGTTGAGGAACCGAGTCGTCTGCAGCAACGCCCCCGGGATCGTGACGACGGGCCCTTTGTGCAGCTGCCGGCGGAGGGGCACGTTTTTGTGCTGAGGATGATGCGGAGGATAAGTGAGGTGCGGCGGGACGGAACCGTCCGAGGCGGAAGACGGAGGCGCGCCGAGAAGCTGTCGAAGACGCTGTTCGTCGATATCGCGATTGCCCGCCTCGCGACACTCGTCCACGTTGTCGACGCCGAGCACGCTCTTCGAGAAGACGATCGTCGTGGGTAGGAGCACGTCGCCGCGGTTGCCCTGAAGGCCCGCGGCCTTGCCGAACACGTTGAGGCTTTGAATGCGGTCCTGGAAGGTGAGAATGAGCGCTCGCGTGATGCCATCCGCTTGAGCCCCGAAGGCAAAGTCCATGTTGATCAAAAACCGCCGCCGCCTTTGACAATGGGCTTTCGACGTCGAGTCGACGAAGGCGCTTCCACCGTTGCTCGTCGCGATTGCGACCGGGCTCCTCGTGGTGCTCTGCGGGTCGCCGCGACCGCCCTGAAACAGTCCCAAGGCGTGACGCAATTCTGTGTCCACGAGATCTGCGGACAGCTGGTCGAGGTCGAGCACGTCCGCCTGCAGCCCCGACGTGCCGGCATCTTCCATCACGGTGAACCCGCTCGTCTTGAGCTCCTGCCGGAACGTCAATCGCCAGCTCTCATCCTGTGCGATGAGCTGGCTCGCCATGTAGTAGAGAAGGTCGTCCGGCAGTGGCGTCTCGTGGCTATTCCCGGCATGAGCGACGTCGGCCGACGATCGCCAGAGCGTCGGGTGAATGCGGCGCTCCTGCTGCAAGTGAGTCAGTGGCCCCACGTATTTTCGCACGAAGCCACACAGTAGATTCTTCGCGCATAGGGAATTGGAGCTCAAAATGTCAATGCTCACGTCGCGCGGCAGCATAGAGTTGGGTCGCAGGCCGAGACACGCGAGGACCACGCGGCGCAAGTTGAGCGCCCACTGAATGTACGGGTCGCCATGAAATCGGCGTGACACCGACGTGTCGATCGTCAGCGACATGGCGTCATTCATGACCATGAAGATATCGCGCACGCGATGGATCGTGTGGGGGCCCCAAATGTGATACAGCCCTTGTCGCTCCTCATCGGAGAGGGGCAAGCCCGCGAGGAAATCGCTCACGATCGCGGTCACCTCATCGGACGCTTGACGGTCTGATGACAAGGAGGAAGTCTGATGATTGTGGTGGTGACGCGGTGATCGAATTCGGCACGCAGCATCGTTCCAGCGCATCAGAGAGCGTGAAATCGACTCCAGGGCCGTCGGGCACACCATCGTATTGAGCCGGCGCCGCAGCTTCCGGGCCTCCACGGTGTGCATGCAGAAACACGTGACGAAGTCCAGCACGTCGGTATAGCCTTCGCGGACCACGACGTACAGCTGCCCATGTGCACCGAGTTGCCACGAGGTGCGCCGGCGCTCGACGGAAGGGACAAAGGTGACGGTGACAGAGTTTCCCCCCTCATCGGCGCTGCTTTCCTGGACCGACGCCATCGTCGACGGCACTGTCGAATGAGGCGCGGCGGCCATGTTCAGTCCAGCACCGATGCCGCTGCCCGGTGACGGCCCCTCGGCACTCTTCAGGGTCATGGCCTCCTCCCTCTGGCGCTGGACGTCCACCAAGGACGGGGGCAGCGAGCGCGTGAGCACGATGGAGAAGGTTTCCGTGATCGTCACGGGCAGACGCTGCAGCGCGTAGCGCCACGCTTGCACATCGATCATCGGCGCGTCGGCGAGCGGGTGGTGAACGGAGACCAGGCTGCTGTACTCCTGAAGGATGCGGTGCACGTCGACGACTCCGCCCGCCGTCGCGTTCGACGCGAAGACCGCGCGGCAGAAGGAGTCGAAGGCTGCCGAGAGGTCCATGTTGGTCACGATGTGGTGCCCCACGGACTGCGCCATGCTCCCTTGCTGCCGGAGGAGGGACAGGAAGCCCTCCTTCGGGATTAGAATGAGCGTCGACTTAGTGCCGGCACGGGCGGTGAACGTCGCGGGCGTGTCGAGAATAATGGACTCTAGCCCGAAGGCTCCCGGTGACGTCACGGTGCCCACGCGCTTCTCCATGCCTCCCGTCTGGCCGGTCATGAAGACCTCCACGGAGCCACTCACGACCGCGTAGACGTGCTGCAGCGGCGAGCCCCGGATGACGACCGTGTCGAGCGCCGCATACTCGCGCACCATGGCGGCGGAGAGGTTGCTCAACGCGTCGTAGCTGACCGTGCAGAAATGCGGCGTTTGCAGCAGGTACGTCGCGACGGACACTTGCACCGATCCCGCTCCGTCTGCCGCGGCCGCGACGCTCGACATGTCGGCACGACCCACGCTCCCTTTGCCCGGAGGGAGGCCGACGCCGGCGGTAGCGCCCTTGCGCAGCGGCTTGCTGAGGTCCTTCGTGCTCCGGTCCATCGCGGCGACCGCAGACGCTGCCGCGGCAAGAAACTCACGAGACACGATCAGTGACCGCAACTGCCCGTCGATGCTGGCGTGGAGCGCATCCGGTAGACTGAACGCGACGGCCCCTTTCGCGTCGCGGCGTGATCCGCCCGATGACGACGATGCGCGCGGAGGAGCGCCACGCGGTGGCGTTGCCACTACCGAAGGCAACAGACTGCTTTTCAGCGCGGGTGACGGCGGTGCACCGGCTGCCGCGTCCGGTTGGCTCCGCGGCGGCGGCGGCAGCGGCGGTTGTTTTGCATCTGTCGTGGGCGACTCTGTCGCCACGGAGATCATTCCATTCGCATCGTTCGAGGGCGGCGTGATGGACACGACGACAGACATCAAATTCGATTCACTTGATGTCAGAGGTGCCACCACGGCGGCTGGGGCAGCGGCGTTCCTTGTGGCGGATGATTCGCCACGGTCAGCTGGCGGCGGCGCACTGTCACCTGCGGCAGGGGCTTTTCGACCTCGAGGCATAGAGGTGGGAAAGGGGCGGACACAAAACACGACTCGATGGGCAAACCCGATAAGATGACCCTCGGATGACACACAGATGGGAAGGACTGCGTTAGGAAATGGGGGGGGGGGGGGGGGGGGGGGGGGGGGGGGGGGGGGGGGGGGGGGG